>SXGR01165897.1_pt1 | contig 35745 bp, 38 predicted proteins | sample 3174711 | NCBI WGS metagenome assembly SXGR01 (sample SAMN11356860, study PRJNA531348) | freshwater metagenome | isolation source: freshwater sample F1-60 | place: China: Fuxian Lake, Yuxi | collected 2017-12-25 | reverse complement strand
GCTGCGGTTTTCAAGACCACCCCAATAGGCCGCTCTGGCACCCCGCCGGGATGAATCCTAGGCGCTCGGTCGCCATCTGTCGCCATGCGTCGTCACTCGTCGGGCGAAACGGACCGCAAAACGGACCGCAGCCCGGACCCCACTCGGGCGCCGGAGCCGCGCGAAGCGGACCCCGGCGCCCTCGTGGTCTAGGTGCCCGCTGTCTCCGTGTTCTTCAGCCACTCCGCGATCGTCTCGGGGCGGAAGATCACGACGCCGGGGCTGACAGGCACTTGGGCGACGTATGGCCGGACGTGCCGATCGAACGTCTCCGGCGACACCCCACACGCGCGGGCCGCCTCCTCGATGCTGAGGGCAAGCGCCGGGACGGGGCGGACGCGGTGAAGTGTCCCGCCGGGCTGGAGGCGCTTCTTCTTCGGTTTCTTCTCGGTCGCCGACTCCAGGTCGGCATCGGTGAGGGCGGTCTCGATCATGCCGCCTCTCCGATATCCGGGTCGGGCATGAACGCGCCCGACGCGGGCTGATCCCGCGATCCATCCCTAGGTGGGGGGATCAGCGGATCAGGGCGCGGCGCCGCGGGCGGTGGCGCCTTCGCGGGCTCCTCCACGTTCTTGGTCGGCATGAGGTGAGGCGCCAGCGTGACGCCTCCGGCGCTGCCGCCGACGAGATAGCCCGCATTACGCTTCTCCTTCAGTAGCCGCGCCAGGCTGCCGGGACAACCGCCGCCAGGGCTCGCGAGTCCTGTCTCTACGGCGATCTCGCGATTGGTCCGAGGCCGCCCATCGCTGAGAAGTTCCACGACCGAATCCCAATCCTCGGCCTCCTTGCTCGTGGGCGGCTTGCTGATCTGCGCGACTTCGATGCCGCGCTCGGATTGTCGGATCTCGATCCACCGCTCGGGCGCCTCGGCGGCCAATCGGCACTTCTCATTGACGAGCCGTCGCGCGTTCTCGCGGTCTGCGTCTTTCGTGAGGTGCCAGCGGATCTCGACGACGGCCGCGATCGCGCTCGAACCGCGGAAGTTGGTCTTGTCCTTCTTGTCGTGGTGCAGGAGGATGACCGCGGCCCCCGTCTCCCGCGCGATGCGCTGAAGGACTTGGATTGCCAGGGTCGTCTCGCCCGACGAGTCCTCATCACTCCGCGAGAGAGTCGCGAGGCTGTCCGCAATGACGAGATCCGGCTCGGCGTCAACGGCGGCGCTGAGGAGCTCGTCCGCATCACCGCGGAGATCAACCCCGAGAGCCTCGCAATAGACGAGACTCCCCGCCTCGGCGGCGGTGAGACCGAGGGCGCGGATGCGCCGGTGAGCCTCACCCTTGCCGTTCTCAGCGTCGATGTAGAGAACACGGCCGCGCGGGGTGGAGTGATTCATGAACGGCGCGCCGCGCGTGACTGCGACGGCGCCCGCGAGGGCGAACATGGACTTACCTAGCCCGGCGTCGCCGTGAATCATCGTCACCGCCGAGCGCGCCGCAATCCCATCAAGTACCCAATCGACGGGCGGCGGGTCGTGCTCGACCATGTAAGCAACGTCGAGACGGTGGAGTTTCGGCGGCGCGGCGCCGGGCAGCGTGCCGGGCTCTTTCGTCGCGATCGACTTCGCGATGCCGTCGAGTTCTTTCTCCGGAAGAGGCTCCTCGCAGTCGTGAGCATTGACCGCCGCGAGGGCGCCGAGGATGGACTCCTCGCTCATCCCGATGTGTCGGAAGTAGCCGCTAACGGCGTGGAGGCCCTCATTTCGGGCGCCGGTCGGGATCTTCAGCCTGCCATCGTCGATGAGGCTCCGGAGTTTCCGGCGCTCACCGCCCCGCCCGGTGGCGGGATCGCCACCTCCGGGATTCAGGATGAGGTCGAGGACGCTCTCCGGCATCTCAATCGCGAGGTCCCAAAAGTTCGCGATGGCGAACTCCAGGTCATGGCCGGGGAAGCGATACTCCCCATCGAGAGTCTTCACCTTGGACGGCGGGAGCGCCGCCCAACTGCTCCCCGACCGATGGTCGAGTCCTTCGATGCCGCGAAGGCGACTGCTGCCGTTCGGCAACTCGATGCCCTTCGGGACTCGGTAGAAGAACTGCCACCCGCGGCGCGTCTGCATGACGAGCGTCTTCAGCGCGGCGTCTCCGGCGATCCGGCGGAACTCGCTCCCGGCGGTCGTGTTATCGCAGTCGATCGTCGAGATCCCGCTCGCTCCCGTCCAGACCCCGATCCCGGCGGTCTGTCCCGTCGTCTCGATGTAGTGCCGGAACAGTCGGACGACGGTCTCCGGGTCATCCGATGCGTCATGGTGCCCGTGGCTGCCCCCGAACGGCACCTTCGCTTTGGCGACGTACGGGAAGACGTACTGGCCGATGCTCGCCCACTTGGCGGCGGCCGTCACGATGTCGATCCCGCCGCTCATCGCGCACCGCCGATCCCGAGCAGCGCGAGGCGGAGGCCGAGGCGCGTCGTCTCGATTCGGAGGGCGCCGAGCGCGTCAGCGCTCAGGCGGACTCGTGATGAGGAGGGGTCAGCCGACGACGTGGCGCTCGTGCGAGCGCGGCGGCTGGTCGTGCGGGTCGTGCTCGGCGAGCGCTGCTCGCGGGTCGTGCGAGCGACGCGGTGTCCCGAGTCGCCGGTGTCGATCACGCGGCCGTCGGTCGTGATCGCGAAGTACGCGGGGGGCTCTCCAGCGGCCCACCAGGCGCGCTCCGCCGGAGTGGCCGGACGCGTCGACCCATCGGGGAGGAACGTTTCGATGCACGACCCAGAATCGTGATCGATCTCCCGGACCGCGGCGATGCCGCTCGGCCTTCTCGTCATTTTTCTACGGATCTCGGCGACGCGCCGTCTCCGCATTTCGGGCGATCCTCTCATTGGAGGCGCCTCCTTTCGATCATCCGCCTGACAGGCGGCCGGCAGGATTGCCGGTGCTGACATGTTACGCCCGCATTCAGACGGTTCTCGGATTGCCCTCCCGACAACGACAACGGCCGCCCGGAGGCGGCCGCTGCGGTCAGGCGCCGAGGGATCGAAGACCTCGGAGCGCGCTCGCCGCGAAGGGCGGGCGCGTGCCTACATTCTACTGGGCGCGGTGGCTCAGGCTGCGCGGCGCGGGAAGCGCGTCTCGCCCGCTTTTTGCACGAGCGGGATGGGATTCCCCTCGTCATCGAAGATCGGCATCGAGCCGTAGACGCGCGGATCCAACCCGGTCGCCGCGCGGTGATCGCGGCGCGCGGCGCCGATGCGATCCTTCGCTCGCGCCGATCCGACCTGTCCGCCCGGCTTCCGCTTCTCCGCCGTCGACGGGTCGAGGAAGACTGACCGGGCAGCCGCCGCCGCGTCGTGCCGCTCAACACGCCGACGCGTCAGGCCCTCGACGTCGTGATCGGCGACCGCACGACCGGATTCGTCCTGCAGACGTCGACGGGGCACGCCCTCGACCGGCACAACGTCGCGAAGCTCGTCGCCCGGATCGCCCAGCGCGCAGGCATCACGAAGCGGATCAGCCCGCACAGCCTTCGCCATTCGGCGATCACGGCGGCGCTCGACGCTGGCGTGCCGCTGCATATCGTGCAGGACTTCGCACGCCACGCCGACCCGCGCACGACTCGCCGCTACGACCTCAACGCTAACCGGCTCGACGAGCATGCCGCGTACACGCTCGCCGACCAATTCGACCCCGCTCCAAGCTATTAGGAATGATCGCTTGACGCGTGAGGGTATCGGTCTCGCGCGAGGCAACCCCCCTTATTTCTGCGTATTTATCTAAGACGTAGAACGGACTCGGTTACGGGTATAGGGTTTAGCCGTTCTGTTATGGTCGGCACATGGATCGCGCGAAAATGAAAAGTATTTTGCTCGCCATCACTTTCCGAAATGGTATGCGGGTGTCTAGGGGTAGGAGATGGGGCGGGATTGGGTTATCTGTCGTTATTTTCTTTATCGTGGGCGGGATTGTAAGCTACAGCGTGAACCCGATTCTTCCGTTGATCGTCGCTATATACGCTTTTTGGATTCTCTGGCGACACGTATACGGGAAGCCCACGAGTTCATTTGGAAGCCCCTCGGGAACGGACACGCCACAAGCGGTTGGAAGCCCGGCCGTTACGACTGCACAACAGCCCGTAACGATCATTATCGAGAAAAAGAGTTCCGCGTCGACGTGGGTACTCGTCATCATTGTTCTAGTCGTGATCGGCGTAGTCGCACTCGGTGGGTGCGCGCTCGTAATGATGGCCGGCTAACCCTTGTCGGCGGAGGCTGAATCGGCGTGAGTGACGATCGGAGCGACTTAGAGGCTCGGGCAGTTGGCGGTGACGCGGACGCGATGCTGGACCTCGGTCGTTCAGCTGAAGAAGAGGGGGATTTCGACACAGAGATTGAGTGGTTTGAGAAGGCTGCCGAACTTGGCGACTCAGATGCGATGGTTGAACTCGCGGAGGCGCTCTTGGGGGCGGCCAGTGACGAAGGTGATGTAGAGAACGCTCATTCCTGGTGGAGGAAGGCCGCTGATCTCGGCAACACCGACGCGCTTAGTCGCCTCGGACAAGAGGCCGAAAGTCGCGACAACATCGACGAGGCGCGTTCGTGGTTCATGCGATTGGGCGCGCTTGATCCAGAGTCGGCCGGGTGGGCATTGTTTCGCCTGGGCGAGCGGGTTGAGGGTGAGGGGGACCGTGAGATGGCGCGTCGGTTCTACGCACTGGCGTCTGACTTCGGTACCTCGGATGCGATGTACCGACTTGGAGCGATCGAAGCGGATGAGGGTAACGCTGCGGAGGCGCGCCAATTGTTCGAGAAAGCAGCAGCGAGGGGCAACGGCATGGCTGCAAATCAACTTGGCGTTCTGGCTGCGGAACGCGGCGACGTTGACGCTGCTCGTCAGTGGTGGGAGCCCCTGGCCGATGCGGGAAACTCGTGGGTCATGGTTCAGATCGCCGAGCTCGTATATGCAAGCGGTGATCTGATTGAAGCGAAGCGATGGGCTACGCGTGCTTCGGTACAAGCAGATGTTGGTGCGCTCCAATTGCTCGGGGATATCAGTGGCGACGAGGGCGACTTAATCGCCGCTCGCGCTTGGCACGAGAAGGCCGCTCAACTGGGTAGCGCCTACTCGATGGAGCGCCTAGGAACCCTTGAACGCGATGCTGGCAACGACGCGGCGGCACACGCGTGGTACGAGAAGGCCGCAGAGGCTGGTGACTCAGACGCGATGTTCTACGTCGGGCTACATGCTCAAGATTCAGGGGAGACTGCGGTGGCTCACGACTGGTACGAGAAAGCCGCCGAAGCGGGCGACACGGACGCAATGATCAATCTCGGTCTCATGATTAAGGAAGAGGGTGACATTGAGGCGGCACTCATTTGGTGGGAGAAGGCCGTCGATGCTGGGGACCTCACTGGGATGATCCTGCTCGGGTTGGAATCTGAAGGCGCGGGCGACGTTGAGGCGGCCCGAGCCAAGTACGAGGAGGCCGCGGGCGCCGGCCGCGCCGACGCTATGTTCAACGTCGGCCGACTCGCCGACGAAGCCGGTGACGTAGAGACAGCGCGAGTCTGGTACGAGAAGGCTGCAGATGCTGGTGATGAGGAGGCGAAGGTTGTACTCGAAGAACTGGACGATGCCTGAATCGTCTAATCACACCGATTCCGAAGCGAGCTAGGCCGCACCACTCCGCGGGGTAGGCGGGTCAGCGCGTCGAGCGTGTCGCGTGTGCCGGTCCTGCCAGCTCTCCGACGCGGGCGTGATCTGCAGGGCCCTCGCGAACGTCGCCGATTCGCGCTCCGCACCCCGGATCGACTTCACAAGCGGGTGTTCGTACAGGGCCCCGTTCGTATGTTCGGCGAACGTCGGCGCGCCCCGGTCGAGCCAATCGGTACGCATCCGATCGGCAACGTCGACCGCGCACGCGTAGCGCCGGATCGCGTCGGCGAACACAGGCGCGTCGTCGCCCAGCTGCTCGACGGCGAGCCGCCACGCCGTCGCAGCTGCAGGCGATAGGGTCGGATCGGGTTCCACGGGTACAGGATCGCACGCGCTCAGGCCGGTTCGCGGGTTCGCTGCGTGGGCAACCCACCCCGTCGTGGGGGAATACGGGTCGGCGCGCTGTTTTCATCAGAGACACGCGGGGCCGGGGTCGCAAGCCGAAACTTGCTTCAGTTCAGACCCACCCTTCGGAGAGTGCCGGGAGGGTCGTATTGCCTCGTGATCCGTTGATCCCGCGCTCTAAGGAAGGATCACCGGATCAGTCCGCGGATCGCTTCGGGAAGGTCGGAGAAGATCACCAACACCCCACTCCTCTCCAAGCGCATCATCGCGCCCAAGTGAGGTGTCCACCAAACCGGGACAACTCCATCCAACATGACATTCGGCGTATGCCGTCATGTTAGGTACGCTGCGCTCACTGAGTCGTTGCGTAGGGGGAGTCGTCTCGTGGATCTATCGCCGGGGAGTTCGTTTGCCGGGTACGAGATCCGTGGCGAGATCGGGCGTGGTGCGATGGGCATCGTGTACCTCGCGTACGACCCGAAGCTTGATCGCGAGGTTGCGCTCAAGGTTGTCGCTGAGCATCTGGCGCAGGATCCGGCGTTTCGCGCGCGGTTCGCGCAGGAGGCGAAGGCCGCCGCTCGCGTTGAGCATCCCAGCGTTGTCGCGATCTACCAGGCCGGCGAGAAGAACGACATCCCGTTCCTCGCGATGCGGCTCGTCCGCGGGCGCGAGTTGTCAGAAATCCTGGCGGAGCGTGGTTCGTATGGCATCGACGCGGCGATCGCTCTGCTGCGGCCGATCGCGGCTGGTCTCGACGCAGCGCATGCGGCGAACATCGTGCATCGAGATGTGAAGCCAGCGAACATTCTCGTTCCTGATGACGGCTCTGACCCGGTGCTCGTCGACTTTGGCATTGGTCGTGTGATGCAGGGCACGCGTGCCACGCAGACGGGTTCGTGGGTCGGCACCGTCGATTATGTGTCGCCTGAGCAGATCCGTGGTGGTGATGTTGATGGTCGCGCCGATCAGTACGCGCTTGGCTGTGTGCTCTATGAGATGGTTGTTGGTGAGCCGCCGTTTCGGCGTGAGGACACGATCCAATCGTTGTTTGCGCATGCCAATGATGCGCCGCCGTTGATCGTGACCGGTGATGCGGTTGCTGATGCGCGACTGAACGAGGTTGTGACGCGTGCGCTTGCCAAGGATCCAGCCGTGCGATTCGCGTCTTGTGCTGATCTCGTGGCTGTTGCGGCGGGCATCGTCGCAGCCGAGGGCGTTGCTCAAGTGAGTAGCCGGACGGGCACCGTGATTGCACCATCACCGGTCGGCCCGACGGGGACAGTCGTTGGCGACGGGCGCGCTGCCGAACCCATATCGCCGCCGCCGGTGCGTGAAGTGGCGACCAAACCAGGCAAGACAAAATTTGTGGTGCTCGGCCTTGTCGTTGCCGTCCTCGCGGTCGGAGGTGTAGGTGGGTATCTGGTGTTTGGGGGTGGTTCAGGATCTTCGACCGATGCTAGTGCTGTCGCGCAAGCAACGGCAACAGGGACAGAATCACAAGAGTCGGAGGTATCCGCTGCCTGTGTGGAAGCTAAATTCCAGTTGCTGGATACCGCTCGCAATCTTCTTCGGATCCGAGCGGGGTTACACTACACGTCACCTGTCTTTAGGACGACGGAGGCCTCCATCTTGAGGACCAAGAAAGCGCTAGGCAAATGCAAGTTAGAGGGATCTGGAAGTCCATTGGGGTGGCAACAAGCATGGGACGAATTGTTCCGAGCGGAGCATTGTGTTAACTATGACGACGCGTCGGGCGCCAAGGAATCCGGGAAAACGCTACAAGGCTTGGCCAAGACCCCGGGTTTCCTGATACCGCAGTCTTCGTAACCGGGATCCCAAAACTCGTTGCGGAATTTCTCGGGTAGCAGTTGCCCTCTGCCTACGCTGAGTCAGTCCTCATCTGAATGCCGTGTGGGCCTAGATGAGCAGTACGCTCACCAAACAGCGGGCGACAACGAGTCATCACGTGACGTTTCCACGTCAGCGTCGTACGTACTGATCGTGTGTTGTTGCCGGTCGCCGACGAGAGCGCAGTATGCGACGAGGTCGGTGACGTCAACGTTGTCAACACCCACGACGTAGTCGCCTGTCTCGATGCCGGCAGTAGCGGCGGCGCTCCCGGAAGCTACTCCGAGGATCTCGAGAGCCGCAGGTGGATCGACAGTCGGATCCGTACCCTTCTCCCAGGCCGGGGACAAGTCCATGCCGAACTCGCCTACAGCCTTTCCTGAAGTCAGTCCATCAATGAGTTCGTTGATCCGCTGGGCACTAACGGCGTAGTTGACGCCTTCCATGCGCTGACCCGAACTATCGCTATACATCGCGGTGTTGATACCGACGAGGTTGCCGAGCAGCGCCCGGCGACAGCGGTGCGATTGCGGTCCGGTGAGGCTAGTCCTCGATCGTGCGAGTCAGTCCGCGCAGTTCGATTGTCGACGGCGCAAGGTAGGCGTCCAGCCGGAGGCGGGTCGCCTCCGCGGCCTCGGGGTACAGGTGCCGGTAGGTCTTCCACGTGAGGTTCAGGCTCGTGTGCCCCATCCACTCGGACAGGTCTTCCAGCCCGGTGCCGGACGCGGCGGTGAGGCTCGCGAATGTGTGGCGGCACTCTTGCAGGGTGATCGGGGTCAGGTCGCGCGCCGCCCACACCTTGCGGGCGCGCTTGGAAACGGCGTCCCCGCCGAGTGGCAAGCCGGGCGCGGCGGCGAAGACGTACTCGGTCGGCGCGATCCGCTCGGCGCCCTCGTCAGCGGCGAGCCGGGCGCGGTACACGTCGAGGATCGCCACTAGCGTTTCGGTGGTCGGCACCGAGCGCACGGCAGCGGCGGACTTGGGGAACGTGATCTGGTGCGTCCGATGGCAGTAGGCGGAGCGGACGTGGACGCGGCGCGCATCAAGGTCCACGTCTTCCCATCGCAGCGCGCTGACCTCGCTGCGGCGGAGACCGGCATACATCGCGACGGCGAAGTAGGCGCGCTCCGGGTCGTCGAGGACGGCGAGGAGGCGGGCTGCCTCGTGATCGGCCGCCACGCGGTCCCGAGTACCACGGACGGTCGGCAACCGGACGCCAGCGAACGGATCGTGGTCGATCGAGAGATTCGCCAGCTCCTCGCGAATGGCGACCCGTAGCGGCATGAGCCGGTTCCGAATCGAAGACGGCGACAATGCGCGGCCGCCGCGCCGCCGCGGGGTAGCCGTCTTGAACTCGTCCACGAGCGCTTGGATCTCCTTGCGGGTCAGCGAGGCGACGGGCGTCTTGACGAGACGACCACTGAGGGCGGGGCGGAGGTTCGTCTCGATGGCCTGCACGTACCCGTGGACGACGCTCGGCTTGAACGGGTCGCCGCTGCGATTCACCGCGCGTCCCGACTCCAGGTTGGCCACGAGGTCGTCGAGGGCATCGCCAACCGTCCGAGACGGCGCCGGGTCGAGGCCGCGCCGGGCGCGCCGCTTGGACTCGTCACGGTAGGCAATCGCCGCGGCGACGCTCGGGAACGTCTCCGACGTGCGGCGTCCGTTGTGCTCGATGCGGACGCGGTACGTCGGCGAGCAGTCGCAGCGCTTCCGCCCCTTCGCCGTCGCGCAGTCCCGCGAGTGGCGGATCGTGATGCCGGTAAGATTCGGTGCCATCGAGTCTCTATTTCTCGGTCGCGCCGGAGGCGGTGTCAGCCGCGCTCCGGCTTCTTTTTGCCTCCGAATCGTAGCGAAACGGACCGCGAATCGGACCGCATCCCCTCTAAATGGCTTATATATGCGGTGCGTCAGCGGTTTTCAAGACCGATCCGATAGGCCACTCCGGCACCCCGCCTCGCTTGAATCCTAGCGTCCCGCGCGGCGCTGGTCGTCATAGGTCGCCTCTCGTTGCCCGGATTGCTCCACGGATTGCTCCACAGGCGGCGGCGCTAGCGGCTCGGCGCCGAGGCCGGGCCAGCATGATCAAACCACCAACAACCCGTGTCCACAAAGACGGGGCAACTCCACGATCCGTGAGAATCTCACGTTGTGGGATGAGGGCATCACCGATGATGCAGTGGAGCGAGCTGCGCGCGATGCCTGTATCGAAGGCACGATCCTCAGCCGACCAGGAGCGTTCTTTCATCACGTCACTTCGGCCGATGGCGGCTTCAGCGGGGGCGAGCTGCAGCGTCTGTCGATCGCACGCGCCCTGGCGGGTGATCCGCGGATCATCGTGCTAGACGAGGCGACGAGTGCACTCGATCCCGTCGTCGAGGCTGAGGTGGAGGCACGGCTTCGCACTCGCGGCGTGACCACCATCCTCGTAGCGCACCGCCTGAGCACCATTCGCGACGCCGACGAGATTGTCGTGGTCGATGCAGGACGCATCGTCCAGCGCGGCACCTTCACGCAACTCGTGACCGAGGGCCTCTTTGCGGAGTTGGTCCATGGCTGAGGAACGCAAAACTCCAGACCGTCGAACACCCGATACGTCGTGGGACGAGGCCGTCGACACGGTGGTTGCCGCAGCGACTCCTGACGGGTATCTGGCGCGTGCACCGCGCTTCTCTTCACCTCTGCTCGATGCCTACTCCGTGGCCCTGTCCACCATCGACGGCGAGGTGCGCGCACCTGATCCTCGCGTCGAGCGCCAACTCCCGCCCATGGATGCCATCGCTGCGGCCTCGGGTCTGCTGGTCGCGCCTCCACCGCGAGGAGCACGCTGGTGGGACTCGTTGCCAAGACCGGCGGTGACCACAGCGGGTGAGACGGCAGCGGCGATCTTGCCGAGTGGATCGGGTGCCGACGCCGTAGCCGGTGGCAACCGCACACGCACGCGTTTCCCCGGTGCCGACGATGCTGCGGAAACCGTCGTCGTGACCGGTTCGCTGCCGCCCGGGGCATCGTGGCGAGCACTCATCTGGTGGTCAGTGCGCGGGCGGCTGACCCAGGTGAGAACGGTGCTCCTGCTTTCGCTGCTCGGAGGCACCATCGGCCTGCTCCTGCCGGTTGCCACGTCGGGGCTGTTCGGGGTCGCCGTTCCCTCGGGAAACTCCGGCCTGGCGGCCGGCATCCTGGTTGCCTTCGCTCTCGGCAGCGCGGGGGGGGGCGCCATGCTCATCGTCGCCCGCAATCTGATGCTGATCAGGCTGCGCCAATCGAGCGATGAACGTCTGGCCCCGGGCATCATGGCGCATCTCCTGCGTCTACCCGTTCCGTTTCTCAGGCGCATGCAGTCCGGCGAGATCCTCAACCGTTCTCTGGCGGTCGAGACTGCCAGGGAAACCGTCGATGACGGGGTGCTCGCATTGGTGCTCACGTCGGTCTTCGGCTTCGTCAATCTGGGGTACCTGCTCGCGATCGACGTGGTACTCGGCATTGCGATGTGCCTCATCATCTTGATCGCTGTGGCGCTTGTCTCGTTCTTGCAGACGCGTGCACGTGGTCACCTTGTGCAGTACCTCGAGGATCGAAGCGCGAGTGAGAGCAGTTTCGTCGCCATGATCGGCGCGATCGTCCCCATTCGCGTGAGCGGCGCGGAGTCCCGGGCGATGGCTCGATGGGCCCGGCACTTTGCGAACCAGCTGACCACATTGGAGCGCCGCCTCGTCGGGGTCAAAAGGTCGGAGCCGGTTCTCATTGCCGGGCCGATCTTCATGAACGTGATTCTCGTTCTTACGGTGGTTGCCGGGCAGGGCTCGTTCACCGCGTCGGCTTTCATGGGAGCGTACGTCGCGGTTGCGCAACTCACCATCGCCATGGGCCTGTTCGCCCAGAATCTGAATACGGTCGCCGAGTTGGGACCCGTGCTGGAGCGTGTGGTGCCCATTACGTCCACCGCGGTCGAGCGGCCGGGTCCCACGCGTGCGCCAGGTCCGCTGCAGGGTCGCATCCAGCTCACCGACATCGTCTTCGGCTACGACCCTGACCAGCCTCCGCTGCTCGACGGCGTCGACATCACGATCGAGCCGGGGGAATTCGTCGCCGTTGTGGGTCCGTCGGGATCAGGGAAGTCGACGGTGATGCGCCTCATCCTCGGCTTCGAGACACCATGGAGCGGGGTCGTCTCCTTCGACGGACAGGACCTCGCCGACCTCGATGTCGCGGCCGTTCGCCGGCAGATGGGAACGGTGCTGCAGACCTCCATGCCGTTTGGGACGACATACCGAGAGTGCATCTGCGGTCCGCTCCAGATCGACGACGAGCGCCTGTGGCAGGTCATCGCCGAGTCCGGGCTCGAGCCCGAGGTGCGCGCACGCGGTCTCGATGTACCGATCGGCGACCGGGGTGGTGCGATCTCCGGCGGGCAGCGCCAGCGGCTCATGATCGCGCGGGCCCTCGCCAGCGACCCCCGTGTGATCCTGCTCGACGAAGCCACCAGTGCCCTCGACAACATGACCCAGGCCATCGTCATGCGCTCGATCCTGGGTCAGTCGGTCACCCGTGTCGCGATCGCGCACCGGCTCACCACGGTGGAGCGCGCAGACCGCATCCTCGTCGTGTCGGGCGGCCAGATCGTGGAGGAAGGCGCGCCGGCTGACCTGCTGGCGAGCGGTGGGCACTTCGCGCGGCTCGCGGCGCGGCAGGAGTACTGACGCCGATCGGGCGTCCGGGCCCCGTCGGGGCCACAGGGTTCCCGGTGGCGTTCGCGACACGCGGCCGCTCTAGCCGGCGGCGCTTCTCCGTGCCGACCTGACCCGGGGGGCGCGAATTGCACCGCACGATCATTTCGTGCATTTGAAGTGCTCACCACCCCTCGAGGCCGCCCGTGGCTCGGTCGCTAGAGTGGAGGCCATGAAGGTCGGTTCGAGCCAGACCGCAGGCACCTAACGATGCTCGCGAATTTTCAGATCCTTTTTGTCTCCGCCATTGTCCTCAGCTTCGCGTACGGAGCGCTACCTGGGCGGGGACGTTGGATCGAGGTGCGACGCGCACTGATCCTTCTCGCCTCAGCGGTCATCATCTACACATTCAATCCACGGACGCTTGCGATCGTGATCCTCGTCTCGCTACTCGCATGGGGCCTGTACGCAATCGCCCGACGCCATCCGCGGCGCGGCTGGATCCCCTGGCTCGTGATGACTCCGGTCGTCATCAACGCGATCACCGAAGTCGCCTTGGGTAGGAACTGGGGAGACATACTCCCATTCCCGAACGGGTCGCTGACGAGTCCGATGATGACCAACCTCGCCACGCTCGGACTCTCGTTCTACTCGTTCAAACTCTACGCGTCGATCAAAGAAGGGATGCGCGTCGGCGCCCTCCCCTTCCGCGACCTTCTTACAACGACGCTGTTCTTCCCAGCGTTCCCGATCGGACCGATCGACTCGTCACAGCGCTACAACCGCGAAGCCCTCTCGCGTGACCCAGACCTGCGCCGATGGTTTCTCGGCCTCACCCGCATCGGCATCGGTGGCGCAAAGGTATTTCTCATCACAACATGGGTCACTACAACGATCCCAGGACATTTCGGCATCCCAACACTCGAATATCTCGAGACACACGCCTTCAACAGTCCGCAGGGCGCGACCCTTTACACCGCGCTCACGTTTCTGAACCTCTACCTCAACTTCTCCGGCTTCACCGACATCGCGATCGGCGCTGGGATGCTCTTCAACCTGCGCCTCAGCGAGAACTTCCACTACCCGCTGGTGAGTCGCTCGATCCAGAACTTCTGGCAGCGCTGGCACCTCTCGTTGGCGGCGTTCATCACGCGCTACATGTTCAAGCCGATGCTGCGGCGAACCGGCCGGCCCGTGGTCTCGCTGATCGCCACCTTCACCCTGATCGGTATGTGGCACGAGGTCAGCCTCGGTTACCTGTTCTGGGGCTTCGCACACGGTTCGGCACTCGGAGCCACACTCTGGTGGCGCACACGGCAAGCGGGCAAACCGGCCCTCCTGCCGAAGCCGATCCAATACGCCGGCGGTGTCCTCATAACGCTCGCTTTCGTAAGTTTCTTGTCCGCGATCGCAAATATGTCGTCGCTCGGACGAACCATCGACTACCTGGAGGCCTTCATTGGACACTGATCCCGACCGGGCGCACACGGACGCGCCCGCTGAGCTCAGCACATACGCCCACGCCCGCGCGATCGTTGAGCGAAACGCTCTCTGGATCGAGATTGCGATCGGCGTGATCGCGTGGATTGCGCTGATGCTCGCATATCCACTCCAGTCAACAACACCGATCTACGCAGGGTTTTAAACCGTTGTGTAACTCGGCTCGCGCTCCACATCGACCAGATCCAATGCGGCATAAAGTGAGCGCGTGAGGAGCAGACGTGACCAGCCGCGCTGAAAGACGGTCCAACCGCGGCACCCGCGTCCTGCGGATCGTCTTCGCGGTGCTCGCAGTGGCCTCCATCCTCAGCATCTGCGCACTCTACGTCTGGGCCGACCAGCCGAGCGTGCGCTTTGCTCGGCTCAACTGTCACTACGACGTGATCTACAAGACGAGCGGCCCGGTCGACGCTGTTGTGCTCGGCACCTCGCGCGTGCAACGTGGCATCCTCGGCGAGGCGCTGACAGTCGGCCTCGGCCTCGATCCCGAGCACGATGCTGTCGTCAATATCGCGCGCGGGGGACGCGGACCGGGTGAGCTCTACCAGCTACTGACAACGCTTGACGCGGAGCGCGGTGTTGCCGGACCGATCATCGTCGAGTACACACTGGTGACAGAGATCGGCCGGCGTGTCCCTGGGGGCTGGGTGATCGAGCCGCGCTACTACCAGTACAACCCGATCCTCGACAACATGCCGCTCGCACTCCTCGGCGACGACTGGCGGTCGAAACCGCGAGAACCGGTTTACAGTCGTCTCCGCGACCTGCTCTGGCAGATGCAGAACCGCCTTGACATGGGCATCGAGGCCGCGCTCGACGGCACCGCGGACGACAATCGCACGGTGCCCGTCGCCGAGCGTGCGGCGCCGCACATGCAGACATGCATCGCTGGGCAGCGGCAACGCCGTGATCAGAAATGGCAGATGGCGGCTATGGTGCGCCGCTACGACCGCGAATTCGGCCCGAACCGCACCTGGCGTGACGTGCCACCGGTCGTCTACTCGTTCGACGAGATCGATCAGGACCGCCAGAACCACTTCCTCAAAATGGTGATCCGGCTCGGCAAGAAGCGTGGTGTACCGGTCTACGTCGTCGTCATGCCCGGCTACCCGCTGGCTGGTGCATCCCCGGAGATGGTCACGGCGTTCGAACACCGTTTCGGTGTGCCAATGCTCTATCCGCCGCCCGAGGTGCTCGATCAGATTGACGACCCGGCACTCTTTCAAGACAAGATGCACCTGATGGGCGACGGTGCCCGGATCTACACGAAGTGGCTGGCCTCCGAGATCGTGCGTCGCAACGGCGGTGGCTGAGGCACGCGCGCTGCCTGTCAGAGCACGTTAACGGCCCGCGCCGTCACCAACACGACGAGCAAGAGTGACGAACCGGCCTGCACCATCATCAGCGCCTTCGCCCAGTGCGACAGTGGCATCACATCGGTCGCCGAGAAGGCCGTGCCGTTCGAGAACGAGAAGTAGATGTAGTCGAGCAGGCGTGGATGCCACTCGGGTGGAGCGAGCTGGGGGTTCTCCATCTGTGGGAACTGAAAATCGGGAAAGCGTATACGCGCGGCATCGTCGCGTGCGGCTGCGCGACTGCCTGGCCCACCCCGATCGAGTTCCCAGTACCAGAGGCCAAAGACCACGACGTTCGTCAGCCAGATAACGGCGACCGAGAGGATCAGCTCGCGACCCGTCAACGGCTGGTTCTTCGACAGCAGCGTGTCAATCAGACGCACCAAGTTGTAGGCATTCGAGAGCGTGATCGCAGCAATCACGATCATCACGAGGCTTCGCTGCCAATGCGCCACGTCGGAGTGGCGGCTGGGAACAAAGACGATAAGCAGCGTCACGAGAATCACGACAAGCACAATCATCAGCAGTGCAGGTACGGGGCGAAAGTGGTTGGGCAACAGCCAGTAAAGAAAAAATGAGATCAGAACGAGCGCAGCGGCAGGGAGCGTGGACTCGCGACTCGCATCAGCAGGCGGCTTCGGGAAGAGGCGCAACGACATAGTCCCACCGTACCGAGACACCCGGATACAAGGGGGATTTGCGGCTCTGTCTTGACAATTGCGGCCGGGTCAACATCTGGAGCACGCCACGCCCAACCAGTGCAAAAGGTCGTACTGTCCACAACAGACGTAGACCACCGGCCTGCCAAACGATCCACGTAAAGAGTGGCAACGCGAAAGCACCACGAAAAGCAGTCGCTTCTGTCACCGGATAGGTACCCGACAGCGCCTTGATGATCGGATCTTGCAACGAAAAGACGGACATACCAACCACGATCGCGATCGCTGCCCCATGCGTCGAACGCAAGACGCGGGGCGCCGCAATCACTGCGCCACCCTCGCCACGCTCGCGCCACGCGTGACCGCGAAGATGCCGCTGGCAATAATCAGAGCGGCTCCGACGATCGTGGCACCGCTCGGGATCTCAGCAAAGATTGCAAAGCCCCAGAGGGTGGCCCAAATCAACGCCATGTACTCGATCGGCGTCACCGCACCCGGCGGCGCCTCGCGATAGGCCTTCGTCAGCAGGATCGTCCCGCCGACAGCAATCGGCCCACACAGGCCAAGCAGGATCAGATCCTTGATGTCGGGCATCACCCACGACCGCAACAAAAACGCCATGCTGCCCGTCGCTCCCGGCGCAGTCGCAAACGGCATCGCAATAAACGAGAAGAGCATCGCGCCGACGAGGTACACGCTGTTCTGATGAAACGACATCACCGTCGCCGACGTACCCTCGCCATAGCGGCGCGCCATCAGCTGACCAAAAGCATAGAGCGCAGCAGCCGAGACAGGCAGGAGCGCAGCCCAGCCAATTCCACCCGTACCCGGCTGGGCGACGACGACGGCGCCGGCAAAGCCAACAAGCACCGCGATCCAGCGGCTCAGACTCTGCCGCTCGCCCAGATACGGGCGAGACAGCAACACCACAAACAGCGGAGCAGTGAAGTACAACGCGACCACACTCGCCAGCGGCATCGCCGGGAAGGCAAGAAAGTACGTCGTGTACGCGACCATAAACAGCAGCGCGCGAATGATCGACTGACGCGTGTTGCCCTCGAAGGCGACACGCCAACCACCGAGGCGATGGAGCAGGAAAAAGAAGATCGGCAGTGCGACGACCGAGCGGATCGTGACTGCCTCGGCAACAGGGTACGTACCCATCGTCGCCTTGATAATCGGGTCTTGCAGCGTGATCACCAGCGTGCCAAACCCGAGAATCAGCATGGCGCGGCGCGTTCCAGCAGTCCTCAACAGCCCCGTCATACGCAGCACGCTACCGCGACAGACCCTGGGCGGGTCACGCAGACTTACCGCGATGGACGCCGTCGAGTATCAGAGTCGCGCCACACGCGCCGAGCGCGCCGAGCAGTGGTTCGTGATGCCCACCACCGTTGCCGCCCTCCTGGCAATTCCCGCGGTGGTCGTGCCTCTGATTTGGACAGACCCCTCCGTCAGAACCGCTGGGCTATGGCTCGACTGGGTCATTTGGGGCGTGTTCGTGCTCGAAGTGCTCGTGCTGTTGCCGCTCTCGCCCGACCGCGTCGACTGGATCCGCCACCACCGATTGACACTCTTCATTCTCTTTGCAGCATGGCCGGGCTGGATCACTGTCTTCGCAGGATCGAGCCTCGAGGGGCTGATTCCAGTTCTGATCCTCGTTCAAAAACTCCTCAAGCTGGTCAAAATTGACCGCTTCTTTCGCCGCAAAGGCACACACCAATTAATCGGTACCTGGCTACTCCTCGTGCCAGGATCCATCGCCGTCGTCGTCGTCAGCGTCAAGCTCGGTTGGGTCGGTGGCGCGCTACTCGCACTCGCCCTCTTGTTTGGCCTGATCGGCGCAGAAGGCAAGCCACACCCACGCATTCGAAAACTCTTCCGACGCTAGAAACGAGCGATTGGCGGTCGCGTTCTAGGTACGGGGATCGATGACGGCAGGCGCGCCGAAGTGCAGCAAAGCCTTTGGCACCGCAACCGTGCCGTCCTTCTGCTGGTGCTGTTCGAGCACAGAGATAACGGTGCGCGAGCTCGTCACGGCAGTGCCGTTGAGCGTATGCAGCGTCTGCGGGCTGCCCTTCTCCTCACGGAAGCGGGCATCGAGTCGGCGCGCCTGATAATCGGTGCAGTTCGAACAACTCGTCATCTCGCGAAACTTCTGCTGGCTGGGCAGCCACGTCTCGATGTCGTACTTGCGGGCCGCCGACGCGCCGAGATCGCCAACAGCGATGTCGACGACGCGGTAGGTGAGTCCCAGTTTCTGTGCGATCGACTCCTCGAGCGCGAGCAGATGCAGGTGCTCGTCCCACGACGTGTCGGGATGACAAAACGAGAACATCTCTACCTTCTCAAACTGGTGCAGGCGGAAGATGCCGCGCGTGTCGCGGCCGGCAGCGCCAGCCTCACGACGAAAACAGGATGAGAGCCCGGCATAGCGGAGCGGCAATTCGTCGGCAACGAGGATTTCGTCGGCGTGAAGTGCAGCCAGCGGCACCTCGCTCGTACCAACGAGAAAGAGATCGTCGTCTTCGAGGCTGTAGACGCTCTGGCGATCGGTCGGGAAAAAGCCCGTCGCAAACATCGCCTCCTCGCGCACCAAGACAGGCGGCACAACCGGAGTAAAGCCGCCATCGCCCAACTGGTCGAGAGCCATTCGCGAAATCGCCCACCAGAGGCGGGCAATGTCGCCGCTCAGGTAGCCGAAGCGTGAGCCAGAGGTGCGGGCGCCGCGCTCCATATCGATGCCGCTGCCCGCCAGCTCGAGGTGGTCGCGCGGCTCGAAATCGAAGGTCGGAATCTCGCCGACGATGCGCAATTCGCGCGCGTCCTCATCCGTATTGCCAAGCGGCGAATCGGGATGGGGGAGGTTTGGCACAACAAGCAGCGCAGTGTCGAGCTGCTCATCAACAGCCTTGAGCGACTCCTCGAGACCATCGAGCGTGTCCTTCAACGTGCGCATCTCGGCGGACACGGCATCGGCCTGCTCGGCGGCAGCCGGATCGTCCTTGGCCGCGCGCTTGAGTTGCCCGATCGTCTCGGATGCCCGGTTGCGCTCGGCGCGGAGCTCGTCGACCTGCACCTGCAACGCGCGGCGCTCCGTATCGAGCGTCAGCACGGGATCAAGCAGCGCCTCATCGCCACGACGCGCCAGAGCCTCGCGAACCATGTCGGGATCGCTGCGGACGAGACGGAGATCAATCACAGTGGAAGACTAACCGGGGTGGCGCGCTAGAGACGCTGACTACGGGCAGCGGCGATGGCCTGCAACACACGGGGCACGCCGTCGTCGTCGATCGAGGGAGCAATCCAATCGGCACGCTCGATTAGTTCGGGGTGCCCACCACCAACGGCGATCCCAAAACCAGCCCAGTCGATCAGCTCGAGATCGTTCTCGCCATCGCCAATCGAGACACAGTTCTCTTGGCGCAGGCCTAGAAGGTCGGCCACGAAGGCACAGCCAACACCCTTATGCACCCCGGGCGCTGCGACCTCAAGATAAAAGGGCAACGACTTCGCGATAAAGGCGCGGTCACCAAACTGGGGGACCAGCAAATCGCGCAAGGCGTCCATGCGCTCGGGCTCGCCCGAGACGACGAGCTTCGTGATCGACTGGTCAAGCCACGCAACAAGATCGCCGACAGCATTGACAGGCACGCGGGCGCTCTGCGCATACCGCTGCGCCTCCGCGTTGTCCTCGGAAACGTAGAACGCGTCGGACGTCATCACATTGATGTGCTCGCCCGTCTCGACGATCGTCGCGATGATCTCGCGCGCCACCTCCATCTCGAGCTGCTCATGCAGCAGCACCTCACCCGTCGAGCGGCTGCCAACGAGAGCGCCCTGAAAGCAAATCACCTGGTCGGCAGCGTGCAAGAGATTCGCGAAGCGGCACGCGGACAGAAACATGCGACCCGTCGCGACCACGACCGGCACGCCGGTTGCCTGCAGCGCTGCTACAGCCTCAATTGCCGTCGGCAAGAGCTCGGCGTGATGAACGACCGTCCCGTCGAGATCGACGAAGACGCCTTCAACGGCGTCCGCATCGAGCCCGTCAGGAAGCGGCACGAACTACTTGCCGGCGTTCTGCGACACGTAGGCCGCAACGTTCTGAATGTCGGTCTCGGACAGCTGGCCGGCGTACGCGGGCATGCCACCCAAGCCATTCGTGACGCGATCCATGACGAGCGCGTAATCGGGCATCGTCTCGTCGAGGTTCGGACCAACGGCGCCGGCCGAACCAGCGGCAGCAAGGGTATGGCAACCGCCACAGCCTGCGCTCGTAAAGACAGCGGCTCCAGCAGCCGCATCGCCCTCAACAGCAGCAGCAGCCGTCGTCTCGCCGGCAGCCTCAGTCGTGGCTGCATCAGTCGCTGCGCCGGCTTCCGTGACGGGAGTCTCAGTTGGATTCGTACCCGTGCCGATCGTAACTTCGCCACCGAGAGTGCCGGAAGCATCGGTACTTCCGCCGCAGCCCGTCAGAATTCCGAGGGTGAGCGCTCCGAGAGCGACCACGATGGCGATGAGGCGGCGAGTCTCCATGTCAGCAATAACCTTTTTTCGGGGGACAGGCGTCCCCGGATGACCACCTCAGGCTACCACGGGTCGCCGCACGCACGGCGCCGTTTGACAGACCGAGCAAGGGCGCCGACTCTACAGGATATGGATGACGCAGACCGACGCTTACTCGACCGACTACAGAATGAGTTGCCCTTCGTAGAACGTCCGTGGGGCGCTCTCGCGGCAGAGATCGAGATGCCAGAGGACGAGATGCTCGAGCGCATCTCTCGGCTACGCGGTGAGGGTGTCGTGCGACAAATCTCGGGGATCTTCGACACGCGTCGTCTCGGCTACAAGTCGAGCCTCGTCGCGGCCCGCACCAAGCCGGGCACGCAGCAGCTTGCCGCCGACATCGTCAGCGCCCACCCAGGCGTGACACACAACTACGAGCGCGAGCACGCGTTCGACCTGTGGTTTACGATCGCCGTGCCGGGTGACTCGAAGATTGGGCTCGACGAGACGATCGAACTCCTCGGCCGGCTGGCTGACATCGAGTCGATTCGTCCGCTCCCCGCCATCCGCTTCTTCAAAATCGGCGTCGACCTCGACATGGTTGGCGGTCGCGACCCGGCCGCCAAGAAGGATCGACCACGCCCGTCGCTCGAGGCTCCGCACCGCGCACCAACCGACCGCGAGATCGCCGCGGTCCGTGCATTGCAGACGGACCTCCCCGCGGTGCCCGAGCCGTTCAAGGACCTCGCCGAGCAGTACGGCTTTACCGTCGCCGAACTGATGGAGATGGGCCGCGAGTTGTTGTCCGATGGACGCATGCGCCGTTTCGCCGCTGTCGTCAACCACCGCAAGGCGGGCTTTGGACAGAACGGCATGGGCGTCTGGATCGTCGACGAAGATCGCGTCGACGAGGCGGGCCGCATCATGGCCTCGTACCGCGGCGTCTCGCATTGCTACGAGCGACCAATCTACAACGACTGGCCATACCGCCTCTTCTCGATGACGCACGGGCGCGATAAAGAAGAGTGCGAAGCCGTGCTCGCCGCCCTCTCCAAGGAGACGGGCCTCGGCGAATACGCCGTGCTGTACTCGATCCAAGAGTTCAAGAAGACGCGCCTCGTCTACTTCGACCAGGCCGCTGTCGACTGGGAAGACGCGCACCTCGCGCTCGTGTAGGCAACTCGTCGGGCCGATCGCGGTCGATCAACTCAGAGGTGGACACCACAAGTGCGCACTTGTCATGTCCGCCTGAGAAGACGCGCGCATTGCACTCGTGTAGGCCGATGTCCAGATAGGGCCTGACCCCTTCTGGACATCCGCCTAGAGCTTCGAGTTGTCGACCGACCAGATATCGGGCAACTCGCGGAAACGCTCGTTGGCGTCTAGGCCGTAGCCGACGACGAAGGTGTTGGGGATCTCGAAGCCGACAAAACGGCACGGCACGTCGTGCTCATGGCGGGCCGGCTTGGCGAGCAGCGTGCAGACCTCGAGCGTCGCGGGATGCCGCGTCTCGAGATTGCGTAAGAGATACGAGAGCGTGAGACCCGAGTCGACGATATCTTCGATGACGAGAACATCCATCCCCTCGATTGGCGCGTCAAGGTCCTTGAGAATCCGCACGATGCCCGACGATTGCGTACCCGATCCATACGACGAGATGACCATGAAATCGATCGCGCAAGGAATCGTGATGGCGCGGACGAGATCGGCCAGAAAGATGAAGCCACCCTTCAGGACACAGGTCAATTTCAATTCGCGGCCGGCGTAGACCTCAGAGATCTCGGCACCAAGCTCGGCGACGCGCGTCGCAATCTGCTCGCGCGAGACGATGTGGTCGACGAGGGCGGGGTGGCGGGGGGTCATGTGGCGCCTTCGGGTCGGCCCGAGCTGGGCGAGAGGAACGTGATCTGGCCGCGCGAGACCTCGGCCATCGCAGCACCATGGAGCGTGCGGCGCCGCGGGTCGGTGCGCAAAGCCTCAACATCGTCGTGCCCGAGCGTCACGCCGACACGCGCGGCTGCACGGCGCAAGGCAATGCGCTGCAGCGCTGGCGGGGCGATGGTTAGGGCCTGGAGGGACACAGAGCCATCATTGCCGATCAGGTCGTCGGCAAGACTGTCGAGGACGATTCGCTCATCGTCGGCCAGCCCGGCGGCGCGGGCGAGATTGCGTTCGGCGCCCGGGTGGGCCCGGGCGAGCGCAGGCAATACGTCGAGGCGAATGCGGTTGCGGGCCGGACCGGCCTCGAGGTTCGTCGGATCGTCCCGCCACGCAACTCCGCGTCGTCGCAACTCATCTCGCACGTCGTCACGAGAGCAATCGATCAGTGGACGCACCCACTGTCCATCACGTGGTGGTAGCGCGGTTAGTCCGCGGGCAGTGCCCGAGGAGGCGAGCCGATAGAGCACTGTCTCGGCGCGATCGCTGAGCGTGTGGCCCGTCGCGATGAGGTGGCCGTCCGCGGCCTTGAGCGCTGCCGCACGACGCACGTCGCGGAGTCGCGACTCGAGGTTGCCACCCGTTTCCACCTGCCCAGCGACGATGGTCAGCGGCAGTTCTAAGGCGTCTGTCAGAGCGCGGCAGGCCGCCGCATCTGCATCCGACTCCTCGCCACGTAGCCCATGCTCAACGTGCACAACGCGCACCGCACAGCCGAGTTCGGCAAGTGCCACGACAAGCAGCGTCGAGTCGGCACCGCCCGAGAGCATCGCGACCACTGGTGTTGCGGACCTTAGCCCGAGTGCATCCGCCCGTTCGGCGATGCGGCTGACGAGCTCAGCGCCCACGCGCCGCCAGCCGACCGGCATACGACGTGCCGACCTCGATGTACTTGGCGTGCAGCGCCTCCCGCCGACCCTCATCGCCTTCCGCCTCGGCACGCGCCATGCCAAGCTTGATCTCGCGCAGGCGCTCCTCGAAACGCAGAACGACCGTCTGCTCGCCCGTCAGTTCGGCCTGGCGCCCAGCGAGCGACAAGAGTCGTGGCCGCCACAGCGGAGCGAGCCGCTGCAACTCGTCGTGCGTCGGCACGGCGGCATCGAACGCGTCGAGTGCGGCGGGGGCAAGCACACGCAACGCATCCGTCGAAAACGGCGCAAATGGGTCATCGGTAAGTGCAGTGGCGACTGCCGCCAAGACGACAGGTGAAGAGAAATCGAGCGGCGATCCGTCCGCACCAACTGTTGCCAGCCGGACGAGACCGGCCTCAAACGCAAACTCGCCAAGGTCGATGGATCCGGCTCCAGCAGGCAGAATGACGGTCTCACTCATTGCCGTGGAGTGTGGCACGGGTTGCAGTGTTCGTGCACCCCCAATACGGTTACACGTATGGAAGGCACCCTCGCAGACCAAGTTATGCAGCGCGTCTTCGGCATTTCGAAGCCGCTGATTGGTGTTGTTCACCTCCTCGCGCTGCCCGGTTCGCCTGCTTTCGACCGCACCGCGGGCATGCGTCCGATCGCCGAGGCGGCCAAGCACGACGCGCAGGTTTGCCAAGAGGCTGGGGTCGACGCAATCATCTTCTGTAACGAAGGCGACCTGCCGTATCGCGTTGAGGTGACGATGGAGCAGTCGACTGCAATGTCTGCCGTGATCGGCGAGATCACGCCCGAACTGTCGCTCCCGATCGGCGTCGACATGCTCTGGGATCCGTTCGCCACGCTCGCCGTCGGTCGATCAGTCGGAGCGCGCTTTGTCCGTGAGGTCTTTATCGGTGTCTACGAGAGCGACATGGGGCAGTTGCGACCCGACCCGGGCGCCGCCTTCTCCTACCGTCACTCGATCGGCGCCGACGACATTGCGGTCTTTACGAACCTGACGCCGGAATTTGCATCGCCGCTCGGCTCGCGCACCGTTGCCGACCGTGCACAAGGCGCCCAGTTTTTTGGCTGCGAAGCGGCCCTGATCTCGGGCCCGCGCGCAGGTTCGGCGTTTCGCTTCGCCGACCTCGAAGAGGCCAAGGCGGCCTGCCCCGATATGCCTGTACTCGCGAACACGGGGGTGCGTCACGATACCGCCGAGCGCATCCTCGAAACCGCCGATGGCATCATCGTCGGTACGGCCTTGAAGATCGACGGTAGGACACAAAATCGCGTCGATCCGGAGCGGGCCAAGCGCATGGTCGATCTGGCGCGTGTGGCACGCGAGCACCACCTCGAGCGCGTCGCCGAAGCGGGTGGCTGAACAGCACCGGTCTAGTAGCCGAGGCGCTGCGAAGATTTAGAAATGGAATATTGGACCAGCGTCGCCAACCAGCACAGTGAATACTGGCTCTCGCCAGCGAACCCTGTGATTCCACCTACGGCGACGTCCGCAGAGAGCATCGCCGACGCGTACTGGACGAGCCTGCAGCGGTCACTGGGTGGCATCGTCCAAGCCAAAGGTGAGGCACTTGGGCCGATCCGCCTCATAGTCGCCAAGACTGGCATCACGATCCTCACGTTCGCCGCCGCCGAGGTCGTAGAAGTAGAGGGGGGTATCGAGGTTGCCTTCCCAATCATTGGGGGCTTTGCCTGCTCGGCAGCGGCGGGACACCTCCGCATAATCGCTCGTATCGAAGGCGTCGGCGTCCACCTCGGTGTGATCGTCGACGGCTACCGTCCACGCTTCGAGCACCTCCACGCGAAAACGTTCCTGATTGCGGCTCCCTACACGCTGACACAGCACCTCGTGCACGGCTGGGTGACAAAACGCAGCCTCCAAGACATCGCCAGCGTGATCGATCCGATTCCCGTTGCCCCTCCGCCCCTCGACACGAAGGGCCGCCTGAACGGCCTGCAGGTCGGCGTGGTCGGAGCCTCGGGCTACGTTGGACGTCGCCTCGTACCGGAGTTGCGCGACCAAGGAGCACAGGTACGCGCCATCGTTCGTCGCGCCAATCCGGATCTTGAACAGGTCGCCGACATCGAGGTGACGCACGGGGATGCCCTCGATCGCGAATCGCTCGATCGCGCCTTCGTCGGTCTCGACGTCGTCTACTGGCTGGTGCATTCGATGAGTGCCGGAGGCGATTTTGCCGAACTCGATCGCGTGGCAGCGCGCAACGCCGCAGCTGCCGCCGCGCAGGCGGGTGTGAAACAGATCATCTACCTGAGTGGACTCGGAGATGACGACCCCGAGCTTTCTCATCACCTGCAGAGTCGACACGAAACCGGTCAGATCCTTGCAGAGGGAGACGTACCTGTCACCACCCTGCGCGCCGCCATGGTCGTAGGTCAGGAGAGCGCTTCGTTTCAAATGATGCGTGACCTCGTCCACCGGCTTCCAGCGATGGTCACACCAAGTTGGGTGACGACGCGTTCGCAACCGATTGCCTACGCCGATCTGCGCGACTACCTCGTCGGCGTCTGCGCACTGCCGGGGGCGTATGGTCGTTCTCTCGACGTTGGCGGCCCCGACATCCTCACGTTCCGGGAGATGATGGAGCGGGTCGCAGTGCTCGCGGGGCGTCGCAAACCGTTCATCGTGCCGGTACCCGTGCTGTCACCGACGCTTTCGTCGCGCTGGTGCGGACTCGTAACCGCTGTCGACACGAATATTGCGCGACCTCTCGTCGAGGGGCTGCGCAACGAGACGATCTGCCTTAACGACGATATCCTCCGCCTCGTGCCGAAGGAGCGCATGTCGTTCGATAACGCCGTTCGGCGTGCCCTGCAAGGTGTGCCGCAGCGCTACTAGTCCGGTCTACTCGAGCGGCCAGACGAGACAGCCGGCTTTGCGACGCAACGTGCGTGCGTGCAGGCGAAAGCGCAGACGGCCGTAGCGCTTGCGATCGGGGCCGAAGACGAGCAGACCAACCTCGCGCGACTTGGCGACGCCGATCGTCGCCGCTAATGGGCGTGGCGTGTTGTAGACGAGATGATAGGACTTTACGCCTGCCATCTCGGCCTCCTGGATGATCTCGGCGATCTGTTCACGCACCACCGGATTGCCCATCGTTCGCCGCGCCGCAGCATTCGCATTCGCGACCGGCAGCGTCACCCCAAGACAGATCAACAGATCTGCGCCAGCATCACCCGCCGACGAAATCGCCATCGTGATCGCCGCTGCATCGAAACCAATGTCGAGCGAGACCAGCATCACCGGCTTGCGCTTGCTGGGCTCCGTCACCACCACCTCATCCGGCGCGCGGCCGCGCACCGCTGTGGTCATTTGCGGTGCGGTGAAATCGTCGGAGTGTAAAGCGACGTTGCCTTCGCAATCATGCGCTTCTTCATAAACGGCATCAACAGCACGTACCAGAACACCGCCCCAATCGCAGCGCCCACAAGCAGGCCGGGTGTCGTATAGAGATAGAGGCCACCGAGACCGCACAACCCCACAAGCCCGATGCCAGCGCGCGAGAGGTAGCGAAACTGGCGTTGCGTCTTTGCCGCCACCGTCTCCAACATCTGCGCCTCCGAGGCTGTGTCGTACTTCAGCCCGCAGCCCTGACAATGGATCAAGGACCCTGCAGTGCCACGCGTTTCTACGCCGCACTCACATTTGATGACGATCGGAGGGGGAACCATTAAGACAGTGTGAACGCAACTCTAGGCAACGGCAAGTGGACGCGCTACGCTAAAGGAGAACCGGATGGAGAGCCGGACGTAATCGAAGGAGGAGACATGCCAGGAGCTGAGGTATCGCTCGATCAGATTGGTCTGGTCAAGACTATGCAGTGGTATGACGGATTCGTTATTGGACTCGCAGGGCCAGGATTCATTCTGGCGGGTATCGCTGGGTCCACACTCACACTCGGACCAGTCTGGGCGGCGACCATCTGGTTCTTGTCCGCACTCATTGGTGGACTTTCGGCGTACATCTACGCTGAGCCCGCGGCAATGTTCCCCGACAAGTCGGGTGGCCTGTCGATGTTCGCTAAGGAAGGTTGGCGCCAGCACTTCTCGCTCGCCGGCCCAATTGCGACCTTCGGCTACTGGTTCGCATGGTCGTCGGTGCTCGCCATCTACGGCGGTATTATCGGCACGCTGCTGCTTTCGCGGTTCAACCCCGACGCGCTCCTTTGGTCGACGCCGCTCCTGTTCATGGACGTCACCTATCCACGCCTGATCGGTGCTGCCTGCATCCTGGCGTGCTTTTTGTTCAACTACTTCGGCATGCGCCCCGCCGTCTGGTTCTCGTACGCAACCGGCGTCATGATGGTGCTCCCCGTTGCCGCCTTGGCGTTCATCCCGATCATCAAGGGACAGCTCAGCAACATTGATTTCGTCTGGAACACCGCCACGATCGATGCGAACGTCGAGTTCTACGGTGGCACGCCAGGTATGGGCCAGGCCATCATCCTTGGCATTGTTTGGTTCTGGGTGATCGCATGGTCCTCGTACTTCCCCGAGGCTCCCGCAACGTTCTCTCCTGAGTACCACGACACCAAGAACGACACCAAGAAGGCAGTCGCATCGACCGCCGTCATGGGCGGACTGCTCTCGCTGCTCTTGCCACTCACGGTCGTTGCCGCGATCGGCATGGACGCGATCGCCGCCGATCCGACGTACATCGCATTTCTCACGACAGCGCTCGACGTAACCGTTGGCACGTTCCTTGGCGCTGTCTTTACCGTGTTCCTCTGCGCTGGTCTCCTGCTCTCGATGAACACGGCAACGATGGACGGATCTCGCGCCTTGTATTCCATGGGGAAAGAAGGCCTCACGATCAGGTGGCTCGGCAAGCTCAATAAGCAGAACGTTCCTGGGCGCGCGATGGCCTTCGACATGCTGCTCAACCTGGTTCTCTTGTTCATGATGCCGTCGCTGCTGTTCACACTGCTCGCCGGCAACATTGGCTACGTGCTCGCACATATCCTGGCCCTCACAGGCTTCCTCCTCCTGCGACGTGACCGGCCTAACTGGCCCCGCCCGCTCAAGCTGGGTGGGTTCTGGATCGCGGCTGCATGGGTCTGCGCCGTCGTCAACGTGATCGGCACGATCTTCGGTGTGATCTACATGAAGTACACCGGCTATCTCGTCGATTGGACGAAGGCGGAGTCGGATCCAACGGGCTACGTCACGGGCTATTTCTGGCTCGCAATCGGCATCTTTGTTGGCACGATGGTTCTTGCCGTTGTGGGCTTTGTTGTTGGCCAGTATCAGGCTGGAAAGAAGTTCTCGTTCAAGGATCCCTCGGACGAGCAGCCTTCTGCGCATGCCTATGAACTGATGGGACCGTCTGCTCCTTCGGGCGACTAGTTCCTCGTAGTACTCGGGCCCTTGGGGTCGGCTTCGGCCGGCCTCGGGGGCCCTTTTTTGTGGACAAGCAGTTTTGTCGCGGCTGGATTCGAACCCCGCCGATTGGCTACGCTACCTACATATGATTGTTGAGGATCGAGGGGGAGTCATGACAACAGTGCATCCGGGCGCATTTATCGCGGGCGAGTGGCACGCAGGCGAGGGCGAGCTGATCGAGGTTCACAGCCCGTGGGACAACAGTCTCGTTGGCTCGGTCAATGCGGCCTCAAGTGCGCAGCTGGATGCCGCCGTTAAGGCTGCGGCCGATGCCTTCCCAGCATGGCGTCGCATGCCGCTGATGAAGCGCGTCGACATCTGTCGAAACGCCTTTGAGGTCTGCGAGCGCCGCAATCCAGAGATCGCCGAGATGATCACGCGCGAGACCGGCAAGACGATTCGCGAGGCGATCGAGGAGATGGAGGAGTTCACCGTCGATCACTTCCGGCGTGCCCCCGAGGACGTGATTCGCTACCGAGGGCAGGTCTTGCCTTCCACGCAGGAGCGCAATGGCTCCAAGCGGATCATGATCGTGCAAGAGCCGATCGGTGTCGTTGCAGCAGTCAGCCCCTGGAACTTCCCCGTCGATATCGCGGGCATTCCGATCGTCTACGGCCTGGCTCTCGGTTGCACGCTGGTCTGGAAGCCGTCGGAGATCGCACCGATCTGCGCCAACATGTTCGTCGAGGTGTTGCACGAGGCGGGCTTCCCGGCCGGCACGATCAACCTCGTGCACGGGCGTGGCGACATTGGTGGCGAGCTCGTGCGCCACGACTCGGTCGGCACGGTGGTCTTTACCGGGTCGGTCACGACGGGCGAGAAGGTTGCGCGTGACGCGGGCCTCAAGAACCGTGTGCTCGAGTTGGGTGGCAATGGTCCGCAAATCGTGCGTGCCGATGCCGATCTAGAGCACGCAGCCGACGCTGCGATCACGGGCTGCTTCTACCTGGCGGGCCAGTGCTGCACGGCCGCCGAGCGCATCCTCGTCCATCGCGACGTGCAGGATCGCTTCGTTGAGTTGCTCGTGGAGCGCACGAAAGCACTCAAGCTCGGTGACCCACTCGACATGGCAACGGATATGGGTCCACTGGCGACCGATACGAATCTCGTGCGTACGCAGGAGCACATCGCCGACGCGGTCGCCAAGGGTGCCACGGTTGTCTATGGTGGCGGCTCAGAGGGTCGTTTGCACGAGCCCACGGTCCTGATTGGCGTCACGAGTGACATGCGCATCGCTCAAGAAGAGACGTTTGGCCCTGTCTCCCCGATCATCATGTTCGACACCGATGACGAGGCAATCCGCATCGCTAACGAGACAGAGTTCGGCCTCACCGCCGCGGTCTTCACCGAAGACCTCCGCACGGCCTGGCGCTACGCCGAAGAGCTCTGCCACGGCACCGTCCACATCAACGAAACAACGAACTATTGGGATCAAATGGCGCCATTTGGTGGTGCCAAAAAGTCGGGTGCTGGTCGCGAATTGTCAACGCACATTTTGGACGCGATGAGTGAGACGAAACAGATTACGTGGGATGTGTTTTAGGACTTTCGCCATCAACTTTGCTTAGGGGTCCGACCCCAAAGCAAAGTTGATTACGCGTCGAGCTGCCGGAGTTCTTTAGGCGTGCAGGCCCAGAGCAAGCGTCCGCCACCGACGACGGTGCCTTTCCTGAAGCGCACGTGGGCGGCGCCACCCTTTTTGAACCAGCCGAGATCGTGGGCATCCTTCGGGCGTAAGAGCGCTTGGGCGAGGATGGTCATGTTTGGCTCGTGACCAATACAGGCGACAGTGATGTCGCTTGGCATGCGAGTCAGCACGACCAGCGCGTCAGTGACGGGGGCGTGGGCTGCGAGTTCGGTGCAGACATCGGGTTCGGGCCAGCCTGCCTCTTCGGCGAGGATGTCCGCAGTTTGCGAGGCTCGCACGTACGGGCTGGCAAGGACGATGTCGACTCGGTCGACGCGTTCGGTGATGCCGCATGCGGCGGGGGCGAAGCGCTCGCGTCCGTAGTCGGTCAGGGGTCGAAGAGCGTCCTCGGGCCAGCGGTCTAGGTCGCGCTTTTCGGCAATCGCATGACGGATGAGGATGACGTCCATCGTCGGCTGTTACCCCTCGAGACCGAGCGACGCGAGAGCGGCCAGGCACATCGCCTGGTCCTCCTCGCTGAGGGCACCGGAGATGCCCATCGCGCCGATCTGAACGCCGTCTTTGCGCACGGAGACGCCGCCGGCGAAAACGATCATGCGGCCACCGATAGTCTTCGCGAAGCCCCAGTCGCCCTTGCCCGGCATGCTCGGCTCTGCCATCTCACCCGTGCGGCAGTTCCATAGCGCGGAGGAGTAGGCCTTGTCGATAGCGATGAAGTACGCCCCGATCGGTGAGCCGTCCATGCGCGCAGTGGCGATCGGATTGCCGGCGCGATCGGCGACGACTATCGAGACGAGATGGCCCTGACGTTCGGCCTCACGTCGGGCTGCAGCAACGATCTGCAAGGCGAGATCGGTACCAATGTCGTGTCCTGCGATGAGTCCGTCCATGACGCCTCCTCAGGCTCAGCCGGCGCGAGATGGCCGGCTGAGGAGTGGACCCGGGCGGGATCGAACCGCCGACCTCCTGGGTGCGATCCAGGCGCGCTCCCAACTGCGCTACGGGCCCATGAGGAAGCAGAATACCCGAATTACGACGATCGGCGGCGCGGGCTGTCCTACCCGGAGAAGTCAACCTTGACGGGCTCACGATCGCTCGGCACGTCGAGTTCGAAGAGGTCGCGCGTCTCGAAGTTAAACGGACCGGCTACTAGGACACCGGGGAACTGCTGCATCTTTGTCAGGTACGTCTGCACATTGCCGTTATAGAGGCGTCGTGCTCCGGCAATCTGATCTTCGGTGTTCGACAACTCAGCTTGGAGTTGCGTAAAGGACTCGACGGCACGAAGCTGCGGGTACGCCTCGGCGATTGCGAACAGGCCACCAAGTGCCTGGCTCAGAAAGCCTTCTGCGACGCCGCTCTCACCTGGATTCTTTGCACTCATCGCAGCGGCACGCGCGTTGCTGACCTTCTCGAAGGCCTCGCTCTCGTGGCTCGCGTAGCCCTTGACGGTCTCGACAAGGTTCGGGATCAGGTCGTGTCGGCGCTTGAGCTGAACATCGATGCTGCTCCACGCCTCGTCGCAGCGGTTACGTGCCTGGACGAGACCGTTGTACGTGCCCGCAACGATCACTGCGAGAACGATGACGATGACGACGATAACGATGACAGCGATCACGAAGAATCTCCCTTAAAGACAGCAGACGTGCAAGTGATCTTTATTCTACTGTGCTTCTCATCCATTTGCTGGGTTTTCGGACACGTGGGAAAGAAATCATCGGCGCCTGCAACTCTGTAACGCCATCCTCCGAGGATGGCGAGTGGGCCTGGATGGCGCGTACCCGGTTCGTGCCGTCGCTAGTCGAGACGGCGCACCAATTCGAGCAGGCTGGCGACACCCATTGCGATTGGAGGCACGGCGATCCACTCGTCCTCTCGATGTGCGAAGTCGCCGCGCGTGATACCGATGCCAACTGCTGGGATCTGGCGTGCAAATGCCGCATTGGCGTCAGTCGAGGCGAAGATCTCATCGGCAGGCCCCAACCCGACGGCAGAGCGTGCCGCTCGAGCTGCTTCGAGCAGCGGATCGTTCGGGCGGTTTGCGCCACCGGGACGGTTGCCGACGAGCGTCACCTTGACGCTCACGTCACCGGGTAAAGCAGTTGTGAGCGCGCGCTCTACACGAATGCGTGCAGCATCGACAATGCGTGGATCGCCGTGCCGAATATCGATCACCATCGTCGCGGACTGGGCGATCGCATTGACGGTCGTGCCGCCCTCGATCACACCGATGTTGAACGCCGCGGGTGCAGCGGCGGCCAGTGCTCGCTCGCCCGCCCCAATCAGGGCATGAATGGCACTGCCGCGCCCGCGGTCGCTCCACGAATGGCCACCGGGACCGGAGAACTCTGCACGCAGGCGAATCGAGGCTACGCCACCGATCGCGAGGCAATCGATGCCATGTCCTTCGATGGCGATCAGCGCACGAATGGGCTCCGTGTCGAGCAACGCTGTGACGCCACTGAGATCGCCGAGTCCTTCCTCACCAACGGTCGCCGCAAACAGCACGGGACGGGACGGCGGCGTATGTGCCAACTCGCGCGCGACGTGCACCATGGCGGCGATGCCGAGCGCATTATCGCCAATGCCCGGACCCGTCAAGCGAACCCCATTGCGCACGATCGGGATCGTCGTAAGGTTCGGAAAGACGGTGTCAAGGTGAGCGACCAAGGCGAGTGCCGGCCCGTCGGCGCCGACACATGCGACGACATTGCCCGCCGCGTCAATCTGTGCCGCGAGGCCGGCCTCGGCCAGTAGGTCCTGCACGAGCGCAGCACGCAGCGACTCTGCAAAAGTAGGCGCGGGAACGGCACAGATCGCCGTCGCCTCGTCGACGATCCGGACTAGCGCGTTTTCGCTCAACGGAGCGCTTTTAGGCATCTAGGCAGAGTACTCCTCCTGTCACGATTCGTCGACAATCCCCGCACGCAAAACGTGCCCGGGATACACTGCGTAGCGTTGTTTGAACGAAAACCCGACCAGGGAGGTCTCCATGTCGGACGATCAGACGTTGTTCGCCTCAATCATCGAAGAACATCTTGTACTCAAGCGGAAGAATTCGACTCTTGAGCAGGATATGCCGCTCGAAGAGTTCATCCCCGCAGATCCGTTCGATAATCACGCGCTCTTCAAGACCGAAGACAGCGCGCGTATCGAAGAGGAAGAGACGGGCGAGCACCCAGCAGTGCGCCTCGATTGGGAGACGAACGCCACGGCTGATGCGACGGAAGAGACCGGTTGGTCCGACACGCAGGCCTCGGGTGAGTTCGACTGGGAGACGTAGGCTCGCCGCGGTGCTAGCGCGTCGTCGCCGATCACTGTTGAGCGCCGAGAAGGCCGCAGACAGTTCTGCCTACCACCTCGGCTGCTGCCAATGCGCCCTCGATGTGTCCAGCGTGGTCGGGGCCGGTTTCGGTGGAGGCCAACCAGATACGCTCGTGAATCGCGTCTCGATAGCGGGGGTCGGAATAGGTGTCGTACGCGCTGAGCTGTTCTACATGGGCGGGTGAGGTCCACCGCTCGGTTCGCCAGTCCTTCACGTGCAAGGCGAGAGGAGCACGTGCCTGTGGCCCGAACAGTGCCACCAGTTGCGCGATGATCGCGTTACGCTCGAGGGGCTCAGACGTGGGTATCGCGAAGCCGAAAATCGCGGCTGCTTGGTCGCCGGGGCCGCCAAGGTCGTGCAGTTCTCGCAGCGGACCGCTGTAGCTGATCGCAGAGCCCGCCAGACCGTCGCGCCGCCAGAACGGCGCCTCGTACTCTGCAACAACTTTCGTCGTTGTTCCCATCCAGATGGGTGTGCGCTTGGCCAGCCGCTCGAGTTCGATGGGCAGTGCTGGCTCGAAGACGATGTCCGTTACCGCGAGCGCGGGTGGTACGGCAACCACGACGCACCGTGCGTGCGTCGTGCCGCCCCGATGCGCGACCGCGACCTGCGCAGCGTCACCATCGCCGACGATGCGCAACCCATGGACAGGCTCCGCGAATCGAATCGAGGAGGAGAGGCTGGTTGCGAGCGCGAGCGGAAGGGACTGCGCACCATCTCGGAAGCGCAGTGCGGGCGCATCGATTGGATTGCCCTCGAGCCGCTGCACGCCCTCACCCGTCTGAAAAAGAGCGTCTCCTGCGATGTGCTGCGCATGTGTGGCGAGACCGAGGTTGTGGGCGAATTCGTACACGCGTGCCTCGTCGCCCCAAAACCAAGATGCACCGAGATCAACACCGTGGTGCCCGTCCTTGGAGGAGACGCTCAGTAGTCGCCCACCAACACGATCGCGTGCCTCCAGGACCAGCACGTCCAGTCCAGCGGCGGCGAAGCGGGTAGCGGCGGCGAGTCCGGTGATACCAGCACCAACGACGATCACGTCGTGCGCGTCGAGCATTATCCGCACTTCGCCTCTTGGATCGTGTTGCCACCGTCGACAACAAACGGCTGGCCCGTCACGTATGACGCCTCGTCACTGGCGAGGAATGCGACGACCGCGGCGACCTCATCGGGGCGTCCCGGACGACCAATCGGCGTGTGGTTTCCTGCGACGATCTCGTCGGGTAGTGCCGAGCCTGTATGGATCCAGCCGGGAGCCACAGAGTTACAGGTGATGCCGTTGCGTCCCTCTTCGAGTGCCGTGCTCCGCATCAGACCATCGACCCCGCTTTTAGCGGTGCCGTAGGCGCTACTGCCGTCAATTGCGACCATCGAGCCAGTGACGCTCGAGACCATCACGATCCGCCCGTACTGATTGCGCCGCATGTGGGGGATTGCCGCGCGCGTTACGTACACCGCTGTCATCAGCGTGATCTGCAACTGTCGCTCCCAGTGGTCGAGCGGCTGATCCGCTAGCGATGCTTCGTCAACCTGCACGCCGGTCTGGGTCATGCCAGCGTTGTTAACGAGGATATCGAGCCCGCCGAGGGTCGCGGTTGCGGTCTCAACGAGGGCTTTGGCGACCTCGGTCTGCGTGAGATCACCGACGATGCCCGTGGCGTCGAATCCGAGCGCGCGCAATTCGGTCGCGCGCTCGTGAATGCGCTCCGTGGTCGCGGCCAAGACGACCTGCGCACCTTGTTGTGCAAGGAGGCGGGCGGTGGCAAAGCCAATTCCATCGGCCGACCCGGCACCCGTCACGAGTGCAGTCCGGCCACTCAGGTCAAAGGCATGGGGCATCCGCGTACGGTAGCCGGTGCAGGGGAACAACAGCATTGCCAAGATCAGGCGACATACCCTCCGGCAGGGGTCGGGTAGTATCTCCGACGCGGTTCGGGTGCACGTTGCACCGAGTCGCCACCCTGGGGCCATAGCTCAGCTGGGAGAG
>SXGR01460758.1_pt1 | contig 35780 bp, 38 predicted proteins | sample 3174711 | NCBI WGS metagenome assembly SXGR01 (sample SAMN11356860, study PRJNA531348) | freshwater metagenome | isolation source: freshwater sample F1-60 | place: China: Fuxian Lake, Yuxi | collected 2017-12-25 | reverse complement strand
TATACCTGTATCAATTGTACGCGAATATAAACAAAACAGAAATATATTTTATAAACCAATACATCACACGCAAACGAATGATAATATAAAATATATTTCTGTTAACAATTCACATGAAAAACACAAGTACAAAAAAAATAAATTCATAGATTATGCGCAAATAAACAGAAATAAATAATGGTGAAATGTAATCATAAGTGTATTAATTATAATATTCTCCATTAATAAATATTATATTATTTGATGGTATCTTTTTTTTTAACTCTAAACATAATTGTTTATTTGATTGTAAGTCACATAAATTTCTATAAAATAAAATATTTAAGGTTTTATATTTATTATTATTAATAATTTTTATAATATTTTGTATTATTTTTTCATCCTCTATATTACCTCGATCTATATTTGAACTAAAAATTACAAAGTTTGTCTTGTATTGTAAAAAAAAATCATAAAATTCTTTATTATAATCTTCTATTTTATAAAAAGTTTTAATTCTGGGAAAAAGATTAAAAAAGTTAAAATTATTCCCAAATATATCATTATTAGATAATTTAAGAAGTATAATTTTTGTATACAATAATATAATAAATATTTTATAATCAATTTCGTTATTTAAAATTATTTGATATTCATCACTTTCAATATCACAATTAATAAAAGTTTTTATAAATAATAATATTAAACGATTTTTTTCTTCAATGATTGATAAAATCTTTGCTTTTTTTAATTCATCACTGTTATCAAATATATATTCCAATATAAACGATATATTTTCTTTATTAAATATTTCATCATCCATTAAAGATTGCACTATATATTGTAAATTTTTTTTATACACTTCAGAAGATAATTCAGCATCAATAATTTTCTTAATATAATCCATGTGTAATATTTTATATATCAAAAAAAAAATATATTATACAATATTTGTGTGAATAAACAGAAATAATTATTATTTATATATAAAATATGCTAAAGTAAACTATAATAATGACAACAACTCAGTTAAAAATTGTTAGTTTGAATATTGCATCTTCATTTCGAGATGAAGCTACAAATCCACTACATAAACGATTAGACGCAATAAACCTGTTATTCAAGAATATATATGATAATATATGTTCATTTGATATGTTATGTATTCAAGAAGTGCGTGCATCAGGTTCTTATACAAGCATGGAACTTATTATTGAGATTTATAATATGTTGCGAAATATTAATCCACTTATTAATTGGGAGTTTAATACACAATTCACAAATGCTGATATAAAATCTTTTCGGCGTGTTATATTTTGGAATGCACAAAAGTATTCACTTAATAATTCTAGCTCAGTATATATTCCTAATAAAAAAGAACCATTATTTGATTATATGATTGCTGTTCATCAATTCACACATCAAGGAAAAACTAATCCACGATTTCGTGTAATGAACGTTCATGCGCCGTTACGAATTGAAGAGAAACAAGAATATTGGAAAACTACTACAAGAATGATTGATGAAGATCAAGTTATTATAATTGGCGATATGAATAAGTTTGAGACCGAACAAGAAATATTTCAAAATATTTTATCATCTTCATCAAATAATGAAATGCATGATTTAATTTCGCCTGATATAAAAACTTTTTACTCATTTGATAGTGATTTAAAACCAGACGGAATTACACATTATGAATCTTCATTAGATTCAGTAATTGTTCATAAGAGCGATATATGTGAAGTTGAAATTGTTTCAACTAAAGATCTTAATCCTCGTCCAACAGATCACTTTTGTATAATTGCTAAATGGAATATTTTAGAATAATATATATTATATCACATAAATAAATATGAATAATGACCATTATATTTTTTTTATCTATCAAAGACAAGTAAAAAAAGAATGGCTAAATATTCATCTCTGTACAAAAAAATGAATCTTTATATAAATGTTTAAAACGGTATTCAAGATAATGGAATCTTCCCGTGAAAACTTGAAGCGCAACATTGTTGATTTGTATGGCAAAACTCCAGAAATTACCGCACAAATTGTCGCAACATTGACTGATGGTGAAATCAGGCGAATCATTGACGAATTTGACGTCTATGGCGATTCGATGACGTTGAAAAACATCATTGAACCAAAACAAATTCGCCATGGTATGAATAATGCTGTTCTTAATGAAACAAAGAAACCAGTTCCAGCATTCATTCGAACTCACAATGTTTGGTGCAATCCGGAACATCGTAAGGATCTTGCAGCAATGAAATTTTGCTGTGATTGTGGAAAACGATTCGTGATCTACGAGTCTCAGCAACCCATCACGGATGCTGACGCTGGAGACAAGGATTACTTCGTCTTCTTTTGCTAAACACAGAAATGTGTGAAGCAAATGCTTTTTTTTCACATAAAAAAATGAATATAATTTTTGATAAATAAACAGGAAAATTATTGATTTAATAAATGATGTTGAATGAAGATATACATAGCGTGATATTATCAAAAATATTTAGCTATGAAGATCATATAAATTATTGTGAGGCAAAGAATATATTGATAATTTAGATAATATATATATTGAGATAATGATTTATAAAGAAACCATATGTGTAAATAAAATCTTAAAATGTAATTTACATGATGAAATTGAAGATTTTCTTAATGATTATGATAAAATATGTAATATATTTGCTAATAAAATTGTTAAATTCGATTTATACGTAATAAAATATATTAAGGATTATATTCATTTAGCAAATAAAATAGAAATTTGTAGTTTGGTAGATACAGATATAAATTATGAAATACATTCAATACTAGAAAAAATTAATGTACCTGGAATTATCATAACAAACAATCTTAGTTATCCAAATAATATTGGATTGTTTAAGTTGATGTTTTGTAAATTAGAAGAACAAAATATACGAAAATATATGTCGATATTTAATTTTGAAATAGATATATTATATGGTAGCGATATTATTGAAAATTTACATATTGTTGTGTATAAAAATAATACAATAACAATAAAAAATATGCCAAAATTAAAGATTATAAATACAAAAATGAATCCAAAATATATATACGGTGATATGATTAAAAAAGTGAATATTGTTAAACAGTATAAATAAAAAGAATGGAGTTAAGTTTTGATGCGCATAGTGTTGTATTATCAAAAATATACAGTATTGAAGATCAGATAAGTTATTGTGATGCGTTTAAAATTCCTTATTTTTTTAATGATTGTGAGGAATTAAATTTTAATCCATTTATGTGTGGCGATAATGATATATTCGATGAACATTTTCTGATTTATAATAATAATAACACATGTACAATAATAGAGATGTGTTATATTAATATAGTAAATGTAAAAATTCTTGATAATGAATGTATAAGGCATTGTTATTTCGGAGAATCAATTCCTACAAATATAACAAAGAAATCAGATAAAATAAAGTCTGAAAAATTTAACAATAATATTGTTGTTATAGATGATGTTAATTATTTAAGAAAATTGTGGAGATATTTATTTGGTGCGAAAAAAATATATGTTAAATGTTTTATATGTAATGAAATAGATAATGAATTGCGTGATATAATAATCAAGTTAAATGTTTATGGAATTATGAAAACAAATAACTTATTATTGATGAATGATATTGGATTATTTAAGATATTCTTAGTTTATAATGAAACATTATCATATAGGCGTGTTTGTATATCAGAAACAGAAATGCAAAAGATAGATAATATAGATAATATAGATAATATCGTCGAACATTTAATCATAAAATCAATTCATAACAATAATATAATATTGCGAAATATGCCAAATTTGCGGATATTAGAAATATATTTTAGTTCTTGGTTTAATATGGATGAAAATACAGAATTACACACATTTACAATTCATACAGTAAATGTGTCAAAACTAAAGGTAATATTTAATGGTAAAAAAAATATGAAAATCAAAATCAACATAGAAGATGTGATTATACGAAACTTTCGATTATCGTATGATTTAGATTAATGTTTTTTTTTGTATATTATGGAATAATATTCATCGTTATTATATTAGCTAAATAATAACAACAAAAACATATAATCGCGAAAACAAATAAAATCATTAATGATAATATAAACGCGAATATACGATTGTTGTAAATAAATTCAAGATTTGATAAACAAGTTAATTGCGCTTTTTCTAATGGTTCAATTATTAGATTAATAATAAACGCAAATATGATTTTTACGAAATAATTCGCTATTAACATATTTAACAGAATTATAGATGCGTCTTTTAAATTAATAACGTAAAGAACATATATAAAAATCATTATCTTAATATCATCTGAATTCACCTGTAATAGCATTAAGATAGTTTTTTTTACAATCATATAATTTGATAAATATATGAACGGATAATCACTTAACAGATTAAATAGCCGAAATGCATTAACACTATTAGATGATTTTAATAAAATATTATTAACTGTTTGATCAACAAATATATTATTTCGCTTGTTTAAATATTTACGAACCAAATATAATCCCTGTATATTAACAAACATATATTTGCATGGATACAGATTAAACATATGTTCAAATATAATGGGTTTAAAATTATCATTATGAATCATATAGTCAATTAATTCAGTTAAATATTCTTCGCGATATATATAACGAATAATATTTAGATTTTTTTCTATTATATCTAATGTGAAATCAGAATACTTTATTCTAATATATTGTTCGCGAATTTTTACATATATCTTATATTTAAAACAGATATATAATATTATAAAGTGATTTAATGTTTCTAACTTATCCATATATTCAAGAATATTATTTCTATCATTATAATGCGCAATGAATTCTTTAAATTTAACCATATTTGTTGATATGGATATACGTTCGATAATCATATATTCGCAATGTAATGTTGCATTCCAATCAAGTATGGAATAGAAATCAATGAATCTATTAACTTTGCTTGAAATTATGAAATTATTACAATATTCTATATTTGTTTGCGGATTTTGAATATAAATTTGCTTGTATATATTTTCGATAACATCATTATTTAACATTATGAATGTTTGTTTTAACTGATAAACATCTTTATTAAAAATGTGGTTTAATTCAACAGAATAAGACATTATTAATAAGAATGTAAATAATCATTTTTTTTATACAAATAAAAATGAATTTTTAACAACAAATATATCGAATATTAATATTATTGAGCTAGTATAAACTTATTGTTATTTTTTTTATTAGGCGAATATAAAAAATGATTTATTATATACAAAACATAAGGTACACAACATCTGTTCGTGTATCATGGCTGAGCTAAGCAATATCATTCACAAGATGGAGTCGAAGTATGATGACTTGATGAACATGGAAAAACAAGCAAGAAAGTGTTTGCGTGAGCCATGTATTGAGTTTCGCAAAGAAACCGAAACGATTATGAAATCATTCTTCATTCTTGTTAACTATCACCATGTCTTTGTTGCTCATGAGGATGCTGAGACTCTCAAAGAGTATTGCGATCTTCGATGTGCGTGTGGTGAAGAGTTGACTGTTGTTGCAACAAAGATTGAAGATTTGCCCGAGAATTATTGGGAGAGAGCGAAACTTGTCAATCTACCAAAACCACCATGCATGCGAGGTGTGAGATACTTCGTTCAAGGTGATTCGTCCATTCATGAAGTTAAAAGTTTCACTGTGGTTGTTTGTGGACACATTGTGTATGTCAAGAAAGGTATGCGCACGTTTGTTAAGAAACATTGCACAATTTATTGTGGATGTGGAAAACAGTTGGAAGTTGAAACGATGCTGCCTCGTGAAAAAATTGATGAGATTTTCCCTGATCATTCTGAGCTGCTCATTGAACCAGACCAAGCTCCGATCAATGCGAGAATCTTCACCAGTTGATCTGTGTTGTTGAAATGATCGTTTTTTAACGATTGTTTATTTTTTTTTATATTAATTAATTGTGATAAAAAAAAATAATTAGTTTTTAAACAACTTATAAATATTATTTCTTATTACAGTAAAAGAATATCCTATTAATCTGTTATCTTTAAAACATAAATATTCTTTTAACCCAAATCTATATTGTTTTCTATCTTTATAGATATAGATTTCCTTAATCGAATATACTATATATAATGATAATAATACTTGCATACTTGTAAGTATTATTACAGCATTATTTATATTTATGTTTGTATAAATTGCTATAATGAATATAAATATTATCAAAATATCTATACTTAACATTGTAATAGTTTTTTTAAAAACAACAGATAATGGTAAATAAATAAATTCATTATGACTTAATATATCAAATAATTTATCGCTTTCAACATAATTAGTTAATTTAAGCATATGATTATTGAATTCATCATTAATACTTTTGTATATTTTTCTATTTTGCATATATTTATACAAAATAAGTAATTTTGTTGCTATTGTATGATATTTTGGATAACGAACAAATGTGAAAAATTTAATAAATATTTCTGGACTATAATCTTTACAATAATATTGATCGGTAAAAAACTCTTCTAAATTACCCTCAACATTTCGATTAGCATTACTAAGAAACATAATATCAATATTTACTTCATTAATAGAATTAAATTTATTATAAAAGTTTGAGTTGGCTATAAATATAGAATATTTAATAAAATTAGTAATAATACGTGATTTAATTTCTATGTTATACTTATAACATATACGATTAATCAATATATCATGTAATTTAAGACTTTTATCAATAAGTTCTGTGTCAATATAATCAATAAATTCTTTAAAAACATTAATATTATTTCTCATAATAAATGCAATTCGATATTCATAAAATTGCGCTGTATTAATATCAAATATATGAAATAAATCCATAAAATTATTAACTTTGCCAGAAATCATTAAATTATGTAAATAATCTTTATTTGATTGCGGATATTGTAAATATAAATGTTTATATATGTTTTCGATAATATCATATGGAAACATATGAAATATTATCTTCAGTTTATATTTATCATCAATCACAATTTTGTTTAATTCGTCAATATAACCCATTATTATATAAAGACATGTTATAAATCATTTTTTTTTATTACATATATAGATCGTATCTAACTTTATATGGGTGTAAATATTTATAATCGTGACATTTTCTTGTTAATAATAATATCACAATAAAACACATAATACAAAATATAAATTTATAAGATCTTCTTCTCAAATAATTATAAATTTCGCATAATCCTAGTATTGTAAAATATATTAATGCGGAATAATAATTATTAAACGAACATGTAAATGAATACGTCAATATTATCGAAATCATTATTGTTAATAAGAATTTTATTATCAATCTACTTATTTTAATAAACAATAATGATTTCGATAGATTAATAATTGGCATTTTATATAATAATCCAATTAAATCGCGTTCATTAATATCATACGCCAAATAAACTAAATAATTGTTAAGTCTTTTGTTTGTATATTTTGTTTTACATATATATATTGCGTAAAACAATAATGATATTATATGAATTCTATGAATACCGCATCTATCAAACATTTTATTAAACAGATTAACTCTGAAATCATTTTTGGAATGCTGTTTTTCTAAGAATTCATACAATATTATATCTTGCGAACATGATATTAGATTATATAGGTGTTTGTTATTTAACTCCATTTCATCCAATACAAATTTCGAATATTTAGTGATTATATTAGTGTTTTCGTATTTTAACAATATTCTATATTTCCTACATAAATGTTCTAATAATATATAGTGCGCTTTATCTTTTTCTATCTTATATCTATCAGTATATCCATAGTTATAGTGTGATATAAATTGTCTGAACAATTCAATATTAGGCGTTATTTTATCAATAATTTCATATTCATTATTTAACGCAATATCACGATCGAATATTTTATACAGATCATAATAATCGCTTATTGTGTTAAATAGAAACTCAATATCGCTTTCCATTAATAACTGTTATATTATTGTGAAATGTTTTAAATATTTTATGCGCGAATTAACAAGATATCTTTTTTCACCAATAATCAACATATATATTCTGTTTATAACATTTAAATTAGTCATAAACACAAATGGTCTACTATTTAACAAATATATTAGATTTTCATCACGAATCTCGTCAATTATTTGAGCTAAATATGATTCGAATATTTTATTGCTATTTTCATATAAATTATGAGTCTCATATCCACAATGAATTAAGGTCCATACAATAATATAATTCTTATCTGATTCGCCATAATATTGTAAAAACTTATCCAAAAATGCGGTATTAAATTTATTGTTTTTATAAACATATCTAGCTAAACCGATTATGTCTATATTATTATAACTATATTTATTAACATATTCCATAATATACGCATTATCTATATCTAATAAACTCATTAAAAAATTATAGTTATCATATTTTTTGATGATTATATTAGGATTATGAATAACTATGTTGAATTTTTCACATAAATAATTTATCAAACAAAAATCTATGCGATATTTGAATAGCTGTAAAGAATCTACATTATTTAATTCATTCATAAAAATCTTAAACATATCAAGATATAATGCGCTTTTTGATAACAGATTAATAATAGCAAACTCATTATTAGATGATAATTTCTCATGAAATATATTAACAAATTCGTCATAATTCATATCAACGCATAATATGAGCTTATTATGTAACATATCACATTCACATTTAGGCACAAGAATATAAATAAAACTATATATATGTTGAACAATATCATATGGAAGAATTAAACTTTGCTCTAATTCATATATATCTCTGAATATATTATTGTTCGCCATTATCAATATTTTAAGTATTACAATCATGATTCATTTTTTATTATCGCATTAGTGAAAAACAAAAAAAAATAGGACAAACAATTAAGATTTATTTCATCAACACAACTTTAACTGATGATTTAACATGTATAATTGATAATAAGTAATTCTTAATATCAACAATATATGGCGTTGATTTTAATAATGGGAATAATGTTTCAATGATAGTATCTGTTTGAATTCTATCAAAGCATAATTCAAAATCGTAATCAAAATCAACTATAACGTATTCTAAATTAGCTAAACTCGTGAAATCAAATACATAATCAATACTGGGTTTAAAAATATATCTGATATATATATTTTTTAGATTATCACATTCCGTAATATTAAATGTAACATTCTCGCGTGATAAATTTTCGAATATGTGAATATTCAACATTGTTAATTCTGGAAAATTATCAATATTGTAATCTTCTCTTATATCGAGAAGATTTATATTAAGCAATCTTATCAGATGACTATATGTCTTAATTGATTTAATCTCATAATTATTTGATATAGTAAATCCAACAGATGTTCGAGAATCAAATATATCGTTATGTGATTCATTAAAGTATAGCAATGAATCCATAAAGTTTTCGCGATCAATTTTGTACGTATAACATTTATCCTTATCGACAAATTGGTCGATATATTTAATGTTTGTTCTGCCATAAAAATTTAATGGCGAGAATTTCGCATTAAACAAAATAAAACTTAGTTTTTCACAATTATTAACTGTTAATGCGGTGATTATTTTTTTATCAGAACTCATACATGTAAGAACACGCAAATTCGGACAATTAATAATCTCAATCTTATTTCCATTAGTAACAATGAATATTGATTCCAAATAAGGAAAATTCGCAATGTTTAATAAATCTCCACTAAAATTGCGAATAATAACGCCATATAGAAATCTTCCACATATATCTGAAGGAAGTACAAAGTTATTATCTGCGTTATGCAAATTAATCTCCAATATAAACTTTGGACTTGGGCTGAAGTTATTAATATCCGCATAATACGTCATAAAATCATCTTCTGTAATCTTGAAGATTTGATTAGAATAATCGCCATAATCTTTAAAAGACACCAAAGACATTGTGTTTTGTATATTATTATTTATAAATTTTCATTTTTTTTGTACAAGTAAAGTATTATATGGCGCAAATATCAGATGAATATTATTACAATATTATATTATCCGCGAAAATACGCATGAGTGAATCATTCTATAAATCAATAATAAATTATCTTGATATTATACGCGGAAATATATTTGATGAACCTAAATCATTATATTATGTTATCAATAATCCAGATATATTTATATGCGCACTTAACAAATATGTGAATAATAATGACTTATCCGATAGTACGAAAGAGAAATATATACAAGCAATAATGATGTTATTTAATTATTCGTCCGATATGAAGAATAATAACTATGATCTATATATTAAATGGTCCACATTATATAATTCTGTTAAATGCGCACGAACGCAAATCAATCAAGCATCACAAGATCAAATCGATTCATATATATCGTTAGATGAATTAACTTGTATTCGCGATAGTTTAAGTATTAATGATCAGTTTAGAATATTATTATCACTAACATTGGATATTTGCCCATTAAGATCAGGTGATTATTCTCATTTATTAATCATATATGATTCTGCGGATATGCGCGGAGATATAAATTATATTATGATTGATAAACAAAACAATAAGGCTGAAATATATATCAATGTTTATAAAACTGCTAAATCATATAATACAATTAAGCTTGATGTTCCTAGCCGCACATATTGTGAAATTATCGAAAATCTAAGAAATGAGCCTAAGGATTATCTGTTTACGAATAATAAGAATCAACCATATTCAAATAAAACAGCCTTTATGTATTGGGCTAATGGAACATTAAAACGATTAACGAATAATACGAAAATAACATTCACAACATTAAGGCACATATATATTACTGAATTAGCTGATAATGATGTTAATAATCGCAATAAATTAGCAAGAAATATGGGACATTCTATACAAACTCAATACAAATATATATGGACGAATATAAATAAAAAATGAATAGTTTAAAAATATATATAAAAATGATGTCGAAAGAGTTATCTGATTTTATTAATAATATTGTATTAGCGAGTCTATACAGTGTTGAAGATCATATAAAATATTGCGATAAAAATAAGATTCCTTATAGATTTGATTTATGCACTGAACTTAAACGAATTAAATATACCATAGATGATGGACATTACTTTAAGATCGATGATAATAAGTACTTATCAGCACAAGGATCAGGAAATACACTATATATAAATTTATGTGAAAGCAATGATAAGCTTACTATAAATTACAAATTTGATGATCTTGATTGCAAATATTTCAATGGCCAGAATATAGAATTAAATGATATTGAGATATTGCGTTTTATATCAGAATATGTGCGTTGTGCGCGAAGTTTAACTGTAATTAAAACTCTAACAAAAAGAATTGATTATGAATTACACACAATCATACAAAATCTAAACACACATGGTGTATTATATACTAATGATGTGGATTTAGCTTGTGATATTGGATTATTTAAGATGATATTGGTTAGTGATAATGCTAATAAAATATATAAGCGCTTATATTTACATGATAGTAATATTGTGCCATATGAGGGTAATAAAGCTATCGAACATTTAATAATAAATGTATCGAATCCATATGAAGTACGTTTAAATAACTTGCCAAATCTAAAAATATTAACAATAAATATTGTTGATTTTGATGAAGAATTCTGTACGTGTGGTGAAGCTAAGTGTATATGTTATGAAGGAATAGTTAACATTGTGGCTAATAATGTTCCAAATCTAAAGATAATAATATGCGATAGATCTGATACAACAGTGAATATAAATATTCCAAATATAGAAATAAGATAATCAATATCTTGAATAATATTTTTTTTATTAGGTTAAAAAATGAATTGATATTTATCAAACAATAATAACAATGCAAATAACATATTTACCTTACGATATTCATAGACTTATATTATCGAAGATATATAGTGTTGAAGATCATATCAATTATTGTGAAGTCGCTAATATAGAATGTGATTTTGATTTATGCGCTGAAATAAAAAAAGTACCAATAAATATAAAGGAATATTATTTTGACTATGATGATGAAAAATATATAGCTATGACCCAAATAACAGATATTGTTTATTTGGGTTTATATCAAAAACCAAAAGATCCAAAACATAAATTCACTATAATTGATCGCAAATATTTTGATGGCAAAAAAATAGAGATATTTGAAAATAATATATTACGAATGATATCACAATATTTATGTGGTGCGGTAAATATTTATTTATGTCAAGAAATAATAGAGAAAATAGACGATGAATTAGAATCAATAATAAAAAATTTAGACATATGTGGTAATTTGATGACATATAAACCTGAATTAGCTTATGATGTTGGATTATTTAAAATGATGTTAATTTCAGATGATTCTAATAACATATATAAACGCATTTATCTTGATTCTGAATATGATGGAGTATATGGAGATAATGATATTGTTGAAAATTTAACAATAGATATCTTTCATCCATTTGTATTAAAACTAAACAATTTACCAAATCTTAAAGTATTAACAGTATGCCCTATAGTAACTGATGAGATTGGATATGATATTCCATATGAAACAGTTAATATAATCGTAAATAATGCGCCTAAATTAAAAATTGTTTTACATAAAGATACAAAAATAAGAATAAATGTAAATATTCCGAATATATTAAGGCAATTCTAATATTATATATAATGTTATCTCACTTAAAAAAAAATGAATTTTTTTTTAATGAAATATAATGCGAATAATAGATTTACCAGAAGATATTCACAGACATATATTGTCCAAAATATATACTGTTGAAGATCACATTATATATTGTAAAGCTCTTAACATAGAATATCATTTTGATATATGTGGTGAATTAATATATAATGAATTTGATATTATTAATTGTTATTATTTCAAAGTTAATGATACGCAACATATAATATCATACCAATATGGAAATAAAATTAGTTTAGGATTACATTCAACTAATGAATCCATAACTTATGTTTTTACTGAAATCAAATCTAAATATTTTGATGGTAAAATAATAGAAGTGTTTAATGTAGAAGCATTGCGTATAATACCACAATATTTATGTGGCGCATTATATATAAATATGGAAAAAATAGAGCTAAAAACAATTGATGATGAGATAAAAACAATTATGAAAAATCTAAATACTAATGGTTCTATATTTACATGTGTTCCAGAATTAGCCTATGATATTGGGTTTTTTAAAACAACATTAATTACGAAAGATTATAATAATTTGCATAAACGTTTATTTCTATATTATAAGTATAATAAACCATATGAGAATAATAACATTGTTGAATATTTGTCATTATATTTACATACAGAATGTGATGTGAATTTAAATAATCTGTTAAACTTAAAAGTATTATTTATTTATATTCAGGGATGTAATTCTCATGGATGTGAAGATTGTTCTAATGAGATTAATGTCATTATTAATAATGCGCCAAAATTAAAGATTGTTAAGTGTTATAATAGAAACATGACGATAAATATAAATATTCCAGGCGTATTAATTTAATCATAAGAAATAATATTTTTTTTTTGTTTTGGCTAAAAAAATGAATCAATATTTATCAAATAATAATAATGGAAATAACAGATTTACCTTACGATATTCATACAACTATATTACCAAACATATATAGTGTTGAAGATTATATTAATTATTGTGAAGCCGCTAATATAGAATGCGATATTAAGATATGTGGCGAGTTAAAAAAAAGAACATATAAATCAAGTATTAATGCTGATTTAAAAATATGTTACTTTAAGATTAATGATACGCAATATATAGCATGGCATAATTATGGAATTATTTCTTTAAGTTTATGTAATATCGAAGAACAAGAGATGGATGATGATTTTACAATGATTGATCGCAAATATTTTGATGGCGAAGAAATATATATATCTGATATAGAAATATTGCGTACGATATCGCAATATTTATGTGGAGTATTATCTATAAATGTTGAAAAAATAATAACAGAAAAAATAGACGATGAGTTAGAATTAATTATAAAAAATCTAAATATTCTTGGTTATTTCAATACAGATAATATACTATTCGCATATGATATTGGGTTATTTAAAATGACATTGATTTGTGATTTTGATGATAGATCATACAAGCGTATGCACGTTGAATATGATGGTACTAAACCATATAAAAATATTGATGTTGTTGAATATGTTTGTCACAATTGTTATTACGATCATTCTGAAGAATGTTGCCCTACAAAAATTATTATCAAGTGTAATAATGTGCCAAAATTAAAGTTTGTTGAATGTTATGATTCGCATAAAATAATAGAAATAAATATTCCAAACGTGTTTATAAAAAATTAATAGTTAATATTTTTTTTATCAATAATGCGAATAACAGATTTACCTTACGATATACACACTGTTATATTATCAAAAATATATAGCGTTGAAGACTATATAAATTATTGTGAGACATTTAATATAAACTGTAATCTTGATTTATGTGAAGAAATAACTGATTCAATAAAAATAATCGGAAAATGCGAAAAAACTTATGATGTTATTATTGATGATAATTGTTATCTTAACATCAATGATTTTGGATTTATAATAAATATTTCAGTATGGACTAATATTAATAATCTATCTTCTAAAGAAACGAATATAAAGCAAGAATCATTACATGAATTGTTTAATAACAAAATTATTAATATCTACACTATCAATATGTTTCATAAAATAGTAAGATACTTACATGGTGCGAAAAAAATAAAAATAATTAATCCTTCTGATATGATAGATAATAATGTTCGATCAGCTATAATGAATATAAATGCTTATGGTAACTTATGCTCGAATAATATTAATTTATATCAAGATATTAATTTATTTAAAGTATTTGCGTATAATCCTGATAATATTAATATTCATAGAAGAGTGAAGATATCTTATTTAAATAAAATTCGAGATATAATAGGTAGTTATGATTGTGCTATAGAACAATTAATAATAACGCTAGAAAGATGTGATAGTATAATAATATCTTGTATGCCAAATCTAAAAATATTAACCTTAATTCTATATGGGACGATTAAAACATATAATCTTGATATTAAGATGTTTGGTTTGCCTAAATTAAAGGCTATATTTTACAGTAATAAATTATATAATATTAAAATAAACATACCAAATATTAAGATATATGATTTTGTATTATAAAAATGAATATACCTATGTTTAAAATAATAACAATAACATACAAGTTATGGAATTGCCATATGACATACACACAGTTATATTATCAAAGATATATACCATTGAGGATCATATATATTATTGTGAAGCGCTTAATATTGATTGCCATTTCAATCTATGTCAAGAAATAATTGACATGAGATTGGGAATAGGTAATCGTCTAAAAAGTTATATTACCAATATTCGTAAATTCTGTATTAAATGTATAGAATTTGAAAGAGCAATACGTTTGGATATTTATCCAGAATCATTTAACACTGTTTATGATAATGACGATGAAGATGAAAATAATATTATTATTGAAATATTACCATCAGATTTATTGTGGTTATTAGATAGTAAAGTTATATATTTATTTGACCTTAATTATATATACTTGATTGAGGAATATTTACATAGGGCGAAGAAAATATGTATGGAAAAATCATTTGTGAATTGTCCTGAAAAAATACTCTCATCAGTAAAGAATCTAAATTCCTATAGTACAAATTATACGGATATGAAAGACATAGACAGTATTAATTTTTGTAAATTGATATCTTTCTATACTGGAGGTATTAATAAATCAAGGAGATTACTTATAATACATAGAAGTGATTATAATTTTCCGATGTTTATGAATAATGATACTGTCGAACATTTGATAGTATCAATATATGTCGTAGATAATCAAAATATAATACTGAAGAATTTACCTAATCTAAAGATATTAACACTGAAATTACGCAAACATAAGAAATTTATTATGGACAGCACAAGTGATATGTCTTATGAGTTTAAGATAATATCAGAAGGGTTGCCAAAACTAAAAGTTATATTATATCGCGGTAATAATTTCTATATTGATACGAATGTCCAAATTTTTAAGATATATGATTATTTGACATGATTATATGATTATATTTTATTTTTTTTATCGACATATATTAAAAAAATGAATCTACCATCAACAAATTAAACATAACATAAATCGAATTATGATATTACCATATGATATACACACTGTTATATTATCAAAAATATATAGTGTTGAAGATCACATAAATTATTGTGAGGCATTTAACATAGATTGTCACTTTAACTTATGTGATGAAATAAAAGATTCAAGATATGGATATGGAGAATTGTTAAAAAAATATATTACGCTGCATAATAATAAATATATTATTATCTATGAATATCAAAATAAAATAACAACTAAGATTTGTAAAGAATCTATATATTTTTCTCTTGCACAATATGGAACATTTATATTATCAGATGATTTACATATTTTATTTAATAACAAAGAAATACATATTATTGATTATATGACATTAGTTAATCTGCAAAAATATTTACATAGAGCGAAAAAAAATAATTATAATGGGAAATTTATATGATATAGATGATGATTTATATATATTATTATTAAATCTAAACGTTTATTGCATTGCTTATAAGATGAATAATAATATAAATGATATTAATACAACAAAAATGATAATGATCGATGATATATATAATGTCTCTTCTAAAAGATTATTAATAAATTACTATGAAGATTATGAAATGCCAATTTATATGAATAATAATAATGTAGAACATTTAATAATAATGTTAGAAATAAATTATATTCCAAACTTAATATTGAAAAATATGCCAAATTTAAAGATTTTAACATTATATCTATATTTTACAAACGATGTATTTATTAAAGATAATAATGATATGATTTATGAATACAAAATAATAGCGAAGAATTTACCAAATCTAAAGGTTATCTTTTATGATAATAAGAAATTTTATATAAATATAAATATACCAAATATACCAACGTATAATTTTACATTTTTATGAAACTTATTTTTTTTGTGCTATTCATTAAAAAATGATATCATATAATCATATAAATGAATTAATAAATAATATTCCAGATAATACTCAATTCAAGTTTTTATTAATGTTTTATATGAAAGTATATCCATTGCGCACAAGTGATTTTGCGGATATTAAAGTTGTTTATGATTTGCCAAAGCAAGATGAATCACAATGTATATATATTGATAATAATGAAAATGGTAAAAATGCGATATTATATTTCAATGTATATAAAACAACTAAAACATTTAATGTACAGCAAATATCTATACCACAAGAATTAATCGCTATGATAGAAAATATTATTAATGGGCGCAAATCTAATTATCTTTTTGTTGATATTAGCGGAAAACCTTTTAATGATAAGGTCAAATTCAATAAATGGGTTAATGCGGAATTAAAGAATTTAACAAAAGATAAATCATTCACATTTAGTAATTTGCGCGAAATTATATTATCTAATAAATCTGAATCAATGTGTGATATTGCCAAATTAATTGATGATAATAACAGTAATATTGCCATTGAGAAATATTTATCATCAGGTAATTTGCGCTGTCAAGCAATAACAAAAAAGAATGCAACTCAATGCACTAAATCAGCTAAACAAGGATATAATTATTGCGGAATTCACATCGATTAACAAATTATATAAACGATAGCGATATTAGTAACAATGTTACCTTTACCTAAAAGCGGAACAATAAACAAGATTATTCATATTGCTGATATTCATATTCATATTGGCGATATAGAAGAGACTTCAAGATATAAAGAATATAGTGCTGTATTTCATAATCTATTCGAATATATTAAAACAATTGATAATGTTGATTCGGCTATTACAATTATAGCAGGTGATATATTTCATTCGAAAAATAAACTTGATGCATCAAGTATATCATTGTTTTATAAACTCATTATTAAAATATCATTATTAACGCCTGTATATATATTTTATGGCAATCATGACTTTAAAGAAGAGTTGCCTGAATCAACAAATATTATTCGCGAATTAGTTAATATTATGCCGAATAATATTGGATATTTACATGAATCAGGTATTTATACTGTTGGTAATATATTATTTGGCTATAAGTCTGTTAAGGATAAGCGCTTATCCGGATTTCCGAATATACCAGATACAGTTAATATGGCTGATATAAAATATAAGATAGCTTTATATCACGGAATTGTTAATAGCAAAATAAATATGTTTAATGGATATGATATTGGAATATTTGGCGATATTCACAATCGTCAAATTCATAATATTAACAGTGATAATACTTGGGATGAATCTAAGTTTGTTTATGGATATAGTGGCTCATTAATACAACAAGATTATGGTGAATCGCCTATCAATCATGGTGGATTATTATGGGATTTAGATAAGCGCAAAGTTAATACGTTCAATATTAATACACCAGTTATGCGCATATATTTATATGTGTGCAATAATGAATATAAAGTTGAGATTGGCAATAATCAATATATGGATTTGGATATTATTAAATCTATGTCTGAAATTCAACATATTCGCGTTAAAGAATCTGGTGGATTATCTAAAACAGAAATAACAAGTAAGATTGGCGTTGATTATTGTAATGATGAATTATTGACGAATAATAAATTTAATTTCGATGAAGTTAACTCAACAGAAATGTGGATTAAATTTATTGAGCAAGATTGCACAAATATAGGATATAATAATTGGCGAGATTGGATTAATTCTGTAGAAACGCTATCATTAGGTATGAACAATAATGATCCGCGTATTATTTTAGCTATAGAGAAATATAATAATTATGTTAAGAATTGCGCTGTTAAGAAATATGGCAATATTAAATTTGAGTTCATTAAATGGTCTTGGTTATATTGTTATGGTGATAATAATTGGATAAATTTCGCAGAAAACAAGCAATCAATTATTACAATCAATGGCAAAAATGATTATGGCAAATCATCATTCATGGATATTATTTGTTTGGCATTATTTAATAAATCTATACCTAGCCGTGAAACAGATTCTTATACAAAAACAATCATTAATGTATCTAAGCCTGATAATCAATCAGCTGAAACTAAATTAATATTCACACTAAATAATAATGCGCGATATATGCTTGTGCGCAAATTTGGAATTAAAACAGGCGAAACAACTAAACGATCATTAACGAATGAACTATATTTATATAATACTGAAACACTCACATATGATCTTGTGCGTGATACAATATCAACGATTGATGCATTTATTAGTCTGTATATTGGCAATATTGATGATTTCTTAACAATATCAATGATGACTCAAAATATTGATAATGAAATATTCACTATGCGCTCATCTGAACAAGTAGAATTTATTGATAAGATTATAAATATCGATAAGTTATATAAATTCCGCGATCTTTTACATGAATGTTCGTTAGCATATAAAAGCGCATATGAATTTACTAACACAATGATTAACTGTACTTCAGAGTATACGTTAATGATTAAGTTTGATGAGCATAAATATAATAGCACTAATGAAACAATTAATCGGTTAATGGATGTTCGCAAATCAATACTTGATGAATTATCAACATTTAATCACGAATGGGATAAATATACATTGGCTGAATTAAACAGTGATATTGATGTCGATAATATTAATATGGATTTATGTAAACAGAGTGATAATATTGATAACCAGATTAAATCAATAAACGAAAAAATATATTATCATTCGAAGATTATTTCATCTGAATCATCATTACTTATATTCCCGCATATTAAACATGCGCATTATATTAATATGCGAGAAAAACATATAAGCGATAAAGATATATATCTGAAATATAAAGATGAATTATCAATTCTGTTAAAAAATTCTGATATGTTTAAACAGAAAGAACGTATTAAATCGCAAATAGATAAAATAAAATCATATAATCATCCATTTAACAAAGATTGTGATGCGTGTAAAAAACAGTTATGGGCGATTGAGTTAGATGATTTAATGAAACAATATGATGAATTAGCCAATTATTGTGAAGTTGATAAAAATAAGATACGCGCATATATGGAATTTATTGATGAATATGAGAATTTTGAGAAAAAATTAATTAGCATTAACGCATATATTAATAGTTGTGAAATAATAAATGCGAATAAAAAAGAATTATCTGAATATGAATTAATAAAGGCGAAATTATTAGAAATACAACAAACAAAACGCATATATGATTTACATAAATGTATTATCATATATAAGCGCGATAAACAGTTAAGATCAGAATTAGACAAAGTAAATTGTGATATTCGAATTTATGAAGCGCAATTAAATTCACTTAATGAAGCACGCAATTATGTTGAGAATAATAATGCGCTAAATGAACAAAGAAAACAAATAGCTAATGATATTAAACTCAAACATGAATCATTGGTTGGAATAATCAATAGACTTGAATTATATAAAGAATTTATTTACAGAAATATGATATTGCCGATTATTATCAATAATACAAATAATATTGTTAAAAATACACTTAATAATGATGACTATGTACTGAAAGTTTCTATAACATCAAGCAAAATTGTTAGTATGACTAAATCGCGCGAAATGTCATTAAACTGGTTTATTCATAATGGAACAAGTATGATTCCGATTAAATCTTGTGGTGGATTTCGTAAATTCCTATATGGATTAACATTGCGTATTGTAATATGTTCCTTATCTGGATCATCAATAGGAAGTAAACAGATATTTATTGATGAAGGATTCGTATCCGCGGATATAAATAATTTATCAAAAGTGCCATTATTTATTAAGTCACTTTTAAACATCTATGATAATATTGTTATGGTTAGTCATCTCGATATAATTAAGGATATAGCCAATATTAACATCAATATTACGCGTGATAATAATACAAAGTTAAGTAAGATTTTATATGGCGATAATATATTAATGAATGCGAATACATCAATAGTTAAGGCATTTACTAATACTGTAACTAATTGTGATAAGGCAATATGTCAAGCATTAACAAAGAAAGGTGAACGATGTACTAAATCTGCTAAAGCTGGATATAATTATTGTGGACAACATATGAAATAAAATAAAATAATGTAATGTGAAAAAAATGAATATAGTTATATTTTTTTTAAATAGCGCATAGACTATTCAGAAGTTATGAGAATTACAGAATTCGTTGAGAATATTCTTAACAATATCGATAATCGAATTGAGTATATTATTAACACATTCGTCATATATAATGATGATTATCATTTGTTGTGTAAATATTTGCACAATATTGAGATTTTCATTATTGAGCGACTTATTCTTGTTGGGTTTGATGAGCTCAATAAAGATTCGTTAATCTTTAACTTAAGATTTGATACACTTGTGTTACACAACTGTACGCTGAATAAACCATTCGAAATAATTAATCCATGCAATCTCAAGATATCTGGATCATCATTGTTTTATGGTTCAGAAGAAACTATATTACAGATGATTTATGACTCAACATATAGAGAATTCCAAGAAATCACAATGTTCAAAGATGATGAATATCAAACTAATTATCAAAACTTAATAGATGTTGCATATTCGATCTATTTGATGAATAACGCATTTTTCAAAGAATATTGTTGGTACATATTATATTATGAACAAAATATTAACAAGATTGATTTACTCAATCTTAATGAAATAATTTGCGAAATAATGGAAAAAAAATCATTAAACTATACGCAAGCATTAGTTATATTGATGATTTGTATGTTATAGATTATTTTTTTATTGCTTATATCTGATGATGATAATAGTGATAAGATAAAAAAAAAGATAAACAGCATATAAATATATTATGCCTATTTAATTAAATTGCACGATTGTTCATCAAGATAACATTTATTTAACTCAATCGTTAACATGTGCGACTTATAATAATCTTTATCAATATTAAATCGCACAATAAAGTAATGCATTATAAATACTTTAAATTCAATATGCGCATTGGATGCTTTTTGACATAATGTGAATCTATTTATTGGCGCACTAAAGAATTTATCAATATTTTTTATTTTGTTTTCACGAATTGTTTTCGCAAATATATTATGCTTGCGTTGAAAAACAATATATTCATTAAAATCAGTTAACTTCATTAATGGATTATTATAAAAATCCATAAATAACTGCGTGGATAATTGTTCTGCCATGATTTATTAATATATATATAATATTATTCATTTTTATATACAAGATTATTGTATTAATATTGATTTAATCATTGGTAAATTATCAAATTGATATCTCTTATTATTCTTTGATTTTATTTGAACTGTTTTTAGATATGGAAAATCTTTAATAATTATGTTATCAAAATCATATATACCATCCTCATCACGATCAATATATAAATCTGATATATTTTTGTATACAGCAAGTGTTGATAATAATTCAGTTTTAGATGGATGAATTAACGTTATTTTGTTAATATATTTTTCATAGGACTTCATAATTTCAGGTATGAAAGAATTATTCGCAATAATATTTAACTTAACTTTTGTATCTGGATGTTCAATAATATAATTGCGAAATCCAATAATAAAATCATATATAAATATAATATCCAGTTCAAAGTCATTATCATATTCTGTATTGATGAAGTTAAATGCAGAATTGGATTTTGTAATCTTTATTATTTGGCGATAATTATCATCTTTAATCCACGTATTATTAAATTTAAACACATTATTATTAATCGATATTTCTGTTTTAAACATTCGTAAATTATTTAAAACTATATGATGCACGGATATTGTTTTTAACGATAAACAATCACTAATAACAAGCATTAAATAACTATTATTTATGTTAGATATTTCTCTAAGATTAAGAAAATTATCTACATATATAATATTATCTAAGCTATTTATAGTGTTAGAAAACTTAATTTTACTAACTTTTTTTTTATCATTTAAATTTGTTACATGTTTAAGATTTTGTAGAGCTATAATAAGTTCAACATTATCTTTATCATTAAATGTGAAATTAAAGTCTTCGAATTCTATATTTTGCATTGATAATTGGTTTAATATATAAAAAAAATAATTCAATTTTATATATATAAACATATAAAAAAGTGAAATATCGTATAAATATTATATGTTAAGATGCAACACTTTGAGATTGTGCTTACGGACAACATCTTTTTGCTTGATCAAGAGATTGATTTCACTGCAAAAGTATGCAAGATTTACGCGCATCCATTCAGCTATTTTGAAAAGATTATCTGGGTTGCTACGAATTTCCGCAATGCGAATTCAAGGGTCTATGATGATTGGATCTCAATCAATGTCACCGCTTTCCACTCATTGGTTACGTTGGAAAAATATTATGGTTTTCTGCCTCACAAGATTGTTGTTGAGTTCAAAGACATTCCAGTCTTCTATGATGGACATTTCACTTCACGTTCTTCGAGATTGCTCGATCATGAACAAGAAGTTGCTGTCAAGCTTTACTTGAAGCTTGTTAACGAAATGTGAATGTGAACAGATGATGTTCTGTTTTTTTTCGTAAAATATATACACAAAAAATGAAATCTTATATATCGGATATATGTTACATAATGGTGTCTTTTACCATTGTAATCACAACTGATGAAGAAGATTTGCGCAATTATGTGGAATATGGTTGTGATAATGAAACGCACTATATTCATCCTGACATTTATGTCAATCACATCAAGAGCATTTATCAGAACAAACTTGTTGAGAACAGAGTTCTGATCATGATGAATCGCAAAGAAGAGATTTGTCAAAAGTTCTTGAACGGTGTGAAATTACCGCACATGGATGATGATCGATTCAAAAAGTTCACCATCATTGTGATTGGGAATTAAATATTCCCGAACACTGTCGGTTAAATAAAATTATTTTTTTATAGTATATATAAAAAAATGATTAATATTACATATGATGATCTAAAGAAATTCGATTATGTGAAATTAATTATTGTTATTGCTGTTGTAATAATGTTAATATTCACATACGTGTATTATAAAAACATAAAGTTCAAGGTTGTACAATTATGTGATAATTTAAATTTATCAACGTTCTTAAAAGGCTATATTCAACTTGATCCAACATTCACACCAATGAATGATTTCTGTGATAGCAATATGAAGAGACATAAAATATTATTTGATGATACATCGCGCGTATTTAATCCATATGGCGAAATCATATACAATGATAAATTGCGCGGATATAAATTTAGTAATATAATGTTCTTCACGTTTAATGATAAAAATCATTATCCACAAACATTATCATTATGTAATCCGAATATCACACTTAACACTTATCATTTATTGGTTTCATTAAAATCATGCAAAGGATCGATAATTTATCTTGGCGAACTTAATCACAATAACGCATTCGTTATAAAAAAAACAATAAACGTTAATAATAATAATCCATTTAACTGTTGGGTTATTACGAACAGATATAATTATATCATGACTGATAATGATAATATGCTATTAGTTATTGTTTAATAAACACAATTGAGTTCATATAATATATCCATGAATCTAAGTAATCTTCGTCTAAATATCCGCATTTTAAATATTTTGCGTGATCTTTTTTTTGTATAATATGATTCACGCATAGCAAATTTAATATAAGGACCATCTTCAACATATATTATTTTATTTTTATCATTAAAACAAATATCGCTAAATAGAAATATTATAATATCTTTGTATGGTATAAATGAACAAAATGATGTATAGAATATACGAAATTTTTCACAATAATTATGCTCTTCATATAACAATGTTGCTAATGCATCAAAAGTGTCTGTTTTGCGAATATATTTCATATACAAATAAAGAAACTTAATTGATCTACGAAATGCTATACAATATATCATCTCAATATTTTTGAACATAGATAAAAATTCTTCTAATGTTTCATATTTTGAACTATCCAATATCCACAATGGTATGCTAAATTTCACTTTATTAGTAATATAATACTGTAATACGAAGCTCATATCTATATGCTTTAAAGGATATTCTTCATAGAACAAAAAACATTTAGCGCATTTATTTAATACAGCATTATATACATTTTTGCAATGATCCATTATTATTTATAATCTGAATTAAATCACTTTTTTGAAATAATAAAATAATAAAAATGAATTATTCTATCTGTATCTACAATATTAAACGCAATCATGCCATTAGAAATATTAATGTATGTCTCTAATAAATATGAGATGAGAAGATGTAATATTCCATTTATTAATTATTATACAAATCTAGAAACTCATACATATTTTGTTAACACCGAATGTATCAATGAACTAAGCTTTAAAAAACTTATAAGTATTGTAACTATTGTTCATTTAGAATCATTAAGGACAATATATGAAAAAAATATCAGATTATGTGGATATCATATTAATATACAACAAATAGAATATAACAATATTCGCGATATATTGATAACAAAAATTATTACTAAACGTAATAATGTAAGAATGCAGCCAATTATGAATTGGAAATATAATCATGTTTTAACATTTCATGATCAGTTAATGGCTTATAGTGAATTTTGTACTGAATTAACAAAAAAAGAAATCGATGATATATTTATTGAGTATGGTTATCGTTAATAGTCCATATTATTTTTGGCGCTAATCTAATTACATCATTCATAAAATCATAATATATGATTCTATATTTGGCTGTAAATTGTCTAAAGTTGGATATACTAAAAGTATCAATATATAATATTAACGTAAAATAAAGCGTTAATATATATATCTTTTCTAACGCATCCATTATCAATATAAAGTTATCCAAATTAGTAATATAATTTATCTTTGCGTTGATTATTAACTCCCATATTTGTTTTATTAGTTTATATAGTTTTTTTTTATTATCACCATCTAATACAATATAATAGTATAATATATCTTCATTTAATTTGTGCGCATTATGAATATATTCGCTGATATATGATGATATTTTTTCTGATTTATGACCAAAATAATTTTCTGTATAAAATATATCATAATTATATACATACATAGGAATGTGTTTCTTATAATGGCAATTAATAAATTCCTTTATTATATTGTTTAATTCAGATTTCGTGTGATTTTGATAATTATGCGTCAAATAAAAATACGCTGTATATAAACAGATATATTTTTTATTGTATTCTTCGATATTTCGCACATTAACGTAATGTAAATGATCTTCTTTCTGTATACAGAATTCTTTATATAAAGTAATAATAAATTCTTTAAACAACATTTTTATATATCTTTCTATATATTCATTTTTTTAGATGTTAAAAAATGAAAATGATAATAATATAATTAAGATGTCGATCTCTATGCCAAATTTAGTCTATTCACTTGTTATTCATATTTCGTCTAAATACAAGATTGTTGAAAACAAGTTAACAATGAAGCATACATTAAAACCTGAATTTGATGAAGATGAAGGCGAAATTATCTATTATATCAATATAGCCAATATTGATTTGTTATGTAGATTTAACAGATTTGAGATGGTATATATTGATGATGAATATTCATTATCTGCGCTATATGAAAAAAATATCAGATTAAATACTATTGATATAAAATATTGCGGACGAATAAATAATCCCGATATATTATTGATGTTATTATCGATGTTAAAGAAAAAAAAATATCGAACATTAGATTCAGACTGTTATTTTAAAACATTCGTTGATAACAATATATATAATCGCTTATATTATTATAGCAAATTTTGCCCTTATTTATCGAAAGATGAAATTGATAGAGTTATTACAACTAATTAATGCTTATTTTTTTTGATAACATTTGTTTATGTTGCTTTGAATTTATATGGCGATTAATAAATGATTTCTTACTAATTGTTGTTGCGCACAGATCACAAACAAATATATTATTAACAGAAGAAATATATTCTGGTAATTTATTCATATTTACAATCGCCATATAATCAGGTGATGATTTATCGATGCATTTATCTTTGTTTAAATCATTTAGATCGTTTGGATTGTTTAAATCATCTGATGTTGATATTCGCGATTTGCCATTATTGTTATAACATACAAATTTATTATTGGCGTATTTATCAATGTATGTATTATTACTAATAACAATAATGAATTGTGGGCCTTTAAATTTATTTGCGAGATAATCATAAATGTGTTCTAGATTATCTTGCGAACTATACACAAATGTTTCATCGAATATAAAAAAGTTAGGCAAAACACCATTATATATTTTCCATATTGCTATTCTTGTTGCGAGATTAATCATATTGTATTGATGACCACTAGCTAATTGTATTGATTTTATATATCCGCCTGATTTAAACTTGCATTCAGATAATGTTATATTAACTTCTAAATCTGCGCGCAATTCTAACAATATACTATTTATGATTTGATTAAACGTTAATAATTTATATGCCAATATGCGCAATTTAATATTATCTTTATCTGTATAGCAATTATTTAATATTCGCAATGTCTCATTTTCTAATGTTTCCGCATATACTGTTTCCTCATATTTTTTTACATCATTAAGTTTCTCATTATATTCGCCCAACATATCTAATATTCTTTGTTTTGCTAATTCAACTTTACGAATATCCATCTTAGTTATATTTATTTCCTCATTAAGTGATATTATCTGATCATGCGCATCATTTATACCATTATATAATTTTTCCATATATGATATTTCATCATATAAAATATTTATATAACCTTCGCGCTTAGCATTTTCAAAATTAGTTATCTGAAATTTCACATATTCTAATTTGCATTTATCGTGATATTTCATTATTTCAGCTTTAACTTCAGACCATTGTCTGTATTTCTTAATCATATTTATTTCTTCGCGCATATTCGCTAAACTTTCACGATATATGCGATATTCATCTGTATCTTTTTTAACAGATAATAATAATGATTTATATTTTTGTATCTCTTCGTTTATTTTCGCAATATTACCAAATGGTTTATCATATTCACAAATCATTCGCGCAATATATTTTGGTGTGCGTAATTTATCTAGAGATGATATATTTAAATAACTCATTATTAACTGTTCGTCAACAGTAATATTATTATATTTATCATGTAGTTTACGCAAATCATTAATATATTTTCCAGATTTAATATTATCACGCATTGATTTAATCTCAAGTTCAGTGATATTATATTTCATCAATAATTCATCAAGTATTGATTGCGAATTAATCGTTGATTTGGCATCTATTAATTTATCTTCTAAATCATTAAGATAATTTATAAATGCTTGTATTTGCACATCAATACCATTTAATGAATCTTGAAGTTTATTTATTTTGGCAATTATTTCATCATAAGTTAATTTAGGAGATTCTTGCAATTCGCCTAATTCACGCATATATGATTTAACCTCAATCTTAATATTGTTTAAGAAATCAATACCAAATATTTTTTCTAATATTTTGCGCTGATTTTGTTGCGTTAATTTATAAAAATCATATTCATCACGTTGCAAACATAAACAAGAATATAATGCGATTTCATGATTTCCGCATAATCCATTAATAGTCTTAGCTACATTAACTGAACCACTTATAGTTAGATTTATATTCTTGCGCACATTATTAAGTTCGTTAAAAACCATATTTGTTAAATCAACAGCTGATATCTCATTCGTTATCGTACTCTTAAATATAATAGAATCTTCAACTATTGATCCACGTTTGCGTCCAATAATAAATATACAGTTATTATTGGTGATTTCTAATTCGCATCGAATATGAAATAATTGCGATTCACTATTAATGTAATATGATAAATTATCGCGCGAAACATTATTCATATATATTGCCATTATTATCGCATCAATAATTGCTGATTTACCAACACCATTATTTCCTTTTATGATTATTAATCCACCATTATTATCTCTGAAGTTAATTGTTTCTTCATCATGAAAACACATAAACTTCGATAATGTAATAGAATTTAAGTTAAAGCGCGCATAATCAGGAATATCTATCTGTAGATTATGTAATAACTGTTTATTCTTCTCGATTATATTCTTGCGCAATATATCACTTATATCAGAATTATTATCATCGAGATATTTCATAACTAATAATTCTAACTTCTTAATAATTTCGCCAATAGTTAATATATCAGAAAAAATAGAATCATTACTTTGCGCAATACCTATACGTTTATTTATTTCTTGTTTCTCTTTGTTAAAATATTTAACAATATTATCATTATTAACATATTCAACGCGCTCAGATACATCATTGAACAATATTAGCGAATTATCGATAAATTCTTTAGTACATTCAAAGAAGAATGCGTAAATATATTTTACTGTGCCATAATAATATTTGTTTGATGTTAAATTTGTGATAATATTATCATCATGCGCAGATTTATTATTATTAAATGTGAAGCGTAAATATACAGGCATAGATTTAGTGTTATAATATAAATAATTCTTAACATTTGATTCATCAACATAATATACTAACGATTTCTGTAAATTATCGTTTGTCACTTTCACAAATGATTGATTCGTATCAGTTAATATTATTGAATTATGATCGCAATGTTCATCATTATATTCACATATATTTGGCATAATTAATATTATTTGTTTCTTGTTAAAATTGCGCAAGAATTCAGATATGTGGAATAATTCTTCATGTATAATGTGCATATCTGTAATTGGCTTAAAATGAACCATTGATTTTGTTGTATCATTACATAAGTTTAACGCTATTTCACACATATTGTTTGAATATCGCGGAAACAAAAAAATATTTGCTGAATGTTCATTAATGAACTTATTCAGCATAAATATAAATATCGAAATATCATATCGATTAAAATATTCGCGTGAAGAAAATATATTGCCACATATTATGATTTTTATATCGAAGTATGAATTAACAGATAATTGCGCTTTATTTAATCCTAACAATATTGATGGATTTAAATATTTCTGTTTAATATTTTCTATCTCATTCGATATCTTAGTGAATATTTCAACATATAAACGATAATCTAATTCTGATTCTGCGCATATCTGTAAATTAGGTAAATGAAAAATAAAACGCATTATTATTCATGCTATAAAATATTTATAATAATAAAATTATCTCTACATTCTTCACGTATTAAATTTATAAAATCTACCAAAAATTTTATACAATTTTCAATACTTATAATATTTTTATCATTTTTTGCCGCTATAACAACACGTATAATATTATCTACTATTTTTTCTATTTTTTCTGTTTTAGAACTATCTCCATAATATTTTTCAACATTTTTTATAAATTTTTCAAAAAAATAATAATAAAGAGTTTCAGCTGGTACTTTTTTTAAGTTAAAATACTCATTTATATTATCTAAAATTTTATTAGAAGTTTCAATTAAATCATTTTTACATTCTTCTAATAAATGATTATAAAATTTAAATATATAATATAATACTCTACCCTTATCTGTTTTTAAAACATAATTTAACATAAATATATGAAATGGAAAATTATGATGTTGTTTCTTTAACTCAATAAATATTTCTTTATATAAAGTGTTATCAATTTTAATATTTTCATATTTATTTGGTAATAAAGTTAATTTTATATTATTTAAGTCTATATTGAAATCTATCTCCATTGTATTTTTTTATTATATCTTAACAAATATAAATTATTTTTATCATATTTTGTTTGTTGACGTGCTGGGTTGAATATATGTTTCCATGCTTGAGGATCGCATCCAGTTCCAGCTGACCATTGCCATCCACCATTATTATTTGCCGGATCATAATCAGTTAATTGTGTTGCGAAATATTGTTCACCATATTTCCAGTGAATATTATAATGATGCGTTAAATAACTTACAACAATCATCCTACAACGATTATGCATGTATCCGGTTGTATTTAATTGATTCATAGCCGCATCTATTAATGGTTCATTTGTATCACCATTACACCATTTCTTAAAGTTATTCATATTATTCGACCATTTGCGCTTGTTTGAAGATGGATTATGAAAATTCTGTCCACTTAATACATGTGGAAAATAATATACTATCTGCATATAGAAATCACGCCAATATAATTGACGAATGAATTTCTCTTTCTTAGCTTTATGATATACTTCACGAACACTAATAGTGCCAAACTTTAAATGCGGTGATAATCTTGATGTTTCATGCATTAAATTATCGCGTAATTCATAGTGTATATTATTGACATTATTTAATAAGCGCTTACCTAATGTTCTTCCTCCTCGTTGACGTAATTGATTATTGTTTGGAACAGGCAAATGTGATTTATGCGAATTAGGAATTATTCGAATTTTATCAATATTTGCATTATATTTATTTTTATCAACCTTTATCTTGCGCGCAATTTTATAATATGGACTAAATATTTTATAAGGCTTTAATGTTTTTGGTGAATTTAAACACACATCATCATATGACTGAAATATAATATCAGGAAATGCATTCTTTATTTCTGTATCGCGCATAATCGAAAATGGCGTATAATCCTCATTAACAATTATTGCATCAATATCATTTGCGCGAATAATCTTTGATATAATTTTAATAACATTACCATAATATATATTTAGTGGAATATGCGTCATAAGATCTTCTAATGATTCAATCATGAATGAAAATGCATTATCGCTGAAATATTTGTTTTGTTTTTTTTGTTGTCTATCATCAAATATAAATATACAATAAACTATATCATATTCTTTACATGCGTAATATAATCCAATATTATTTTTGATTCTTAAATCGCGCCTAAAAATAAATAATGATTTTCTCATTCTCTTATATATGTGTGTGAAAAAAAAACAAATAAGATTATATGATATTATCTGATATTTTTTATCTTTTGGTCTATAAATAATGTGAATTTTTCACTATTAACTGTTTTTACATAATCATATACTATTTGTGGTGAAGCTCTATATATTTGTTTAAATAAGTGATTACCAAAACTCTTACATTCTCTTGGATTATTAAGTATCACAATCAATATGCGTCTTAATACATTATCGTCTCGCAAATCCATTATTACATTAAATTTTAATATGTTAATTATTTCATCTTCTGATATCTTATCAATAAATACTTTAATATAATCTCTGAGAAATATACAATTAATACTAACTTGAATATTAATTTTTCCATATCCATATTTCGCTATTAATAAGGCGATTGCTTTTTTAATATCGCTCTTAGTGTAATATCCATAATAATCGAATAAATCATGAACTAATCTATCACTTAATAAATTACGTTCAGCTAAATTACATAAAGTTAGATATATATTTTTTTTAAGACAATATTTATCGATTAACTGAAAATAGTGCGAATCATATCGCATTTCATTTGCTAGAAAATCAGAAATATAATCAATTTTGTATTTATATTTTATTTGTTCTGATGGAAAAGGTATATTAAATCGCTTACATAAGTAATATATTATTATTACATTTAGTTTCTCATAATCATAGTTACGAGAATATACATCAGGGTATTTTATATCTTTTATTAATCGTTTAAACATCTCTAGATTATTTTCAACTAACTTAATTATCTTTAACTCGTTTTCTTGTATAAAACTATTCGATAATATAATGAATAAGTGTTTTACACAACATACTTTATTTAATATAAATATATTATGTAAAAATTGCATTTGATCATTTGGATACTTAGTAAATAAATAACGATATATCATCTGAATAATATCGTAATTTAATGGTGTGAATTTATTTAGCTCAATATAATCATCGACTATAATTTTATTTATATCAATACTATATAAATGCGACATTTATATTTTTGATAATTATTAATAATGTAAATAAATATATTCATTTTTTTACATACATACAAACATATAAATGAGTGAAAAAAAACAAATAACACGTTCTTGTTTAAACGTGTAAATCATCATCACAATCAAATGCGAATAGGTCTTATCTTCTGATGTTCTTTGAATTGTTTCAACAGACACATGTAAAGTTTGTAACGCTTTGATGATGTGTCGAAATTGAACTTCAGATTTTCTTTAAGAAATCCATAGAAAAAGCTATATTTCGCATTGGATTTGTATTTGCATTTATTTTTTGGATCTAGAGTCGAGTATTTTTCATACAATTTCACGAATCTATCACCAGTATGCCGCCTAAGCCCGACTATATTATACGGAACACGAGCATATCGATTTTTAAGCCATATAGGATAATTGTAAACATTTGGCCAAACTGAGAAAAGGATCCAGAAATTCTGACGAACTAATCCTTCCATACCACCACGAACATAGATCTGGTTTTGAATTTCACTCAAATGAAGAGTGATTGATGTCGTGCATTTATCAAATGAAATCAAAACTTGATCATATCTTGATAATCTTGGAATTTCTTCAGTGATATGTACCTCAAACAGAATAAACCATTCAACGGACATATTTTTGAATCGTTTGAAATTCAACATATCAGCAACAGATCTGAAGACAACATACCTGATATCCATGTGGAAGGATTGTGATTCAACGTTAGTTAAATACCACTCATCAAATTCATCAACAGAATTGAATGATATAATCATTCCATCTTCACGATCTTCAGTATCGCAAGGGAAATTGTCTCCAATCAACAGACAGTTAAGAAAGAACTTAATCATTGTGAAGCTTTTAAAATATATAAATTATTTTTCACTTTTTTATAGATACATATTTCTGTGTGTGAAAAAAAATAATCATATTTACTTCTTTTTCTTTGGAAACAAGTGAATATTTGCTTTAATAAGTGTTTTTAATAAATATTCCTTTGTCTCATCTTTAGACGCATTAATCATCTTGATTATTATTCGCTTAGGTTCTTTAAAGTTATTCGAAACAATATACTCAACAATGATATTTGGATAACGATTGCTAATAAATTCAAAATACACAATTCTGAATTGTTCGCATTCATTATATCTATCCATTATTAAACTAAATATCCGCTTTATCACAGGTTTATAAGAAAACATAATAAATTTGTTATTCATCAATATGTGAAATAATTCATCATCATTTATTCTTGGATTCATTAATTCAGAATAATTAATAAAACATTCTTCATCAATGCGAATTTGCTTGATAACAGTTGTATATCCATACTTATCTATTAGTTTCGCGATTATTTGTTGTTTATTTATTATTCTGTTTTTGATTTTGGTAAGCTTATCAACTATTCTATTCGTTAATCTGTTTTCTTTAAAGATCGATTCAATGATATTAAAAATATCATCATTCTCATTGGACAATTCGATATGATTTATATAAAAATCATCAAAATCCATTTCTCTAAGTATGAAATCAGAAATATTGTATATCATATATGTAGATTTACAATAAGGATATGATCTGTTAAATTTCTTACAAACATAGTATACCATGAATATGTTGAATTCATAGTATTTTTTTGTATAAGATCTATATGTTCTCTCATTCTCTAAAAATTCATCAAATATACGTAAATTATTTTCGATGAGGTTAACAAATAATAATTCATTACCAAATACCAAATGATTATCTAGAATAATATTGATTTGGCGAAAACAACATACTCTGTTTGTGATGCATATATTTCTAAATATATCAGTGCTATGCGATGCATTTTCAGTATATAAATTCGAATATATTTTTTGAATAACATCATCTATTAATCTATTCGGTCTTATTTCACATAGTTTATAACAATCTATGAAAATAAATTTACTTGTATCGATATCCTCAACACAATAACAATTTTTTCTCATCATGGATGGTTTAGTTTTATATATCATCAATTAGATATTTTCATTTTTTTATACCAGAATCGATTAATAATTTTGTTAATTTATCTGTTTTATATCGATTAAATAGTTTAACAAATATATCATTATATAATAGTTTTGGATATTGTTTTAAACAATCGCGCACAATATATGGATCGTTAATAAAACAGTATTTAATATTGTTTTGACATATTTCTTTATACGTATCGTAATTATTAATCAATTCAAACAATATTTCTTTGCGATATAATTTAATATCATTCATTATTAATTTCGAATTAGTTAATATATATATCATATCATATATTGATAATCTCTTATAATTTTCCATATCGCGCATATATTTTGATAATCCTCTGTATTTATATAAATCAATATGCTTGATTATATTATTAAGTCCAATTTTTTTACATAAGAAATTCTTGATACTGTTTTCACTAAATTTTGATATATCTGATAATATCATAATCATCTTATCATCGATTAAATCAAAGTTATATAAATCTATAAGTAAATTGCCTAATGTATTATTATTAATAGTGAAATATCTAATTTTAGTATAGTCATATCTTAATCGATCCACAATAAATTTCGTCATCTTATATTGATATGTATAATCATTATCATCGTATTTTATATCAGGAAATAAATATAACAATAAGAATTT
>SXGR01363380.1_pt1 | contig 35782 bp, 29 predicted proteins | sample 3174711 | NCBI WGS metagenome assembly SXGR01 (sample SAMN11356860, study PRJNA531348) | freshwater metagenome | isolation source: freshwater sample F1-60 | place: China: Fuxian Lake, Yuxi | collected 2017-12-25 | reverse complement strand
GGGGCGGGCGCGCAGGTTCCGGCGCTCGGCGTTCCAAGGCCCGTCCCGTTCAACGCCTCGACCGCGATCTTGAGCTTCAGTCTCGGCCTGGCCGGCCAGGATGCGGCCAGCGCCCGCTTTGTCGCGAGCTGCTCGCGGCGGCCGCGGACCAGCTCGTCGCCGGCCTGACGACCGGCGCGAAGACGAATTCGCCGCCGCGCGAGGTGATCCGCGCGTTGGCCCTCGGGGTCTTCGACGTCATCGACGCCCACCCTTGGATAGGCGGGCAGCTTTCCCGCGACCCCTGGCAGCACGCAGTCCTGCGGATACTGGAGGGGGTGGGCGCGCAGGTTCAGGCGCTCGGCGTTCCAAGGCCCGTCCAGTTCAACGCCACGACCGCGATCTTGAGCTTCATTCTCGGCCTGGCCGGCCAGTATGCGGCCAGCGCCCGCTTTTTCGCGAGCGGCTCGGATCGGGCGGCGCTCCTCGGAGCCATCGCCGATAAATGGGAGCGGCTCGACCCCGTGGCCTATCCGTTCGTGCGGCAGGTGGCGGCGCAGTTGCCCGAGCACGACGACCGCGAGCAAGTCCTCGCCGGCGTCGACCTCATCCTCGCCGGCATCGAGACCGTCAGATAGGCGGCCGTCCGGCGCGAACGGGGCGGGGCCCTAGCCGCGGTAGATCGAGAACCCGCCGTCGACCAGGACCGCCGTTCCGGTCATGAAGCTTGAGGCCTCAGAGACCAGGTGCAGGGCAGAGCGGGCGATCTCCTCGGGGGTGGCCAGCCGTCGCAGGGCGTGCAGCCCTTCGATATAGGCTCGGCTCTCAGGCGTGCTGGCCACTTGACGCCCCATCGGGGTGTCCGTGCCGCCCGGCAGCAAGGCGTTGGCCCGGACGCCCGCGCCGCCGACTTCGGCGGCGATGACCTGGGTCAGGCCGATCAGCCCGGCCTTGGCGGCGGCGTAGGCGGCCAGTCCCTGGAAGCCGACCGTATGGCCGACGAAGGTCGAGGTGAACAGCAAGGCGCCGCCGCCGCGTTCGATCATGGCCGGAATCTGCCGGCGGGCGCAGAGGAAGGCGCTGGTGAGGTTGGTCTCTATGGTCTCGCGCCAGGCGTTCGCGTCGATCTCCGGCGTCGGGGCGACGGCGCCCGTGGCGCCGGCGTTGTTGAAGGCGATGTCGAGGCCGCCGAACCGCTCGACGGCCAGATCGACCAGCGCCGCCGAGAGGGCCTCATTGCGGATGTCGCCGGCGATGGCCGCGGCTTCGCCGCCGGCCGACCGGATTTCGGCCAGCAAGGCGTCCAGCTCGGCCTGACGCCGGCCGGTCGCCACCACCTTGGCGCCTTCGGCCGCGAACAGCCTGGCCGCCGCCCGACCGATCCCCGAAGTGGCGCCGGTGACGATCGCCACCTTCCGCTCCAACTGTCCCATGATGCGCGCTCCGTTGTTGACCGGAGGGCTTAGTGACGTCCGCGACGCCGATCCGACACCCGTATCTTGCGGTTCGCCGGCCGCTCATAATTCTACCCTGAGGGGAATTTTACCCTTTATAGTTTAAGTTAATGGTGGAGACTGCCCGTTGCGGGCGTCGGCCCGCGCAGAAGGGCGAACCATCATGAAACACCTGCTCCTGGCCGCGGCCGTCCTGGCCGGCGGCGTCGCGACCGCCCAGGCCGCCTCGGCGTCCCCCATCGTTTCGCTGATCCTGAAGAACCAGGGCGCGGCGTCGATCAGCGCCACGGACGATCTGGGAATCTTCTCCACCCAGCCCAAGGTCGTCGCGGCCATGGGGCAGGGAACAGGCTCAAAGAACTTTTCGGGCGACGTCTACAGCAACGTCACGGTGTTCGACACGTTGTCCAACGCCAGCTGCACGTTCCACACCCAGTCGGTGTACAGCCGCTTCTACGGTCACTACCAGATCACCGCGACGGCGCCGGTTTCGCGCAACGCCACCGACGGCAGCGGCCGCGCCGCGACCTGCGGTCAGACCTTCACCTATCGCTACGCCCTGTCGGGGGATTACGATTCGACGATGACCGTCTCGTTCCACTGAGGCGACCCTGGCGGAGCGGGCGGTCCGCTGCGCCAGGGCCTTCAGCGCGTGGGCGGCCGCGCCAGCAGGCGCTCGGCCAGCCGCTCCATGTCGGCGACGAACCAGACGACACGTCCGCGATCGGCCTCGCGGACGAAATCGGCGAGCGCGCCGCTGGCGGCGGTCCATCGCGAGACGTCGCCGACCACGGCCAGCAGGAAGCCGTAGTTGGCGAACTTCTGGGTCACGGCTCCCGCCAGCCCGGTCCTCAGTTGGAAGAACGCCGGCGGCAGGCGGATCGCCGGCACGGCGACCGCGGCCACGTCCAGTCCGAACGCGTCGCCGATCAGGTCGGTCGCCCGGCTTTCGGCGTCTATCAGCGGCCCGTCATCCGGGCAGACCATCACCCGAACCCCGGCGAGGACCGCCACGCCGTCGGAGACCGCATGCCGGGCGGCGGTCACGACAGGGCTTCCAGCAGGGCGGCCAGGGTCTGCAACACCGCCGCCGCGTCGGCCGGGGCGGCGATGACCACCACCTTCAGTCGCCGCCGCGCCGGATCGAATGCGGTTTCGAGCCGCACGGCCTCTGGCCGCGCTTCACGGCCGACCAAGGTCGCGGTCAGCGCCGTCGCCAGGCGGTCGGCCTTGTCGGCGGGGATGTCCGGAACATCGACGATGCTGGTCGACAGCGCCTGGAGGGGAGTGCGCGCGCGGTCCTGACCGATCAGGGCCTCGAAATCGCTCCTCAGGATGCGATAGGCCTTGCCGAAGCGGACCGCACGCAGGCGGCCATCGTGAATGAAACGCAGCACGGTCTTGGGATGCAGGTCCAGCCGGGCGGCGACCTGTTCGACCGTATAGACCTCATCCGACATCGCTTATCAGGCCATAAATATCCGTATTAATCTCTATATATCGCAAAATGCGGAATAATAATAGCGATCCCGCCAGGCGATGCGGACACCATCGCGGCGCAAGCTTCGCTTAACCAATCCTAAAAACTCCTTGTTCACCCTTCGGCGTGCCGGCGGCGGCGGTTCGCCGCCCGATGGGAGGCGCGAGTGCCCGCTGCGACCTCGAAGCGATCCAGCCTGACGCTCGCCGTCGCCTGCCTGGGCGCATTGGCTCTGGCGGCCTGCGCGACGACGTCGCCGCCGCCGCGATCGACCGCCCAGCAAGCCAAGACCAAGGCCAAGCGCGTCGCCAGCCCGCAGTCGGGCGGACGCTATATGGTGGGCTCGCCGTACCAGGTCGGCGGCGTCTGGTACGTGCCCTCCGAGCAGCCGAACTACGACAAGACCGGCGTCGCGTCCTGGTATGGCGAGCCGTTCCACAATCGCCGCACCGCCAACGGCGAGACGTTCGACATGTTCACGCCGTCGGCCGCCCACACCACCTTGCCGCTGCCGAGCATCGTCGAGGTGACCAATCTCGACAACGGCCGCCGGATTCAGGTGCGGGTCAACGACCGGGGCCCCTTCTACGGCGGACGCATCATCGACCTGTCCAGGGCCGCCGCCGACGAGCTCGGCTTCTTCAACAAGGGCACGGCGCGGGTTCGGGTGCGCTATGTCGGCCCGGCGCCGCTGATCCCGTCGACCGCGCGGCCGCAGCTGGCGATGAACGAGCGCCGCCCGCCCGCCGCCGCTCCCCCGCCGCCGCCTCAACCCGCGCCCCAGCCGACCCAGATCGTGTCTGGGCCGCCGCCCGCGCCCGTCCCCGCGCCTTCGCCAGCCGCGCCGGCGGGAGCCTTCGCCATCCAGGCCGGCTCCTTCTCCAGTCGCGACAACGCCGAGCGGGCGGTCGCCCAGCTTTCGGTGGCGGGGCAGGCGGTGATCCGCCCCATCGTGCGCGGGGGCTCGACGCTCTATCGCGTGGTGGTGATGGGCGGCTGGGCCGACGAGGCCAAGGCCGCCGCCGCCTTGCCGGGCGTCGCGGCGGCCGGCTTCGCCGACGCCCGGGTGGTTCCCGGCTTCTGACCGCCGGCTTTGACGCGTCGGGCCTTGCGCGCCAGACCTTGCACGAACGCGCGAACCAGCCAATGTGAGGCCCGTGGCGCGCGGTCGGTTCATAACATTCGAGGGCGGGGAAGGGGGTGGCAAGTCCACCCAGGTCCGGCTGCTGGCCGAACGTCTCGCCAGCCTCGTCTCCGAGGTGACGACAACCCGCGAGCCGGGCGGCTCGCCCGGGGCGGAAAGCATCCGCGCCCTGCTGGTCGACGGTCCGCCGGAACGTTGGTCGTCCCTGACCGAGACCTTGCTGATGTACGCCGCCCGCGCCGACCACGTCGAACGGGTCATCCGTCCAGCCTTGGCGCGCGGCGCCTGGGTGGTCTGCGACCGCTTCCATGACTCCACCCGCGCCTATCAGGGCGCCGGCGGCGGCGCGCCCCAGGATCTGATCGGCCAGTTGGAGACCTCGGTGCTGGGCTCCACGCGGCCCGATCTCACCCTGATCCTGGACCTTCCGGTGGAGGCCGGCCTCGCCCGCGCCGCCGCGCGGGGCGGCGGGGAGGCCCGTTTCGAGGCCAAGGGCCTGGCTTTCCATCAAAGGCTGCGCGAGGGCTTCCTGGCCATAGCCGCCGCCGAACCCGAGCGGTGCGTGGTCCTCGACGCCTCGGCCGCGCCCGACCACGTCGCCGATCTGGTCTGGGAGACGGTGCGCGCGCGGCTGGACCCGCCGCGATGACCGCCACGGCCGAGACCCCGCATCCCCGCGACGTGTTCGACTACAAGGACGGCTCCGGCGCCGAGCAGGCCTTCCTCGACGCTCAGGCGCGCGGACGCCTGCACCACGCCTGGCTGCTGTGCGGCCCCGAAGGCGTCGGCAAGGCCACCTTCGCCTACCGCGCCGCCCGCCGCCTGCTCGGCGCCGCGCCGGACCCGGCCCGGGGCTTGCTGGGCGCCGCCCCGAACGATCCGGTCTGCCGGCAGGTGGCCTCGCAGTCGCACCCCGACCTGCTGGTGCTGGAGCGCGCGGTCGAGGACGGCAAGACCAAGAAGTTCATCGCCGTCGACGACGCCCGCCGCATGCCGGAGTTCTTCTCCAAGGCGCCCGGCTCGGCGCCGTTCCGGGTAGCCATTATCGACTCCGTAGACGAGATGAACATCAACGCCGCCAACGCGGTGTTGAAGACTCTTGAGGAGCCGCCCGAACGCGGCGTCATCTTCCTGGTCTCCCACGCGCCGGGAAAGCTGCTGCCCACCATACGCTCGCGCTGCCGCCGGCTGACCTTCGCCAGTTGGAGCGAGGAGCGCGCCGCCGCCTTCGTGATCGACCGCACCGGTCTCGACGCCGACCGCGCCGCCAGGCTGGCTCAAATGGCGCGTGGCGCGCCGGGAAGGGCGCTGGCCCTCGCCCAACGCGGGGCGCTGGAGGTCGACCAGACCGTCGCCGACCTTTTGGGGAACCTGCCGGCGACGGACGAGGCGGCCTTGCTGGCCCTCGCCGACACCTTCCGAGGGGCGGAGGGCGCCGAACGGTTCGCCACCGTGCTCGAACGGCTGGCCGAACAGGTTCGCGAGCGCGCCCTGGCCGCCGCCGCCGTTCGCGCCGGCGTGGCGGTTGATCGCTGGGCCGCCCTGTGGGAGAGGCTGACGGCGCTGCCGGCCGAGGTCGACGCGGTCAATCTGGACCGCGCCGACGCGTTCTGGAGCGTGATCGCCGACCTCAAAGCCGCCGCACGGCTCTAGCCGCCCCGGATCGCCATGCTCATCGACAGCCACGTCAACCTGCACGCGCCGCAGTTCGCCGAAGACCAGGCGGAGGTCATCGCGCGGGCGCGCCAGGCGGGCGTGGCCCTGATGGTCACCATCTGCGACCGCGTCTCGGCCTTCGAGGCCGTGCACCAGATCGCCATGGCCCACGACGACATCTGGTGCACCGTCGGAACACACCCGCACGAAGCCAAGGAAAATCCGGGCCTTATGGCCGAAAACCTGATCGCCCTGGCGCAACGCCCCAAGGTGGTCGGCATCGGCGAGGCCGGGCTCGATCTCTATTACAACCACAGCCCGATCGCCGTGCAGGAAGCGGTGTTCCGCCAGCACGTCGCCGCGGCCCGCGCCACCGGTCTGCCGCTGGTGGTCCACACCCGCGACGCCGACGCGATGATGGCCGACATCCTGGAGGAGGAGCACGCCCGCGGCGCCTTCAAGATCCTGTTGCACTGCTATACCGGCGGGGCGGAGCTGGCCGCCCGCGCGGCGGCGCTGGGGGCCTGGTTCTCGGTGTCCGGCATCGCCTCGTTCAAGGCGGCCGAGGACGTCCGGGCGGTGATTCGCGACATGCCGGCCGACAGGATCATCGTCGAGACAGACTGTCCCTACCTCGCCCCGGTTCCGATGCGCGGCCGACGCAACGAACCGGCGTTCCTGCCGCACGTGCTGGCCAAGCTCGCCGAAATTCGCGGCTGGAGCGCCGCCGAGGCCGAGGCCCGGACGGAGAGCGCGTTCTTCGCCCTGTTCGACCGAGTCGCCCGGCCATGAGCGGCGTGCTGGAGTTCACCATCCTGGGCAGCGGCTCGTCCGGCGGCGTCCCGCGCGCCGACGGCGACTGGGGGGCGTGCGACCCGGCCGATTCGCGCAACCGGCGCAGCCGATGCTCGCTGCTGGTCCGCCGGCTGTCGCCGGACGGCCCGGAGGAGGCGACCACGGTCCTGGTCGACACCGCGCCCGACCTGCGCCTGCAGACCGCCGCGGCGGGCGCCAGGCGCATCGACGCGGTGCTGTTCACCCACGACCACGCCGACCAGGCGCACGGGATCGACGACCTGCGCGCCTTCGCCCAACGGCGGCGGCGGCGGATTCCCTGCTACATGGACGCGCCTACCCACCAGTCGCTCACCCGGCGCTTCAGCTACATCTTCGAGGGGGAAGGGGGCTATCCGGCCATCTGCGACGCCTGCGCCCTTCCGCCGCTCGGCCAGGCCTGGCGCATCGAGGGGCCGTCGGGCGCCGTTCCGGTGATCGGATTCGACCAGGATCATGGCGGGGTGCGCTCGGTCGGCTACCGCTTCGGCGACCTGGCCTATTCCAGCGACGTCGTCGACCTGCCCGATTCGGCGTTCGAGGTCCTGGCCGGCGTCGACGTCTGGATCGTCGACGCCTTGCGCGAGACGCCGCATCCGACCCACGCGCATGTCGACAAGGCCTTGCAGTGGATCGAGCGGGTGCGGCCGCGTCGCGCCATCCTGACCAATCTCCACATCGATCTCGACTACGCCCGGCTCGCCGCCCGGCTGCCGCCGGGGGTCGAGCCGGCCTTCGACGGGTTGCGCCTGGAGTCGCCCGGCTGAAAAGGCGGTTTCCAGAGCCCCCGCAACCTGAAAGCGACAGGTTGTCACAGAAGCGAAACACCGGCCCAGCCCCTTCAATGAGCGATAGAATTGCCTTGAGGCGTGAGCTATTCGGTGGCGTCATCACCAAGGGGCAGGGCGCAGGCCCTCCTCGTTTGCGTACGGAAGGTTGCGGATGACCGACGACGAACTGCTGGATATTTTTGCGAGCGAAGCGCTGGTCGATCGGGCGTCGCTTGTCCGCGAAGCTTCCCTCGCCGATATCGGAATCTCGTCCCTGGACCTGATGAGCGTCCTGTTCGAGGTCGAAGAGAAGTACAATGTCCGCGTCGAAGAGGCGGACCTGGAAAACTGCAAGAATCTCGGCGATGTGCTGGACTATCTTAAGTCGCGCATCAACTCGCCGGCGGCGTCCTGAAAGACGAAATGATCTCTCCAGGCGGCAAGCGGATCGTGGTGACGGGCTATGGCGCGGTGTCCGCGCTGGGACGGTCCGTGCCTGAAACCTGGGCTTCGGTGCGGGAAGGGCGGGGCGGCATCGCCATCCGCACCATCGGCGGCGGCGAATACGGCCCCCCCAGCCAGGACGCGCCCGTCGCCCAGATCGTCGACGGCTACCAGGCCGGTCTCGACGCCCACTTCGGACCGCAGACGGCGGCCGCTCTCGACCCCTTCGCCCGCATGGCCCTGGCCGCGTCGCTGGAGGCGCTGCAGATGGCCGGCCTGGTCGGCGCGTCCGTGCTGGACGAGCAGACCGCCGTGGTCGTCGGCCACGGGCTGGTCGGGCTGGAGACCCTTGAGAAGGGCTATGAGCGCTTCTACGGCATGCGGTCGCCGCGGCTGCACCCGGCCACCATCCCCAAGGTGATGATCAGCGCCGCCGCCAGCGCGGTGGCCATGGCCTTCCAGATCCACGGACCGGTGTTCGCCACCTCCAGCGCCTGCGCGTCGTCGGCGCACGCCATCGCCCAGGGCGCCGGCCTGATCGCCAGCGGCCAGGTCCGGGCGGCGATCGTCGGCGGCAGCGAGGCCGTCGCCACGCCCGGCTCGCTGCGTTCCTGGGAGGCGATCCACGCCCTGTCGGCGACCACCTGCCGGCCGTTTTCGGCCGACCGCGACGGCATGGTCCTGGGCGAGGGCGGCGCCGTCATGATCATCGAGGATTTCGAGCACGCCCGGGCTCGGGGCGCGACCATCCTGGGCGAGCTGATCGGCGTCGGCATGACCTCCGACGCGTTCCACATCACCCAGCCGGCGCTGGCGGGCCCGGTGCGGGCCATGCGGGCGGCGATGACCCAGGCCGGGGCCCTGGACGCCGAGACGGTGCTGATCTCGGCGCACGGCACCGGAACGCCGCTCAACGATCTCACCGAAAGCCAGGCCATCCGCGAGGTCTTCGGCGAACGGGCCGCGTCGCATCCCGTGATCGCCACCAAGAGCGCGCACGGCCACTTGCTGGGCGGCGCCGCCGCGCTGCAGGCCATCATCGGCCTGGTCGCGCTGCATGAAGGCCTGGCGCCGCCGATCCTCAACTACACCACGCCGGACCCGGCCTGCGCCGGCATCGACCTGGTGCTCGGGGAAAGCCGCGCCATCGACACCAAGCTGCTGCTGCAGAACGCCTTCGCGTTCGGCGGCCTGAACGTCAGTCTGGCCTTCACCACGGCCTAGCCCATATTTCCGATAATATTCCTTAGGCGACATTCAGAGCGCCGCCGATTTGCGCGACCTCGCCGCGCACCGGCTTCAATTTCGGTTCGCCCCCCTCCTGGACTGACCGCAGAGACCTAGCGGGCGCGCAGCATGCGTGGGAAGCTTACCGTTAGAGCCCGGCCATGCTTGACCAGTTGATGATACCCGACCTCACCGCCTCTGAAAGAGAAGAGCTGGCCCACGCGGCGGCTAGCCTGCGCGCTGACGGTTGGGCCGACTTCATCACCGTTGAACGGCTGTTGACCGAATGGATCGAACTATCGCGCACGGTGGATACCTACTTGATGATCGTAGACGATTACACAAATGATGTGACGTCCCGAGATGGACTAGAACTCGCCGTCGCCAAGTGTTCACCAACGCTTAGAGCTAAGCTCGTCGCTTGCATTGAACCTGCCGATCAAACCTTCAAAAGCCGTACGAAGCTCGACACGGAAGGGGTGCTCGCTTACTTCTTCAGGATTGACGATCTGCCTGGGTGGTGGTGGAGGCGAGTCCCGGAAACCGGCCCCCTCGCCGAGGCCCTGAAGAGCGCGAATAGGGTCCGCTAACCCCCTACCCGAATTTCCGAACGTCGCTTCCCGGCAACGACCTGCGTGCCTCGCGCGCCTAAAGGCGCACCCGGAAAAACTAGCTCCGAAATTGATGTCGAATGAGGATTTGCGCACCGCGAATTACGGCTGCGCAGATTCCAGCAAATATTGGAAAGAACTGCCTATATTTCAATCCGATTATTGCGGGGGCAAAGTGATCGTAGGCCAGCCCCGCGGCCAGCATCAGAAAAAATAAAATAATTATATCAAAAGCGAGCGATTTCATAAAAACCTCTGACTTGGCGGCCTCGGCCTGAAGCTTAGTTGAACGCTGCGCCTTTCACAGCGTTCACATAGCCGGGGCCGATCGCCGTGCTGCTAGGCCCCCGCCTTCGCGAGCATCGCCTCAAGTCGGAAGAGCGTCACGTATTGAGCGATTCATTCAGGTCCGCGAGACGGACTGCGAGGGCGAGCTGTCGCGCGAATTGCTCTTTGGTCGGGACATGGCGGGGGGATATGTCGTCAGTATAGGTGAGTTTCTTCTGGGCGTGACCGTAATTCACGGTCACATAGGTTTGCGTCGCGGCGCTTACGCGGCCCACCTCTTCGAGGATGGAACTGGCCTTGAGCCGCGCCTCAAGCTCAGGGGCGCGCGCGGCCATGAGTTTCAGTTTGTTGGGACCGAACCCGAGCCCGGTGGCTTCAAACCTGACGTCCCAGCTTCCCCGGCCGGGCAGGTCCATGATCTCGATCTTCAGGGCCTTGAGGCTGTAGCAGTTTTCACTGTTGTTGTTGACGCCTTCCCCCCCAACCGTAACGCGAAGCTTGCGGCCTTGACAGGTTCCGTCGAGCCATCCGTTTCTCCGGTCCACTGCGCCGTTCACCATAGGCGCCAGGGCAGACAGCAGAGATGCGCTCCGCAGGTTTCGCCATCTGTGCATGGCGCTTCCCACAAAGTAGCAGGCGACCAGGAAGGCCGCGAGACAGATGAAGCCGAGGACCATATCCGACACTCCGGCCTCCCTTCCGCTTAGAAATTAAATCTGACCGCCACTTAATTTGGCCGAGGCGCGGCGCTGCAGCCTGCACACGGCAGCAACAACCCAAGAGCCAGCCTAGCCATTGCCGCAGCATCTGGCACGTTTAGGATGAGGTCAAATCTATCGTTTGCGGTCGTCTTCGCGCCTCGCGCGCCTGTTGGAGGGCTCCGCGCCCGCCTGCTCCCCTCACCTAATTCCCTGGTGACATTTCTAACTGACCATCGGGATTCTCGCTGTCCCCGCGTTGCTGACAGTCCACGTTCGGTGTCAGCGACAGCCGAAAGGCCTTCTAGGCCGCGATGCTGATCGGCCTATGGGTCAGGTATCGGTCGACGGCGGCGTCATCCAGCTCCACGCCCCATCCAGGCCCCGTGGGCACGTGGGCGAAGCCGTCCTCGTAGACGATGCGCTCGCGGATCAGGTCGTCCTCCAGCATGATGTGGCCCTGCAGTTCGGTGGCGTGGCGGATGTCGCGCGCGCGGGCGGCGTGCATGTGCAGGACGATGGCGCTGCCGATCCCCGAGGGCTGGTTGTGCAGCACGACGTCCAGCCCGCGCGCCGCGGCGTAGTCGATCGCCTTGAGCGCGCGGCTCATGCCGCCCGGCCGCTCCGCGTTGAGGCCGAAGGTGCGCACCGCGTCCATCTCGGCCAGGGTATGGAGATCGCGCAGGCCGAACGCCCCTTCGTGGGCCATCAGCGGAATGCGGCTGCGCGACTGCAGGCGCGCCATCCCAGCGAAGTCGTCGGCGCGAACGGGCTGCTCGGCGAAATCGACCCGAAAGGGGGCGATCGCGTCAAGCACGGCCAAGGCCTCGTTCGGCCCATAGGCCTGGTTGAAGTCGACCCGCAGCGCCACCTCCGGCCCCACGAGGTCGCGCATGGCGGCCATGATCGCCACGTCCTTGACGATCCCGTCGCCGAGCTTGCAGCGGAAGGCGCGAACCCCGAGTTCGAGCCCCTGTTTCGCCAGGGCGCACACCACCGGGCCCGGCGCCAGCGGCAGCACCATGCACAGCGGAACCCGGTCGATCTGCCGCCCGCCGCAGAGGTCGTGGACCGGCCTTGAGACGCTGCGCGCCGCGACCTCGTGAAGCGCGAGGTCGAGCACGCCCTTGGCCATCTCATTGCGGGCGACGTTGTCGTCGAACTTGGCGTTGATCGCCTCGATGTCGAAGGCCGACCGGCCCAGGACGAAACGCGCGAGATGGTCGCGGATGAGGTCGGCCATCAGCATCGGCGAAACGCCGCTCTCCACCAGCCAGACGAAGGCCTCCCCTACCCCCGTGACGCCGCCCTCGGTCGTCATCCGGCAGATCAGGAAGTCGCCGCCCAGCCAGTGATCGTCGACGTTCAGGCTCATCGCCACCTTGCCGCTGCCGCCCTGCAGCGCGGCGCGGACCTCCTCGCGGAACGGCACGTGCAGCGGATAGAGGTCGATGCGGACGATCGGATCGTGTGCGCTCATGGGGTCAGTCTTTCCTCGAGATCGGGCGCGCCGAGGCCGCTCAGGGCCTGGGCGAACACCTCGCGTCCGCGCGCCAGGACGGCGGCGCGCCAGGACGGGTCGGCGGGATAGAAGGCGCGCAGCAGCCGCGCCTTGATCCGCCGCCCCCGCTCGCCGGCGGGGTCGCCGTGATGAACCAGCCAGTTGTCTTCGATCATGGCCGCCAGCACGACCTCGCTCGGCTCGGTGCCGTATTCGAGGGTCATCGGCGCGACGCGGACGCCGGCCAACTGCGTCTCCATGGCCTGGTTCATGTAGCCGCCTAGGATGGTGTCGGCGCGCGAGCGCGGCCGCGGCGTCACCAGCATCGGGCCGAACCATTCGGCGGTCAGCGCCTTGTGCGGCTCGCCCTCGTCCGCCGCCATCATCAACATCCCGACGCCGGAGGCGCCGAGACCGCTGTGCAGATCGATCTGGACCACGACGCGGCGGTCGGCGAGCCGCCGCGCCCACAGCGCCTCGACCGTGCGTCGCGACCAGGCCGGGGCCGAGCCGCCGTACTGGACGCCGCGCGGAAAGGCGTACTGCCCGCCCGAGACCGCCTTGAGCATGCTCAGATAGTCGGTCGTCGCCCGCATCCGATCCAGCTCGGCGGTGATCGCGGCCATCGCGCCGTCGGGCAGCTCGGCCGGATTGAGCAGCGCGTCGATCGCGGCGTAGGCGTCGTTCTCCGGCGTATCGGCGGTGAAATCGACGAAGTTGCGGTTGAGGTCGACATTGTCCTCGTTCACCCGGCGCAGATGCGAGAAGCCGTAGGGATTGACGGCGTGGACCAGCATCAAGGCCGTGTCGGGCGGGAGAGCCGGCGCGTCCTCGACGAACTGTAGTTGCAAGGCCGATCCGCAGAAGCCCTCGACGCCGTGGGTTCCGCTGGAGATCGTCAGGACGCGGGTCGCGTCCTGCGGCCCACGCCACAGGACGTCCATATAGAGCGGCCCGCCGTCGGCGCCGGCCAGCGGATGAGCGATGGCCTCGTGCGTCCAGCCGCCCAGCGCCTGGGCTGTCGAAAGCAGGCGCGTGCGCGCGGTGCGATAGTCTTCCGAATAGCAGGTCATGGTCATCCGGCCCGTTCCCCCGCGGCGTCATCGGCGGTCTGGACAAAGGATCCGGCGATCATCGTGCGCAGCACCTTGATCTCGCCGATACGATCGGCCGCGACGTCCAGGGGGCTGGCGCTGAGGATCACCAGGTCGGCGGCCTTGCCGGCCTCCAGGGCGCCCTTCTCGGCCTCCTCGAACTGGATGAAGGCGGCGTTGCGCGTGAACATCGCCACCGCCTGCTCCGGCTCCACGCCCTGCTCGGGATGGAAGCCGCCGCGATTGACCGCGTAGTCGATCGCGGCGATCACGTCGGGGTGCTCGATCGGCGCGTCCGACGAGCCCGCCAGGGGAATGCCGGCGGCGAAGAAGTCCCGGAACGGATAGACATGGCGCGTCCGCTCGGCCCCCAGCCGCGCCGGCAGCCAGTCCTTCTCCGAGCGGATGAACAACGGCTGGGTGCAGATCTGCAGCCCGATCCGCGCGATCCGCGCGATCAGATCGGGGGCGGCGATCGAGGCGTGCTCGATCCGGTGGCGATGGTCGTCCCTGGGATGCTCCGCCAGCAGCCGCTCGAACAGCCGCACGCAGTTGGCGACGCCCTGGTCGCCGATCGCGTGGATGCAGATCTGGTATCCGGCGAGGTGCGCCGCCTCCATGCGGCGATAGATCTCGTCGTCCGGCAGCGTCATGTAGCCATGCGTGCAGGTCTTGTCGGCGTAGGGCTCGCTCATGCAGGCCGTGCACGAGCCGAACGTGCCGTCGGCGAAGATCTTGATCGCCCGCGCCCGGGTGCGATTTCCCGGATCGTTGAGGGGCGAGTCCACCAGCGCGCGCACGCCGTCCAGCGTCTTGCCGATGACGATGGCGTAGATGGATTGCGGCATCCGGTCCCGCACCGCCTGGACGACCAGGCTTTCCATCCGCGCGGAAGCGCCGCCGGGCCCCTCCTCGTCGCTCTGCATCATGGCCCCGATCGAGGTGACGCCGGCGGCGGCCAGCGCGGCGAAACAGGTCCGGCTCGCTTCAAGCATGCGCGCGGGGTCCGGCCCCGGCATGTGGGCCAGCGGCAGGCCGGTCGCCGCCTCGTAGAAGAGGCCGTCCAGCCGCCCGTCCGCGTCACGGCCGAGCGCGCCGCCGGCCGGCGCGACCGCGTCCTCGGCGACGCCCGCCGCGCGCAGCGTCGCGGAATTGACGATCACCGCATGACCATCGCGCGTGTAGATCAGCGTCGGGCGCTCCGGGAACCAGGCGTCGAGCGTCCGGCGGTCGAGCCGCTCGGGCCCGGCCAGGCGCTTGGATTCAAACTGGACGCCGATGAGCCACTCGGCCTCGGTCAGCCGCGGCGCCAACGCGTCGAGCCTCCTCCGGATCTCCGCCAGCGAAGCCGCGCTTTCGAGGTCGGCGTTGGCCGCGAAGAACATCATCGGCAGCGGATGCAGGTGCGGGTCTATGAAGCCCGGCAGGAGCGCGCCGCCGTCGAGGTCGATCTCCTCCGGCGCTGCGCCCGTCCGCTGGGCCCGGTCGCGGGCCTCGCCCAGCCCGCCGACGAAGACGATGCGGTCCCCGGCCGTGAGCACGGCCTCGGCCCGCAGCGCCCCGTCCGCCATCGTCAGGATCGGACCGCCGTGAAACAGGTAGGAGGTAGCCACGAGCGTCCGTCTCCCCGTACATCGCAATATAGTAATTGCTATATGCGAGATCGGGACCGGTCAACCGGCGTCCATGGCGGGTTCAAGTCAGAAGAGATCGAGCACGCCGGCCAGCGCCTCGGCCGTCCGGTCCAGCACCACGGCTTCGTTGGCGAAACCGGTCTCGAACAGCATCTCGACGGCCGCGTAGCCGAGATGCAGGGCCAGCCCGGCGCGGATCGACAGCGCGTCCCGGTCCTCGGTCAGGCCCTGTTCGGCGAAATAGTCGACCAGCAGGACGGCCATGCGCTCCTGGTGGCGCAGGCGGATGTCGCGCAGCTCGGGAATGGCGCGCAGGGCCACGAGCAGTTCGAAGCCTCCGGTGAACGCCCGGCTCATCCGCAGCGACTCGCTCAGCATGTCGCGGCAGATGTCGCGCAGGTCGGCCGCCGTCTCCACGCGGCGGCCGGTGTCGGTGCGGATGGCCGCGCTCTGCGCGCTCAGCATCCGCTCGCCCAGCTCGCGCAGCAGCGCGTGCTTGTTCGGGAAGTAATGATAGAAGGTCGGCGGGGTCAGGCCCGCCCGCACCACCACGGCGTTCGAATTGACGCCCTCGACGCCCGCCTCGGCGAGAATCGCCTGCGCGGCCTCGACAAGGCGCTCGACCCCGCTGGTCTTCGCGCCGGGGCGCGCTTTCTGCTTCGAGCTCATAAGCCGATCTACGGCGGCCAGCCCGGGCGGGCAAGGCGGCGGTCAGATCGAACTGGAGTCGAGATCGCCAAACGCCGCGGTCCGGGATCGGGCCGACCATTCGACGCAAGCCCTCGCCAGGGCCAGCGTCGAATCCACAAAGCATCCGTCAAACCGCGCATAGGTCAGCAGGGGCAATTCCGTACAGCCCAGGATGCAGGTTCGCGCGCCGCGCGCCGCCAGATTCCGGACCACCCCGTCCAAAGCATGACGAACGGATGCGATGCGGCCCGCCTTGACGGCTTGGATCACCTCGACCACCCGCGCCTGGTCGGCTGGGACCGGAACGATCAGATCAAGACCCGCCGCCGCCATGGCCGAGTGATAGATGTCGGCCTGCATGGTGGCGCTGGTTCCGATCAGCCCCACGGCGGCCCCGCCGCCCACCTTCCGAACCTGATCGATGACGGCGTCGATCATGCTGATCATCGGCGTGCGAACCGAAGCCTGCAACGCGTCGAACCAGAAGTGGGCGGTGTTGCACGGAACGACGATGGCCGCCGCGCCGGCGCTTTCAAGAACCTGCGCCGCGTCGCGCATGGCCGCGAACGGAGACTCGGTTCCATGCAGGATCGCGCCGGCCCTGTCCGGAATCTGCGGCAGGACGTAGGTCAGGACCGGGATGTGCTCCTGATCGACGCTGGCGGGCGTCAGGTCCTGCAGCTTGTTGAGGAAATCGGTGGTGGCCCGCGGGCCCATCCCCCCGACGACGCCCAGAAGGCCGGAACCCCGCCTGCGATCCTGATTTCTGGAGACGGCCGGCTCCATGTCAGGCCGCCCTCGCCTCGGCTTGCTGTTCTTCGCGTCCCTCGGCCTCCAGCCGCCTGACCGGCCGATCGAGCAACACGAGCACCGCGCTGGTCAGTCCCGTGGGAACCGCCATCAGCAGGAAGAACTGGGCGTGGGAGATATGGCTCCACAGCGTCCCGAGCGCGCCGGCGAACAGGTTTCCCGCGAAACAGGCGAAGAACCAGGCTGCGATCATGGTGGCCTGCATGCCCTTGGGCGCGAGGCGGCCGAACAGCCCAAGCCCCACCGGCAGGATGTAGAGCTCGCCCACGGTCAGGACCAGGAAGAAGGCGGCGAGCCAGAGCCAGTGGGCCTGCCCCGCCCCGCTGCACCAACTCACGACCGCGAGCATCACGAACGACAGCCCGACGAGGCCGGCGCCCATGGCCATCTTCGCCAGCGGCGACGGCTCGCGACCACGCGTCGCGGCGCGCGCCCATCGCATGATCAGCAGGGGGGTGATCAGGAACACAAGCAAAGGGTTGAGCGACTGGAACCAGGTCATCGGAATGCTCCAGTCGCCCAGGCCGATGGCGCGATTGACCCCGTCGTCGGCCCACAAGGCAACGGTGTTGCCGGTCTGCTCGTAGGCGCCGCGGAAGACCATGACCGTGACGGCGACGCCGGCCAGCAACGCGAAACGGTTGAAACGCCTGGCTCCAGACCCCGCGCTCCGCGCCGCCGCCGCTCCCCCGCTCCGAGCCGGTTCAGGCGGCAGATGGCGCCGGCCGAGGACGTAGATCGCCAGACCGGAGACCATGCCGATCCCTGCGGCCGCGAAACCCCAGTGCCAGCCGTAGAGTTCGCCCAGCGTGCCGCAGATCAGCGGTGCCAGGAATCCCCCGAGATTCACCCCCACATAATAGACGTTGTAGGCGGACGACCGGCGCGGATCGGCGGGGCTGTACAGATCGCGGATCTGGCTGGGCAGGCTGGGCAGGAAGAGGCCGTTGCCGATCGTGATGACCGCCAGGGCCAGATAGAACAGCGGCTCGAACGCCATCATGAAATGGCCGGCGGCCATGATCACGCCGCCGATGATGACCGAGACCCGTCGCCCCAGCCAGCGATCGGAGATGACCCCGCCGAGCACCGGGGTGAAGTAGACGAAGGCGGTGTATAGCCCGTAGATGAGCGAGGCGTTTTCCTGGCCGATCAGCAGACGCTTGGTCATGTAGTAGATCAGCAGCGTTCTCATTCCGTAGAATGAGAATTTTTCCCACATCTCCGTCAGGAACAGGACCGTGAGGCCTCTGGGTTGCCCGAACCAGTCGGACGGTTGCTTGGCGGGCCTGGCCCGCAACGCGCTGATGTTCGCCATGGCTTGAACTGTTTCCGGGGGGCGAGCCCCCTCCCCTGGGTCGTCTTGTTGAATCTGGAGATCTCGCGAACCTTCGCCGGGCGGGATCGCGGCCGGGGGCGATGAAGGGGCGGCGGCGTCCGTCGCCGGGGCGGGATGTCCCCACAGCTCGGGCGGACACCAGACCGTCCCGCCGCGATAGACGGCCGGGACCGACCTGTCGGCGGCGAGAAGAAGCGGCCCGTTCAGGGAAACGCCGTCGCACAGCTGGCCGAGCATGAAAGCCGGCGCCATGGCCAGGCTGTCGCCTCGCGCGCCGTCGACCCTCGCCTTGAGGCCCAGGCGGCGCGCCTCGAAAAGGATCGCCAGGCCCTCGGTGAGCCCTCCGCACAGATCCAGGTCGATGATGACCGCGTCCACCCGGCCCGCCAGTTTCGCCACGTCGGCGGCCTCCCGCACGGCCTGTCCCACGATCAGGGGCGTCGACGGGGCGGGGCGTCCGGGCGGGGCGTCGCGAGCTTCCGAGGCTGGCTGTTCGGACCAGAGCACGCCGGCCGCCTGCAGGCTGGACATCTGCCGGAGCAGGACCTCATGCCTGGGCGCGACGGTCCATCTGACGCCCAGCAGGACGTCCGGTCGCGCGGCCCGGACCATTCGCAACCGTTCGCCATCGAGAAGATCGCCGCCCAGGACGACGCTCAGCGAGCGCGCCGACGCATGGACCTGGGCCATGGTCGCCATCGTCTCGGGCCGGTCGACGTCCAGGACGTAGGTGTTGACCAGGGGCTCCGGCGGCGGGAGGCCGGCGAGCCGCCAGACGGGCTTGCCGGACCTCCTGGCCTCCAGGTCCCAGAACGCGCAGTCGAGGGCGTTGCGCGCGACGCCCGGCGGCGTCAGCCTGTTGAGCGCGGGCCGGTCCAGGCCGCTCTTGAGGTCGGTTCGCACGGCCTCGATCTGCGCCAGGACCGTGGCGACGGCGTCCGGCTGGGCCGGGATCGCGGCCTCGCCCCGGCCCGAGAACGGGCCGTCTCGCAAGGTGACGGCGACGACCTGCATTTGCGAGCCGCCGCAAGGGCCCGTCCGCGGCGAGGACCTCAGGGGCCAGGCCTCCACCGCCGCCTCGAGCGTAGGGCGGGCTGTGTGGGCGGTGTTCATGCGGCGTCTCCCGCAGCAGCCTGGTACTGGACGAAGAGGCGCAGCGCGGCGGCTCCGGCTCGGGCGAGCGCGGACATGCCGGCATGCGGGCGAAGGCGTTCCCCGAGGTCGTCAGTCGACCTTCTTGAAACTCAGGTCCTTGAAGTCGAAGCTGGTGTCGGTGGACGGCGAGATGGCCTGCATCGTCATGCCTTCGACCCGGCGATCGTAGCTCTGGGTGAACCGGACAAAGGCGTCGGCGTCGAGCGCCCGGTCCTTCCAGCGCACGACGAAGATGTCGCCGCTGTAGGGCAGAAGCCGCCCTTCCAGGGCCTCGGTCCTGCTGAACTTCAGAACCAGATGGTCGCCCTCGACCCGGACGCCGGCGTCGCCGCGCCAGGGGTCGCGATAGACGCCGGCGTAGGTCTGCAACGGCAGGGTCGGCTTGACGTCGCCGCGTTTGAGGACCGCCTCGACCTCGGTCTCCTTGGCGCTGACCTGCTCGCGCTCCTCGTCGACGGCCTCTTTGAACACCTTGACCCAGTCATGATCGGATCGGCCGAGCTGGGCGTCGACAATCTGCAGCATCAGGGCCAGCTTCGCGGCCTCGTGCTGCTGGTTGGTCAGGACGATGACGCCGAACTTTTCTTCCGGCAGCATGGACACGACCGAGCTCATGCCGGTGATCTCACCGTCGTGATAGACCAATGTGCGGCCGGCGACGTCGGCGACGCCCCATCCCAGCGCATAGGACTGGAACTTCAGCCCCGCCTCGGCGCTCAGTCCTTCACGGGCTGGCGGCAGCAAGGTCTGGGGCGTGGACAACTCCAGCGTCTGGGCCTTGCTGAGCAGCCGCTTCCCATCGGGCGCCACGCCTTCCGCCAGCAGCGTGCTCACCCATTTCGCCATGCCGGGCAGGTTGCACTGCATCGAGCCGGCCGGCCCGACCAGTTCGAGATTGTCGGCCTTGACCGCCTGCATGACGCCCGCGACCGGCACGTGGGGAGAAGCCAGATTGGCCGTGCTCTTCACGCGCCGCAGATTGACGGCGCAGGGCTCCATGGCGAGCGGGGCCAGGATGCGAGCCTGAACGAAGTCTTCCCAGCTCTGGCCGGTGACCGCCGGTATGATCTGGCCGGCGACGACATAGAGCAGGTTGTCGTAATTGTACTTGGTCCTGAAGCTGGAAGACGGCTTCAGGTTCCGCAGGCTGCGGATGATCTCGTCGCGGGTGAAGTCGCTCGACGGGACGAACATCAGGTCGCCCGCGTAGGAAGGCAGCCCGCTGCGGTGGGTCAGCAGGTCGCGGATCGTGAATTCCCGGGTGACGTAAGGATCGTACATCCGGAAGTCCGGAAGGTGATCGATGACCTTGTCATCCCATTTGATCTTCTTCTCATCGACCAGGATGGCCAGGGCCGCCGCCGTGAACGCCTTGCTGTTCGAGCCGATGCCGAAGATGGTGTCGGGATCGACCTTGTCGCCGCCGCCCAGTTGGCGGACGCCGTAACCCTTGGCGAAGACGAGCTTCCCATCCTTGACGATCCCGACCGAAACGCCCGGGACGTCGAAGGATTTCATCGCCCTGGCGACGAGTGCGTCGATCTTCGCCGGCGTCATCGGCGGAGAAGCCGAACGCCCCTCCCCCGCCGACGCAGCCCCGACGAACATCAAGACCGTCGACATCGCCAGCATCGACGCTGACGCCCAGTGCTTCCGCAGCATGATCCCTCCCAGCGCCCAGGGCGCGCTCGCCGCGTTGTGCGGTCGTCGATAGGTTTGATGCCGGAAGAAGCGAAATCATCACGCCGCAATGTTCATACATGAAAACATGGACATTATTTAATAATGACGGAGACGGGTTCTGATCTTCCGGTTATTCGAATCGATTTTAACTTGAGCTTGATCGGCCGATCATTTGCCCGTTTCGCTATCTGGGCGTCTCGGCCAGCCGGTCGAACTGCACGTTCCTCACACGGTCGCCGGTCAGGCGCAGCCCTGTGACCTTTCCACCGGAGCCCCTGACGAAGCGAACCAGCAGCCCTTCGAGGTCGAAGGCGTCGGCGTAGGATGAAGCCAGGTCGAAAGCCGCCTCCGGATGCCCCTTGATCGCCAAGGTCAGGTGATCGTCCTTCACGCCGATCAGGTAGGTCGCCCCCGCCTCATCGCTGGCGTAGGCGCCGGCGTAGGCGGCGAGCGACTGCGCGGTTGCGGGCGAAACGGCGCCTCCCCGGTGGAACGAGGCCAGGCCGCCATAGGCGTCGGCCAGGGTGAACCTGTCCTTGTTTTCGAAGCTTAGGACCGAACCCGCCGATTCAAACCGAGCGGCGGACGCGAGGGCCAGTTGCATGCCGCCCCCCACCTGCAAGGCCCCCTCCGCCAGTTTCAGCTTTACGGGAGCGCCGGTCGTCTCGTTGATGAAGACGCCCTCGATCCCCGCCATGGGCTGGATCGGAGCCTTGGGTTTCGGCGTCGCCGGCGATTTGGAGAGGAAGACGTCGGCCACGGCGTGGGCCAGGGCTTCGTTGTCCGCATCCGCCCGATTGCACAGCAGGGCGATGGACAGGCCGTCTTTGGGATACCGGCCGAGCCACGCCGTGTAGCCGGCCGTCGCCCCCGGATGGGCGATCTCGGGATGGCCCCGGTAGTCGGCCCAAATCAGTCCGCGCGCATAGTTGATCCGCCGTCCTGACGCCAGGACGCCATGCTCGGCGAGGCCGCCCGCGACATAGGCGCTGATCCGTCCATCGGTCAGCGCCGCGTTCCAGATCAGCATGTCGCCAGCCGTCGTCAGCAGGCCCGCATGACCGTAGGTGTCCTCGAAGGGCATGGCTTGGGCGAAGCCGGTCTCGGTCGGCGAATAGGCGATCGCTCGCCCCTTCTCCACCCGCCGGAAATTGTCCCGCCAGCGAGTGTTCCGCATACCCAGTGGGGTGAAGAATTCGGCCGCCGTATATTCCGGCAGGCTCTTTCCGCTCACCCGCTCGGCGACGACGGCCAGCAGGTTGTAACCGGTGTTGGTGTAAGAGAACTCGTCGCCGGGCGTGAAATTCAGCGCCTTCTGCCGAACCGCGAGGTCCAGGACGTCCCGCATCGAATAGACGCGGGCGCCGCGCGGCTCGCCGGCGAAGGAGGCGAGCTCCCCCCAGTCCCGAACGCCGCTGGTGTGGTTCAGCAGGTTGAGGATGGTGACGACGTGGCCATAGTCAGGCAGTTCGGGGATGTATTTCCGCACGTCGTCGGTGAGCGACAGCTTGTGCTGCTCCGCCAGGCGCAGAACGGCCGCGGCGGTGAATTGCTTAGACGTCGACCCCGCCTCGAACACGGTCGCCGGGGTGTTGGGCGCATCGTGCTCGAGGTCGGCCACGCCATAGGCCCGGATGATCGAGGCCTTGCCCTTCTGGTCCACGCCCACGACGCAGCCAGGCGTCCGGCCCGGCTTCCATTGCGCGAAGACCTTGTCGATCCTCCCGACGACGGAAGGGGGCGCGGCGGGCCGGACGCCGACCGCCGGTTTAGCGGCGAGGGCCGGGCCGGCCGTTGTCGAACAGATCGACAGCGCGACGGCGGCGACGTTGACGATGAATGCTCGCTTCTGATTGTCGGGCATCTGATGGGGTCCTGCTTCCGGCGAGCCGGGTTTTCCGTTCAATGGGGTGATTGTCAGGTTTGCGGTTCGCTGGCCGCCACGGTCGTGGGGTCGTCTCGGCGAGCCCCATCTCCCTGCGGATGGGGCCGTAAACCGGACGGACCTCATCCGAACCTCCAGCCCAGCAGGTTCCATTGAGCAAAGAATGCGACGACGCCGAGCGCCGCCAGCGCGATCGCGGAATGATAGAGCCGCAGCCGCAAGGTCAGGCCCTTCCGCATCCAGACCCGCACGACGGCGACCAGGGACGCCGCGGTCAGTCCGATGAAGACGATAGGCATGCCCAGGGCGAGCTTCAGGCTCAGCGGCACGCTGCTCTGCCGGGCGACCACGTCGGTCAGGATCAGGAAGACGAACAGCGCCGCGAGGGTCAGAGGCCCCCACAGGGAGACGGCGGTCGAGATCAGGATCAAGCGCCTGTCGGCGCGGGGCGCCGCCCAGATTTCACGTCGCCGATAGAGGAAGCCCAGCAACGCGCTGCCGAACAGCAGGAGGGCGACGACGAGCACGGGATACCAGAGCGCCGTATCGTCGAGCAGCGAGGCCCGTTCCAGCGGGATCGGCGACAGGAAGTCCATGAACATGTGGGTGACCGCGCCCGACCCATCGACGCGGAAGGCGATGCGGCGCTGTCCGCCGATCTCCTGGAACAGGTCCGGGCCCGTAGGCGCGAACTGGACCGCGTCATTGCCCTGGCCGACGCTCAGGCCCTCTCCGGACACCTTGACCGGCATCCGGGACAGCAGGTCGTAGACCTTGTCGACCTTGGTGTGGCTGCGGCGGGTGAACTGGTAGGAGCCGGCGTACTTCTCGAGGGAGGCCGCCTTGTAGGACGCCGGCGCGCCGCCCTGGGGCGGATAGTAACGCGCCAGCAGAGCCTTCTCGACGTTCTCGGCGGCCACGCCGCCCTCGCCGCCGCTGAACGAGATGAAGACGCCCAGATTGTGGGCCGGCAGCAGGGACAGCTCGGTGTTGAAGGCCGGATCCGATCCGCCATGGCCCACCAGCATCTGACCGCCCATCGCGGTCTCGTAGAAACCGAGGTCCATCGCTGGGAAGCGCTTGTCGTAATAGAAGGCCGGCGTTCGCATCAGGCGGGCCGTGGCCGGCTGCAGTATCCGCTTACCGTCGTACTCGCCGTCCTGAAGCTGGGCGATCATGAACCGGGCCATGTCGGCGCCCGAGACCGCGCCGGAACCGGCGGGGCGGAAGCCCCCCTCGAAGGTCTGCTTCTGGAAGACGAAGGCTCCGTTCTCCCAGGCGTAGCCGTTGACCTTGTAAGGGACCAGCGCCGCGGGGACCGGCTCGCGCACGGTGGCGTACTTCATGCCCAAGGGGTCGAAGATGTTCCTCTGGACGTAGTCCTCGTAAGGAACGCCGGTCACCTCCTGAACGATCAGGCCGGCCAGCGCGGCGCCGTAGTTGGAGTAGGAAAGCATCTCGCCCGGCGGGCGCACCCGCGCCGGAATATGAGCGCCGAGCACCTTGGCGATCGAGGGTTCAGGTTGCAGGGCGATGCCGTAGCCGACGCTGCCTTCCTCGAACCCCGCCGTGTGGGTCAGCAGGCTCCGCAGCGTGACGGGCTTGGCGTAGGTGGCGGGAATTTTGAACGATTTCAGATAGGTGTTGACGTCCGCATCGAGGTTTAGCCTGCCTTGCTCGACCAACTGCATGACCGCCGTCCAGGTGAACAGCTTGGTCGTGGAGGCGATGCGGAACAGGCTTTTGTCGGGGTTCACCCGCGCGCCCTTCTCGACGTCGGCGTAGCCGTAACCCTTGGCGAGCAGGGTCTTGCCGTCCTTCACGATGACGATGACCGCGCCGGGTATCTTCCATTGCTCCATCTGGGCGGTCATGACGCCGTCGACGAACGGCGCCAGCGTCGTGACGTCGTCCAGGATCGGCGAGGCCGGCGCGGCGGAGGCGACCTGCGGGGCGGGCGGCGGGACGGCGGCGTCCGCCGCCCCGGCGCTGAGCGCCAATCCCGCCATCAGGCAGGCGGCGATCTTCTTCACGTTCATCATCAAGCGGACCTCTTGCAGCCCTCGGGCGGTCCGCCGCCGACTGGCGGCGGCCGCTTGCGGGGTATGCGTTGTGGGAAAATTGCGGCCAGCGAGGGCTAGAAGGCGGCGTCCAGACTCACGCCGATCGTGCGAGGCTGCAGAACCACGCCCTGGAAGTAGGAACCTACAACGCCGCCGTTCGGATAGACCCGGCGATCAGCGGCGTTGCGGACGAAGAAGCCCAAGGTCCAGCGACTGTTCGAAAGGCTGGCGTTCAGGTCGAGCGCCCCATATTCGGGAAGGCGCACCGTATTCCCCCCGCCCTCGACGTCGTTGAACCGCGCGCCGATGTAGCGGTAGCCGCCCCCCAGCCGCAGCATCCAGTCGTCCGTCACCCGGGTCTCGTAGTTGGCGGTGACCGAGGCCGTCCAACGCGGCGCCGACGGCATCCGGGCCTTGTCGGCCCACCCCATCGAAGGCACCGCCTCAGTAAGGACGGCGTCGGTGTAGGCGGTGTTGAAACCGAGCTGGACGCCCTTGACCGGGATGAAGAGCGTGGAGAGTTCGACGCCCTGGCTGCGCGCGGTGCCGCCGTTGGCGCCGAAGCTGACGCTGCCGTCCGGCGTATGCGCTTCAAGCTGGATATCCTTCCAGTCGATGCGGAACACGGACAGGTCGAGCTGGAGCCTGTGCTCCAGCAGGTCCCCCTTCAGGCCGCCTTCGTAATTGATGATGGTGTCGGCGTTGACCTGGGACGGCACCCCCGGAAAGACCGGATTGGGACCGCCAGGGCGATAACCGCGGGCGACGCGCAGATAGGCGATGTAGTCGGCTCCAAGCCGATACCTGGAGCTGATGGCGTAGGTGAGGACGTCGTCCTCCGACTTGCCGGTGACGGGCCCCGTCGGCCCATTTTCGAGCAGCGCGCCGACGGCGTCCTGCTTGAGGGTTTGCCGATTGCGCGCCCACCGCAACCCCGCCGTCACGTCGAAGGCGTCCGTGAAATGATAGGTCGCGTTGCCGAATACCGCCCCTTCGCGGTACGCGCTGCGCAGGCTGCTGCGCAGCAAGGGATCGAGATCGGGAACGGGCGTCCGCGTCGCCGGGTCAAGCGCGGACAGGTACTGACCCGCCTTGGTGAACTCGTCGTCGTAATAGAGGCCCGCCAGCCACTCGAACTTGCCGGGCCTGGACGCCAGCCGGAACTCCTGGGTGTATCGCCGCAGGTCCGCCGCGTTGCGGAGGTCGGAGAGGCCCACGCTCGCATAGACGTCGGAATAGTCCGTGGTCGATCGCAGCCGCCCCTTCGAATAGCTGGTCGCGGAAATGAAATCGGCCCAGCCAAGGTCCCAGTTCACCGACGTCGCCAACAGCAGGGTGCGTTTCTTGAAGGGCTGGGCGAGGATGTTGCCGTTGGTCAGGTCTCCCCCCACCGGGCCGAGCGGGGTCGTCCCGTCCCTGGCCAGCCGCACGATGCCGTTGCCCTTCGACGCGCCGTCCTGGTAGGTCGCCGAGGCCTTGACGCTGAGCGCGTCGGTGGGCTGCCAGAGCAACGCCAGCCGCGCGCCGTCCTGGCGGCCGCTGTTCTCGCCCTTGCCGCCGGTCACGTAGTTGTCGATGTAGCCCGGCGTCTGTTCGTGAAAGACGCTCGCCCGCACGGCGAGCTCCCCCGGGATCAGCGGCGCATTGATGCCCACGCGGCCGATATAGCCCAGCTTCCCGGCCCCTTCGGTCGTGGAGACCTCGGCGCCGGCTCGGACCTCGTAGTCGTTCAGGTGCGGAGCCCGTGTGACGTACTTGAGCAGCCCGCCCATGCTGTTGGCGCCGTAGAGGGTTCCCTGCGGCCCGCGCAGCACTTCGACCCGCTCCAGGTCGTACGGCATCATGTCGAAGGAGGTCGAGGCCTCGGCCGAGTAGCCGTTGCTCGACCCTAGCGGGGCCTCGTCGACATAGGTGGCCACCATCGTGGTGTCCCCGCGCGGGTTCAGCCCGCGCATGGTGATCGTGCTCTCCCCCGGCTGGCCGCCGCTGTCGACGATGAGGCCCGGCACATAGGCGGCGTAGTCCTTGAGGTTGCCGGCGTGCAGGTCCTCGAGCTGTCGCCGCCCGAGAACGCTCACCGAGGCCGGCACGTCCTTGGCCCGCTCGGCGCGCTTCTGCGCGGTGACGATGACCTCGGCGATGCCGGTGAACTCTTCCGCGGCGCCGGCGGGCGCGGAGATGGCGGCGACGGGTTCGCCGCCCGCCTGGCTTCGCTTCTCCACCATGAAGGTGTCGGGATTGACCGTGCGCGACACCAGGCCGGTCTCGGCCAGCAGGCCTTGCAACGCCTTGCCCGGCTCGATCGTTCCGCGAACCGGGAAAGACAGCTTGCCCTGGGTTTGACGGCTGTCGAAGACGATTTCCTTGCCGCTCTGCTTGCCGAACAGCTCCAAGGCCAGGGCGAGCTCCTGGCGAGGAATGTCAAATCTGCGCTGCTGCTGCGCCTGAGCCGAAGTCGCCACCGCGGCGATGGCGACCCCCGCCATCGCCCACGACCGCGCGCCGCCGAATCTGTTGTGGTTCACAATCTTCCCTCCCGGCGCCTTTGCGACGCGCTTGCCACCTTCAGGCGGCCTCTGGAGGAAAGATGTCGGATTCAGAAAACTCCTTACTTATAATAAAACTTTCTCGAAATTCTCTCAGCCGGCCTTGCGCCAGTCCAGCACCACGGCCCCCTTTGACCTGGGCCGCTCCTCCAGCGGATAGAACGCCGTCACGGCCGCGAGGAAGTTTTCGGGGCGTGAAACATTGAAAACCCCGCTGATCCTCAGATCGCCGATCCGGGGATCCTCGATCAGGATCTGGGTTCGCGAATAGCGATTCATCTCCTTGATGGCCTCGGACAGCAGGTCATCCCGGAAGATGAGCCGCCCCCGGTCCCAGCTGGTGAGGCGCTCGACGTCGGCGGCGGCGATGACCAGCGGCCGATAGGGGTCGGCGATCAGCTGCTCACCGGGCTGAAGCTCCTGACGGTCCAGGCCTGGGACTAATTTCGCCATTCCCTTGTGACGGAGCGGGTCGACCGTCACCCGCCCCTCGGCCAGCACGACACGCACGCCGCCGTCGTCCACGCGGACGTCGAAGGCGGTGCCGACCGCGGTGACGCGTCGATCGCCGGCCAGCACCACGAACGGCCGATTTCTGTTCTTGGCCACCTCGAACAGCGCCTGCCCCTGCAACAGCCGGACGCTCCGCTCGTCGCGCGAATAGGCCACTTCAAGGACCGTATTGGTGTTGAGCGAGACGATCGAGCCGTCCTCAAGCGTGTATTTCGACCGCTCCCCGACCGCCGTGGCGTATCGCCTGGCCGAGGGCGCGGGCGCCGCCGGAGCCGCGCCCTGGATGGTCGCGTCGAGCGCAGGAACAGTTCGCTCCGAGGGGCGCGGCGCTATGGACCATGTCCCGACGCCGAGCAGAACGATGGCGGCGGCGGCGGCGGCCCGCCAGAAGATCGTGATCCGTCGGGCTTGCAGCGGCGCCGCCAACGCCGCGTCGCGCATCCTGCGCACCTCCGGGCTCGCGGCGACGGCGCCAAAGCTCGCGATGGACGCCTCGGCCTCGTCATAGGCGGCCGCGTTGGCCGCCTCGCCCAACCAGTTCTCGAAAGCGGCCTGGTCCCGAGAGGTCATCAGCCCGAGCTGGCGGCGCGCCAGCCAGTAGGCGGCCGCTTCCCGCGCCTCGTCGATGTCCAGCACCGCCCGGTTCATCGCAACCTCGCCCGCAGGTGCGCAATGGCCCGCATCATGTCCTTCTCGACCGTGCTGACGGCGACGCCCAGGCGGCGCGCGATCTCCACGCCCGTCAGATCCTCGAACCGGTTGAGAATGAACACCGTGCGGGCGCGCTCAGGCAGCTCCTGGAGGCTTCGCACCATGAGGTCATAGGCCTCGCGGCCCAGCAGGATCCGTTCCGGCGACATGTCGTCATAGGTTTCGGCGAAGTCGTCATCCAGCGGCTGCTGGACGTCGCGCCGACGCCGCAGCCGACGCCGCCCCCGCTCGCGCAGGAGATTGGCCGCGATCTGGAAAAGATAGCCTTCGATGTTCTCGATATCGCCCAGCCGCGCCCGGCGCAGCAGCCTGATGAAGACCTCCTGGGTGAGGTCCTCGATGTCCGAGGCTCCCGGCAACCGTCGCGAGAAATAGCGGCGCACCGCCTCGGCGTACCGGGCCGAAAGGTCGGCGACCTGCCGCGCGTCAGCCGTCGGAAGCCTTTCGGACGCTTCGCTGCTCATGGACGTTTCGACACCTGAACGGCATGGCTGGGCAAGGCGTGGAGGTCGCCTCCCGCCGGCCTTCGTCGCGACCTGTAAGCCCAAAGCGTCAACGGCCCGCCTCGCCTCTGAATCTGCGCCCGTACCTACAGATGACGGAAAGCGGCCTTACCTCATGGAATTCCACCCCAGGCTGTTATCAGCCTCGCAGCATCTCCTGACGCGCAGCTCCCGTTCCCTCGGCGAGCATAGGGCTAGTCGTCGCAGCGATGGCGAAGAATCTGCCCGGCCTTGGCTCCCGTGGCGCGGCCGGCGTTGACAGCAAGGACGCCGTTGACCAGCACATAGTCGACGCCCTCCGGAGCCGCCATGGGCGCTTCCCAGGTCGCCGCGTCCTTCACCCTGTCCAGGTCGAACACGACAAGATCCGCCTTCAGTCCTTCACGGATCGTGCCTCTGTCATTCAGGCCCATGCGCGTGGCGGGCCATCCGGTCATCTTCCGAACGGCGTCCTCCACGGTCAGGACCTGACGCTTCCGGACATACTCGGACAGCACCCGCGGGAAGGTTCCATAGCTTCGGGGATGCGGCAGGTCCTCCGCGTCCAGCTGGCCGAAGACCTCGGTCGCGCCGGCGTCGCTGCCGATGCTCGTCCACGGCTGCTTCATGGCCAGTTCGATGTCCGGCTCGCTCATCATGAAGAAGAGGGCCATGGCCCGGTTTGGCAGCGCGTCCAGGACGATGTCCCAGGCGAGGTCGGCCGGGTCCTCGCCCATGGCCTTGGCGATGAAGGCGATGCTCTTGTAGCGGTAGCGGTCGTATTTCGGGTTGTAGGCGTTGGCCAGAACGATCCTGTCCCAGCCGCCCGCCGCCTGGACGAGGTTGGACCACCCGGGGACCGATCCGGCGGCGACCTCTTTCTTCAGGCGCGCCCGGATCGCCGGATCGCGCAGCCGTTCCCATCCCTTGGCCTCGCCGTCGGCGAAAATCCAGTTGGGGGCGGTGATGCTGAGCCCCGTGCCGCCGGCCGTATAGGGATACATGTCCGCCGCCACGTCCACGCCCCGCGCCCGTGCGGCCGAAATCGTCGCGACGGCCTTGGGCATCAGCTCGCCCCAGCCTGGCGCATAGCCGGCCTTGAGGTGGAAAATCTCGACCTTGGCGCCCGAACGCTCGCCGATGGCCACCGCCTCCTCGATCGCGCCGACCAGGCCGGCCGCCTCGTCGCGCATGTGCGTCACGTAGAAGCCGTCGCACCGGCCCGCCACCTTGGCCAGTTCGACCAGTTCGTCGGTTCCCTGGAAACTCATCGGCGGATAGATCAGCGCGGTGGAGACGCCGAATGCCCCGGCTTTCATGGCCTTGCGGACTTCGGCCTTCATCGGCTCGAGCTGAGCCGGGGTGGCGACGCCTTCCTTGTCGCCCATGACCGGCAGCCGGGCCTGCATGGCGTTGTAGTAGACGCCGATATTGACCCCGATCCCCTGGCGCGCGAGCTGGTCGAAATAGCCGCCGATCCCATCGGCGGCGACCGGGACGCCCGCCTCTCCGGCGATGACCGTGGTCACGCCCATCCGCAGCTTGTTCTCGGCGCGGCCGGCCTTGAGGAGCACCTCCTGCGACTGGTCCATCATGTCGATGAACCCCGGCGACACGTAGCGTCCCCGGGCGTCGATCTCTCGCGCCCCGCGCCCGCGGACCGTTCCCACGCGGGCGATCAGGCCGTCCTTGACGGCGACATCGGCGCGGACCCACGGGTCGCCGCCGCCGTCCAGGACGCGGCCGTTGCGGATCACGACATCGTAGTCGGCCGCCGGCGCCGACCAGGCCGGGGCGGCGACCAACGCCGCCAAAGCCAGCGCGGCGCTTCGAAACAGCTTCATGACGGTTCGTCCTGTCGAGAAAGGAACACGAAATGCGGGCGGCGGCGTCAGCGCGACGTCGCGGACGCCTCGCGGCGAATGGGTCGGCCGGGCTTCGTCGTCGGATCGAGCCGTCCTTCGGCGATCAGGACCTGGCCATTGACCAGGACGTAGTCCATCCCGGCCGACAGGGCGGCCGGCTGCTCGAGCGTGGCCCGCACCCTTATCCGATCGGGATCGAAGACGATCAGGTCGGCGTCGGCGCCGACCTTCAGCCGCCCCTTGTTCCGGAACTGCGGCGCGGCGGCCTCCAGTTCCCGGGCGGGAAAGTACGAGCCGGCGCGCAGGACATCCATCAGCCCGACGAGCTTCCACTTGCCGACGTAGTTCTCGATGATCCGGGTATAGGTCGCCGCGCTTCGCGGGTGGGACCAGGCGTCGGCGGGCAGAGGCCAAGTCTGCTCGGGGATGTAATGTGTCGGCGCCTGCGTCCAGGGCATGGCGTCGGAGGCCAGGACCCAGCCGGGCGTCGCCAGGCGACGGGCGGTCTCCGTGCGAAGCGACAGGTCGGCGTCGTCCGTGGCGGGGTCGAGGTTGATGATGAACGCTCTCGGGTCACGCGCTCTCAGGTCGGCCAGTTCGGCGTACGAGCCGACATGGCGGCCATAGTAGATGATGCTGTCCGGCTTCTGTCCCGCCGCCTTCAAGGCCTCCGGCGCGAGGAAGGTCGCCCCGATATAGGTGGCCCCGTGGAACCAGCCCTTGGTTTCGGGCGTGACGCGACCGCCCTGGGCGCGCACGGCCTCCAGAAGGTCGCGCTGCTCCACGCTGTCCCAATAGACGTGCATGATGTGCCATTGGGCCCCGGTCGCGGCGGCGTCGGCGACGACTTCCTGCGTCGCCGCGAAGTCTCCGACCGTGCTGCGCATGTGCACGAACACCGGAACGCCCCGGGCCGCCGCCAGCCTGGAGATCTTGAAGACCTCCTCCTCGCCGGCCCCGGGCATGTAGCCGAGCGCCAGGCCGATCCCGACGGCGCCCTCGTCGAGACCCTGGCCGACCAGTTTGAGGATGTCGCGGGTCTGCGCCGCGCTCGCTTGCGCCGTCGTGGCCGCGTGGCCCTTTTCGAGCGCCTCGGGGATGGCTTCGGCGGTCCCGTCAGGCGTCGCGCCGCCCAGCACGGTCGCCCTGGCCAGGGCCCAGGACGACGAGAAGCCGTAGTTGATGGCCCGTCCGCTCCTGGCCGCCCGGTCGTAGGCGGCGGCCACGGGCAGTTGCCCGACCTCGTCCTCCATCGCCGTCGTGACCCCGTCGAAGGCCTGGACCCGGCCGCCGAGGAGGTTCTGGGCATGGGAGTGCAGATCGACGAAGCCGGGGGCCACCACCCTGCCCCTCGCATCGATGATCCTCGTCCCCGACAGCGGAGCTTCCGAGATCGCGGCGATCCGGCCGTCTCGCACGCCGATGTCCCGCACGGCCTGCAGGCCCGTCTCCGGGTCCATCGCCAGGCCGCCCTTGAGGACGATGTCGAACGGTTCCGCCGCCAGGCTCGCCGAGAAGGGCGTCAGGCCGGCCAGCGCCAGCAAGGCCCCCCGCTTCAACAGCTTCAGGACGATCCTGGACGGGATGGCGGCGTCGGTCGAAGGCGGACGGTCCGGGCGAAAAGGCTGAGAACGCTCAGATCGATTCATGGCGGCCCTCCCGGCGCGGCCATGAAGGCTTATTTTCCAAATCCATATTTCACAATCGGAAATTCAATTCCACTCATCCGACAATCCATCCTGATTGAGAGTCTTGAATCGGCGGAGGTGATCGCGGCGGTTCGGCGGCGTTAAAGATAGTCCTTATTTAACAATGGCATGATCTCGACCTCTTCCGCCCCATCCCATTCCGATGGAAAATTTTAGCTTCGGAAAAATTTTCCATCTATGAAAAGTGACTTTGCGAAACCATTGTTCTGCGTGTTCGACCACCAGATTGAAGCGCCGCAGAGCGTGCGTGGAGCTCGATGAATCAGGGCCCAGCCCACACCGCCCAAGGCACCGACGCATTCGGCCGCCGGGTTGAGGCCGATGCCCCGGGGAGATGTTGATGAAGGTATTTGCCGCCGCCTTCGGCACGGAAACCAACACGTTCAGCGCCTGGCCGACGGGAAGACGCGATTTCGAGGAGGCCGGCGTCAGCAGAGGTCAGGCCCGCCTCGACCCCGATCGGATGGAGTCCATGGTGCTCGGCCGGTTCGAGGACCTGGCGCGCGCCGACGGCTACGCGTTTTCAGAGGGACTGCTCGCCTTCGCGCATCCGTCCGGCCCCACTCTGCAGTCCGTGTACGAAAGCTATCGCGACGAAATCCTCGCGATGCTGACGTCGGAAGGCCCCTTCGACATCGTGCTGCTGTTGCTGCACGGCGCGATGGTCTCGACGGAGTGCGACGACTGCGAGGGCGACCTGATCCGGCGCATCCGGGCGGTGGTGGGGCCCCAGGCCGCCATCGGCGCGGAACTGGACCCGCACTGCCACCTGACGCCGATGATGGTGGAGAACGCCGACGCGCTGGTGCTGATGAAGGAATATCCGCACGACGACTTCATCCCGGCGGCCGACGCCCTCTACGACATCTGCGCCCGGAAGGCGCGCGGCGAGGTCAAACCCGCATCGGCGGTGTTCGATTGCCGGATGGTCGGCTTTTACCCGACCACGGCCGAGCCCATGGCCGGGCTGCTGCGCCAAATGCGTGAAGCCGAACGGCGGCCGGGCGTGCTTTCCGTCAGTTTCGCCCATGGCTTTCCCTGGGGCGACACCCCCGAAACGGGATCGAAGGTGCTGGTCATCGCCGACGACGATCCGGCGCTCGCCAAGGAGGTGGCGCAGGAAATCGGCCTGGCGATCTACGATCGGCGGGACGCCCTGCTGCCCCGCTATCCCGATATCGAGACCGCATTGGACATCGCCGCGCGCTGCGACGGCCTTTGCGTGCTGGCGGACACGGCCGACAACCCCGGGGGCGGCGCGCCCAGCGACAACACCTCGCTGCTGCGGGCCATGCTCGACCGCGACCTGGACAACGCCGCCATCGGGCCGATCTGGGACCCGATCGCCGCGGGCGTCTGCGCCGGCGCCGGCGTGGGCGCCCGTTTCGCCCTGCGCCTGGGCGGCAAGAGCGGCCCGACCTCGGCGGACCCGCTCGACCTGCTGGCGACGGTGAAGGCGATCGCGCCGAACCACGCCCAAACCGGACTGGGCGGCTCCAGCGACCCCCTCGGCCTGACGGTCTGGGTGCAGGTCGGACGGGGCGTGGACGTCGTCATCTCCAGCATACGGACCCAAGGGTTTCACGCCGATCTCTTCACCGGGCTGGGCATCGACCTGACCGGCCGACGGACGGTCGGGGTCAAGTCGTCGCACCATTTCCACACCGGCTTCGCCCCGATCGCGGACCAGATCGTTTCGGTAGCGACGCCGGGCGCCATCGGCATGGATTTCGCCTCCCTCGCCTACCGCCGCAAGCGAGACGGAGATTTTCACCCGCGCGTCGCCGACCCCCTGAACCGAGACCTGAACCGGGACGCGAAACCGCACACGCCTTCGAATTGAGACGAGGACATAGGCAATGACCCCTTCCCCCATCCCCACCGCCGGGCGCAAACTCTCGCGGGCGGCCTTGCGCATGGCTTTCGCGGGCCTGCTGGCGGCGGCGGCCCTGGCGCCCCTGGGCGCGCACGCCGCCTCCGCGCCGGCGCCCGTCCCCGCCGAACGCGCCAAGGCGCGCGCCGCCATCGAGGCTCAGATCTTGCGGCTGTCCGAACTGTCCGGCGGCGAGGTCGGCGTGATGGCCCGCCACCTCGAAACCGGCCTCACCGTCGCCTCGAAGAGCCGCGACCACTTCCCCATGGCCAGCACCTTCAAGATCGCCGTGGCCGGCGCCGTGCTGGCCCAGGTGGACGCCAAGCGCCTGTCTCTTGATCAGATGGTGCCGGTGGACCCGGCGCTGATCGTGCCGTCGGAGGGCATCGCCGAGGTCTTTCCGTTTCCGGGAATCTCGCTGTCGGTGCGCAACCTCATCGAAACCATGATGACCAAGAGCGACAACACCGCCACCGACCTCCTCACCAGGCTGGCGGGCGGCCCCGGCGCGGTCACGGCCTGGGTCAGAAGCGTCGGGGTCGAGGACCTGCGCGTCGACGGCGACACCGCCGGCATCATCGGCCGCTTCTACATGGTTCCCCCCGGCGAAGCGGTGGTTCCCTACGTGACCAAGGCGCTGGCCGCGGACCCCGGGCTGGAGGATCGGGCCTCCGCGCCGGATGCGAAGTATGGCGACGACCCGCGCGACACCACCACGCCCGAGGCCATGGTGAAGCTGCTCTCCCGCATTGTCGACGACCACGTCCTGTCCGCCGGCAGCACCGACGTGTTGCTGGGCGCGATGGAGCGCTGCTCCACCGGTCCCAAGCGCATCAAGGGCATGCTGCCGGCCGCCACGGTCGTCAAACACAAGACCGGGACCTTGGGCGCCAGCGTCAACGACACGGGCGTCATCTACCTTCCCGGCGGCGCAGGCCGCGTGGCCATCGCGGTGTACGTCAAGAAGAGCAAGCTGCCCGAGGAGGCGCGGGAACGCGCGATCGCCGAGATCAGCCGCTCGATCTACGACTACATGCTGATCGAAAGCGCCAGCCGTTAGGTCTTGAGCCGTCCGCCCGGCGTGGCGGGGCGGACGGCCCCCCTCTTGTCACCAGGCGTAGCCGACCTGCACGCGTCCTCCCAATCGGGCGCCGCCCCCGTCGGCGGCGCCGGACACGGCCGCGCCGAGGCTCAGCGCCTCGCTGGCCTGATAGCTCCACGCCACGCCGAGCGCGGTGGCCGAGCCGTATTGGCCGACGGCCGCCCCCAGCCACTGCCGCCCCGCCGCCAGGGTCGGCAGGCTGGGCATGGCCATGGCGGCGGCCACCCCCTTGGCCGCGAAATCCTGGGCTCGCTGGCCCATCGCCCCCATCGCCTGCTGCATCTGGCCCAGGTTGACCGCGTCGCCGGGCATGACGCCGGGCGCGACATTGGTGATCTGGCGCGCAAGGCCGGTCTGGGCGTTGCCGACCGACACCGTGTTGGCGCGGTCCGCCAGCGAGCCCTGGCCCAGGGCCACGGCGTTGGCGGCGCTAGCCACGGCGTTGGCGCCCAGGGCGACGCTGTTGTCGCCGCCGGCCACGGCGTTGGCGCCCACCGCCGTGGCGGGATCGGCCAGCGCCCGTGCGCCCGCGGCGCCCGTGC
>SXGR01239936.1_pt1 | contig 35797 bp, 45 predicted proteins | sample 3174711 | NCBI WGS metagenome assembly SXGR01 (sample SAMN11356860, study PRJNA531348) | freshwater metagenome | isolation source: freshwater sample F1-60 | place: China: Fuxian Lake, Yuxi | collected 2017-12-25 | reverse complement strand
TATCTATCATCAGCTATATTCCCAGCAAAATATAAATCAGGTATGTTATGAAATAGATGTTGTCTCTTTCTATAGTCTATTTTAGCTAGGTAGATAGATCTATTAGGATATTCACAATTTTCGATGAATAAAAATAAATCGTCTCTTACGCCACTAGGAACTACTTCGATTCTATTAGGATCGAACCCTCTTTCCAAATAGCGATCCCTTATTGATGAAGAGATAACAAACATTCTGGCTTTTTGTAGTGACAACATGCCATCAAATATTCTTCTATAATACCCGTCATGCTTACCCACCTGATCTGCGTAAGCAAAATAGGTTGTCATAACTACATTAGGGCAGTTAAAAGAATCACCCACCATAAAATGTTCATCGTATTGAACATGCACAACGTCCGGATTATGCGAATTACAAGTTTCTATAATTTCTCTGGGATCCCTTGTATTTACAATAATTACCTCGTGTCCTAATTTTTCCAGTATCTGTTTATAATCCCAGATTATTATTTCGACTGCGCCCCACCCAGTCGGGGGAATTGGCATTATACCAGGGCCTACTATACAAATTTTCATAATTGTGTTTATAAAGGTAAATAGTGATTTTTAATTATTTTCTCCCATGAGAAGTTTTCAGTTACGTAATTTCTTATTTCTTCCCTCATCGTAATCGACTTCTCTCTATTGGATCTTATGATCTCTTCTACATAGGTAATATCATTAATTCTATATTCGGGAATTACGTCTATAAAGGGCAAATCAGTATTGAGATTAGCAGCTGCCCATTCAGATATTACTAGACCAAGTCCTGCTGACATAGCTTCCATGCAAACTAATGGATGAGCTTCACCGTCGCTCAATAGAACTAAGTTTGCATAACTAGTTAAGTTATCATACAGGTAATCCTTACCCCATTCTCCTAAATGATTGTTTCCGTTATATTGAACATCAGCATTTCTACCTGCAAAATACAAGTTGGGAATATTGTGAAATAAACTCTGTCTTTTTCTCGGCTCTATCTTTGCTAAATAAATTGATCTATTCTGGTGCTCGCACTCTACCGAGAATCTGAAAAGATCATCTCTAACTCCATTCGGTACTACTTTAATCCTATTAGGGTCGAATCCATATTTTAGATATTTTTCAGCATTAGAAGGGGATAGAGCAAATATTTTGGTATTTCTAAACGAGAGAAATCCACTAAAAATTTGACTATAACCATAGTCATACTTATTCTCCTGATCTATGTAACCATAGTGAGATGTTATAGCAACATTTTTACAATTAAATGATTCGCAAATATCCCAGAATACATCATATTGTACATGGATAAAATCAGGATTTTCTGAATTACAGATTTGAATTATTTCGTTCTTATCAGCAGTATTAACTATGATTAATTCATGCCCCATTTTTTCCAGGATTTGCTTATAATCCCAGATCAGTATCTCAACTGCTCCCCACCCTATAGGAGGTATTGGATTCTGGCCTAAGCCTACCATGCATATTTTCATTAGCTAATCTATTATCTCTATATAATTATATTGTTTTTTTGTTCATTGTTTCTTGGTGGTGTCCTATATTTTCATCGTGGATACCATGGATTTAATTAAATCTCCTATTTTAGACTTCGGATTCCAATTAAGTGTTTTTTTTGATAGATAATTATTACCTAGGGATTTTTTAAGTGTTTCTTTTTCGACCACACTTTTTTTAAGGGGATATTTACCTTCGAAAAGATCCCCATACGAATCCCATAATCTATCAGGATTCCTGTATATTGCGGGTACGTCTTTATCTAAATTAATACCTGATTTAACGCTTTCTAGAATTTCGTGAACCGAAGTTAGAGTACATGTAGAAACGTTGAGCGTAATATAGTCTTTAATTTCGGTCCCATTTAAGCATTTCTCTATAAGATCTACTACATCATTAACATGAACATAATCCCTTGATTGGTTCCCGTCGGAATGTAATATAGGGGATTCACCATTTACTAACTCCCTCGTCAGATAGTTGATTAGGGGTGGTGATTTTCTGTGTATATCCTGGCGGGGTCCAAATACGTTAAAGAACCTTAATGTTACTATATTCATTCCATAATTTTCGGAGAATGACTTACATATCTCCTCCGACATTTTCTTGGATAGCGAATAAAAAAGTCTGGGGTTTATTTCGTCGGATTCTAGAAATCCTCCTTCCTTAAGTATTGTATTTTCGTAAACTGCACTTGTACTCGCAAAAATAACCCTTTCTATACCCGATGCTCTTGCAGCTCCCAGTACAGACGCCGTACCTTCTACATTGCATCTGATGCATTCCCTGTAATTTACCTCACAATCAGGTAGTGATGTTATTGCGGCAAGGTGTACTATTGCATCAGGGAGTTCGGACAAAACTAATTCGTGAAAATCCTCGGAGTTTATGTCGATGTTATGAAAACTACCGAATTCCTCCCCGTCAATGGTCAGATTTTCTATGTAGCCGTTCCGAAGATTATCAACTAGTATAAGCTCATGTCCATTCTTATTAAGATTATACCCAAGTGTAGATCCTATCCCACCTGCAGCACCAGTTATTAGAATCTTCATTATTTTATTTTTAGATATTGATCAATATCATCAGAGTTCCTTTGTATGTTTATGGAAGAGCAAGAAGGATATGGATTGGATTTAGCAAAATCGTTTATTAGAATTCTTTGTGAATGTGGTAATCCCATGATTAACATATCATATGGAATTTCGTGGGAATCCATTTCCTTCACGGTGATCTCTCTATATTCTTCCGGTCTACTAGTAGTTATCACGACAAACCCACCGTTTTTTCTTACCTTTTTGATGACGTCTATGTTATTACCCAGGGGCTTTCCCTCACCAATATAAGGCGGGATTAGATGCGAAGTATTTGTTATAAGTGTACCGTCAAGATCAGTGAAAACTGTATAGAGGTTCGATTTGTAATCATTCCAGGATTTTAGCGTTCCCCAATCTAAAAATCCGGAAGATTCGTTTCCTATAAACTTCTCGCCCTCTAGTATCATTTCAAATATAACATTACTTATATAGCATTCTCCCGGTAGTCTTTTTATTCTATTGTAATAGTTGCAGAATTCCGTCGAGGAATTAAACCCATATCCTCCGACACAAAAACTAGAGCTTATAACTCTTTTTTCCACCATGTTTATAATGACACCATTAGAATCGAGTTCTATGTAGCTTTTAGATCTAGCATTTATTTCGCCTATATTATTAAGATCAAAATATGTTACTTGATTCTGATCTGAGTCTATTTTGCATTCGAAATACCCGTCAGAATCCTTGACGTAAATAAATCCATCTATATTTTCCTTTATTATAGTTTCGTAAACTGTTTCAGATTGTGATGCTGTGGGTTCATATAGAACCGTTACGTTTACTTTATCTATGATAGAATCAGCAGATTTGGTTTTTTTTATTGATTTAATTATAGCTTGTGAGGCATTGTATAATTCATCATGTTCTTTTAGTATAATGAAGTATATCCGGTCGAAAAAATCAAGATTTATTCCCTGTATAGATTCAATACACATAAGATTACCTGTCGAAGGATGGGTCAACATCCATTTAGGTCTCATCTCTGGAAATCTAGACGATTTCCCTCCCATCGGGATTATTAAATTCCTCATATAGTGGTAGTTTTTTTATTATGGTTTCTAGTATATTTTTTTCATTATCGCAAGTTACATACGGATAGATTCTTAAGAAATTTAAAACCTCAAGTATCTTAAATTCTTCGGAAGATGTAGCCCCTCGGTATTTCTCCTCTATATAATTCCAAATATGCAGAGAAGTTTGAATAGATCTCATGTTCTTATACATCGGCATTCTAGACAAGTTCCAGAAGTAATATAGATCCTGTTTAAGTTTTATTAAATCTATAATCCAGCTCTCTATATAAGAATCGAGAAAATCTACGAAATATATAAGATCTTTACTGAATAAAATATTGGAGAGGGTGAGGTCTCCGTGGCAAAAGGTCTCCGGTAAAAATACATTCGAACATTTTTCTATACGGGATTTTAAATAATCCAAAAATTTCTTATCCTCTATTTTACCCTCTATCGAACTTAATTTATTTAGACAACCTCTTCGGAATTCCGAATCAGAGTAGCTATTTTTTTCATATCCTCTTAGTGATTCTATATAGGAAACAATGGAGGATTTAAAACTATTAATAGTGGCCGGTGGCGAGTAATTTAAGAAATCACCATAGCATACTCCGGATGCATAGGACATTTGAAATTTAAACGGACTCGATTCCATATGAATCTCAAATACCTCCGGACATTTTATGCTGTGAATTACATTGGATTCGTAGAATTTTTTTTGTTTATCTGCTTGCAATAATAGTCTTTGATCATATGAATTTCCGGGGGATGTTTTGGTTACAATTTTTCCATCATCAGATATCTCCAATAAACAACCAGATAAACCTGCCTCCAGGTTTTTTTCGGTCTTGCTGTTTCTTACCATTATTCAGATTCGCGTTTTATTTGCTCCCTCGGAATTTTTATGTACTGCCAGGAACCACCGATAAACTTTGTCTTATATACAAATTCGCTAGCTGATGGATTGCTTTCTACAGATGTGTATTCGTGGTCAATCATGCAGTAATCCAAGAAATTGTTCTCACCTACATTTTTTACAAGATTATTCCCCATCTTATTTATAAGTAAACCCGATATTGACTGATCGTGTCTATGACCTATTTTTCCATACCTTTCAAATTCATCATGCCAGTATTCACACAAGCATCTTTCCGGTGGAACCGGATCAGATTCAACTGATCCTAAACTCGCACACTCGTCGACTAAATTCCACTCTAACATTCATTGACGAATCTTGGCTGACCTGAAAAACAAATTGCTACTCTCAATTTTTATAAAATTCTAAAAGGTTTATTATTATTTTTATATATCGATCAAATTTAATCTCAGAGAAGGAGTGCAAAGGAATTAAGCTAAAGAGAAGACTTGCTGATATGTCCTTTATTATCCTGATTTCTTCTCCAGAAAAATTAGACTCAAATCGAGCTCTAATTTTCTCCTGGTATTCAAAACTAAAGTCAAGGTCATTCAAGATAAAATCATACCCTATGATGGATTGATACACTTTTGCAAAATCATAATATACGTCACCAAAAATAGAAAATTCTTCCCCTACTTTTCCCCTTGGATCTATAAATTTTAATCCAGTCTCGGTTAAAAAGACATTAGTAAAAACAGGATCGCCGTGAATTACCCCTTCTTTTACTTCCTTTGATTTTTTATATTTTTCCATCCTTTTTGAAATCTCAAGAAATAAAAAATCCGCTCCTGTTATTCTATTATACAAATTTAGATTATCTAGATATCTCCTGTGCATTTTATCCCCGTAATTTTGGTGATAATCTATCTTTTCTATATTTTGAGAAGACCCGTGAATTTTTCTCAAAGCCTCCAAAAGAAGATCTATTTCTCCTTCCTGAAGACCCCCGTGTGTATATAGATAGGAGTAGTTAATCCCCCTAATTTTTTCCATTTCTATGACATTGTCTTTAGCAGATGTTATAGAGGGAAACATATTTTTTACCCCTTCCGGCATGTTATTGTACCAGTAAACTTCTCCTGGATTGTTAGTTGTTTTGGTTACACTGTTAGCCTTATAATCAATCTTATTAAATTGCCTAGGTTGATTCTTTATGTCTATGAATCCTAGAATTTTATCCAATGTATGAAAGGCATTTACCCCTAGATCATCGATATAAAAATCAGCATGAGGTTTACCAAAAAGAAACTCGTCATATGGGATTTCAAATCTGGAAATTGTGTCAAGAGTAACCTTTCCTATATCAGAAATTATAGCTCCTACATTTCCCTTATGTGTTTTCATTCTACGGGCGGTGTAAATTATAATATAGTTCCCGTTTTTCTTCAGAAATTTTAGATATTCTATATTTTTGTGTATTGGCTCAACAGTTGAATAGTCCCCAAAAATCCTAGGATAGGTTACCAGAGTATTGTCAAGATCGAAGCAGAATCTCTTAGATCCTTTCGTCGAGTTGGTCTCACAGTAGATCTTTAACTGCAGTGGGGTACCTACACAGCTAAAATTCTCTATTAATTCAGAGTTTATTATAATCCCATCCTTTAGCATCTCCTCGTAAACAAGAGAGGTGTATAACTCCTTGTCCAAAGAAGAAATTCTTTCACAATACTCTTTTAACTGCCTACCGTTAGAAAATCCATATGCCCCAGTGTTTGCATTATCTGAAATTTTTATCTTCTCCTTTATCTCAATTACGTTTTCTTTTTCGTCGATCTTAATATAGGAAAAGATTGGAAGGTCCTGGGTGTCCTTAGAATAAAATATTATATTTTTATTCTCACATTTCCTGTATTTTTCTAGTATATCATCTTCGTAAAAAGTATCACAGTCAAGGACCAAAAAAATTTCATCTAGTCCGGAGCTTATTCGATTCAGACCAAAGAGAATAGTTTCTGATGCACCCCTTGTTATCCCATCCAAACACCAAAAATTTAGATTTAATTTTGGAAATTTAAATCTCAGAAGGTCCTCAAAATTATAAGAATTTAATTCTGGATTGTAAATTATATGAATATTATCTTCTTCCGTGGTGTTTAATCCTGATATTAATCTGCATATCATAGGATCCCCCAGAACATTTATAAGAGGCTTTGGAGTAATATAATTGTCATCTTTAAATCTTTGACCTACTCCGCCTATTGGTATAATTATATTCATATTTTAAATTTTATTTGATGGTCCTTCATTATGGAATCCATTAGATTCATCAAATTCAGTACCTCCGTCTACCAAAATAGCCATATCAAGAAATCCCTTACACCAATTAGTTTTTGGATTCATTGGATCGTCCAGATATTTACTATTTAGCATGTGGATAAATGTTCCATCGTATATTTGAACTTGTGAATAAACATCCATTCCCTCCCACCTAAAATAATGAGACTCGTAAGGATGAGGCCCGCATCCGCTAATAGAATCAAAAGGAAAGTACATCATGGTTTTGTGTCTTCTCCAATAATTTTTTTTATCGAACCCACCAGGTAGGATTAAATTCTCCCAGTTTTTTCCTCCAGTGTCAAATCCCCCTATCGGGTACCAATCTAAATCATAATCTTTAACCGTATCGTATTTATAGAAAGAAAGCCAAGGATGCATCATCCAAGGTCCATCGGACAGATCCTCGAGTTGATGTGATTCTGTTCTGTGTCCGTCTTTTTCTGCAACGTCCCCGTACATTCCGTGCTTATCCAGAACTTCCTTAACACTAAATTTTTTAAATGGGAAAAAATCCTGATCAACAAATCCAAAATATCTAGGAGATCTATTTTTTATTATATTATGAAAAACATAATTTAATTTTTTAGAAAGAATTACAGAAGAATTATTTCCCTTCAAGGATAACTCGGAAGGAAGTTCTAAAAATTCTACGTTATATTTGTTGCAAATCTCTTTCTTTCTTGCTGTATTTTCTGGATGATCTCCACAATTAGAATCCACTATTATCAATTTATGATCGTCCCTACAGAAAGCTTTAAATGTTTTTATTTGGTATTCCACGCAAAACAAATTGTTATATGCTATCACATATACTTCAATTAAATTATTATCCATTTCAGTCATTTATTTTTCAAATTATTTCCCATCCTTCGCAGTAAATTTCACTCGCATCCTTGATGATCGCAGGGCCAAACCAACTAGAAGGAGCAACTACCCTCTTGTTTTCCTTCGTATTTAGCCAGGCCCCCCACCAACTGTAAGATGAATTTGCAATGATATGATGATTACAAAGGGTCATTATTTTTAAATCTGAGTATGGGCTCCCACTATCAACAAAGACAAATTCTTCGCCAATGAATTCACCCTTGCACCAATCGATATCATCGGAGAAAATTAAAAATTTAGTTTCTTCAGATCTAAATTTATCCATAGCGGACCTATAATAGTCTTTAGAGCAAACAGGATGGTGATTTGGGTATAAAGTATAGTCTCCTCTTCTAACGTGGAGAGAGACTTTTTTAATGTTCTCGTCTAGCCCAGAAATGAATTCCGACGCAATGTTTTCATATTCTTCTTTAAATCGAAAGGTAGAAAGGATCAGATCTCTATATTCTTTAAAATATCTCTCGTCCTGAAAATAACCGTGGAGATCCGTGCTTGAAGGGAGATTTAAAACCTCAGGATTAAATTTAAAATCCCTTTCTGAATATCTTAGAGAAGGTCTTATTTCGTCCCGGGGAACAAAATATGTTTTTGGAATATTGAAGCAGTCTAAGAGGTCGCATTTCACATTTGTCGTCTGTCCTGTTTTTGGATCAATTGGGCCGCTTGAAGCAAGCGTAGAACAATTTTCTATGGGGAAAAAGATTTCGTATCCTCTTTTTTTTCCTATGCCAATCGCAGAAGAAAACTGAAACATCTGGTTCCCAAGTCTCCCCATATAGCCGATAGACAGAAAAGATATCATAAGTTAAATTTATTATTTATAGATAAAATTTAGGAAGTGTTTCGGAAACTTTCTTAAAAAATTCTCTAAAAATTAAGATGAGCGAAAAATTATCGATTATAGTTCCATATAGGGATAGGGAAGAACACCTAAAAAGATTTCTGCCCGCGATGAAAAAATGTGATTTCCTGGCCGGAATAGACTACGAGATTCTAATAGTCGAGCAAGAAGAAGGAAAACCCTTCAATAGAGGTAAGCTTCTAAACGTGGGTGCAATCCAATCAAATGCAGCTAGCTACTACTGCTTTCACGACGTGGACATGCTTCCAATACTCTCTGACTATTCGTTCACCCCTACTCCAACCCATCTAGCTGCAGAAGCAGAGCAGTTTGGATTTAAGCTCCCCTATCAGGGCTACTTCGGCGGGGTTACCCTCTTTGACAAACACTCTTTTATCGATGTAAACGGTTACTCCAACGACTATTGGGGATGGGGTGCAGAAGACGATGACATTATGTTTAGGTGCAGAATAAAGGGAATAAAGACCTCAAGAAAAAACGGAAGGTATAAATCACTGTCCCACGAGAGAAATATTGTTCAGGATCTTTATTCTGAAAATTTAAGAAAGTTTTTTGAGTTCAAAAATGGGCTGAACATAGATAAGATTAACCAAAAAATAGATTCTGACGGTCTAACTAGTTTGGTATATAAAGTTCTGGAAGAGAAGAAGATATCAAATAAGGTAATCCGTATAAAAGTGAGAATTTAAGATATATAGGACTTAAAAGAAGTCCATTGGAAAGTGATATCAATTAAAGGTGTTGACACAGGTAATAGACTAGTTATTTTCGATCTTGACGATACCCTAGTTAAAACAGACGCTAAAATAAAAATCGTCGACCGGAAAACCGGCAAAATTCTCAAGGAGTTGACCCCCCAAGAATTTAATACATTCGATTCTAAATCGAAGAGACACATTTTAAACTTTGAGGATTTCTTAAGCCCCGAGATTTTGAGACAAGGAAAATTCATCCACGATATATTTTCTAAACTTAAGTCCTATTACAAAAGGGGAATTCCAGTTTCGATAGTCACCGCTAGAAGTTCAAGCGATCTAGTTAGGAATTTCTTTCTAGACCAGGGGATAGACATTCATCCCCAGCTTGTTATTGCAATCAACGATCCCCAATATGAATACTCCGGGTCGATAGCGGATAAAAAGAAACAAGCCATCAAAGAGCTGATCGATTTGGGGTTCAAGCGCTTAACTTTTTTCGACGATAGCGAGGAAAATTTAAAACTTGCCAAGGAGGCAGAAGGATATAAGGACGCCTCGATCAAGCTGATTAAAGTGGACTAAAGTCCAGATCTGAGATCTTCTAAGGATCTAGGGATCGTAATCCTCAAGTGATCTAAATTTTTCTCAATGATCTCAGGACTTACTGGTCTGGTTAAAATCTGAACAGTTTCTAAAACACCCAATGCAAATCCTAGTTTGCTTTTTAGAAGGGCATTTTCTTTTAAAAGATTTTGTTCCCTTCTGGTTAGGGTTTCCCCCCCTAATTTTTTCTTAGTCATGATAATCTTATTATAGATTATCTATCAAAGCCTTAATTTTTTCAAAAATTAAAAGGTTCTCCTATTTGAGAAAGGGCCTGTATCTTTTTTCGAAATCGGACCTTTCCTTCCTTTTTTCCCGATATTCTTCGCTGTCTTCCATCCAAGGCAATTTTAAATATTCTGTAGAAGACCATTTATAATCTTCGGTCTTCTTCCTTATGTAGTAGTAAGAAGCTATAGAAATTCTAGGGGACTCTCCCCGGTAAGGAATTGGATGGCCGTGATAATTGTTCCTCGTGTCAAAAATTACCCATCTATTGAATTTAATTGCGACTTTGTTTAGTTCTTTCTCACCTTTAGAATCCCAGAATTCGAGATGCCCACCGTCCTCTTCTTTCCAGTTGCTGTTTAGATATCCAATCAAATTTATACATCTAAGCATTTGCTCTTCGTCTTTATAGGAAGTCGGAAGTACAGTGAAGTCTTTATGGACGGAGAGATAACCTTCTTTTTTTGTCTTGTGCAGACCTCCACCCCATCTTTTTTCGTCTACTAAAAGAGGACTGAGGTCAGTAATAGAAGAGATGAAATCTATAAATTTCTGAGAATGAATAAAGGTAAAGACCTCTCTAACCCGGGGAGGCATTTTTTCGACAGAATTTAAAGCATACTTTCCAAATTCAAAATGGGGGTCCGAATACTTAACATATTCGGAATCCTGAATTTTCATAAACTCGGTCTCGCACTTTCTTATTAAAGTGGGGTCGAAAAGATCGTCTATGATGACATATTTTGCTTTGCTGGAAAGAAATTTTTCTCTTAATTCTTCCAGATTTAGATCGGGATTAATCATTTTTTCTTTCCGTTAAATATTTTTCAATTTTTTGATACCTGAGAAAATTTGGCATCCCGTGGACGTCCATTGGGCTTTCCCATAGCCTAGTATACCACATATGGATTGCAATATCAGGGGATCCTTTTTTTATTCTAGGATTTGTTGAATTAAACCTCTCGTCGAAATGGGGGTATAGATAATAAAACTTCTTTCCCCTTTCGATCAGCATCCATAGTATCATATAATATGGTTCTTGTTCGTAAGAACAATTTTCCGAATTCCCCATTTTTTCGTGGGGATAGGTAAAGTTTTCCCTCAGCTCCGGACGGTACGTGATTCCTAGATTATTTTTCCATCCTTCTGTATTGTGATGCCAGAAGTTGATCTGGGCCATATCTAAATTTAAATCTAGAATGTCTTGAACTTTACCCACCATAAAAAACGAATTAATCGCAACTGGATTTGCCCCCCTGTAGTGATTGAAGCCGTCGGAAATAGCAGAAAGAGAAAAATCTTCCTCCTCCATTTTTTCTATTAATTTTATAATTTCTCCTTTGCTCTCGATGAAACAGTCCTCGTCAAGATGAACGAACCATTTAGCATCTTTATTCTTGATGGTTTCGATCCAACAAAACCAAGCTTTGGGCCAATTTGAATTTCCGTCTAATATGACGTGTTCACTACCAGGAAATAAGTCCTTTATAATCTTGGATTGATAGGAAAGCCATTTGCTATTAAGGGTGGTTGTAACGAAAATAATATCTGAATCTAAAATCACAAAAGATTATAGATCACCAAATGGAAATTGTTTCCCTTAGAAAAGGTTTTTAACGTGTCTAGCAGCTACGTCGAAGACAGAATTTTTAGCGTCCGTCTTTGGCCAGTTTCCTGCAAACACCAACATCTGTGCAGCTTTAGCCTGCACGTCCTTCTCTGGAACTATCTTCTTGCTTTTGAGGGCAGCAACTAGATCCTCTGCCAATTTTTTTCCGCTTTTGTAGACCGAGCTAATCTTCTTGTCTTCTGGAATATTTAGCAGATCGTGCATTAAATTCTTTCTAACGCCAGAAGTGTCGATAGGTTTTTTTCCTTCGTTCAATTCTCCCACGAACTCGTTATAGTTGGTTAGATTTTTCATAAAATTAATTTGCTGTCCCCGATCTGTCGAAGAGCTGCTGCTTGTACTTTGCCTTTCTAAGCTGCTCCCTCTTCACCACAGATTTTTTAGTAAATTCTTGCTTCTCAAAAAGGGTCTCCTTCGTCTTTGCTTTTGTAAATTTATACTTTAACTTCTTTAGAGCTGAATCTAGCGACTTTTCTTTCTTTATATCAATTATAATCATGCTTTTATATATCTTCAGGTGGATTTATTCTTCTGGTTTAGGGTTTACAACCTTTACTTTTACCGGTGATTCTAAATCTGCATCTTTTTTAGAATCGAAAGAAAGAGTAATCTTAGATCCAACTTCAACCTTTTTGGTGACTACAAGTTCTGCAATCGTGTCTTCCACATATTTCTGAAGAAGTCTTCTTAAAGGTCTAGCTCCAAACTTGGGATCGTACCCCCTTTTGGCAATATTTTCTTTCAGGTCCTTAGAAATAATAATCTTGTAACCGATTTCGTCGAATCTAGGGGTCATCTTTTTAATTTCTACGTCGATGATCTGGATTAGGTCTTCTTGAGTTAAAGAATTGAAATAGATGATTTCGTCCAGACGATTGATAAACTCAGGGGGAAACATCTTCTCCAATTCTTTTTTTATTGTGTTCTTGCTTTCCTTTTCTTTAACATCCACTTTCTGGGATCCAAATCCGACTCCTCCTCCAAATTCTGCCGCTTTTCTCTGTCCAACATTGGAGGTTAGAATAATGAGGCAGTTCTTAAAGTTTATTTTTCTTCCCAGCCCATCGGTGATCGTTCCCTCGTCTAGGATTTGCAGAAGAGTATTAAAAATGTCTGGGTGTGCTTTTTCAATTTCGTCGAATAGAACAACCGAATAGGGTTTTCTTCTAATTTTTTCTGTTAGCTGACCCCCTTCTTCGTGACCAACGTATCCCGGAGGAGCACCGATCAATTTGGTTGAATTGAATTTCTCCATATATTCCGACATATCAACTCTAATGATTGCATCTGCATCACCGAAGACGAGCTTAGCAAGTTCTTTTGCAAGCTGAGTCTTACCGACTCCGGTCGGTCCAAGGAAGATGAAGGACCCAATGGGCCGATTGGGGTCCTTCAGTCCTATTCTATTTCTAAGAATGGCTTTGGTTATCTTCTCGACCGCCTCATTTTGACCGATTACTCTCGTCTTAAGGGTTTCCCCCATAATTGCCAGCTTCTCGGTCTCGTTCTGACTAATTTTCTGGAGAGGAATTCCCGTCATCATCGAAACGACCTCAGCAACTTTTTCTCCATCAACCATTTTCTTCTTCTCCTTTAGTTTCTTCTCCCAAACTTCGGTTTCAACCTCTATAGAAGCTTTAATTTTTCTCTCTAAATCTCTGAATTTCGCTGCCCCCTCGTAGTCTTGCTCCTTAACACACAGCTTCTTCTCCTCTGTTGCCTTTTCTAAATTTTTCTCTTGGACAACCAAAGAATCTGGAACTTTAACCTGGGTTAGCTGAGATCTGCTGCCTGCTTCGTCTAGGGCATCTAGGGCCTTGTCCGGGAAATTCCTATCTGTGATATACCTTTCGGTTAATTTAACACAGTTAAGGATTGCATCCTCAGTGTATTCGACGTTGTGGTGATCTTCGTATTTGGACTTGATGTTGTTTAAAATAACTATCGTTTCTTCCACCGTCGGAGGTTCAACTAGAACCTTTTGAAATCTTCGTTCTAAAGCTCCATCCTTCTCGATGTATTGTCTGTATTCGTTAAGGGTTGTTGCCCCAACACACTGAAATTCTCCCCTTGCAAGAGCAGGCTTAACCATATTAGAAGCATCCAGGGACCCAGAAGACCCACCAGCTCCAACTAAAGTGTGAAGCTCGTCGATGAAAACTATGACATCTGGATTTTTCTTTAACTCCTCGATGATGGCCTTCATCCTCTCTTCGAACTGTCCCCTATACTTGGTTCCGGCAACAATAGAACCCATGTCTAAGCTAACAACCCTTTTGTTTAGAAGATTTCTTGAGACTTTTCTTTGGATGATTCTAAGGGCAAGTCCTTCTGCAATCGCAGATTTTCCAACCCCAGGATCGCCAATCAAAACGGGGTTGTTTTTCTTCCTCCTGGCTAGGATCTGGGAAACTCTTTCGATTTCAAAGTCTCTGCCGACAATCGGATCTAATTTTCCTTTATTAGCTAAATCTGTTAAATCCCTGCTAAAAGAATCCAGAGCTGGAGTATTTGATGAGGTCGGATTGGATTTATAGATCGGGGTTTCGTCGTCATCCTCGTCACCATCGTCTCTAGATCTTGCCGAGTTTATCGGCAATTCCGTTAATAGATCCCCATATAAAAAAAACTTTCCAATTTTTTGCATTTTCTATTTCTTTTCTTTAATGTGATCATTATAGAAGAGAAGGGGGAAAAGAATTCGTCTCCGGATCAAGAATTCGCCCACTTATCCACTTCGTCTCTGCTGGGATACCCCAAATCCAAATTACACGAGTCGCAGATCTTCCTAAGAGAAAAACATTTAGATGAGGAGTCTTGACTATTTTTAACCGTGTATTTGGTGTGCCCACACACTTCTTGAATTTCTGTGAGCTCTTTCTCTAAAGCTTTTATTTCCCCAATTATCTGCTGTACGCTAACGGGATCATCTTGGGGTTGACTCAATTCCGAGTCCGTTTCACTTACTTCCATAGTCTAGTAAATTTAACATATATATTATTAAAATTTTTCGATTGGATTAACTAAATGGTCCCACCCCCACTGGAGCAGCCCTTGGCACGTTTTCTGGTATCTAAATTCTGCTTGATCGATCGGAACGTTGGCTTTTTTACAAAATCCATTTAACATTCCCCAGTGTCTCTTTACAAAAGCCCTAAATCTATTAATCTGTCTAAGGTCGTCCTTATGTCTTCTACCGTAATAGAACTGAATATACCAATTAAACCACCCGTACGGGTCGTCTGGGATAATCCATTTGTTCTCTGTCCATGCGGTGTGATCTAGGCCTGCATTTATTCCGTATCGATTGAAAGAAAAATTCTGCGGAGATAAAAGTATTTTTCCCCTTATTTCCTCGTCTATTTGTTCTGCAAAGTTAGGAACCAAATTTAAAATTTTCCTAAATTCAAACTCGTTTACGTCTTTAATTCCGAAATATCCATGCCCAAAAATTCCAAGTTCTATCATCCTCAATGGGGAATAACAGGTAACAAAAGATTTGGTGTCTTTAAATTTAATAACACCATCTTCAAAGATAACCTTACTGGGCATTTTCTCGTCTTTATAAAAATTAACGATTTTTGCTTTTGAAGATTTTAAAAATAAAATTTTGCTTTTCATCATCTGCAAATTGAGTCCGCAACTGAAATCGCCCAAGGGGACTTGGATTTCCATCTCGGCTTGATTCCCAGAGACTCCACCAATCCGACTGCTGATGAAAGAAGGGTGTTTGATTGATATTTAGGATCAGGATTTAGGTCGATGTCGATATAATCCGGCTTACCAAATCCCCAAGAAGCCAGAAGATGAGCAGCAGAAACACTCAGTTCGACTTCTCTCCAGAGCCTCTCGTATCTGGATCTGACCCGGTCTTCTAAAGTTCTGTTATAAATAACGTGTCCCCCTTTATTTTGTTTGTGTAGAACAATTACCGTGGCAAAAGTAGTAGAGGGCCCAAGACTACTTGAATCGCATCCAATGTAGATTTTGCATCCAGGATTGTTAGAAATCCATTCGATTAGGTGCTCTACAGGATCGACAGTCTTACGATCCCCTAGGTTTCTCCATTCTTTAAGTAATTCCATCATAGTTGAATATACGAGGCGGGGAAAAGTTTCTCCTTTCTTCATCGATATATACTTAAAATAATATTTAAAGCAATGCCGCAAGACAATGTACTTAATTTAAATGCCTTTGGGGATTTAATTGAACCGAAAGGCAGAAGAGAATATCAACACCCAGAACCGATCGTTTCCTCTCCCGATGCAACGGATAAAGAAGTTATCCCTTTAACTGTTGTAAAGAAAGCCGATAATCCAGATTTTCATTCGGATTCTAAGGAGAAAAGCGGAAGAAATTCTAAGGGAAGCAACCAGGCAAACCAAGTTGCTGAGAAAGTTCTGATGCATATGGCTCAAACAAAACTTCTACACTGGCAGACTAAATCTAGAGCGGAGCACGAAGCTCTTGACGTTTTATTTGGGGATCTCGTAAAAATCGGGGACCAACTGGTTGAATCCGTAATGGGTAAATATGGAAGACCAGAATTAAGCCCAGAACAATCCACATTCTCTTTAACAAACTACGAAAATCCAGAAAATCCAGACGGACTCCCTAGGTTCATAAAAAGCATCGACAATTGCTTTAGAAACGAATGCTCTTGTTTATTTTCTCAAGAAGATGATCCGGAAATTCACAACATTATTCAAGAAATTTTAGGGGTAATTGATAATATCTCTTACCTTCTAACCCTACAAAAGTAATCATTAAAAATCAATATGACCAGAATTTTATCTTTCGAAGACTACACAAATCAAGCTAATGAAGCTGATCTTTTTGGAGTTAATACAAGTGGAATGGGAAACCTCCCCCTAGGATACGAAGGTCCAGAAGGACAAGAAGACGTTGAAGACGTCAGGGGAATTGACCCAACCAGACACAACCTTAAGCTGATCGCAACCGACTACACGGACTTTGCAGTTTTAGAAGATAAAGGTGGGAAGAAATTCATATTTTATATAGACACAGAAGCTCCTGACTTTGATTCGGATTATAAAATCTACGATGATCGGACTCAGGAATATTTAGATTTAGACGATTTAGGGGTAGAAGCAGCAGCAAACGACGTTCCAGAGATGGAAATCGGATTTGGTGAAGACGATTGGATTAAAGGGGAAAAACAACTAGTAGAAATAGACGAGGAACTTGCAGATGATTTAGTTGATGACTTCGAATCTATTATCAATAAGGGGGACCCAAAATATAGAAAAGACACTCAGAAGGTGATGGACGTTCTGAAGACCATTGCGAAGGAATTAAAAGACTTCAACGAGAGTTTGGACTACGAGGAATCTGAAACTGACGGAAAGCCAGGAGACGAAGAATCCGAAACCGACGAAACAACTGAAGTTATGGAGTCAGAAGGGATTCACCCAGCAATCAGAGAAAAATTAATTGATTATTTAAAAGATAATGTAGACGCAACTTTCGCTGAGGCTAAAAAACACATCGCTGAAAAAATTGCAGGGTGGAAGCTTTCTGAAGAAGATTTCGAAGAAGCAAAAAAAATGTTTTAATCCATATGCACATTCAAGAATATGATTCTTTTTTAAAAGAATCGATGAACCCAAGACCAGCAACTGCTAATATCATCGAAGTAGTAACAAACGGAATGGGATGGATAGATCCAGACTATGCAATTGAAATGTTCATGGACCTAACGGGTCTTCCCGGAGACAGTCAAGAAGTTGATTCTATGTTAGCTGCACTTTCCGATTTGGATCTTCTTTACTACGAGGACCAATCGGTTTCTAACCGGAAGGGGGAAAAGGTTGAGTTTGGGCAGATTACTATGAAAGAAATGCCCCACAAGGCCCCGATGGATTCTTATAAAATGGGACCATCGACGATGGAATCCAAAAAATTCAGAATCAGGAGATTCGATGAATTTAATTAAAAATTTCGACGGGTTTCTTTTTGAAGGAAGATACGATAAGTTAACGGGAGAAATTTGCTCTGCGGTTATGAAAAAAATCAAAGAGACAAATAACGGGGAAGAATACTTTGATGGAGTAAAGGTTATCTACGGACCAGAAGACAAGGTTCCCACATTTAAACAGCTAATCGAAGAAGGAAAGTACTTGGAGTTAGATTACTTTGATGATTTAATTTCTGGCATAGACGTTAAAATTTGCATTGCAATCATTAGGGACGAAGCACCAAAATACCAAGGGGATTTTATTCTAGACGGAGAATCTGACGATGAGAGTTCAGTCATTTATCTTCAAGTTTCTTTACCCCCCGGATCTGAACCCGGAGTTTACCCTGAAATTGCAATAGATTTGAGAAACGTCATTAGACACGAGATCGAACATCTAACGCAAAGAGGATGGGGCGAGAAGGTGGGAAAGACAGAGAGGAGAAATGAAGCGGTTAGAAAGAGGATCACAGAAAATCCGGATCTCCATTACAGATACTACAAACTGAAAGATGAAATACCGGCGAATATCCAAGGCTTATATTCAGAAGCAAAAGCGAGAAAAATGCCTTTTAAGGAGGTTGTCAACATGTACTTGGATAAAAAAGTTCAGCAGGGAATAATTCCTCCTACAGAGAAGATGAGAATTTACCGTCTATGGAAGGCTGCTGCTCTGAAGGTTGGCGGACTCCCCCCACTTTAAGTTTAATTTTTCTGGAAGAATGTTTTTTATCTCACTGCAGATGTAGTTGACGGTAACTTTATTTTCCAGGTTATAGATGGAGATCATTACGTAACCAAGATCTGAGATGTAAATGTCCTCAATCCTATTTAATCCGGCATCCCCTTCTACGTCTACGGGGAATTTAAAAACGTTTTTCCTTATTGGTGTGTGTTCCATGATAATTTAGAAATGTAGTCGTTAAATCCTGAGACCTGCACACTTCTAAACTTCTGAACCGAAGACTCTTTAACTAGTCCCCCTTCTTCTTTGATAGTCTCTTGCTTGCTGGGGATTTCTGTCCCCCAAGATTGTTCGAAGGCATTTGGAGCCTCTTGGTATGATTTTTGGTCTTCGTCTAGGGTATCTCTAGTGAACTGCCAACCCATGAATAACTGCTCCGGGGTTTCGAACCCGAAGAAATTTAAAACGTGGTATTGGACTTCTAACGACTCTTGGACTCTCCAATTCTGCCCTAATAAAACCATTCCAGCTTTTATTTTCTTAACTGTGTTTGGTCCCTCGTAAGTTGAATAGGAGCTTTCGATCCAATCTAACCTCTCTATTAGCTTCTGGTAGATTGCGTTAGGGTTACCCCACCTGTTAGATGCAAAGAAAATAATAGCGTCTGAAGTGTAGATTTCATTTGCTATTTTCCAAACTTCGTCGTCTTTGTAGTCCAGGGAAGCCCAGCACTTCAAATGACCATGCGGATTCTTCTTTTCGTCCTTAAGCTTAGCCTCGGGGGAGCCACACATGTTGCCCTTTAATTCGCTAACGCATCCTAGACAGTTGTGGATTTTTAGCTTTGCTGCATCCATTAGAACAACTTCAACCCCTTTTTCTTCAAGAAGTTTTTTAAAATGTTCTGCTAATCTGGTTGATTTTGGCTTTTCACCTTTGCTGGAGATGTATTCGCCCCTATTGCTGGTAGTAACAAAAAGAACCCTTTTCTCAGCAGCCAGTGTGCTAAGAAAAGGGTAAATATTTTCCATTTCTGGTCCATATTTAACCTGGATATTTACATCCGTTGATAAATTATTAGGACCTGCCATGTTTATTACTCGTCGTCTTCGTCGTCTTCGTCTTCGTCGTCGTCGTCTTCGTCCGACTGGCTTTTTGTGTCCAGCATTCCGGATTTAACTAATGCTTTCGCAACACCATCCTTTCCCCCCATCAGTGCACCGAATCCTTCGGCATCATCAGAATCCTCCATTTCTTCATCCCCGTGATGCTCTTCATCTCCGTGGTAACCCATCTCGACACTATTGGACATAAAATGGTAAACCTCTTCTACGTCATCGACGGAAGTTGCAATGTGATCTAAAGCCCATCCGTGGCCGTTGCTTAAGATTTGGTCTACCTCATGGGGATCTAACTCCAGGAGCTCATCCACTGCATTTTTAAGGGTGTGAAGATTTTGGAAGAACATATAGTTATCCAACTCATGTCCCTCGTGATTTTCGTGGATTTCCCCTTGTGGGAAATCATCAGATTCGAACTCTTCAAAAAATTTGATGTTTTTCATATTTAGATTTATTTGTTGGATATATATCTGGAAGTAAAACTAAAAACAACAACAAAAATAATGGGAAAAAGGGTATTAGATTTTGACGGATACGTTCAAAATCACACCAACACAAACGAATCTAAATTTGGAGATTTCACCTCTAAAGTTGGTTCTTCTATATCCTCGGGGGTATCTAGATTTGCAAAATTTATTAAAGATGGAATTATCAAGATGATTCCAATGGGTCCTAAAAAAGGAACACCAGTAGCAAATTACTTCTCCGGAGAAAACGGAAGCATCCTAGATCAGGTAAATGCACTTTACGCAGGAACTGAATTTGCTAAGATGAATCCAGTAATGATGGCTGAATCTGAGTCTTACGACGACGTAGACGAAGCAAGAGTTCCTCTAGAATATACAGGAGAAGATCAAACGGTTAGAAACGTTGGCCCAGATGAACTTAAAGACATGTTGATGAAACTCTACAGGACAAAACAAAGAGGTGGAAGAGCAAAACCCATCTTTATCTACGGAGCACCTGGTATCGGTAAAACCCAGATCGTTGCTCAAGCAGCAGATGCAGCTGGAGTTCCTGATTTTCTGAACTTAGACCTTCAGTTTATGGCGCCAGAAGACTTTATGGGAATTCCTAAAGTTATTGATATCGAAGAGCCAGAATATGAAGAAGGAAGACTAGTGTCTGCCGGTAAGGGCGTAACTAGATCTAACCCTCCTGCAGTTCTTCCCCCTAATAACGGAAAAGATAATAAAGGTGGATTTATCTTTATGGACGAAATGAACAGAGCAAATAAGAGAGTTCTAAACTCTATGATGCAGTTCGTCCAGGAGGGTAGAATTGGTGAATACCAACTTCCTGATAAATGGGTACTTGTAGCAGCTGGTAACAGACCAGAAGACGTATCCGGATCAGGTGAAGTTGCAGAATTTGACTTTGCGATGGCGGACAGATTTACCATCATCAACTTCGTTCCAGATCCTAAGCAATGGGCAGAGTGGGCTAAATCTACAGGAGAATTCGAACCAGAAATCGTAGGTTTCGTTGAAAGAAACCCAGAACTTTTCCACTACTTGGATAACGAAAAGAATGCACTCACATTCCCAACTCCACGTTCTTGGACTGATGCAGCATTGGCTCTTAAAGACGAGATGATCGACATCGGAGCTAAGAGTTGGAGAGACCTTCCAACCGATAGAATCTTCAACATCTACTTTGATGCAATCGGACCATCGGCAGCAGGAAAACTAAAAGCTTACTTGGACATCATCAAGAGAATTCCAGAAAGAGATCTTGAGATGATTATCACAAACCCAGAAAAAGCTACTCCGATAGCAAAAGGACCAGAATTCTCTAACGTTTCTTACGGGCTATACGAAATGGCTCTTAGAAAAGCAGAAGAGGCTAACAACGGAAAAGCTACCATCGAGAATCTATACAACATCATGAAGTACTATCAGATGCTAAACAACCTTGAAATTCTTTCTTGGATCTACGCTAGAATCAAAGAGAAGTATCCGGAGTTTGCTCTTACCGAAGATACCCTAAAAGAGAAAGATACCCCAGAAGGCAAGATGAAGGTCGAAGCTGCAATGATGGTTAAGAAGGGAATGGAAGGTAAGGGTCTAGTTACACCTAAAAAATAAAACAAAGTCCAAGAGACAATGAAATTTAGTAAAATTCATGTCGATATAGTGGACACCTTTGAGAAATTTCAAGGGCAGAAGGTTAAGAGTTTTTCACAGTTCATTGTTGAAAATTTTGATCCGACCCTAAACGAATCTGACTATCAGAAAGAAATCGATGCAAGGGTGAAAGTTCAAAGAAATCTTCTGTGGATCAATGCGAGGAAGGGATTTTTTGCTCAGCTACTTTCTAAATTAAATATCTATGGAGTTTCTGATCCCGAGTACCAGACGATGTGTACCAACGGATTCAACATCCAGTACCATCCCGATTTTGTTCTTGGCCAATCAGATGCAGCAATTAGATTTGTTCTCTGTCACGAAATTCTTCACTGCGCGGGGGATCACATGTCCAGAAGAGGAAGTAGAGATCCTTTGCTTTGGAACTATGCCTGTGATTATGCAATCAATCCTATTCTAAATGTTGAAGTTGTTGGTGGAGCATTCGAATGGCCAGCCAATCTAGATGGAAGCAAAATGGGACTCTACGAGGAGAAGTACGAGGGGATGAAAGCAGAAGACATCTACGATCTTTTAATGGATGACAAAGAGCAGCAGGACAAAGCAGACGAAGCATTTAAGAACGATCCTCAAAAGGGAATGCACGTAATTGATGCAGACGAAGATCTAGGTGAACCTAATGAAGAGTCTGTAGTTCAAGAAGTTGGAGACGAAGAAGGAGAAGAGGGCGAAGGACAAAAACCAGGAATGCCAAAACCAGGCGAAGAGCAAGGTGAAGGCGAACCACAAAAAGGTCAAGGTAAACCCGGGGAAGGTGAGGGAGACGGAAAAGAAGAAGGTGGATCCGGACAAGATCTCATCGGAAGAAGAGCTAGAATTACCGCAGGACCAAATGCAGGACAAATTGGAACAATTAAACAGGTTCTACCTAACGGAGATATTATAATCGAATAACATGCAAGTTAAAAAAGGAGATTTCGTAGTCGTAGACGTAGATACCGTAGAGCCAGGTGGAAGACCTGCCGGCCAGGATAAACCACAATCTAAAGATCAATCAAGTTCCCCACAGGAACTAGAAAGAGCCCCAGATCAGGTAGAGAAGCCAGGACTGGATATAGGGGGAAAATCCGGTGCAGGATATGAGAGATCGGGGAACATTCAAAAAGGAGGTTCTTCTAAAAAATACTCTTCTCAGAAAAGCCTTGGACAAGGAGGAACTAAAGCCGAAGCATCTGCCAAATGGGAAAATGCTCTTAGAGATGCTATGTCTAGAGCTGGATCTACATTATCTGATAAAGCAAGAAGACTGCTAGCAGAACTAAAGTCATCCAAACCGAAAGTTGACTGGAAGAAAGAACTTAAAAAGTTCATGGACTCTGCAATGACTAAGTTTGAAGACGTTCTACCCAATAAGAGATTTTTAGGAAGTGGGGATGTTCTATATGGAACTGAATTAGCAGGAAAAGACACTTTGAAGACATTGGTTCTTCCTGTGGACACTTCTGGATCTATTTCAAAGGATCAGATTGGAGCATTCCTAACAGAGGTATTCTCTCTAGCTACTAGGTTTGACATTGATGTAACTTACATAGTTTACACGTCAGATTCTATCGACTCGATAGATGTGGTTCCTAAAGGTAAGAAACCGGATCTTAGTATGATCAGATCTACCGGGGGTAACAGAGAAGGATTCTTCCCTCCATTCAGATTCATCAAGGAGCCTAAGAAATATCAGGGCAAAGCAAACGCTCCACTACCAAAGTCTATCAATCCATCGACAGTAATTTATTTTACGGATACTTTCGCTGAATACCCAACTAAGAATGATTTTGGAATTGGCAAGTATGCAAACAGAGTATTCTGGTTTATCTGCTTAAACAAAGACCAGAACTTTAATAAGCCACCTTTTGGAAAGTACATTCACGTTCCAATCGATAGCAAAGGTAATTTTACCTAAAAATTCTAACTTTCTCAGACTCTTTGAGAATTTGATCATCATCAATCTCGACATACAAAGGACCTTCTAGGTCCTTTTCTTTGAGAATGTAATCTAGATCTAACTCATCTTCTGTTGCTACAACTTTCCTGGGATTGACCAACTTACTTCCATCTTTTAAGTAATAGATGTATGCATCAAACGGGTCTTTTTCGTCAATGGATTCAACTCTAGTTAGTCCATATAATCCAATAACTGGGTCACCTACTTTTAACTTTCCTCCTCTGGGTAAGGCTAACACATATGTTTCCTCGTTCGACTTTAGATAAGCCGACCCCTCTTTCTTTATTTTAAGTAATTCAACTTGAGATTTCATGATACTCTATGAAATTTGTTTCTCAATCTCTTCTGCTACTTTTTTACCAACACCGTGTGACATATCATAATCATTGTCAGCAAAGCCTTTAAATTCTGCTCCTATAAAATTAGGAATTTTCTTTGGGGTAAGTCTAATCAAGACAGAATACCCATCGTCATCAAAATTAGAGTCCGCTTCGATCGAATATCCAATTTCAATTTTTTTGTCCTCTGAAAGTCCAACATCAGAAAGGTCTGTTATTAGCTGATCCAATTCAGATGGGAATTCTTTTTTAAAAAAAAGCTGAATTGTTCCTTCCCCTTGATCCTTTTCGAAAGAAAAACTTGATGGATTTTCGATCTGAACCTTATCGAGGATATACTCTTTAAATTTTTTCCCAACCAGAGTAGTTTTGATAACAGATTGGATTTCATCTGCCCACCCTAAAACGTCATTTTTATTTGATCCTCTGTGGTAAGAATTATATTCTAGAATGTGTTTCATCATAGTCCAATGTCATCTAGAGCAGAAAGCATTTCTGCATCTGCTTTTGTGTCTTCAGGAATTTCAATCTCTCTAAGAATTTTCTTGACTCTAAAGTCGTTCCAGATGGACTTGAGTCCAACTACGAACCTCTCTCCGTTCTCTTCGATCTCCTTCTTGATGTTTGCAGGAGCCAATTTTTCTCTGATTGGGTCTTTTGGAGCTTTCCCCGTCTTGATAAAATCTGGGTCCGTGAACATGCTTAAATAAGCAACTATCCAACTCTTAGTTTTCTTTGCTACCTCCAAGGTCCTTTTCAATACAACAGGTTTAAGACCATTTTTATCTAGGTTAACCATGTATTCCGTATCTAGAGGAAGACCTTCAAGGGTGTAAAGATTCTCACATCGACCGAATTCATATTTTGGTGTTCTATTAGCGTTTCCCGAAATCATAATTGGGGCCCCTTCTAGGGACCTAAGATTGCGGCACCCCCCTGCGATAAATCCGGTATATTCCCCCTTCAATTCTACAGGAGCTCCCTTTAAGCTTGTTATTGCAGTTGATTCGCATTCATATCCTCCAGCTTTTTTTGGCCCCCCTTCTAGAGAAGCAAGCATGTAACAATCATTAACATTAAAAGTTCCCCCGGTTTCTTCTGGAGCCCCCTCCAAGCTAACTAATTTCTTGTTATCATTAATGTTGTAAGATCTTCCTACTTTCTTCGGACCCCCGATTAAATTTTCTATCTTGTTATTTCCAGCATTAAAGGTTCCTGTTACTTCTTCTGGGCATCCTTCTAGAGAGGTTAGACCGCAACCGTTAATCAGAAAATCCCCATCTACTGTACCAAATTTGATTCCTAGAAGTCCTCCCCCTCTAAAATCATCTGATGCTTGTCCATTGAATTTACCTTCGATATCAACTAACCCAGTCTCTGGGTTTATTTTCCATACACTAGTTGGATCGCCCGACCATTTTTTTTCTAGAGCTTTATCTAAGGCTTTAATTTGTCTTGGGTTTAATTTCCCGGACCAGCTTGGCTCTTCTATGTCTAGTTCTTTGCAGATCTTTCCATAGTTTTTCCCAGAAGAATCACAATATCTTCTAAGTGAAAGTAGGAAGTCCTTCATCTCCTTTGGATCCAATTGATCCATATTTTGTAGCTCCTCGTAGAGAGCAAAGGGCAATAAAGTTTTAAATTTCTTGTTCATTCCAGGACGATTCTTATTTCTGTCCTGTATATATCTTTAGAATATTGCTTTACAGATCTCTGCAGTTGCTTTGGATCTAGACATCGTGTAGAAGTGCAGAACGGGAGCCCCACCCTTGATTAGATCCTTACATTGTTCGATCGACCATCTGATACCTACCTCAGCAACCTCTTGGTTATTTTCACATCCCTCTATCTCTTTAGCAAGATCCTTTGGAATATCTAACCCAAAGACTCTAGGAAGTGTCCAGAGTTGACTTTTAGTGGTAATAGGTTTTAGCCCCGGAATGATCGGAACGTCGATTCCATTCTTCCTGCATTTATCGACAAAAGACCAATATGCACCGTTATCGAAAAACATCTGAGTGACGAAGAAATCGGCCCCTAGGTTTCTTTTGAATCTCATCCACTCCATGTCCATATCCATATTGGGGGATTCTAGGTATTTTTCTGGGTAGCATGCTCCCCCGTAACAGAAGTCGGACGCTCCCCCCTTCAGGTCCTCGTCTAGATAAATTCCGCTATTCATGTTTCGGATTTGAGACATTAGATCTGCTGAGTTTCTATTCCCTATAGGCTCTGGAACAAATGAAGATTCTCCTTTTCTTGGATCTCCCCTTAGTGCCAAAATGGTATCTATCCCTAAAAAATTGAGGTCGATCAAGGCATTCTCGGTGTCCTCCTTGGTAAATCCACCGCAGACCAGATGGGGAACTGCATCAATTCCATACTTATTCTGGATCGCTGAACAAATTGCAACCGTGCCGGGTCTTTTTCTAGTGCTGTATTTCTTAAGGGTTCCGTCTTGAGTTTCTTTGAAAATATAGTCCTCCCTGTGATAGGTCACGTCGATGAAGGACGGATTGAATTCTAGCAGATCTTCTATCGTTTGATAGATCGAATCTATCTGCTGTCCCTTCATGGGAGGAAGGATCTCGAAAGAAAAGAGGGTTTTCCCTTTTTCTCCGGCCTGTGTTATATGATCTTTGATTTTCACCTATTCTTTATACAGGAACAGATGGAGAACGTTTCACATCGATTAGACTCTGATATTTGGTGGAGTCGTCGCAGAGAAATGTAACAATCCTTTGATCTTGTATATTTAGCCTTTCTGCTGCAAGTAGGTTTGCTGCTGCGGAGATTCCTGCAGAAATTCCCACTTTTTCTAGATCTATAACTTTTTGGATAGCCTCTTCTGTGCTGATAAGAACTATCTCGTCAACTAAATCCAATTCAACAAGAAACTTACTTCCGTCTCCTATTCCCTGGATACCATGAACTTTAGATACGGGAAGGTTTGTTCCATAGAATGAGTTATACATGATTGGACACTCTTTGGGTTCAACAGCAACAACTTTAAAGGAAGAGTTTAGTTTTTTAAGTTCCCCCCCGACCCCCATGATAGTTCCTCCTGTTCCTGTTCCGGCAACTAAGACGTCGACGTCCATACCCATCTGGTACCAGATCTCTACAGCAGTCGTCTTGGCATGGCATTCTATATTCTGTGGATTCTCAAACTGCATAGGTGACCAATATCCCTCTTCGACCATCTGATTTCTGAGTCTAATTGCTCCTTCGAAATCTCCAGGTTCTGTTTCTACCAGAGTTGACCCGTAGGACTTAACTAGATCCTTTCTTTCCTGGGACATGTTGCTCGGCATAATAACAGTCATGTCATATCCCCTTTCTGAGCAGAGATAAGAAAAAGAGATTGCGGTGTTTCCCGAGGATGCTTCTACCACTTTCTTTCCTTTATAAAGGATTCCATCTTCTTCGGCTCGATCTAAAATCCACACTGCAATCCTATCTTTGATCGATCCGGTTGGATTTAGATATTCTGCTTTTGCAAAAATTTGATCTTTGATCTTAACCAGAGGGGTTATGCCAACGCGATTCTTTTCTTTCATGGGTGGGAACTAAAATTTATATATCAAAGAAAAACCCAGACTAGTTAGGTCTGGGCTTCTATATTAAATCAGTTCGCAGATGGGAACTTTCACGTACCCGGTCTCCACGAACCGGTGGGGTTCTTTGACAATTTTATTGTGGACTAAGAATTCGAGGATACCCTCGTTCTCCGACCAGTTCTTAATGGCTACTTCCCCTTGGTCGAGTTTTTCTTCCACTTTTGAGGTAGCTGTTGCATAGGGGGTTCCATCTTTAGAATCGTAGAGCTGAATTCGAACAGATCCATCTTTATAAGTCTCCGTCCTAACAAAAAGCAAATACCTTTCACCAAAAGGGGAGTTATAAGAAAAGATTGACGGCATTATTTTTTTCTTAAAACTATTCCAGCCTGATAAGACGGAACAGGAACACCTGGATACATTTTAGGGTAAGTTCTCATAAACATCGTTTCGGGGATATGCCTGTGCAGATATAGTCCATGGTATTCAACTTCCGGATTGTTGGCTAGAACCTCGTTTGCAATCATGCTGCTGAGCAGATAAGGCTTCTTGTTTTGAATCATATCTTTGATGAGGATAACAAAGTAACCTCCGGGTTTTAGAAATTCGATCGACTGGGTGTACATAGAATTAACTAGACCCCAATACTCGCTTCCTTTAGTTAACCCAATGTTATTAGGGTTCTCGTAGTCGAAGGTAAAGTCCTGTGTATTCCCTTTATCTTCCCCTTCTTCAACTTTTGCAAGTTTCTTTCTTTCGGGTGCATCCGAAGATTTACCGCTGATTTTAGGGTAGGGTGTTCCGTTGATGACCAAACTTAGTTGGCCCTTTTTAACCCCTGCCTGTTCAAGGTGTTTAGCCGTTTCTCTTGCATCTCCTTGAACCATATTAGCAACTATTCCTGGATTTAAAACCTGAGATTGAATGTTTCTCTGGGCTATTGTGGGAAATTCTAGTTCAACCCCGATGGAATGTCTTCCGTGGTTATAAGACTCAACCAGGGTCGTTCCCGTTCCACAAGTTGGATCGAAGACCCAATCCCCAGGTTCAGTTAAATTCTGGATTGCCCATCTGTAACCCTGCCAGTGACCCGGACAAAGGTGTTTGTCTGCCAGCTTAGGGTAGTACTTATATCTAGCCTGTTGGCTGTAATACTTTCCTGTGCTTACGTCAAAGATCTCACCCAGGAAATTTTCGGTGAAGTCTTCGGTGTGGTAATCTGCTGGAATCTCGGGTCTTGTGGTTAAAACGTCCGTTGGTGAAATTTCGTTCTGGTAAACGGTTGTTGGTTTTTTTGCCATTTTTGATTTTAAGTTTATATTGTTATCCATCTAAAAAGTTCCTTTTTTGTATTAAAATCTTGTAGACCTCTCGGCACCTCGAGAATTTACTTTTTGCTTCCTCTGTTGTTATTTGTTTTTCAATTTTTTCAATTGTATTTGAACTTAGTGTAAATTCTACCATAAGAATAGTAAAGGGCGTCGGTCTGATAGATAGTTGCTGTATAGGTTGTAATCCTAGTGATTCGGTCCCAGATGGATTTTGAAACCCCCTTAAGGGACATTAAAATTGCAATTAGAACAAAGGCAAAAGCCTCAGCACTAAAAAACTGATCAGTGCTGAGCTAGTCCTTAATGTATACTAGAATTTCACTCCAGGATGGCATTAATATTGGGTTCTAAGAAGTTGTACAACATCCCATGCATCTTCGAGAGCATCGTGGGTAACTATCCCATCTACCTTTGCCCTCTCTTTACATTTTTCTAAACTTGGCATAGAGTCGTCGTTCTTCCAGTCTACAAAGAGGACTGAAGGATCGATGTGACGGTTTCTGATTCTAAAGATCTGCATCCATCTTGGGAGTCTTTCGATGTAGGTTTGGTCCCCGGAGTGAAAATTCTTTCCCGCAACGTTCAGGTGAAATGGCTTCATCTTTGTGGTTAACGTTGGGTAGGTTTTTCCATTAACAACCTCCAGCCCGGTCTTCGTATAATCAAATTCTGGAGTGATTGCCCCTGAATCGATCAAGAAGTGGAAAAATGCTTTAGCAACCTCTTCCTCTCTTAGAAAGAGCATCCCGGTCATGTGAACTAGATCGTTCTTCTCATCCTGATTCCTAGCAGTGGAATACATGGTTATCTTTTCGATCAAATCCCTATTCATATTCAGAGCGTAGAGTTCTCCTTGAAGGACATCTCTTTCCCCCCTCAAAATAGCGCAGTGGAATTTTGGAATTTCATCGAAAGGCAATTTCTTCTCGGTGTCTTCGACTATAGCCGCAATGGACAGAAGTTGGCATGTCTCCGGGTTTAGCCCAGTTGTTTCGGTATCTATAGATATAAATTTCATATTTTATTTTATTTTATCGATTGATTCTAGTACTTATAGTAGTTCAGCTTCGGGAAATTTCATTTTAATCTCCTGCCTCAACTTGATGATTCCTGAAGAGTTTCCCCAAATGGTAAAGGATGGGATTCCATTTTCTGAGGTGTCCAGATAAAAGGAGGAATTCCCCAAGGATTTGATTCTTTCCCCGAAGTTTTCTGCAAACTGTCTTTTAGAATCAACAGTGTAGGCGTGCTCTTCTGTTTCGTTGCTGGTGTATTCGTAGCTTGATCTAAAGGATTTATTCCCTTCTGTGCAGTCGTTGTAGCCAGAGTAATCTGCTTCTCCCTCCGGAACTTCTGCATAGATATAATGACCCTTCGGAATTATGGTATAAGATACCCTATGTTCGACTGGAACTTTGTGGCCCTCAACCTTGAATGCTTCCTGGGTTTCTAAACCAATGTCCTCCAGAGTCTCCATCACATCTACAATTTCAAAATCTTCCATATAACTAAATATACGGACCGATACATAAGGGGAATGAAAAATGTTTTAATTTACGGATTTCTTGCACTGCACATTCTAGCAGTGATCCTAGTTAAAGCCCCGTTAGACCTCGTTAAAAGGTTAAAGTCCAATATCGGATAGGCTTCCCTGAAGGTCTGTCACCTCCTTGGCTCCCTCGTCAAATCCTCTCGGTGGAACATATCCTTTTGACTTTAAATGATTATAGAAGTCCAGAACCTCGTCTTTTGGATATAGTCTAGAGTTTCCAAATCCCTTTGTCGTTGAATCTGTTGGAAGCTGACACTGGGAGAGGGCATATTGAATTGTCACCGGGTCCTTTTCCACCTTTTCTATAAATCTCCTCTTGATCTCGTCGTAAATTCCATAGGGAAGGCTAAGAATAAGGTTCATGGGCGAATCGTAGTGTCCACCATATGGGTTGCAGTCTTTCTTCACCCCAATAATTCCTAGATCCCCATTTTTATAAAGTTCTTCTAGATCCTGAGAGAATAGGTCCATGACGTGATCTACATATCTAGAATTGAGGGCTGAAGGTCCGGAGAACATAGCAAAATAGATGATCTTGAAAATCTGATTCCACGACTCTTTGTCGTTCAGATAGACCTTAAATTCGGTTGGATGAGTTAAGTTGGTGTAGTTCACGTAAATCTGCGCAAGATCGTTAGAGGAGGAAGATTTGCTCGAAGGCCTATAGACTCTGAAGATCAGATCAAAAGGGCCTCTTCGTTCAGAAACAGGGACGGAAAAAAACCAATTGTACCCACCACCCTTAGAGTCTTTTCTGGTCCTATCCATCTTAAAATCCGGAAATGCCTGCTTAATTGATTTATACCAGGGGAGGTCTTGAAAGTCCTCCTCTTTTGCGTCGTACAGTTGGACGTTGGACGGAACTTCGGTAAAGTTGTCTAGGAGATATTTCTTGCTCGTAGATCTATACTCGTTGGACTCGTTGACGTATTCGTCAAAATTTAGGACTCTTTTCATTATTCTATAATTTGGTGATTCTAACGTTAAAGCCGATGTTCTCGTTCAGGTGTCTGAGTTCTCCTGAGGAGGGATTGGGAACCCTTCCCGCCATTAGACTTTCTATCTCATCCACCAGAATAAGCTGAAGGGTATAGAGACTTCCACCGTCGTCTCTGTCTATGTGATCTGCGGGAAGTTTCTCCACCCTCTCGGCAAGTTCAATCGTGTGTTGTTTGCTTAGAATGGGAACCAGCTCGGGAGCAGACTCAAACATCTGATCTAAATAGGTGTTAGATTCAACTTTAAAGTCTCCAGCCAGAACCTTGTCGAATGCCTTCTCTTGGGCTACCCTTTCGTCGTCCACACAGACAACCTCGGTTTCCACATTTCTAAATGCCCACTCGGGCCAGTCGAAAGTGTGTTTCCCCTCGTCTGGCACCATCACGAAGACGTTGCACTCGACTTTAAACTTAGACACTTGACCAACGTCTGCTAGCGTATCGACTAGATCCTGGAGATCTGCTGCGTCGTAAAATTCGTTATACTCTTTGATGTGTCTCATCATTGTCCAATATCTGATAGGTCTGCAACCAGATCCATGTCCACTCTAAATCCAGGGGGAAGGTCTCTGATCTGATCCAAAATGTCGTTCAACATTTTTCTGTGCTTTGCAGGAACCTTAGCCAGTTCAATTGCCATCTTCGCTGGGGACTTTCTAATTTCACCGCCAAGATTTTCCGGGCTCAGTTTATTTTTCAGAATCCACTCAATAGACCCGTCAGGATCCTTCTTAATTGCATAATCCCCAGCCACCATCGACAGGTAAATTCCAATCCAGGTCTCCTCCCCTTTGAGAACCTCCTGGAGATCATCTCTCAAAAATGGGGATCTGATTGGATTTCCCGCAAGTGCTTGAAATTTCATTGAAGGGGAATACCCACCAAGAAGTTCCTTAGTTGATCCCTCCAGAGAAATCAGGAGATTATTGTCTGCCGTAATTGCCTCCCCCACCTTCCCAATTCCATCTAGGGTTCTAAATTTATTGTCGTCTATGTGCAGATGGGATCCAACCTTCCTTGGAAGTTCTGATGCGTCTTCTAGACCTGCTCCGATAACGTTGAGGAAACCTTTAATTTCACCAAACTTGATTCCGAGAAGTCCTTCTTTCCAGTTCCGCCTTAGGATGAAATTTCCTCCGACGGTCACAAGTCCTGATTCCGGATCTACCCACCAGGCATCTGCAGGATTCACCATCTGGCCGTTCTCCTGGTAGGGCTGACACGAATCGTTCAACAAACTCCTCTGCTCGGGAGTCACCCCGTCCTGCGTGGACTCGAACATTCTATAGGACTTGAGGTAGATCATTCACCTATATATTCAAAAAGAAAGACGGGACAAGCGAATTCCCGTTCTTCGGCAGTCGAAGCTCCCCCGGTCTTAAAAGGAAACTGGCGTTCTCCGGATGCATTTCAACTTGGTCCTCCGTGCAGTGCCGCCGGCCATCTTCTCTGTCCTTCTCTGCACATCTGAGACTTTAGCGCCTAAATGCAAATTCGCTGGTGCGCGTCTTGGGCCCTAGGGTTCTCCCCACGAGACCCTAAAGGCTGGGCCGGGTTTTCTCTGGGACTACCCCTCGAGCTTGGGGGATTGGACCTCTGGGCCCGGATGCGTTCATCCCCGGAATTCCCGCGGCGCCCAATCTAAGGCAATTGATTTATTGGATGTAGTTGATGCCAGACCCATTCTGGAAGGGACTATCTAAATTGGCAGTGACGAGATAGGGGGACTCTTCAGGACCGATAAACCCATAGACCAACACGGTAGAAGCAGCATCGACGACAAGAACTAGAGATTCCCTCAGGCCCTCAATGAGGTCGTCAATGTCAGAACAGGTCTTGGACAGAGACTGTACTCCCCTCTTCTCCATGAGATCAGAAGCAGCCTTGTTGCCGTTCTTGAGGCCCGCCCAGGATCTGGCATCTGGGTGGCTGGGTCTCTTAAATTCTCCCTTCTGAATCTTCTCCAGCATGATTGTCTTGTCCTTGTTCTCATCTCCAGTTCCGTAGAAGGGCTCGGTCTCTAGGAAGCACACGATAACAGGGAAAGTCGACCAATAGCCGGAATAGTTCTTATAGGTGTTAAAGTGTGCCCAGAGGGTTCCTTTGTAGGGGTTCATCTGACCAACAGAGTCTAGATTCCCCATGAGGTCTCTGATGCCGGTCTCGTCATATTCTAAGATGTGTCTAAGCGGCATGGTTGATAGGGTACGGAAACACGGAATGATCCTACCCTATATATCCCTCGTGCGTACGGGTGGGCAGACGGGTCCGAGTTTATTCTATGGCACAGAGTTATACCTACAGTACAACTACAAGAACGGAAATAAACAAATCGAGATCACGGAGGGTGGGAATGAAGATCAAATGTCACCGGAAGTGAGCTTGAAATTGGGGTGGGATGAGCTTGAAAGTCTGGAAAGGCTGGAAGGACTTGGTGGCTGGGAAAGACTGGGAAAGACTGGGATGGTATTGGGGATGACTAGAAAGGTCTACCCAGCCGGCTTTCCTTATAAAGTGTCAAGTAGAACCTTACTAATATGTCAAGTGGCGAGGAGAATTGCTTAGCGTAGCCATGGGCTTGTTTCTATGGCCCTACGCGAGGCCCCCCTTTCAATGTCTCCTAGGGGTCCCCCAGCTAAGCGCACGTCCAGCCCCTGCCGAGGTCCCCTACGCACGAGGGGCCCTAACCCTCTAGCAGGGACCCTAAAAAAGGCCCCCTCCATCACCTGAAGGGGGCCTAAGTTCTGCCTGGTCCTGCTTTTCTGTCCTCGCTAGACGTCTCCGAAGTAGATCACCTCTACGGGACCTTCCCTGAAGCCGGCCTTTTCGATGATGACCCCGTGGACCAGCCCCCTCTCCGCCGGGTCTATGTTCCGCCACTTGGCTATATAGCTGTACTTGTCTGCTGGGGCGAAGCCGATGGGCTCTGGCCCGCACATGCTGCCCAGGGTTTGTCCCTCCGCCTTGACGTGGGCCGAGGCTGCATAGTAGGAGCTGAAGGTTCCGACCTCGTCGAAGGTGATTCGCCTGGCAACTGGTCTGCCTAAGTAGGTGTCTTGGATTTGAAGTGTGTCTGTCATACGTGGGAATATACGGTCTTACTTATTGGGGAGCCGGCGGATTCTGTCTGGGATGGCCTCGACCTTCCCCCTCGGTGTGGGAGGTGCCTTTGGCCATTTCGATCCAGTGGAGGAGTGGGTGTTGACCGCCCAGTCTTCTCCACTTTGGCCTATGAATTTGGGCATCTGACCTAGACTAGTCCGATGTCGTCCAGAGAGTTTACTAGGGTCTCGTCCTCTGCTTCCACCTTGATTAGGAGTCCCGCCGAAGCCTTGAGTCTTCCCTTGAAGTCAGACTCTCCGACTTGGGTTAGCAGAACATTCTTCTGCATGGTCCTGTCTACTCTCCAGAGTCCCTTGCGGTTGCATCTCTCGGCAAGGTAGACGATGTCTCCGACCTTCAGGGTCTTGATAGCCTCTTTGGCTCTCTTGTTGATGTCCTTGTTGTACAGCATCACCTGGCGGTTGAACTCGTTCAGTCTGAACCCGTACATGGGGTTGGACTTGTTGGCCTTGGTCGTCAGCCATCTTCTCTCTTGTATGATTTCGCCTGTGGTCATGCTAGAATATACGGCCAAAAGCAGGGGCACGTGGGCTCCTCTAGGGTGTTCCATTCGGGGGGTTGTCTTCCGGGGTGGGCTTTACGCTTTGCACCATCCCAGGCAAATCTTGCCGAAGGTGAGCCGTTGCACTAGAATGCAGATTGTCTTTTTCATCTGAACCTTTTGATTCTATATATCAGAATCTGCTCGGCTTGGCGTTCTTGTATTGGCCGGCCGGCTTTTTCGCCTTCGGTTCGGACGGGGGACCATTGAGAAACTTCTCTAGGTTGACCCTCTCCTGGAGCAGGTTGTGGGACTTGTTTTCGAACAGGAGCGCCAGGAACATCCAGACGAAGAGGGTGAACGCCGAAGAGGCTTGGGTCATTTCGCCCTCCTGCAGAAAGATGACGGAGAGGCCCAGCTGAATTCCGGCCATTAGAATAACTGTGGATCTAAGGACGAACCGCAGGTTGATTTGTTGTAGTAGTGATTTCATGAGATTAAATTCGAACGTGATTTAGGAGGATGACGTAGAAGGGGATGACCTTCCTGTTGGTTGAGTCTGCTCGGTTGTGGGTTCTGGTGAGGTCGTTGTCGACTACCGCCTGAACGAACGATCCGCCCTGGACGCCTCCGTCTCTCGTCTGGAGTACTGAAACACCAACGTCGATGACGTGGCTCATCTCTTCTTCCGTGAGGGTGACCGAGATCTGGTTTCCATACCATTGGTCGAACTCCTGCTTGACTCTGTCTTTGTGTGCTTGTAGGTCTTTCATGCAATATAGTATCCGATGGGGTGGG
>SXGR01078311.1_pt1 | contig 35800 bp, 24 predicted proteins | sample 3174711 | NCBI WGS metagenome assembly SXGR01 (sample SAMN11356860, study PRJNA531348) | freshwater metagenome | isolation source: freshwater sample F1-60 | place: China: Fuxian Lake, Yuxi | collected 2017-12-25 | reverse complement strand
TAGCGTCTGATCTGGAGTGCGTATCTCCGCTGCACCCCGATCTGCACCAAGTCGCTAACGGACATGGACGCCACCTGCCGCATGCTTTCGATCCCCGCCGACTCGAGTCTGCGAATGGTGCCGATCCCGGCCGTTTGCCCGTCGCGGTCGGCGTACAGCGTTTGAAGTCCTCTCAGAAGGCCACCCAGCGGGCTGCAGTGCTTGATTCGCTCCAGCAGTTCATAACCTTGGTACCGAATGTCTCTAAGGTAGCGCTTGACGTCTTTGATCTGATCGACGTCAGCCTCACAGTGTTCCCGGAGGTGGTGGTAGAAGGCGCGGATCTCGAACAGGTTGTTGAGTCCGGAGACCAGCCAGAGCATGGTGTCTCGCCAGGCTTCTTCAACCCCTGCCAGGCCCGAGACGGACCAGCGTGACTCCAGATCGGTGATCGAAACCCCGTTGGCGCGCTGATGCATCACAGCAGCTGAAAGCATGCACGTGTAAGCCTTGTTCCGAGCCGCTTCGGCTTGCTTTTGCTTCTGACCAGCTGCGATACCCAGGGATCCGAACAGCTCACCGGCTTTCGAGGTGGACGCCGATCCGACGATCCATTCCGCAAAGAGCAGTGACTTGTCCGTGTTCGGAAGGGCTTCGTGCCACGCGTCAAGCTGCCCGGCGAGGGCCTCACTGAAGCGGCGCAGCTTTGGGCTTCTGTCCGAAAGCAGCGAGACGATCAGCAAGTGATCTACGCAGGACCACCTCTTCAGCAGCCCCCCGGTCTGGTCAAGGGAGAGTAGGTCTCGAACGAGCTGACCGATGCCGGCCACCACCTCTAACGGCAACATGGATTGAATCCCCGCCCTGCCCAGAACGGTCAGGTGCACGAGATCCTGTTCGTCTACATAGGCAAGGTGCCTCTCCTGGGCAGACAGCCATCTCACGGCCTCTTCGGTCCTGCTGGCGAGCGCTTCACCAGCGAGGGTGTTGCTCAAGACAGTGCGAAGCGACTTCTGGGACATGCCTTCGGACGCCATTCGGCTGAGGCAGCTCGCAACAACTGTTGCCGGTGCTGCGTCGTTCGACAACGCGCCGCGGGAACGCGCGCCTGCGGATGTGACCGGCGCTTGCTCAAACGAGGATCGAATCGGTTCAATCCGTTCCTCGTTCAAACTACTCGCCAACTCTGCGGCATCCCATTCGTCCTCCGGACGAACGATCACGATTCCAGTGCCTGCCCGATCACCTCGTCCTGCGCGCCCCAGGATCTGGAGCAGTTGGTCTACCGGCAGCTTTCCAACGCCAAAGAAGGTCGTGTCGCGCACGATGACGTGTGTGGCGGGTAGGTTCACCCCCATCGCCAGTGCCGTCGTCGAGACCACGCACCGACAGGTTCCGGAATTGAAGGCGTCTCTGCGTGAAGCCTTGTCGTTGGCCGACTGTCCTGAGTGATAGGACAGCACGGGCGTTTTCAAGACGTCGGTCAGCTGCCTAGCCAGAGCGTCGGCGCTGTTTTTCCGGTAAACGAAGACGAGCACGGAGGTGCCGGAGTCTTGAAGGATTTGCCCGATCGCCTTGCCGAGTGTCTCCTCGACCGACTCGCCCGCAGACAACTCCCACACCTCCTTTTTCAGAGGTGTTCGGGCCGTGGAGCGAATCAGCTGGCAAGGATTCAACCAGTCGCGAAGCCGCTCGGGGTTGCCTACCGTCGCCGACAGCAGCGCTACCCGTGGAGGTGCTGGCAGCGATATCAGCGATGCAATCAGCAGCTCAAGTGTGGGGCCCCGCCTGGGGTCCTTGATCAGATGCGCTTCATCGATAACCACTGCGCCGAGTTTTCCGATCCAAGCTGCGTTGGACGGGTTGCGCAAAATCGCCTCGAAACGCTCCGGAGTCGCCACGATAAGGTGCCCCGCTTCGGGCGGCGGTGAATCAGGGGACTCCGATTCGAGTCGATAGTCGCCGGTCGTCAGCCGGACCTTTGGAGCGGAAGGAAATACCGTAGGACTGAGGTCGCTGAGCAAGACTTCGAGCTCATCGGCCTTTTCCTGTGCGAGCGCGCGCAAGGGCTCAACAAGCAGTGCGTTCTGGTTCCGGAGTAGCGCTTCAATGAGGAGCATGTAGCCAACCACAGTCTTGCCACTGTTGGTTGGCGCACTGACCACAATGTGTTGTCGGGACTCCAGAAGCTGCGCTTCTTCGACGGCGAGCCGTTGCACGGGACGCAGCGATCGCCCCCCGGTGAGGGAGCCCAAGACGGTGTCCCAGGGCTTCGGAAGGTCGAGCGCCTGATCGGCGCCGGCATCTTCTGCCGCTGCGGTGGCCCAACCTGCGTCGTAGGTCTTCATTGCGGACCCAGCATCCGTCGCAGCGCGGGATACAGGTCGCGCAACTCGTCGGCTGACAGACTTTCGAGCCGCGAGATAAGCCATTGTCTGCGTTCGCTCAGGGCAACCGGATCGAGCGAAAGGAATACCGGATCACTTCGCAAATCCGTGCCAGCGGGGATGCCGAAATAGGTTGCAAGTTGACGCAGGGTCGCTTCGTTGGGCTGGCTGGTCCCGTTGAGCCACCGCGAAATCGTTGTCGGGTCTACGCCGAACTTGGCCGCTAGCGCCTTCTTGCCGCCGTGACCCAGGGCGTTCATGAGATACCCGAGGTTCTCCCGAAGAACATCGCACTCGGCCTCAACCATGTCCGCGAACCTGAGTGTCTCAGCCTCCGAGGTCATACCGATGGCTCGCGCAAGCTGCGAGCATTCGGCGTCACCCACCTGGTCGTCGGTGGCGCTGCCCCCGACAACTGCTCGTACTAGATCCGGGCCGAGCTCGCATCGCGCAGCGATCCATCCGACCCACTGGGTGCGCGGGATGCCCTGGCGCCAAAGCGTGAGCCTTAGGTTGTTGGAGATTCGGGTTGGCATTGCTTGGCAGGATGCATAGCGTCAGACTATATTTTATGCGATGGGTTCGACTATTGCATAGTATCGAGCATGATAGACGGCATGCAAGGGACTGTAGAAATTCCAGCCAAACAGGTCGCAACCAAACGACCGTCGGCCGAACTGAATCCTCCGCAGCGGGAGATTGACGACCAAGGTCTTCTGCGGAGCGGGTTCAGCGTCGTCCTCCAATTGCCCACCGGGAGCGGCAAGACGTGGCTGGCCGAGCAGGCCATCGCGGAGGTTCTCGACCAAGGCCAGCGGGCGATCTACCTGACGCCTCTTCGCGCCCTCGCAAACGAGCTTCTCGAGCGCTGGAGCACCCGCTTTCGTGGGCATCGGGTCGGCGTCTTTACCGGTGAGTTCGGGCAGTCCCAAGCCTATCCGGTGCCTTTTGAGCAGGCGGATCTGCTCATCATGACCCCCGAACGACTGGACGCCTGTACCCGTCATTGGCGGTCTCACTGGGGTTGGTTACCGAGGGTTGGACTGCTGGTGGTAGATGAGCTTCACCTGCTCGGCGACAAAGGTCGTGGACCTCGGCTAGAGGGGGCACTGTTGCGCACGAGAGCGCTCAACCCCTTCTTGCGGGTCCTCGGGCTCTCGGCAACCCTCGGCAACCGGGCTGAGTTGGCTGATTGGCTGGAGGGGGTCCACTACCACAGCGATTGGCGTCAGGTGCCCATCTCTTGGCGATCCGAGCGCTTCAAACGTGCCGCGGACAAGCCAGGGATCCTGATTGGTGAGGCACGTCGTTGCGTTGATGAGGGCGGACAGTGTTTGGTGTTCGTCCAGTCCCGGCGCCGTGCCGAACAATTGTCCGCAATGCTTTCTGAGGCGGGTATCCCTGCCGGACATCACCACGCGGGGCTGGAATCGCATCAGCGGCAGAAACTTGAAGTTGAGTATCGAAGCGGGGCCACGCGGGTGCTCGTGTCCACCGGCACCCTTGAGATGGGTCTCAACCTGCCGGCCAGGCTGGTTGTCCTGTACGACCTGCAGTACTTCGACGGCACCGACTTCAAGCCTCTGCCGGTCAATACGGTCTGGCAGCGCGCTGGGCGAGCAGGCCGACGCGGTTTGGATGACCGCGGAGAGGTCTTACTGATCGGCCCAGCATGGGACCGAGAGATTGATCGGTACGCCGAAGGCCGATTTGAGCGAATCACGTCCGGTCTCGCTGACCGGCGAGCGCTTGCCGAACAACTGCTGGCCGAAGTTTCAAGTGGGCTAGCAAGGACGCGCCCCCAACTCCATCGCCGCTTCGCGCAGTCGTTGGCGGCGCACCAGGATCGCCTGCCGAATATCGATCACGTACTGGCCGAAATGACCGAGAGCGGCATGGTCACAGAGGTGTCCGATGACGACGAAAAGGCGCCACGACTGAAGGCGACCCGGTTGGGCCGGATCGCTGTGCGCCAGATGTTGGCGCCAGTCACGGTACTAAGCCTTGCGCGAGCGTTTGCGGACGAAGGTGCGCCCTCATTGAAGCTCTTTGACATCCTCCTGGCGTGTGCCGCGACCGAGGACTGCGAACCAAGAATACCGGCGGACTTCGAAGAGTTGGAGGATTTGGGAGGCAGGCTGGCTAAGCAGCCCAGTAGCTATCTGGCCCGCTCCGTCGGGGAGCTTCGGCAGGACATGGGTCACAACGGTCGCCGTTTGCTGGCCATCCTGAAGACTGCGCTCATTGCCCGGGAATGGACGCGTACTGGATGCGCGCAAACGGTCGCCGACGAATTCGGCTGCTATGTGTTCGAGGTGAGGCGCCTGGCCGAGAGCCTGGAGCGGATCCTTTCGGCGGCCGTCGCGATCGTGACGCCCCCCAAGAACGCCGAGCAGACGACTTCCGAGGAAACACCTCCCGCGGCGCCACTTGTCGAGGGGCCCGTGCTCGCGGATAGGGTGCGAGCCCTTGCCGCCATGGTCGCCCATGGGGTCGACGAGCAGACGGTCACCTTGACTTACGTCAGCGGAATCGGCGGCACACTGGCTCGGCGGTTGCGGGACGCTGGCATCGAGGACATCGAAGACCTCGCGCAAGCGGACAGCAAGGGCGTGGCTCAAGTACGTGGCGTTTCCGAATCCCGGGCCGCTTGCTGGATCGAAGAGGCTGCCCAAATCATGACAAGCCGGTCGGCGTTCTCGCTCAGGGAATTCGGCATGTCGGGTCGCTCAACCTTGAGCACTCTTGACTTGCCGGTGGATCCCTACCGATTGCGTCGCGCCCTCGACCTCATGGTTCGCCGACAGTCTGACGCGTACCTGGTCAGCGGTGGCTTGGAGCCACATCGGGTTGAGTCGGCGTCTGTCGGCCTCCGCTGCGATTGCCAAGGCTTCGAAAAGGGGCACGAGTGCAAGCACGTGCTCGCAGTACGGCTCAGCCAGAACGATGCCCAGCTACGGCTCGTCGTTGAGCGTCTTTCATCCGAATCGAGCCCCCTCGACTTCGACCTCATCCAACTCTGGTTCGATCGAGACAAGCCATGACCCACTCAAAGCCTCCGGATCACATCAACACCACCCGCGGAGTCATCAAATTTCCAGCCTACTTCCCCGTCACGACCTTCGGCGACAAGTATCCGCTAGACGATCTTGTTCGCCCCTACCTGCCACGTCTTGCGCCAGCGATCATGGTCAGTCTTCACTACGCGAGGCAGATGAAGGACCGCCCGACGATGCCGATGTTGATCGACTCGGGAGGATTTGCGTCGCTCTTCGATGGAGCGAGGGTTGTGGCGCAGCGCGGCTTTGGTGTTCTCGAGACCACACACGACGAGAAAGTCGAGGTGCTTCATCCGAAGGATGTTCTTGAATTCCAGGAGCAGCACGCCGATCTCGCGTTCACGCTGGATTTCCCGGTTCCTCCGTCGATGGACCCGGAGGAAGGAAAACGTCGTGTCGAACTCACGATCGCCAACGCCAGGTGGGCCCTCCAAAACCGCAGACGCAAAGACCTGTTGCTGTATGCCTGTGTTCAGGGGTGGGACGTCGACAGCTTTCGCGCGTGTGCAAAGGCATACGCTGGTCTTCCCTTTGACGGCCTGGCGATCGGTGGCATGGTCCCCCGCGTCAGTGACTTCAAGTCCGTGCTCGAGATCGTGGACGCGGTTCGCGCAGAAGTTCCGAACAAGCCCCTACACGTTTTTGGTCTGGGCAAGCCGGGCCTCGTCGATACGTTGTTCAAGCGTGGCGTGCAGTCGGTTGACTCCAGCAGCTACGTCAAACTCGCAGCAGACGGCAGGCTGTGGGGGCAACCGGCCGTGAAACTGGGCGATGCGTCGCCAACAGAGCGGCTTCAGTTGGCACTCTGCAACCTTGCCATGGCGACCCAACGCGCGCTGCCCCTGTCTGCGGCCCACCTGATGTTCGGGTCGCGCCTGTGGGAAAGCCGGAATCAGGCCGGCCTGGATATTGCGACCAAGCCAGGAAGGCGCACCAAGACCGCGACACAGCCGCTCACGGCACCGACTTGATGGCGGGCAGACGGGGCTGTGTCTCGTTGTGCTTACGAGCGTACTTCGCTTGATAGTCCGGACAAAACGTTCTGGAGTCGCAAACCACGCAGGTATCTTCCTCTGTCGAGTTCTTTGTCCAAGCCTGTAGTACCGGATGACCATGAACCTCTCGTCCTCGACAGGTTTCGATGTCATGTACGACACCGTCAAAGGACGTCAAGGCCTGAGCGATGGAAGCTGGCGTGATCGGCACGACTCGAAGGGCGCGGCTGAGGCGGTATTCGAACGACAGCTGCGGGAGCTGCTTGTCCCGCGTTTTCCAGTTCTTAAGCGCGGCTTCGTCCGCGGACCCCCCGATGGGCGGCACATCTGTCGTGCCTGCCGCCATCTCGTCCTTTAACAGCTCGAGATCTCTTCGTGTCGGGTGAAACTCGTTCACATAGAGCAAGACACCGGCCACAACGGTCTGTGCGTCAGACTGTGTCCGGCGCAGTTCTCCGTAGGTTTGCAGCTGCCACTCGTATTGCGTCCACAAGCTGTTTTTCGCACCAACCTTGGGTACGGGCGGTCTCCGCATACCCTTGTAGTCGATGATGACCTCGAAACTCGGAGGCAAACCCTGCCCAAGGTGCGACTTGAGCGCGCCGACGATCGGGTTTGCCGCAAGCGCCGGATCCGCCAGTTGCACATGCGTCACGACATCGACCACACCAACCATCTCATAGCGGTCCGCAACGCGGAACTGTAATTGGCTCTGTATCGGCGGTAGCAGTCGGGCGCCAGTCAGCCGAACTTCCGCCCGGTAGATCAGCGGGAAGAGGTGTGGGCCCAAGTCTTGAACTGCGGCGTAAGCGCGGTCATCTCCCAACTGCTCAAGGTCTGGGCTCCACGCAAAGAGTCCCCTGGCCCCCAAGCGAGCCTTGATCAACATTCGGATGTCATCAAGATCGGCGGACGGCCACGGAGGCAACGACGGGGAACCCTTCAAGACTGAGTCACGATAGCGCCGAAAGGCTTCCTCCAGAACGCCGTGAATGAACTCACCGAACCACTGTTGTACTGGTCTGGAGGCTGGCAGTTTACCAATACGGGTGTATCGGTATTGCAATCCGCAACGCAGGTATCCGAGCAGGTCTCCCGTCAGGCTATATGACGGCAATGAGTAAACCTTTGGACGGACGGAGAGTGTCATTGGCCCGTCCCTCTAAATCATCACGAAGGGGAGATTGTTTGCCCAACGACAAACACCGTTCCGGTCCCAACCGGTCGCCACGTTCGGTACGCGCCCGCCTGGTTGCGTCGGGGTCACTCCAACCAGAAGCAGCACGTCCTGCGGACGGCTGAAGGCCACGAAAAACTGCCGGAAAAGATCATCAAAAGCTCTATCGGTCTGCGTTCGCGCCGGTACGCCCAAGGGCGAGTGTTGCCGAAGCAAGTCCTCCATACGATGGGAAGCACTGCCCGCTGTTGGCATACGTTTGAATGCTGGTGCTCGGAGGTCCTTGAAATCGGAGCCGACATCAACAATCGTGAGGGGAAATTCCAAACCTTTCGATTGGTGAATCGACAGGATGGACAGCCGGTCGCGAGGAAACGTTTCCATCATTTCCTCGTTGACGTCGACTACGCCTTCAGCGATCGGTGCCAGAAAGTCCCGCACAAGTTCCTTGATCGATGCCTCTGAAAGACCCGTATTCGCTGGGTCTGCGATGATCCGCCCTTCAAATTTTCCTAGCTGCTGGCATGCGCTCAATTGACGCATGAAAACTTCAAGATAGACCTGTCCCTCTGGGTCATTATGCAGTTCCGGGAGGTAGTGAACGAGGCCATAAACAAGCTCAATCGCGGTTGTTATGCGCGGCCACTCGTACCCAACACGGCCGGAATCCCGGTTTGCCCATCCCTGCGCGTAGGCTACTAATCCTGGTGGAGCCGAAGCACTAGAAGCAAAATCAATAGCCTTTTGACGCCAATTAGCAAACACAGTCTGGGCTTCTTGGGATACACCGCTCGTTTGAGTTGACAAGGAATTATTAGGATCCAGGCATTCAAGAAGAAGCCCGCCAAGTCGTTCCACTACATCTACCGTAGAAGTGTCTTCGCCTCTGGGATTGAACACCTGAATCGCGGGGGTCAATGATGCCAGTTCCTGCCTAAGCAGGAGTGGGAGGCGTGGCTTCCCAGAGGCAGAAAATTCCGCAGGGCTACTGCATAGCAGCGCGCAGTCTCCAACATCGCCTCCGGTCGCATTGGCCTGAATCCTACCTCCCGGTATCGAGTACCCGAGACCACGGAACGCGGCGTGCACCAATAGCGCCAGATCTTCAGCCAGCTCCTTCACCGTGTTTCGGAACATCCCGACTACAGGCAAACCTGCCGTTGCCGATGGCCCGTGTATCAGAGCTGGCTTGCTAGCAACCCGCACCGCCTGATAGGTTAAGTCGAGAGAAGCATAGGCGTTCACGAATGAAACTATTCGCTGCGATGATCGATAGTTATTTGTCAAGAAGACGGTCGAAGGAGATCTGCCAAATTGATTCCGGTAGCGGAGGGGGAAATCGCGAAAAAGGTCAACAGTGGCACCGCGAAAGCGGTAAAGGCTCTGGTCGTCATCACCCACAACAGCGAGTGAGCCCGAGCAAGCGGCTGCAAGTTGGAAATAGATTTGCTCCTGCATCAAATTTGTATCTTGGTATTCGTCAACAAGAACAACCTTGAGCTCCTCCGTAAAATCCTTTAGTTGCCCAGCACGTAGCCGCAGTAGCACCTCATTCTCTAAAAGTGAGAAATCGACCAAACCGGCCAACCGTAGTGCCGTTTCATAAGATTGATGTGCGTCGCTTACTAACTGCCTGGCGGGTGCGCTGCCAGTCGGGAATTGTGACCAAACCACTTGGTCCTGAAATCGTCGCTCCCAGATCTCCTTAACAAGCTTTGCCTTAGTACCAACATGGTAGTTATAGGGCTTTGCACTTTCTGAGTGCAAGTCTAGTAAGAATGAATCGAGTGAGGGATCTTGGTCGCGTCTAGATCCGAATAGTCCCTCACGGAGCATTAGCGTCTTGCTTACGAACTCATCGACGAGAACTGGCGACTGCGTCCCTGGGTTACGGAATTCGCGAAGTAACTGCTCGCAGAGTGCATCGATCGTCCCTGTTCGCACCTGATTAATATCGATCGTTTCAATAAACGATTTTTGGCTCTGCGAAATGGCCGGGTCTGCCTTAAGTGCATCGATGATTCGAAATCCCCATCCAAGGACACGGGAGCGAAGTTCCTCGGCAGCTTTTTTTGTAAACGTGGTAGCTAAAATACCCCGAGGGGCCATGCCATCGACTAGTACAAGCTTCAGAATTCGAAGCGTAAGGCTGGCGGTTTTCCCGGTGCCGGGACCCGCCACAATAAAAAGAGCAGTAGTAGGGGCTGCGTCAACGGCACTCCTTTGTTGAGCGTCAAGGACAGGTCGAAAGCTACCCAGAGCTCGGTGAAGATCGTCGATGCTTATCATGCAATGTCGGCGCCAGGTTAGATATTGACGTTGCTTTTAGATCTGTGACCAGCTCAAGCTCAGTAAGCCAGCCGCCGGGATAAAAGAGTCGAATCCAGAATTAGCTAGATGCTGGAAGTCAGTATCTCGATAGCTTCCGTCGTAGATAAGAATTCGCCGCTGCACTCCACGTCGGGCTGCTATTGTTCCGCGGGAGGACTCAAAAAGATGACAGCGACAAAATCCCGCCAACTCTTTTACTTTATGTTCGCGACCTCCGTCGGTCACGGATCGTCCAATAAGGAGAGTGCCGCCTGAACGATAAGTAGTAAGGGTTCCTGCACCATTCACCGCAGCTAGGTCGTTTAAAACCGTCAAGCTTTGTTCTCTTGACCAGTTGGATGGTCTTTCCCTCTGCAAGAAATCCTCAATGACCAAACTGGTCGGGTCAGGATCGGAAGAATGGCAGTCGACTTTGTTGGTAAGTACGTTATGCTCTTCGAATTCCTCGACTTGGAGTACGGCTTTAGCCCACTTTTGAGGCGCTTGCCTCCAGCGACCAACCTCTGACACCATAAACTTCGTCAGGGTAGGTAGCTCATTAGTTGGAATTGGAGTGCGCCTTAGGTATGCTGGTGCCCAAAAGCGAATGGCGGAGGTTGAAGCTCTTTCGCGCTCCAGCCATCCATACCCAAAGTCATTTTTTTTATCGTGATAAGCCTTCGCGAAATTCAAGAAAAAACTAAAAAACCAGGGGGTTTCAAGTTGCAGGCCGAGAAGCTGACCGGGACTCGTTACGTCATCCTGTAGAACGCTTGTTACGTCAGATGAGCCGGGGCATCCGTCCCAAAACGTTTGCCACGCTTTTAACTTTTTTGACACGATAAGCAAATTGCGCGCCTCGTTTCTAAAGCGTAAGCGGACGTCAGAGTCAACCTGAGTAAGAAGTCTTTGAATAACCGCCTTCGGGACTGCCTGTAGAAGTTCGTTCATCCCCTGTGTGCGGCGAAATCCACCCAACCCCGGAGAGAGAGCTCCCAGTCTTGTGGCTAATTGAGAATCAACATTCGAGTTGGGCTTCTTTACCCCAGATATCGACGTAACAAAATCGATAGTGGGGTCGTCGAGGCAAAACAACCGGTTTAGCTGCGCGCGGACATTACTCGTTGGAAGGCCAGTCGGGTATGAGCGACTAGTTATGCCGGCAAGTGCTGAGACTAATGGTGATCGCTTCGTCTTTACGTTCCGAATATTTTGATTCAGTACAGACGCAAATTTTTGAGCTTCTTGAAGGATTCCGGGTACGGCCTTCAGAACGGCAATCTTTTGCTCAAATGACGTTACCCCGCGAAACATAGTGCTCGCGGCAGTCATACTGCGCGCCAATACTGGATATTGTTTCCCCTGAAGAACGATCTCAAAGTCCGATATCGCTTCCCAAAGGGCGTCTAAGCCAGCTTTTGTGAACGATTCCCAAATGACGCTCCCAACCACGCAACTAGCCGTGCTCAACTTAGCCTCGAGCAGCTCGTCGACATTGCGCCAGAACTTCCGGCTCCAGTCCTTTTCTGCGGCTGTGTGGGTCGCCATCAATACGGCAGTAAGTGCCCCACGGTGTGTCCAATAAAAATCTAGATCTTTGTAGACCCCTGGCGGTCGAGAGTGGTGTGAGTAGGAGCTTCCCGGAAGACTTGACAATGAGCCATTTGGCTCAAGAGCAAGTCCGACAAAAGCTTCCAAGCAGTCTCCTCGCGCTTCGCCAGCCATTTATTGGTTCGCTCCATAAATCGGTACCTGAATCGGGAGAGGAATTTGCTTTAGCGCTGATGAGAGTACTGCTTGCCCTCTGCCGAGGACCTGCAATTCAGCCGCTAAGGCTCCAATGTCTGCCGCCGCGGCCTTAATCGCCTCGCGTCGCTCTTCGGCATTTCCCAGAACCATGGTCAACTGTGAGTTCAGCTGAGTGAGTATTCCTTGGTCAATGTCCGATAGTTGTTGGCTAACAATGCCAAGCCCAATTCCAAACTTCCGCCCCTGCCGACTGATATCGCGGAAAACGCTTCCGAACTTCATTCGTGCTGGGTTCAAAACACTAGGAGCTTCCTCTACAAGGATATGAACCAGCGGAAGCTCATCGGGCGTACGAACCTTCCCGTCAGCTATGTACGGGAGTCCACCACTTTCAAGACGGTCTAGCAGGGCAGTAGCGAGGCTGCATTGCCCGACACGACCGCTCTCATCGTCCGATCCAAATACCGAGGCGATCTCACTTCGCAACCGCTCCGGACTATCCGCGAGCCTCAATGCCCGCCTCAAAGCGAACAGCGCACGTGCCACCACTGTGTTGAGGAGGAATTGTTCCAACTCCCCAAGTAGGGTGGTGTCCACAATGAGCACACGCCCCTGTTCAAGAGCACACAGGATGTCGGGAAGTACCGACTCGTAGGGAAGCCCGACATCGGGATCGAACCGTGTAACCAGACGCGTATTGCCGTAGGCCAGGAATCCCAGACGCCGCTCCACCGCGGAGATGGTTCCTGGAAGGTATTCGGTCCTGCCTTCGCCATCCGCACCCAGATCGCCGGCAAAAAGTCGCCCGATCCAGCGCTCCCCGTGCTCAGCAAAGACTTGCCTCGCAAAGGCGATCTGCTGCTCGGAGAAGTCGAGGATGCTGGCGAGGTCATCGGGCGTGATGTCGGCTCGCGAAAGGCGGACCCTTTTCTCGAGCGGTCCGTCCAGGGCATCCCTCGCGGTCAGGTAATAGAAGGGCGATACAAGCGCTGAACGTTCCTCATCGGTGTATCCGCCGACAATCCCGCGCACTCCATCGGCTCCCCCAGTGTTGGCATGCCAAGTTCGAAATTCGTCGTGGGGGTCGATTGCAAAAACCGACGCTTTGGGCCCTTGTGCGTTACTCCGGTGTACGTCGCGGTTGTGCTGAAGAACCCCGTCAAGCAACACCATGATCAGGTTGCTCTTGCCGCAGCCAGTCCGCCCAAACACGCCAATGTGGTGAGACAGCGCAGCGACAGGGAGTCGGACCGGAACAGACATCAGCGGCCGTTCACCCGCCAGTAGATGCCCAATGACCAGGCCGGATTCACCGAGCTGGCTGATCAGAAGTTCGTGCACGGCCTCGCCCGCTTCCGCCCGGTCGGGGTCAACGCGGAAAACATCGGTGAGGTGCTGGGGAAGCCTGCGGGGGCGGTTGAATGACCAGCCACGGTGCTCGTCTTGGTACTGGGCATAACCGAGCACCATGCCGCGGAGTTCAACGAGCTGTTCCTCAGCCAGATCCTCTGCGAAGTAAGAATCGGGCATCGTGAGCTTGTTGCGCGCGACATCGCTCATCTCCAAGGTCCGATTGAAGATGTTGGCGTACTCCGTCGCCCTGAAGATGTAGACGCGGTCTGGACCACGTCGGCAGGGCAGGAGAAACAGGTCGCCAATCGCGACGTCCCCGTTACGCGCGACGACCGTCAACTGCGATGTGCTGCTTTCCGCCAGCACTCCGAATCGAGGTCCGAGCTTTGCGATTAAGCTGGCAAGGTCGGCCATGGGCTCAGCCCCCCTTCCTAGAAAGACGAGGCTTCAAGGTCGTCGACCTTGACCGGCCGCCGCACCAGGGCCCAGAAGAACAAAAGCCGCGCGCGGCAGCCGGACGGCGGTTTGCTTGGCCGATTACCGTCATCGCAACCTCCCCGCGTGCATTGTTTGTCTGGCGTTAGTTAGTTGAACCAGGGTGCAGATGCTCATATTAATCACCCGTGCCCCGTTGCCACCGACGCGCTCTTGAACTGCTTGCGGTTCATTCCTGCCTCGACCGCCGCGTCAACAATCATTTTCCTAAGGACGGTACGCTCGGCCTCCGTGAGCGATGCCCTGTCGTGCCCGGCCTTGATCGGGTACGGATAGCCAAAAGCCCGCTGGTCGTGGCTGGCGTAGTCAAGGTCCTCAAACAGCTTGGCTTCGTTGCGGATGGTCGCCTCAGCGGTTTCCCCGCTTATGAACTGCTCCCAGTAGCGTTCGTCTACGTCTAGCCGCATCACGGGAACATTTCGGTGAAAGCGAACTAGGTAGCTCACGGTCGCCGGTGGCGGCACGCTTCTGGATTCGATCAACGCCAATGACCAACCATCTCGTCGTTGCGTTGGAATACGCAGGTACCAGTGCTCGGGGTGGATGCCTTGCGCACCGGACGACGCCTCAGCAACGAGGGACTCGAGGCTTTCGACACCCGGCAGCCCATGGGACTTCGAGAGCGCCATGAAGGCGATGCCTTTCTTACGGGCATCTACGCAGCAAAGCCGCTTAAGGTGCTCGTGGAAGAGGCTGAGGTTTGCACGCGTCACGAACGGCAACGAGAACGTGCCGTCGTAGAGGACGTACTTCGGTGGATCAGAAGCCCTGATCAACTTGAGTCCTGCGGCAAGTTCGCCGGTGCTGCGCAGTTGGATCGCGAGGTTGCCGGCATCTGCTGCATGGGGACGGATCAACTCCCTGGCGAGCGCTTCGATGGTGTGACCACGCTTGGTGCCCGCATCCTTGAGTGCTCGATAGTCCGATTCCGCAATGACATCGATGATCGACTGACCAACCATCCGCTCAAACGCGGCGTCAATTGCCCGGTGCCGTTTCGCTGGATCTTCTGGCAGCCAACTGAACTCAACGATCTCAGCTTCTGGAGCCGGCAGCTCACGAAGACCATGGGTGGGGTCTGCGGTGTACCGAGTCCCATGCGCCACCGTGACATAGATGAACGAGTCTCCGTAGCTGAGGGCGGGGTAGTCCCCACTTCCGTCAACGCCCCCCACGACCAGGTCGCGCCGCTCGGCTGTATGCGCGAAGAATTTGATCGACCGCTTGATCTTTTCGGCTTCGCTCTCGTCAATTCTTGGTGCGGTTTCCCACGCGGCCATCTCGCCAGCCAGTTCGGAGATCTGGCGCTTTAAGCCGGCTCGGAAGTGGAGAGAGAAGCGCATTCAGGTGTCTCGCTGTCTGGCACTTCAGAAGAGGTTGGGTTGCTGCTCGGTGTGCTGCAGCAGGTACTGAAGTTGCTGACCGATCCCAAGCCCCTGCATCGGACGCTCGGCATTGAACCCATCGGTCCACCCGCAATAGGCCCCTCCCGCCAGAACCGTGAGCCGATCATGGCGATGCTTCTGCAATTGCTCGGCCACCTTGGCTGACCACACGCGACGCTCGGCGGCGGATTTGTCGTTCAGGGTCTCATCGTAGGGTTCGATGACATCCTCCGGGTCGACCACGCCGTGTTTCGCTGACAGGATCAGCCAGCGATCACCATGTTGTTCTGCGTACCTGCGGGACTTGATGAACAGTTCTGAGCGGTAGATGTCCTTAGCCTTAGCGGCGTTTGGCAGTTTCTTGCCACAGCAAGCAACCAGGACAATGTGTTCCGACATCGCTGCGGCGTGGGCCTGCATCAAGATGTTCATGTTGTGTGCAGCGCGACCCATGTTGTTCTCGTTGCTACCGTAGGTCCTGGTGTCGATTCCTTCAGCACGCAAGATTGAGCAAGCCCGACAGGAGCATTCCGGAGCGACGATACCGCCACATTCATCGTTGCCCGGGCGCGCGGCCTGGTGCTTTTCTAGGCGTGTGCCATCCCGCGTATAGAAAAGCCCGCCCGTGAACGCTTGCTTGAAGTGACTTGAGCCGTCGAACGAGTCAATCCCGATGCGCTTCCACCGCGAGGCGTATTCGGGCGATGAAAGCCCGAGGATGTGCAGATGCACCTTGGGCACGGCCGCCCTTAGGGCCACAGCGATTTCCGTCGCGAGTTCCTTCTTGCCGGCCTGCGCAGCCATACCGCCCAGTGCAATGTGCTGGTACCCGAGCTTTGCGTAGGCGACGGCAGCGTCTACACGCTCTTCAATGGTGACGCCATGCACCGTCGCCATGGGTTTGTGCTCAGGGCTGACAACCTCGAGAAACTCTGTCGCATTACGCAGATTGATTTCCCGCCGGCGAGCGACGTCCACCCCAGGAATCAGCATGTGATCGGGGGCGATGACCAAACTCCCCGGAGGGGCGAACTGTTGGTACAGGTCTGCGCATTCCTTTGGCGAGTAGTCGGGCTCATCACTGAGCCGGTATGACCAGGCGCCGCAGTCCCAGATCATCGGCCGGTCACGAGGCACATCGGTGCGCTTGTAGACGAGCGAGGAAAGCCAACCGTCGGGTTGTACGTCCAAAAACTCCCAGAAAGGCGTACGTTGCCCCTTGAGCTTGATGTAGTCGCGGTTACCGATAACGCCGTAGTAGGAGGTCATTCGCAGCGCTTCATAGTCAGGCGATGCCCAGGACTTTGTGGGTCTGGACACTCAGGCGCCACTTGGGATGGGTCATGCAGTACTCGACAGCAAGTCGGGCATTGCGCTTTTGTTCGATGCCGTCCATGGGCTGCAGGAAGAAGTGCTTGAAGTCCAGCCCCTCGAATTGCTCTGGCCTTGCTTGGGGTTGTGGGTAGACGAGCTTGAGTTCGGTACCGCGTTTGAGTACGAGCTCAGCACCAGCCTTTGGGCTCACGCAGATCCAATCGAGCCCCTCGGGCGCGGGCTGCGTTCCGTTGGTCTCGACCGCGATCTCAAAGCCTTTGGCGTGCAGCGCCTTGATCGCCGGCTCGTCAAGCTGCAGAAGCGGCTCGCCGCCGGTGCACACGACCAACGGACGTCCACCGCTACCGGCGGGCCACTGAGCCGCGACGGCTGCAGCGAGCTCATCAGGCGTCGCGAACTTGCCCCCACCCGGGCCATCTGTGCCGACGAAGTCAGTGTCGCAGAACTGGCAGATGGCCCTGGCGCGGTCTTCCTCGCGACCGGTCCACAGGTTGCAGCCAGCGAATCGACAAAACACGGCCGCCCGGCCTGCCTGACCGCCTTCGCCTTGCAATGTGTAGAAGATTTCTTTGACGGTGTAGGTCATCGTCAAACCGGCAGCGCCGGCCCCTCCTGCCCTGCGCTGACGATAGCGCCGCACCCGCGGGTCTCGTACAGATCCACCCGATCAAGCTGCGGCAGTTGCGCACGCGCTTTCTGCAGGATCCACGCAGCGATGGATGCGCTGTCGCAATCGCGCAGGTCGGGGATCTCATGCAGCGGCTGATGGTCAATCGCCTTGAAGATCGGGTTGAAGATCTCTTTGACGTCGCCGAAGTCGATGGTCCAACCCATCACCTGGTCGAGCGGTGCCGACAGGTGCAGTCGCATCGTGTAGGTGTGCCCGTGGATCCGCCGCGACGCGCTGCCGTCGGGCGCTCGCTTCAATTGGAGCGAACTGTCGAGCGTCATTTCCTTCCAGATCCGGTACTGCTGCCCGTCGTAGTTTGCACCGCACGAGGCAGTCTCGAAAACGGTCACCCAGGACAGCTCAGGAAGCTGGGGCTTGAGACGATTCCAGAGCCAGCTGGAGATCACCTCGCTGGTGGGGTTCTGTAAACCTGGCAGATCATTGAGGCAGGCGTAGTTGAGCTCCATGTGGATCGGTGCCCACAGCGCGTCCAGATGGTCGTAGTCGATGCTCAGGTCACGGTCGCCAAGGTTCTGATTCGCGTGGATGATGATTTCAAACCCGTGGCCATGCATACGTCCACACTTGTGGCCCAGGGGCACGTTGGGCAGACGGTGCGCAGACTGGACTACGTAGCGGCGCCACACATGCGCGCGCCCGTCGCGGTCAAGGTCCACTCCTTCATGCGGGGTGCTCTGGATACCAACCTGTTCGATGCCCGGTACATCCAGACCCTCGCGTAGCCACCGGGCGAGGTTCTCGTCGGTCGGTTGTTGCACCTGTTCGTTCAGGAGCCGGTAGTCGAGTTGCGCGATGCGAGCTTCCACGAGCTCACGTAAGCGCTCGACTTCTCCGCCGGGGAAGTGTGCCCAGCCCTCGGGCAGATCACACCGCACCTTGGCGAGGAAGCTGTGTCCGTGCAGGCGACGAGACCGGTGCCCGACCGGCAGGATGTCGACATGTCGTGCTGCTTCGAACCCGGCGGAGGCGACGTGAAGTGTCTTGTGCGTCATCGTCAGTCCGTCCCGAGCGACTTGCCTGCCGCCATGCTGTCCATGGTCGACTGTTGTTCTGGCATGAAGCGATTAAGCAGCCACGCCCAGACCGATCCGCCCAACACCTTGGCAACGAACTGGGCAATCACGATCTGCGGCATCAACGCACCAAATGCGATCGTTGGGAAGATCACCGAGTCAACCGCTGCGCCCGCTACGTTGGAGCCATTGGCTCGCATCAGCCAGGTTCCCTTAAGCCTGACGAACGTGCCCCAGTCAATGAGCGCTGCAGCTGTGAAGGCCACCGCAGATGCCACGGCGATCTGCCCCGCAGCTGGGTTCAGGACGTAGGTTAAGGCACCAGTGAACGCGATAAGTGATCCCATCTGCCAAACCTTCAGACGCACGTGTAGCCAGTCGCGCAACGCAAGGTCCAGACCGATTAGTACAAAGGCGTTGATAGCCGTCACGCTTGGCCCAAAGGTCGCCACGGAGAGGTTCGCCAAGGTCATGGCGATGGTGTACGCAGCGATGGCTAAGAAGAGAGTCATTGAAGGTCCTGAGTTCTTGGGCGGCGAGGAAGACGTACGGATCATCTCTCAGGTCATTCCGTGGCGTACGTAAAGTGGGTCCTTGACCCCGGCCTCGGCGAACCCCTTCGCTCGCAGCAGGCAAGAGTCGCAACCTCCGCAGGGCTTGCCGTCTTCCTGAGGGTCGTAACAGCTGCTCGTGTGCGAGTAGTCGACGCCGAGCCGCAGGCCCTCCAGCACGATCTGAGCCTTGGTCAGGCTGATCAGAGGCGTATGGATTTTGAGCTTCTGGGTTCCTTCAACCCCCGCCTTGGTGGCGAGGTTGGCCATGGTCTCGTAGGCTGCGATGTACTCGGGTCGGCAGTCGGGGTAGCCGGAGTAGTCCAGCGCGTTGACGCCCACAAAGATGTCCGATGAGCCGAGCGTCTCGGCCCAGGCCAAGGCGAAGCTCAGGAAGACGGTATTGCGCGCGGGAACGTAGGTAACCGGGATGCCGTGGGACATGTCCGTGGTGGACCGCCCCTTGGGCACCTCGATGTCGGCCGTCAGCGCCGACCCGCCGAACTCGCGTAGGTCGATCTGGGCGACCACGTGGCGCGCGACCCCTTGGGTTGCAGCGACGGTCTCCGCAGCCTTTAGTTCATGGATGTGCCGTTGCCCGTAGCGGAAGCTCAATGCGTAACAGTCAAAGCCTTGGCTCTTGGCGATCGCCAGCACCGTTGTGGAGTCAAGCCCACCACTCAAAAGGACAACCGCAGCGGGTTTTCTCATTTCATCGCCTCCTGGCTAGCCGTTTGCCGACCAGCACCAAGCGACAGGTCCTCAACAGCTATCGGTTCAATCTTGTTCGCGAAGGCGACGATCTCATCGACCTCCACCTTCGTGAAAACAACAGACTTTCGTCGGTACCGGCGGCCTAGCGGGACATCTCCCTCTGCTCGCCAGCGCCAGAGCGTTTGCCGAGAGACACCCAACATCTGGGTGACTTCCGTGGTGGAAAAGAACTCAACACCTTCGATGGAAAGAGGCATGGTCGTAGCGGTCCGCAACGGTCTGTTACGCATTATAACGCTAGTTGACGCATGGGTTTCCAAATTTCGTGGGGCGTCACTGACCTCCCAGCCAGAGCTTGAATTCGGCAGCCAACGGCGCCGAGGGCGCAAACATCTCGCGATAGCCCTCCTGAAGGCGGAAGTACTCACCGTAGTCGTCCAGCCGGCTCCAGGGCATGGGTAGGTCCGGCCCACCGACCGCTTTAGCCGCAGTGACGAAAACGTTGTCGATGGGAATGTGGGCAAAAGAGTAATGCGGCAGATAGCCTGGCAGGCGGGATTCGCCCATCGCGAACACATACTTGAGGGTCATGTTCAGCCACTTCTGGGCTTGACCATGAGAGAAGGCGTTGAAACCGCGCTCGTGGTAATGCCACCGGATATCCGAGCAGGCTTTGCGGTGCCAGTGATCAAAAGATTGCTGGCTTGCACTCAAGGCCGGAAGCGCGGCTACCAACTCAGCGACCAAAAGGTGCGCGCTGTTACGCAACTCCTCAGACCTCTTGTGTGCAGCGAACCCGTGCAGCGTTCGATTGAGGTCGAGGTAGGCCCTTCTGACGCATAGTTGCAGCGAATCCTCGCCGTCGCCGAAATAGCATCGAATCAAAAAGCCGAAATAATCTTCCCTGCTCGGCATCTGGAATATGGGGCGTGTGGGCGCCTGATTTTTCTGGACCATAGTTCAACCCCTTAGGGAACTTGTGCGACTCATAGCCACCGAGGACTGTGCCCCAACGTGGATGTAACGCTCTGGCGCACAAGTGATGATGATCGTTTGAGTGTCCTGACTTGCGACGCGCAGCACCGCGCCCATGGCCTCGAGCCGGCCCTCGTCAGTTGACCCAAGTGCATCGTCGAGCACCAGCGGAACGCCACCATCCTTCGACACCATCGACGCTGCTGCGAGGCGCACTAGTAGTCCCAGTTGTTCCTGTGCGCCGGTGCTCAGCTGTTTGACGGAAACCGTAACGCCGTCAACCGTCCGGCTCACGACCTGCAGTCGTTCGTCGACATCGACACGAAACGTAGACCCGAACACGTGGCGTCCGAGACGCTCAATGCCGTCTCGAAGCGGGGCAACGTAGGCTCTGCGCATAGCCTGCCTTTCGGCGCTAAGAGTTTCGTAGAGCAGCTTGGCGGCCAGTGCTCGCCGCAGCAATCGCGCGAGGGAATCCGCGGCTTCAAAGGTCGCGCGCTTTGACTCAGCCAGCGCTTCAGCGAGTCCCTTGTCCCCGACAAGGTCGAGCTTTGTACGCAGACCGATCAGCTCGCGATCCTGGGCGTCGAACTGCTCCCGCGCTGCCTTCGCTGCCGCGGTTGCGGCGTCCAACATGGATTTTGCCGATTCGGGGTCGGCCCCTTCGAGCCGGTTTTCAGCGGCCGTGAAGTTTGCGGATGCCGTTTTCGCGCTTGCCTGAGCCGTCTCAAGCGCGCTTGCAAGTGCAGCGTCGCTCGACAGAGCGCGTGCTTGTTCGAGACGCCCGATGGCGTTCTTGTGGTCTTGCTGTTCTCTTTCGAGCGTTGCTGAGCTTCGCGCATGCTTCTCTCGGCATCGAGTGTGATGCTCCTGAACCTCCCCGAAGACCGCCTCAGCCTTCTTCTGGAGGGCTCTAGCCTCGGCCGCGGCCGTCGTCGCCGAATTGAGCAAGACTTTACACTCATCTGAGGTCGACGGCAGGGCGATTTCTGAAGTTCTCTTCGCCTTGTACGCGTCGACCTTTGCCTTCGAGGCTTGAATGCGTTTGCCAAGCTCCTCCCGTGTCAGATCCCGCAGGTGCTCTTTGGCAACGCGATCCCGATCAGCGAGCGTTCGCTTCGCATCGGCGAGGCAGGCCCATGCCGATTCTGCCTCCTCCGAATTGGCGACGCCGGCCTGCGCACACGCCTTCGCGAGAGCACTCTCCGCGTCCGCCACCGCCTGCTTAAGAGTGTCGGCGCTCGTGCCCGGCTCGACGCGAACTTCCGCAACGCTGCCGATTTTTAAAGCCACGGTCTCATTCACGGAAAGCGCCCGAGTCTGACCTGCTTGGAGGGCCAGTGCCTCGCCGTTGATAGCGATCGGCACGGACTCTAGGGAGGTGATGCTGACTTTCGGCGAGGCGGAGTTCAGAATGCCCTGCTCGGTCTTTAGCTGAACTTCCGCGTTGCGGATCTTCGTCCGCAGTTGCTCGGTGATCTTGGTCGCGGATACGACCGCGCTGGCTTGTGCCGCCGCATCGTCCGCGAGGGTGACGTGTTGAAGCCGCTCCTGCATCCGAACGAGCTCGAACTCTTCTTCTCGAAAATCCAAATCGGCGCGACGGATCGATTCCTCGGCGTCGCAGCGGGTAGCCATGGCAGTCGCCTCATCGCGCTTCGTGCGAGCCTCGCTCAGCGATCCAGTGGCACTGTCCAATGCCGCCGTCGTCTGGTCGTGTTGGGACTTGGCGTCTTGCACCTTCTTTTCAGATGCCGCTGCCTGATCGATTAGTTCATTACGTTGCTGCAGCCCACTTTGCGCCGTCTGCATGGCATGGTCGGCGAGCTGTTTGGCGGAGCGCGCTAGCTCCACAACGTCAGCCAGCTTGGAAACGGTGTCCCAGGTCGCCTGTGCCTTGGCTTGTGACGCATCCAGCCCGGCGAGCCCTCGCTTCAATGTGGCGAGAGATCTCTCAAGAGAGGCATGGCGGGTTACATCCGCCTCCAGCGCGTTCAGCTCGCTCTGCAGCCCCTGTTCCTTTGCGGTCGCCTCCGCCGCCCGCGTCCGCGCCTGACCAAGCGACGGTTCCTTTTCTTTGCCGGTATCGGTGTAGTACTGGCCATATTCCGCGTAGGCTGACTCGAAGAGCGCGTTTTCCTTGTCGCCCGCCTTGGCCTGGCCGGCGGCGCGATCGAGCGCCTCGGATAAGGCGCGTTGGTCGTGCAACGCCGGCATTTCCAGATTCCCTCCCTGAAGGATCCGTAGCGCCTGCCAGAGGCCCGTGTCGACGCTGCCGTCGAGAATTTGCCGCACTCGCTCGTGTGCCTCTCGCCCTGAAAGGTTCTCAGCCCTTGGGGAATGGATTGTTAGGACGGTTTCTCGGTCTTTGTGAAACCGTTTGAAATAAGTAAATCGGTAATCACCTATTTCAATGTCCGCCTCAACCTCGGCACCGACATCTCTGCTGACATGTTTGATATTTCGCACCTCCTCCTTTTTGCTGTCATCGCGGTGATCAAAGAGAACATCAACCGCAGTCATGAGAGTCGATTTGCCAGCTTCGTTTGGGCCGTGAATGAGGGTGACGCCTGTCAGCGAGAGTCGGACTTCGACTTCGTCGACTCCACAAAAATTTTTGAGGCGGACTCGCTCGATTTTCATGCCGTCCTCCCAACCAATCGAACCAACAGCGCGAGCGCGTCTGCGGCCTGATCCCGCTCTGTACCCGTCCCGCTTGCTTGGGCACGTAATTTCTCAACAGAAGAGGCGGCGAAGCCAGCTAGATTGAGGTTTTCGAAATCCTCCCCTGCCGGCATGATGCTGAGCTCGGAGCGACTTCCCGAACGAACGATCGCAGCGAAGAGCTCACTTGCGTGTTCCTCGACCTCCTCAAGGCGGGCGTGGGACTGAATGTCGAGGGTTCCCACCAGGCCGAGCTTAAGGATTGTTCGTTCTTTGTCCTGACTAGCCTCGAGAAATCGCGACAGTGCCTCCACATCTTCGGAAGTTGAAACGTGTGTTTCGTGGACGGCAAAGCGCCATGCACCGTTTTGTCGTGGCGTCGCCGTGATAGTGTCAGGCTCGAGGTCCACTATTAGTACCTTGCCCGGGTCAACCTCGCCAAAATCGTACGCTTCGTGAGTGCCGGAGTAGTAGATCCGCCCACTCGTTCCGATGCTGGTGAGTGAGTGACGGTCCCCCAGGGCCAGGTACTGATATCGTCCCTCTGAGAGCGCTTTTTCTGCGTCTGCGACCCGTATGAGCGCTGGGTTATCTTTGTCGGGGGAGAGTTGGTCGACGGCACCGTGACCAACCATGATTCGAATGACGCCAGTCGTGGCCTCTAATGCGTCGGCTGCCGTTGAGACCAGGTCGGTGAGAGGACGCTTTGACGTCCAGGGGGCTCCGACTACTTCGATGCCAGGGCGCACCTCAAAGATTTTTCCCATGGCGTCAAGAACATGGACATTCGCTGGCTTGCGGTCTTTCCACGGTTTGCTGCTGAACACACTGGCCGCGTCCAACGGATCATGATTCGCCGGCAGAAGGTAGATCGGGATCTCGATGCTTGCCATGGCTTCGCAGGCCTTCAGGATAGTCCTCCTGTCGACCTGGTTTGACTCAAAAATATCGCCGGCGACAACGATAAATTCGCAGAGTTCCTCTTTGGCAATGCGACCGAGATTGCGGATACCCTCGAATCGAGCTTCAGCCCAGCGAGCCTGGGAGTCTGCGCTCAAGAACTGTCGAGTGACCCCAAGCTGCCAGTCACTGGTATGCAAGAACCTCGCCTTCATCGCCCCTCCTTATCTGGCTTGTCATGACCTACTTCGTCCGGAAGCGACACCCACAGGTCGGCACTTAACACTTAATGTTAATTCGTGCCGGGCTCATTGGATGAGCCTGGCGGCTGCCCCTGCGCCAAGGAACCTATGGGAATCACGGAGGGGGCACCATTTTCATTAAACCATGGTGGTAAATTTAGTTACATGGCACGGCTAGTTCCCTCAGATATCGATTCCGGTTCGGAAAATATTCATGTCCCGGAATTACGAACGCTTTTGCGGCTTCGCGATGGCCTGAGCGACCGCTATGTCGTCTACCACAGTGTGCACTGGGCAAAGGCCGACCTGAGCGGTGCCGTCTACGGCGAAATCGACTTTATCGTTGCCAACGACGCGGGCAGGCTTCTTGCCATTGAGCAAAAGGACGCTCAGATCGTCGCTACATCCAGCGACCTTTTTGCCAGATACGCGTCGGCTGGCGTAGGTAGAGATCTTGGTCGTGCCGCTGAGAAAAGCATCACCACTCAGGTGAACCGCAATCTCAACGCACTGCGTTCGCAGTTTTCACGTCGCTACCCTGGTCGGGCGCTCGAAATTGACCACCTCTTGTATCTGCCACTTGCGCGACTTGCGGGAGAGTTGCCGTCTTCTATCGATCCGACGCGGGTTGTGGATGCGGACCGCGACGACCAACTGGAGTCGGTAATCGAGCTACTGCTTACGGGACTTCCGGTCGGGTGGTCGGATGACCGCTTGGACGACCTCCCGCGCATCGAAAGCTTTTTGTCTCAAAAGGTGGGCGCAGCCCCCCATATCGGCCTGCTTGGTAGATCCGCGCGAGAAGTGACCTCGCGTCTGGCTGGAGGCCTCTCTACCTGGGCAACGCGTTTGACCATGGAGCCGTGGCGCCTTCGAGTGAGAGGGACAGCCGGATCTGGAAAAACGCAGCTCGCGCTGCAAGCGTTGAACCAGGCGCACGAGCTGCGGCAGGCTGCCTTGTATGTGTGCTTCAACCGCCCGCTTGCCGATGCCATGAAGAGGGTTGCGCCAAACCCAGCGTCGGTGGTGACCTTCCATGAACTCGCGCGCCTTGCTTTGGAGCAGGCCGGCAAACCTGCGGTTGACCTCTCGCATCCCCAAGCATTCGTCATGCTCGCACAAGCATTCATCGAGATCAGCCCGCTCCTTGCGGACACTTTTGACACACTGGTCATCGATGAGGGGCAGGACTTTGAGCAAGCGTGGGCGCAGAGTCTGATTCGGATGGCACGCAGTGATGCCCGGTTGCTGTGGCTAGAGGATCCCGAGCAGTCTCTGTATGACCGGCCCCCGGTAGTCTTGTCTGGGTGGGTCGGCATGACGAGTCCGGTTAACTATCGTTCCCCGCAGCTTTTGGTTGAGTTCATCAATTGGCTTGGCCTCACTGACGACCCCGTTGAGGCTGGAAGCGCTGTACTAGGCTTTGACCCAAAATGGTACCTCTATGCTGATTCCGACTCGCCCCTCGAGGCCACTGAACAAGCGCTAAGCGATCTCAAGGCTGATGGCTTCGCCCCTTCTAATATTGCAGTTTTGAGTTTCCATGGTTTGGGGTCAAGCAAATTAGCCGGCTCATCCGGCCCAGATCAGTTAGGTGGTTCGAAAGTGCGCCGGCAGTCGGGGTATGACTCGGACGGAATCGCGGTGTGGACAGACGGTGATCTTCTAGTGGACTCAGTTTTTCGCTTCAAGGGCCAGGCCGCAGACGCAGTCGTCGTGACAGAAGTCGATTTTGAGCAATTCACGCCGCGAGAGCGACGTCGTCTATTCGTTGCACTGACGCGTGCCAGGTTACAAGTGGCGTTGGTGACGACTGAGCGCGCGGCGGGGGTGCTCAGAGCAAGACTTGACGGGTAGGCTTGCGCAGCATGTCGGGTCGCCCAAAATTTGTGTTTTATGCCGTTCAATTACGACAAGCCACTTTTGATAATTTCTTTAACGGCAAAGTTTCGTGATTTGGAGCCGGGGAGATGGAGTACCACCTCGTCACCAACAACGGCACCAAGAAGAGCCTGAGCTAGCGGACGGTTTTCGTTGACGATTCCGTTAGAAAAATCGTCCTTGCCATTTGTGATTTGGACCGTCAGCACATCGTTTGGATGAGCCAGGTCTACGTAGCGAACCACGCTGCCAACTTCGACCTCCAGGTCATCCTCGGTATCGATCAGAATGGAGTTGACTGCCTCCCGCTCCATTTCGGCCTGAGTGGAGTTCTCGACCGGCTCAACCATCTCGATCACTCGGGAGATAGCCTGTCCGGCCCGTTGACCCTCTTCGATCCAAGCTTCGCCAGAGGCGTGCTCGGGCTTCCAGCTTTCGCGCAGACCATCAAGGAAGCTGATGAGCTTTTCGGTTTCCTGCCTTGGCGTGCGGAACCAGTCCGTTGACCAGATCCGCCAGATGCGGCCACGCCAGCCTAGCGACTCAAGGATTTCTTGACGGATGCGATCACGATCTCGTACCGACAAGGCCGAGTGGTAGGTTGCACCGTCGCATTCGATCGCTGCCAGATACGAGCCTGGTGCGTCTGGATGCTTGACGGCAATGTCAATACGGTATCCCGCTACGCCCAGCTGAGGAGTGACCTCATACCCACGAAGCTTGAGCATGTCCATGACCGAGACCTCAAAGTCACTGTCTGGTTCATGGTCTGTCTCCTCAATGGTGGGCAGAGAACCTGTGCGGGCGTACTCGAGGTAGTTGCGCAGGGCTTTGGTTCCGTCTGGGGTAGTGCCATCCATCACGATGTCTTCAGGACGTAGGGATGTGTACAAGACGATCGACTTCTTTGCGCGGGTGAACAACACGTTCAGTCGACGCCAGCCACCTTGTCGGCTGATGGGACCAAAGTTCTGACGGACAGCGCTGGACCCTGTTGGTTTGCCGAAAGTTGTGGAGATGATGATGGCATCACGCTCATCGCCTTGGACGTTCTCGAGGTTCTTGATGAATAAGGGCTGCCCCTCAGCTGCCCAATGATCTCTGTAGGAATCGGCACCCCTAACCGTCCTCAGTCTCTCTTCCAAAAGTTCGGCGATGAGGTCTCGCTGCTTGATGTTCAGCGTGACGATGCCAAGAGACTCGATGGGGCGAATTGCAATATGTTCAACGACTGCATCGACGATCCGCTTGGCTTCACGCAGATTGGTTTGATTTTCATAGATGGCGTCGGCTAGGTAGACGGCACGCACGCCGAGCTTTCCGCCTTGCCCATAGGGCGAGGGGAAGATCACCAGGTTGCCGCGGTAGAAGCTTTGATTTGAAAAAGCGATCAACGAATGGTGCTGCGAGCGGTAATGCCAGCGCAGCGAGCGCGTTGGTCTGAAATGTGAAGTGCAGACATCCAGAATGCTCTCGGCATCCGTGGTGGTGAAGTGATCCTCACCACTGTCACCGTCCTGAGTCATCCGAGAGAAGAACGACGTCGGGGGCAACTGTTTGGGATCACCAACCACCACCAATTGACCACCACGGGCAACCGAGCCGATCGCCTCCTCAGGCTTCAACTGGGATGCTTCGTCCATGATGACGAGGTCAAACTTGATGACCCCAGGAGCTAGGTATTGCGCCACGGCTTGCGGCCCCATCATGAAGCAGGGCTTGAGCGCCTGAACCGACCCGCCGGCTCGACTGAGAATTTTTCGAACGGGCATGCGTGGGCGTTGCTGCGGCATGAGGTAGTTCAGCAGAACCATCTCAGTGCGATCATCGACGCGGGCACCGTTTCTGCCGGGCGGCGGAGACGCCTTGCGAGCACATTCATATCCGATGGACTTGCCCCGCAGAGCAATGATTTCCTTGTCCAGCCGTTTGAACTCCTCCCGGATCTGGTTGTGCTTAAGACCGGTGAAGCGACCAAGCTGGGGAATGTTTCGGAAGGCCTCCCGAGTGATTGTGCTGTAAGTGCAATAAGCGTAGGCGTCTGACAACTCGTCGGGCTGGATGCGCTTGTTTTCGAGAAGGTCGACAAACTCAGATAAGGTCAGCTCATTAGCCTCCTTACGGCGAGTTAGATACAGAGACCATGGAATCAGAAGGTCCTTATCCTCGACTGTCTTTTTAACTACGTCATGCAGGGCGCTCGCAAACAGTTCCAAGTCTTCGTCTGCAGGTGCACCGGTCCATGTGTCCAGTTCGAACTTCCCGAACTGCGACAAAGCATTGCTTAAGCCCTCAACCTGCTTCAATCCCGTGTGGACAGGTTCCAGTTTGGAAACCAGAGTTCGACAGGCTTCAATCGGATGCCCTGTGCGCAGCTTGGACTTGACCTGTGGCGACAAATTCAGACTGTCGATGCTTTGACCGAAGGACAGCGCCTCTATGGCGGTCGAGCAGTCGGTGTCCACGCCCAGGTAGAGATCACCGAGGAGGGACTTGACGCGGGCATTGGCTTCAATCTGCGATTTCAGAGACGAGCGTTCCAAGGCTGCGTCGCATCCGGTGATCACTTGGTTGAATGTGGCTTGACTGCGAGTCTCCAACTCAAGCCATTCGAATCGGTCATGGAGGGCATTTTTTAATTCATCGGTCTTCTCCAACACCTTTTCGAGGAGATTGCTACCGCTAAATTCAGACAGGCGTTTGAGCTTTGCGTTGATGTCTTTGACTGCTGCGATGGCGGTCGTGATCTCCAGCTTGACCGTCGAGAATTCCCGGCGCAAGGCGCGGGCTTGGTCGGCAGTGAAGCTGATGGGGTCGATCAGGACTGCTTGGATATCCTCCGAGGCAACTTTGATGCCTCGATTCCATTTCGCTAGCGCAAGGTATCCCTCCAATGGTGAGGCGGCGGCCGGCGCGGGGAAGCCGAGATACTGCATCCAGGTCGGCGAGGTCTTCCACTGTTCTTTGAGTTCCAGTAGTTTGACCACTTGTTCGAGCGGCTCCAGCCGCTTGTGGCCAGGCATCTTGAGCTTGGTGCGTTGGAGTGCCTTGTGCAGCCCTACCGCCTTTCGCCACCGACCTTGAAAGATGCGATACCACGCGTCGCCTTCGCGCAGGGTCAGGATGGCCTGCTTGATATCTCCTTCATGTGGCAAGGTGTCGACATACAGCGATTCCCCGAGTTCTTTTTCAAGACCCGTCCACTCACCTTGTAGGGCAAGCAAGTTCTCGAGGGCCTGGACTGCGCCATCGCGAGTCATCCCTGGAGACTGGAGATGGAAGTGCTCCTCCGGAGCATCTAGAACGAGATCGGTAAATCTGAGCAATTGCTCAAGCTTCTGCGTTGATCCGTTGTATGGGATCTTCTTCTCGCTCAGAAACATTACCAAGTTAGCGTTAGCCGTAGAAAGTTTGCCCGCCGTCTCAACCAGTTGTTGATGAAGGACGCGAAGCTCGTTGAGCGTTCCTAGCTCTGCCCCTAAACTTCCAGCGATTCTTTGCAAGCGTTTGAGGTCATCTGCCCCAGACTTTGTGATGTTGGATTCAAACTTCAGAGCGGTTTTGACGGCATCTTCGAGACTGTGGAACTGTTCGACTTGTTTGGAAAATGCGGCAAGTGCCTGAGCGGCTTTGGCTCCCGTCTCGTCGTTCTCAAAAAATCCCGGGATGAGGTGCAAAGGTAATTGCTGATTAGCAGTGTCAAGCAGGTTTCTCAGTACGGCCAATTGCTCACCGCTGAACTGCAGAGACACGTTGTGGACGCTGCCTCCAAGAACTTGGGCAAATTGCTTCGATGCCTCCACCAAAGTTTGCCCCCAGCTGTCGGCTTCCTGAAACAACTTTGTGAGTTTGACTTCATCACCAGGAATTAGCCGTTCTGGATAGAACCCCCAGAACGTACAGCTCGAATCAAAGCCACCGACGGACTTGTATTGAGCGCCCAGGTAGCCAAGACAGTCGATGCGTCGACCGAACTCGAATTCGGAAATTTGAGTTGCATCACCGATGCTGATCTGGCTGAGCATGCTCTCTTCGTTGCTCAACCCTTGGCGGTGCTTCTCTGCTCGCCACATGATCCGATGCAGCGTCAAACCAAATGCGTTGTGCGCGATGGAGTTGATCAGGTCCGTGTAGGCTTTGAGATCTTTGCGGTGAGCCTCTAGCTGTTGCTGCAGACGAGGAAGGTCGTTGGGGTGGCTCGGCCTGAAGGTGGTCCGCTTAGCTATTTCTTCTAAGACCCGTTTTTTGTTCGTCTTGTTGCTGTGCAGTTCAAGAACGAATGGGTCAAGCCCAGCAAGTGAAAGCCGGTTCTTCACCACTTCAAGAGCTGCTAGTTTCTCAGCAACAAACAGCACCTTCTTTCCCTCGGCAAGGCAGGCCGCGATCAAGTTCGTAATGGTTTGGGACTTGCCCGTACCCGGCGGGCCTTCGATCACCAGATTCTTCTTGAGCGACAAGACATCGATGAGGGCGCTGTGCTGAGAGCTGTCAGCGTCGTAGACCAGCGGGATGCTGGCCCCTGGGCCTTCTTCCACCAGATGTTCTTCGGCCAGGCTTAAGCCCGCTCCTCCGTCATCGGCTTTGCCTTCGAATACCTCACGAACGATTGGGTGATCAATGAGAGAGTTCTCTTCTCCGTTTGCGGGCCATTTGGTTGGATCTAAATCTCTAACCAGTAGCATGTTGCTGAAACTGAGCAAACACAGAGAAACTCGATGCTTGAGTGCGAAGCCGGGTTGTTTTTTGATGATCGACTGAAGCTCGGCAAAGTAGCCGTTCACGTCGATCTGTTCTTCACCTAGTTCAGGCAAGACCAGCCCGAAGTCGTTGCGCAGCTTCTCTCGCAGTGAGAGGTTCTCGGAGATGTCGTCTCCGGTGTACTGCAGGGAGAACTGCTGGATGCCCGCAACCTCCTTCTTTTGCAGCGACACAGGTACGCTGATCAAGGGGGCTGTGAAAGTTTTTTCGCTGTCCCGCTGATCTGGAAATTCCAAGAACCCGAGCACCAGAAACAGCATGTTCGCGCCGGTTTCCTCAATCGCCAGTGTTGCCTCGCGCTCGATCTTGCGGCAGTGCTTGGCCAGATCGTCCGGGTACATCAGTGCCCGAACATTTGACTCGTCTGACTCCTCCCCTGCATCTGAAATGTCGTACCCGGTTGGGACGCCCACCGATTTGGCCCACTCTCGGGGTTCGGGGCGTTGGAGTCGGCCATTGCGATCAACCCAGTCTCTTCGGGCGGGTTCAGGCAGTCCAAGCACGCTGATGGTGGCCTTGGTGTTTGCCTCAACTAGCTTTTGATAGATGGCGGCAGGGTGGCCCTCGACAAACTGTAGAGATTTGCCGGCCGTGTGCTTAAAGTTGATGAGGCGGTTTCGCCCTGTCAGATCGAGCAGTTTCAGGCGTAACTGCTCCAATGCTGATGTAAGAGGGGAAGCGCTATCGATCATGTTTTTCTCAAGGGATTGAAGTCATGCGGCTATTGCTTATGTCGTGCAGCAGTTCCTGATTCGATCGACGACTGATCTCTGATCCACCCATCGATGTCGGCCTTTGAGAATCGCCAGCTTCCGCCTACCTTGAAGGCTGGAATCTGTTTGGCTCCCGCCAGCCGGTAGATAGTTCGCTCGGTGACCTTGAGGTAGTCGGCGACTTCCCCAATGGTCATGATGGCGTTTTCAACTGGGCTGGATGGCATGGTCTTGGCCAGATTCATAGTAGGAAACGCCAGCATAGTGCAAAGTTTTCAATCTGCGGTTGAAAGATTGAAGGATTGTGCGGGGGTACAGGCTCACCGGATGAGCCCGGAAGCCCCCTTGACGGATGAGCCCATTCGGTTACACTTTTACCTGCATCAAGACAAGGCCCGACGGCCTTACCAACCTGCCCCCGGACAAGGTGGACGCGAAAGCGGATGCGGCTCCAGCCGGAGCAACCAACCGGGAGATGCGTCGGCCCTCCACAGACTCTCTGGAGGGCTTTTTTATGTCTGAAACGACGCAGATCCACCCCGATAAGGTCCGGGCATACATGGCCACCGACTACCGCCTCGGCCACACTGAGCACGACATCATCCTGAACATCGGCGTGCGCTCTGAGCGCCTTGCAGCCTTGTTCTCTGGCAATGCGGTCACCTGCGGCGCGTTCCTTACCGCCTACAACCCTCAGGGAACCATCCAGTCCGATGCGGCCAAGGCCCAGGGACACGCCGAACTTGCCAGCAAGCTTAAGGAACTGGGACTCCAGGCCATCGAGGGCTCCGGCAGCGAAGAAGGCACCAAATGGCCTGCAGAGAAGAGTTACTTCGCTCTGGGCCTGGCCCTGGAGCCTGCCAAAGCCATTGGCACTCACTTTGACCAGGACGCCATTGTCTGGGTCGGACCAGACGCTGTTCCGCAGCTCATCTTGCTGCGCTAACCCTTTTTCGGTCTGGCCGACCAAAGGGCTGGGGGGAGTTGATCCAGATTGCCGCCCCCGACACATCGTCAAATGCGGCTAAATAGGAGATAGTCATGTCAGAAGCAATTACTTCGAAAACCGCCACAAACAACGCCATTGAGTGCGTTTTGTCGGCATCTGATAGTTATATTGAGACTTTGAGCATCCAAGACATCGACTTGCAGCCCGGGCTTTTGGAGTTGGTGATCAGGACGCAGTTGTTGAGCGCTAAGAACCCGGCGGAAAAGCGGGTGAAGTCCAGGACATGCATTGAGCGGTCCAGATTGATTGAGCTTCAACAAGGTATTGGCCAGTTCTTGCAAGCAACAGAGAGCTCATCTGGTGAGCCATTGAAAAGGTAAATTAACGGCAAGGTTTTAGTTAACCGGGGCGATTTCAACCGAATTGCAGGCCCCACCCATCGGAAAAACTGCTAAAGAGGAGAAAAACTGTGACTCAACTTCAAAATGGACTCTATCCGCACCAGGTAGACGGGATCAAATTCCTGACCCAGCACGGGCGTGCCATCCTGGCCGACGACATGGGACTTGGCAAAACGCGCCAAGCCGTGATCGCCATGAATGAGGCTACCCCTAATGGGATCGTGCTGGTGATCTGTCCTGCTTCTCTCAAACTGAATTGGGAGCGCGAAATTCATCTGGTTCAGGCCGACGACGCGGTTGAGGTCATCGGCGTCAAAGGCTATGAGGTGGCCGAACCCCGATGGGTGGTGGTCAACTATGACCAGTTGGCCAAAAACGCAGAGCGCCTTCGGACAATTCGCTGGTCGGGGGTGATCATCGATGAGGCGCACTTCATCAAGAACGCCAGCCAACGCACCTCGCAGGTTCTGAAAATCATTGGGGTGTCAGACAACAAGCAGGAAAGCGTTGAAGGGCCACGGCTGGTCTTTTTGCTGACCGGCACACCGATGCCCAACCGTCCGCGCGACCTGTTCAATTTGCTGAGAGCCGTGGGCCACCCAAGCGCCCGCAGCTTTCTGTCCTTCGCTAAGCGTTATTGCGGCGCATACAAGAATGACTTCGGCTGGGTTACGGAGGGTGCGTCGAACATCGCCGAGCTCAATCTGCTTCTCAAAGAGGTGATGCTGCGCCGAAAAAAAGATGAAGTGTTGGATCTGCCCCCAAAGATTCGGTCCTGGGTGCCGGTGCAAATTGAAGCGGCGGGTGCGTGGAAGTCTTACGAAGAGTTTTTAGGTTGGCTCGGTAACTCCGACCCATCCAAACCTAATGACACCGAATTCCTGGCTCGCATCACCAAGCTTCGTGTGGCGCTCCACAAGGCCAAACACGCCGCCTGTGCCGAGCGCATCAAGGACGTACTGGCTACTGGGCAGAAGGTTGTGGTGTTTACTTGTTACAGCGAGGGCATTACCAAGCACAAGAAGGCACTGGGTGACAAGGCAGTCACCATCACCGGATCCGACAGCGCCAAAGAGCGCATGGCCGCCATGGATGCATTTCAGAAGGACCCAGAAGTCCAAGTGGCCTTATGCAACCTGATCGCCGGTGGCGTGGGTTTGAACATGACGGCGGGAACGCACGTTATTTTTCAGGACCTGGACTGGGTGCCCGCCAATCACTTGCAAGCCGAAGACCGTTGCTATCGCATCGGGCAAAACCAACGAGTCACGGTCGAATACCTCATGGCAGATGGCACGCTAGACGGGTACATCGCGCAACTGCTGGAAACCAAGCTCAAGCTAGTCCAGGCGGTGGAGTCGGACGAACTGCCTGAGGCTTCAGTGCTGAAAGACCTTCAGGCCATGCTGCAAAAGCTTGGGCCAGCGCTGCTGCAAGAAGTGCGTGCAGGTAAGGCTCAGGGAGCAACGGCAACACGCATAGAAGCCATTGGGGACTTGGTGGCTGCACTCCCCCAGGACTCACCGCTCCTTGAGACCGGCTCATGGGAGTTTCCAAGCTCCAGTAACCCCAAGCAGAGCTACACCATCACCTTTGGTCGTGCCGGTCATTTGCAGTGCACCTGTCCTGGATTTGAATACCGGGGTGAGTGCAAGCACGTGCGTGAAGTGCGCAAGACGGCCTTGGCAGATTAAGGGTGAATATCATGAAGCAAATTGCACATATCGATAAAAAATGGCAAAGCAGCGTGACCGCTTACGTTGAAGTGACGTATGAAGATGGTTCCCACAAGTATTACCTAGAGGGACGATATGGCGGGGGACCTTTGACCGCTGAGGCTTATGCACTTGCCAAACCTTATCAGCCTAATGCTTGGAAAAGATACCGACATTTGGCAGGTAGACCGGGAATCGAGGTAAAGATCATTGATCCAAAAGATCATTTGCCAGTCGTGAGTTCTAGCGAGCCTGCAATCAGGGAGGAGATGCAATGAGTACACCCTGCTCAATTGAAATGTACGCAGAGCCTTTGGAAACATCATTAAGCGATTTAGATGGCGCAGTACTCGATGTGTTTTTTGCTCACTTGATCGTGAACCCTTTCGGTCCCACGCTGACTTTTGTGGCCGCAGCCGGAAGGCCCCAAATTGGACAAGCATTGCCACTGGTGAAGGTAATGCTCAACCCATTTTCACAAGACGTTCAGCAGATAGGACGTTTTTGGGTCGGCGACACATGGACTCCACTGCAAGATTTTGAGCCGTTTCTTGAGCTTGATTACGGAAGCTGTCCGACGCTGATGTTGATAAGCAATCAAATTGAGGAAAGCGTAAGAAAGGAGCTTGCATCAAAACTATTTGCAAATTTTGATGAAGACGTCGCACGTGTTTGTCGAAGTGTTGAAAAGCATTTTGGTGATCCTTGGACGCGCGTTTCTGAAGCTATGTCCGGAGGGAATGACGACTATGAAGATATCAGTCCGGAAGATGCTGGCGTGCAAATGTCGGAAGCCGTATTCAATGATGGGCATGTGAAGCCAGAGCTTTCCGCATTTTTCTATGCATGGAATGGGTCCATTGAACAAACCGGTATTGACGATCACATGAAACAAATCGCCATGAGTTCAGCCGCGTTTAAAGACTTTTTCTTTGAAAGAATTGCGCCGACAGTCTGGCTGCCTACCTACAGCGACGCGACTGAAAAAGAGCCTGAAGTCAAACGACCTGTAAAGCTCAAACTCGAATCGTTAGAACAGCTTGATGAATTAATGGCATCTGAGCAGTGGCGTGATTTTGAAGACGACAGACTTGTCGATTTGCTACGGATGCTTTTTTTCGGGTACGGCTACGAAGGGGCGACCTCGCACGTACCGAACATATCCAAGGTATACAAACACGCACTAGCTAAAGGCATGGATGCCGATACACGGGCAATGTTGGAAGCGGAAATGGTTCAGCTCGTCGACTCTGGGAAATTATTACCAGTAGTCTTTCTGCCATGTCTGGTTCTTGACGATGCAGTACCAGTTACAACAAAGGCCGCGATTGATTTTGTGTCCTCGTCGGACTATGAAAACGGCGAGCTGTACGCATTTGTGGAACTTCGTAATTTATTCAAGCAAAGAT
>SXGR01376609.1_pt1 | contig 35875 bp, 35 predicted proteins | sample 3174711 | NCBI WGS metagenome assembly SXGR01 (sample SAMN11356860, study PRJNA531348) | freshwater metagenome | isolation source: freshwater sample F1-60 | place: China: Fuxian Lake, Yuxi | collected 2017-12-25 | reverse complement strand
CTCTCCGCCGATCAGGCCGACTGGCTGGAGCAAGCCATTGCCGAGCATCGCCGCGTCAAAAAACTCCTCGCCAATATGCGTCGCCTCTCCCGCCAAATCATGCGCGCCAAGTTTCCTGATACGGAACGACGCAGCCCTCTGGGTAAGAAAGTTTTGCGCCTTATCTAAGCGCCATTCCGGCCAGATGTTTCCGCGTTGGTTCAAGCCCGAGGTCGTGATCGCCAACCACGCCGAATTCGGCGAGACCTACCGCGACTCCACCGGCCGCCGTCGTCTCGACAAAATCCTCAGCGTGATGAAGCCCGGCGATTGGCTGCTCATGCAATTTGGCCACAACGACCAAAAGCAAATCGCGGCCAAGACCGGCGGCCCCTTCACCACCTATCAAGCCGAGATCAAGAAACACATTGAAGCGGTCCGCGCCCACGGCGGCACCCCGCTCATTCTTTCGCCGATGGAGCGCCGCGGTTTTGACGCCGCCGGCAAAGTAATCTCATCGCTCGCCGACTACGCTGAAGCTGCCCGCCAATCCGCACAGCAACTCAAGGTCGCTTTCATCGATCTCAAAGCCCTCTCGAAACTATTCTACGCAGCCCTCGAAGCCCGCGGCCCCGAATTTTCCCGCCAAGCGTTCGCCGGACAAGATAACACCCACCACAACAACTATGGCAGCTACGAACTCTCGAAAGCCATCGTTGAGGCCATCCGCGATCAAAAACTCCCGCTCGCGAAATTCATCGTCGACGAATTCACCTCCTTCGGCCCCGCTTACCCCGACGATCCTTTGACCTTCGCCATTCCCGCCAGTCCCAACTTCAGCAACCAACGTCCACTCGGTGACGAAGCCCAGTAGCCTCCGCCCACTCGCCGCTGCCAGCGTTCAAGCCCCGGCCCGCGACCTCGGCGCACCGTTCACTCTGTCCGACCTCCGGGGACGCGGCCCCGTCACTACGCAAAGTCGGCGTAGACACCCTCATCGATTTCAACACCTCCACGAAGAAGCACGACCGAGCGATGCGGTCCCGCGATCTCAAACTATCGGGAGTCGTTGTGAGTGAACGGAGTTTCCCCGACGACGGCACGCCTGTCCGGGTACGTGACGGTTCCACCCTTGAATTGCCCGCTGTGTATCACCCGCTGCGCTCGTTGCTCGGCTGCGTGGTTAATCCCGATCAACCAATATCCTGGGGTGGCGTCGCGGAAACCCCGCAACATCGCTCCGCACCGCGCGTCCGTCCTCGCATGCCCAACCCCCACGAATCCGCGCTCACCGCCTTGCACGTTGCTCCATGAGTTCACCTGGGGACTCAACAACTCCAACGACGGAGGCGTCGCGCCTCATGCCGCTGATGCTCGTGCTGTTCATCGGCAGCGGCTGCGCCGCACTCATCTACGAAATCGTCTGGTTCCAACTGCTTCAATTGGTCGTCGGCTCTTCCGCCGTTTCGCTCGCGGTGTTATTGGGCACGTTCATGGGCGGCATGTGCCTCGGTAGCCTCGCGCTTCCACGTCTCGTCTCGTCCACGTTACATCCCTTGCGCGTGTATGCGTGGCTCGAACTTGGCATCGCGCTGTCCGGCCTCGCCGTCCTGTACGCCATGCCCGCAATCACCCAGTTATACTTGGCAAATGCCGCCACCGGCCTGTGGGGGATCATCTTGCGCGGCCTCGTGTGCGCCGCCTGCCTGCTGCCCCCCACTCTGTTCATGGGGGCAACGCTTCCCGCCATCGCGCGGTGGGTCGAAGCCACTCCCCGCGGCATTTCCTGGCTTGGCTTCTTCTACGGCGGCAACACCGCCGGCGCCGTCGCCGGCTGCCTCGTCGCCGGCTTTTATCTCTTGCGCGTCCATGACATGGCCATCGCCACGTGGTGTGCCGCCGGCATCAACGTCGCGATTGCCGTCCTCGCCCTCGTGCTCGCCCGCAAACTTCCCCACAGCTCCGCCTCCGCGGAATCCAACGCCAACCGCGCCGACCCCGCCCTCCACCCGGTCGAGCGAGGTGGCGACCGCGGCGTGCTCGCGGCGATTGCACTCTCGGGTCTCTGCGCTTTGGGCTCCGAGGTGATCTGGACTCGCCTGCTCTCGTTGCTCCTCGGAGCCACGGTCTACACGTTTTCAATTATTCTAACGGTGTTTCTCTCCGGTCTCGGTCTCGGCAGCGCTCTGGGCGCGCTCATCGCGCGCAGCAGTCCCCACCCACGACTCATCTTGGGCTGTTGCCAAATCCTTCAGGTTCTCGGGATCGCTTGGGCCACGCACGTTCTCGCGACTTCCCTCCCGTTTTGGCCGATCGATTCCGCGATCGCCACCAGTCCATGGCTCAAGTTTCAACTCGATCTCGTTCGCTGCGTGTGGGTCATTTTACCCTCCGCCTGTCTATGGGGTGCGAGCTTTCCCCTCGCCTTGGCCGCTACCACCGAATCCAGCCGCGACTCCGGCTTTCTCGTGGGACGGATTTATGCGGCGAATACCGTCGGGGCGATTGTCGGCGCCGTTACGGTGAGTCTGCTTTCAATTCCTTTGATCGGGACTCAGCACACGGCGCAAGTCCTCCTCATCCTCTCGTTCATCGCAGCGCTGGTCACATTTGCGCCGCGCCATCTTTCCGGCTCGATCACGCTTGGGTCGGCCGCGGTCGTCGCGCTCGCGCTCGCGACCGGTCTGCCCGCCACGCCCTGGCAACTCATCGCTTACGGCCGACAAATCCACTCCAACGATACCAACGCCAATGTCCTCTTTGTTGGCGAGGGTATCAACGCTTCCGTCGCGGTCACAGAATCGAGTGCCGGCGGGCGTTTCTTCCACGTCAGCGGAAAAACCGAGGCGTCCAGCCTTTTCAAGGACATGCGGCTCCAACTTATGCTCGGCCATATTCCCGCCCTCCTCCATCCTCAGCCGCGCTCGGTGCTCATCGTGGGTTGCGGCGCCGGCGTGACCGCCGGAACGTTCGTCACTCACCCGACGATCGAGCGCATCGTGATTTGCGAGATCGAGCCGCTGATCCCACGCGCCGTCGCCACTCGTTTCGCCAAGGAAAACCACGACGTGCTCCATGACCGCCGCGTCGAAGTCATCTACGACGACGCCCGGCACTATCTCGCCACGACGACCGAAAAATTCGACATCATCACCTCCGATCCGATTCACCCGTGGGTCAAAGGCGCTGCCGTGCTCTACTCGCAGGAGTATTTTGAAATCTGCCGACGCCACCTCAACCCGGGCGGCGTCGTCACGCAGTGGGTGCCGTTTTACGAGAGCAATCGCGCAGTCGTGCAGAGCGAGATCGCCACCTTCTTCTCCGTCTTCCCCCACGGCACCATCTGGAGCAACGACGACGAGGGCTACGGCTACGACACCGTCATGCTCGGCACGCTCGATCCGCTCACCGTCAATCTCGACGCGCTGCAAACGCGACTCGATCGCCCGGACCATGCCGTCGCGCGCGACGCCTTGGCCACACTCGGCCTCGGCTCCGCACTCAACCTCATGTCCACCTACGCCGGTCAGGCGTCGGACCTAAAAACGTGGCTCGTCGGGGCCGAGCTCAATCGCGACCGGAGCCTCCGCCTGCAATACCTCGCCGGGCTGCAACTCAACTCGCACCGCGGCTCAGACGCGTTCAACGAGATGCTCCGATACGTGGCCTTCCCCGAGGAGATTTTTCTTGGCACCACCTTTCGTCGCGCCGCTCTCCGCAACGCCCTGAAATCGCCGGCAGTCCCTCCCGTCACTCCATAAGCGTACGGCTTGAGTCCGGCCGTGCAGCCGGACTCGCCTTTGCCGACACGCTCACACCGTTGTTACCCGACCGCTGGAGTCACCGATCCGCTCGATCCCCTGCACCCCCAAGCGGTCGGTCATGCTCAGGAAAAGATCGCTCATCGGCCGACCGCCGAGGTTAACGTGCCGTCCTGACTCCAGGCTGCCACCCCCGCCGCCCGCGAGAATGACGGGGAGATTGTCGTGCGTGTGACGGTTGCCGTCGGCGTTGCCGGAGCCGTAAACGATCATCGAATTGTGCAGCACCGAGCGACCGTCGACATCCTTAGTCTGTTCCAGACGCTTCAGGAAACGCGCAAAATGCTCCATGTAGTAGCGGTCGATCCGCGCGATCTTTCCCATCAGGTCCGCGTCATTGCGATGGTGAGAACAATAGTGGTGGCCCTCCGCAATACCGATCTGCGGATACGATCGGTTCGAACCATCACCAGCCAGCAGCAGGGTCGCCACGCGGGTCGAATCAGTTTCGAAGGCCATCGCGAGCAGATCGAACATGATATCCATGTGCTCCCCGAAATCGCCAGGAATACCCGCCGGCGCGTCCACGCGTGGATCCGGCAACGCGCCAAAGCTCTCCGTCCGCTGAATGCGCTGCTCGATCTCACGCACTCCCGTCAGATACTCGTCGAGCTTTGCACGGTCGGATTGACCCAGCTGCGTCTGCAATGACTTCGCGTCGTGCATGACGAAATCGAGCAGAGATTTTTGCGTGGCTTGGCGCTGGCGGAAATTAGCCTGCCGCTCCGCGCCTGCACCACTGCCAAACAACCGCTCAAAAACCAACCGCGGGTTGGGCTCCGGCGTCATCGGCACAGAAGGCGAGCGCCATGAAAGATTGTATTGGTAAGCGCAGGAATAACCGGAATCGCAGCGACCGGATTTGCGGACGCTGTCACAGGACAACTCCAACGACGAAAATCGCGTCAGGTGGCCGATCTGTTGCGCGGCCACTTGGTCGACAGAGATCCCTACCTGAATGTCGGCGCTGTCCGTTTTGCGCGCCCGCGCGCCGGTCAGAAACGTCGCATTCGCCCGGGCATGGTCACCGGCGCCGTCGTTGCCGGCCTTCGCGTTTTGGTGATTCAGGCCGCCCAGAACTTGGAGCGACGACTTGAGCGGAGCGAGCGGCTCCATCGTCTTGCCGAGCTGAAAGGCCCGGCCCTCGTCCGTCGGCCACCAATTGTCCTGATGAACACCGTTGGGGATATAGACAAACGCCATGCGCAGCGGCGCACCACTCGCGGTCGTCGCCAAACCCGTCGCGCCTTTCGCGAGCGGGGCCGAGGCGGCTCGCAGGCGGCCCGGGAGCGTCGACTCAAAGAGCGGCAGCGCCATCGATACGCCAACTCCACGGAGAAACTGGCGGCGACTCAGCGCGAAGTGGCGTTGGTTCGCGAGATCGGACGGGGCAACAGCAGGCTGGTTTTTCATGGGGAGGGATTCGCGGGGAATGGTGACGACTAGAAAGAAAGTGAGGTTAGCGCGGAATTCCCTCTCCGCAACGTCTGAAACGGCACCGAGTTGATGACTCCGTTCACGAGGACGGACATCCGCCCACCTTCGCGCTCCAGCGCGTCCACGATCCGGTCCACCGTATCAGTATCGCGATACGTCAGCCCTCGGCCTAGGGCGTAGGTCAGAAGTTTTTCCGTGAGACAACGGTAGTAGTCGAAGCGCCGCTCGTGGGTGAGAATGCGCTTGAGCTCGCTCACACTGGCAAATCGCTCGCCCGTTACGAGGCGGCCGGCCACCTCGATTGTTTGGCCTGCCTCGGTCTCGCGCCACGTGCCCAGCGCCGTGAAATTCTCGAAGGCGAGCCCCAGCGGATCCATACGCTCATGGCACGAATTGCACAGCTTGTTCTCACGGTGCACCGCCAGCATCTCACTCAGCTTCGGTTCACGGCCACCGAAGCCCTTGGCGGCATCCTCCAGCGCTGGCACATCCGGCGGCGCCGGCGGCGGTGGCGTGCCCAGGATGTTTTCGAGCACAAACAGTCCACGCTTCACCGGGGATGTACGCGTCGGATTAGACGTAACGGTCAGCACCGCCCCGTGGGTGAGAATGCCACCACGCGGGCTGCCCGCCGGCAATTTCACGAGCCGTAGTCGGTCCCCCGTGACATCCGGCACACCATAGTGGGTCGCGAGGCGCTCGTTCAGAAAAGTATAATCGCCGTCGATCAGCTCGAGGGCGCTGCGATCCTCGGACAAGACGTGCGAAAAGGTCATCTCCGTTTCGCTCCGCATCGCCCGCCGGGTCGCTCCATCAAACTCGACGCGGCTGCCGTCACGGTTACGCGTCGCGCTTACTCCCAGCACGGCGCGCGCGTTGATCGGCACCGATTCGACATCCCGCACCTGCAACCACTGCCCCGTAAAGTTTTTCACGAACGCCTGTACTTTCCGATCGGCCATCATGCGCGTCACTTGGGCGGGTAGCTCCCGCCGAAGCTGACCCTTCGCCGCCAAGCCCGTCAGCTCTGCATCCGGCATCGTAGACCACAAAAAATACGACAGCCGCGACGCGAGCGCATACTCGTCCGCATGCGCATAGGCTGCAGTCCCCTCGACCGGTGATTCAATTCGAAACAAAAATCGCGGCGAGGCTAAGATCGCCATGATCGCCCGGCCGATGCCTTTTTCGAAGGTATGCCCAGGCTGGCTATAGGTGTCGCTGGCGATGCCTACGAGGCGCGCCACATGGGCCGAATCCACTGGCCGCCGATAAGCACGCGCGGCGAAATCTCCGAGCAGCTCGCGGGCATAGGCGGCCCGCGCGGCCGTCTCCGTGGACGCCGGCCCCCGTGGGAAAAATCGCGCATAGCCCTCTGGAGTGGTCCAGTGCTCCGGCTTGAGCGGTCCTTTCACCTGCACCGACGCGACGCGCACAATCACACTGGTCGCTCCCGGCACCGACTGGGTGCGCGCCGCTGGCACCGACGCGCTCGCTTCACGTTCGCGCGGGATGATCTCAAATTGCACGGCATGGGCCCCGGCGTCCCACTGCACTTCACGCACTCGGCTCAAAATCTTTTTTTCCTGCCAAGCGACGTCCTCACGAAACCACTCCTCCCCGTCGACCCAGGCGATCAGCGTACCCTGTCCTGGATCAAAATCGAATGAACCGCGAATCTCCAATTCCGCTTCCAATCCGTAGGTCTCAGTTTGCGCTACGCGAAACGAGTGCGCCACCTTGGCCGGCTTGGTCACGAGCATGCGTTCACCCGTGCCCCCACCCTCTGATCCGCGAAACTCGCGCCCCGTGGCCGTCTGGTTCGGCATCACGCGTGAGACCTTCGGTACCGCGCGCTCCACGATCACCTCCGCGGCCTGTAAGTATTTTTCCAATAACAGCGGTGAAATCGTCAGCACCTCGCCCATATTGTCGAATCCATCGCCCGCGTCGTCGGGCGGAAACTCGACCTCGCTGTTAAACTCAATCCCCATCAGGTCATTGATGGTATTTCGATATTCCGCGCGATTGAGTCGGCGCACGGTGACCTTCCCGGGATCGGACGCAGTAGCGTTAAGATCCAAGGCCTCAAACTTGATCCATTGCGTGAGCGCCGCGATCTCCTCCGCCGACGGACGCCCCGCGCCCTCCTCCAGGGGCGGCATGATACCGGCGCGCACGCTCTTCAACGCCGCAAACCACATATCATGCCGAGAAAGCATATCCCCCGCCGTCTTCAACCCGTCAAAAGCCACCTGCCCTTTGTTCACGCCGTCGGCATGGCAATCGTAGCAATACTTCACCAAGAGTGGTTTGATTTTTTCCTGAAAGTTCACGGCCACGTCGGGCTCAGCCGCAGCGGCCCCGATCGGCCCCACCGCACCGGCGACCCAAGCCATCGCACCGACGCAAAAAATGCGCCATGGGTTTGACGCTAAATGACGGGACTCGGTGGAGGGCATGGCGACGGCCTGACGCTTGGAGACGACGCACCGTTGCGCGACCGAGATCAGATTTCAGCGATTTGGAAACGAATGCCAAGAGAGCAACCCTCCACCGCTCGGCCTATTCGATGGGTCCGCTCAGCTTAAATCTCGGATACTCCCAAACTGGGGATCGAACAACCTTTGGTAGGTGCGCACGATCATCCCATCCGTGAGCCCAGCCAGCCAGTCACAGATCTGCCGCGCCTTCCCGGCCGGCGTCGTCTCCAAGTCGAGCAACCGCCCCACGCGCGGCGGCAAGATCGTGATCACGCGGTCGCCCTTTTCGACATAGTTGCGCCAGCACGATTCCCACAACTGAAAAAGCACCCGCCGCGCCTTGTGCTCCATCTGCTGAAGCTGCGGGCTCTCGAAGATGACATCGTTGGCCATTTTCTTGTAAAATGCCGCCTCGCGCTCCGCGCCCGGGGAGATCACGAGTTCGAACCGGTAGCGGTTCGTCTTGGCCGACATAAAATTCGTCCGCTCGCGTAGCCGACACGCGGTAATAAATCCGCCGACCTTTTGCGCAAATACGTTCTCCAATCGATCACCCCGCATCGCTACGCACAACTGGTCGAGCCAGCGCTGCCGCTCCGCATCAATCGGCTCACCCGCCGCCCAAGCCTCGATACGCTCAATCGTAAGAAAGCCCGCCTTTACCCCGTCGACGATATCGTTCAGCGAATATGCCGCATCGTCCGCCCAATCCATAATCTGGCACTCGACACTTTTGAACGCGTTGAGTTTTTCGCCACCACGCAATGCCGCCGGAATCTTGGCGTCGCCAAAAACAAAGTCACGATGCCGCTCCTGCCGGTCGTAGAGAAAGTGCTTGGTCGGTAGCGACGGAAACTCGCCGATGAGCTTCTTGTATTTGAGCACGCCGTCGAGGAGCGCCCGCGTGGGCACCATGCCCCTCACTCCGGTCTCGTTCTGATACATCGTCTCCGTGAGCAAGTGGAGTGTCTGCGCGTTACCCTCGAAACCACCCCATCTGAGCATCAGTTCCTGTAGGGTGCGCTCACCCGAATGTCCGAACGGAGGATGCCCCAGATCGTGCGCCAGACACACCGCTTCGACAAGGTCGCTGTCGATGTGAAAATCATCCCCCAACGGCGCGCCCCGCGAGCGGAGGAAAACACAGATGGAGCGCCCGATCTGCGCGACCTCCATGGAGTGCGTCAGTCGCGTGCGATAGAAATCATACTCTCCGGAGAGAAACACTTGGGTCTTGGACTGCAGCTTGCGGAATGCATGCGCATGAATAATTTGGTCGCGGTCCACCTGAAACGGCGTACGGTAGTCGCCCTTACGGTCCTCACCCATCGACTCGCTGTCGAATGCAGTGTAGAAACGGTTGATCATCGGCTTTCGTTCCGACACGAACGACCCGTTGACCACGATGCAACCTCGGATTTGCCGCACGCGACCTTCCCTACTCCGCTCGACCAGCCGCCCCGTGCGAGCCGCGCCGTCGGCACCGCGCTCGGCGCAAACCCGGGCCCCTCGTGCTTCCTTGCCACAGTGGCGTCGCCCCCAACGGCAAGCTGGCCGGCTCCTCCGGTCACGGTGGCGTGGATACGAATACCCGACTCCGCGCGCTCGTCGGCGCCCAGCTAAGGTCGCTTTGAGAAGCCTGCTTGCGGACGATTTCCCCTCACTTCATAACCCTACCATGATCTCTGACGCCACCATCCGCCGTTTGGAAAAAGCCGCCCGCGGCGCCGCCCGCGCGGCGTATTCCCCTTATTCCGAGTTCCCCGTGGGAGCAGCCGTGCTCGTGGCTTCCGGGAAAATTTTCACCGGCTGCAATGTGGAGAACGCTGCCTACGGCCTGTGCAACTGCGCCGAGCGAACCGCGATTTTTTCCGCCGCGGCGGCGGGAGCAAGAAAACTGACGGCCGTCGTGGTTTACACCCCAACGAGGACCCCGACGGCACCCTGTGGCGCGTGTCGCCAAGTCATGAACGAATTCGGCCCCCACGCCCGGGTGATCTCCGTATGCGATTCTCCCGCACGCCTCGACACCACCCTCGACGCGCTCCTGCCCGGCGCCTTCGGACCGCGGAGTCTGCTCTAGCGCCTTGGCTCGCCGGACAGGCGTTTTTCGAAACCGAGCAGCTCGCGCCGGATTTGGTCACCCGCCACTTCGAAGAGATCATTGTGCCCGGCATCGGGAATCCAAACGTGGCGCTTGGGTTCGCCCATGGCTGCAAACAGTTTCTGGCCATGGGCAAACGGGATGACCTCGTCGGCCAGACCATGAAAAATCATCGCCGGGCATTGCACGCGACCGATCTTGGCCAGATTATCGAACTGATCAAACGGCAGGAGCTTCACGCCCGTCATGACCCGAAACGCACTGGTAAACGGACTGATGAGCACCAAACCCGCGACTCGTGAACTCGCAGCCAACTCCACCGCGGGTCCGCTCCCGACCGAGCGACCAACCACGATCATCGCCTCCGGCTTTACGCCCAGTTGCCTCTGCGCAAACCCGAGCATCGTCTGCGTGTCCGCATCGACGTTTTCCTCCGCAGCGCGCCCCGCGCTGAGCCCATACCCTCGGTAGTCGAACGTCAGTACCGCAAATCCCGCGGCATGAAATTGCCGGAGCAGGGGCAGACTGTCGCCGAGATCCTCAGCATTGCCGTGCAAATAAAACAGGGTGTGCCGGGCTGACGGATTCGGCAGGTGCAGCGCCGCGAGTTGCGTGCCGTCCGCAGCGGACACCCGGTGTAAGCCGAAAAGGTCTTCGCCATACGATGCCCGTCGCGGCTGGAAGATCAGCCGGTTCGCCCCCATGCCCACGAGCAGCGCAAAGCCGGCATAAAGCACCCCAGCCAACTGCGCCCCCCGCCTCAAAAAAATCCGCCAGGATCTCATCGCCCCCCCGTGAAAAAATCCCGTACCGTGGCGACGACATCTGCCTGGGGCACCTCACGCTCACTGCGGTCGGTGAGATCGCGGAGTTTCACGACCCCCTTCGCAATTTCATCGCCGCCATAGAGGAGGGCGATCTTGGCCCCCGACTCCGCCGCCACCTTGAACTGTTTTCCGAACGCGACCTCTTTCAGCGGATAGTCGACCCGATAGCCGGCCGCGCGCAGCGCATGAATATCTCCGAACGCCGCGTGCCGCTCGGCGGCACCGCCGATCACACAATACACGTCAGGCACCTGCACAAACGTCGGCATCAAGCCGCGTTGTTCGAGGAGCAGCGCAAACGTCATGTCGCCGACCGCGAAGCCCACTGCCGGCAGCGCCGGCCCGCCGAGTTTTTGCACCATCTCGTCGTAACGCCCGCCACCCGCAAGTGCGCGCAACTCCCCCTTGCGATCGAAGGCCTCGAAGACGAAACCCGTGTAATAGGCGAGGCCGCGCACAACCCCGAGGTCAACTTCGACAAACCGCGCCAACCCCATCGCCTCGAGGTTGCCCAAGAGTTTTTTCCAGTCAGCAAGGCGCGCGGTGAGTTTCTCGCCGCCGATTGAGCCGAGGGTATGCTCGAGCGCCGCGAGTGATTTAATCTGCAGGAAGGCGAGCACCTTGATCTTCACGCCGTCGTCGAGCGGACCAAACTGCTCCGTGTAACCCTTGAAGGCTTCCTCTCCGTATTTCTCAAATCGATCCACTGCGCCCAGCACTCCACGGATACGCGGCTCATCGATTCCGAGCGCTTCCAGATAGTAGAACCATAGATTCCGATCGCTCAACTTCACATAAAAATCCTGTTCGGTCAGGCCAAACGCCGCGAGACACTGCACCAGCATCGCAATCAGTTCTGTTTCTGCCTCTGGGCCGGGTTCACCAAAAATATCCGCGTTAAACTGGGAGAAACAACGTCCGCGCCCTTTTTGCATCCGCTCGTATCGATAAAACTCCGCAATGCTAGACCACTTGATCGGGCGTTTCAGTGCGCTGGCCTTGGCCCCGACGAGTCGACACACCGTCGGCGTCATCTCCGGACGCAACGCCACTTCCCGCCCGCCCTTGTCCGTGAAACTGAATAACTGCGCTTCGATTTCCTCGCCTGACTTCGCCTTGTAAAGCTCGAGGGGTTCAAGCACGGGCGCATCGTATTCGGCGAACCCAAAGGTGCTCGCCGTCTGCCGCCACAGACGAAAGATATGGTTCCGACGCGCAAAATCCTCGGGATAGAACTCACGGAATCCGGGCAGAGACTGGAATGTAGCCATGGGTCCGACACGTTGCGAACGGGTTCGACCTAGGGCGAATAAAAAGTGGACGCCAAGCGGGTCACCTTCCGCCCGGCAGCCAAGACAGACCGGACCGCACGGCACCGCGCAACCGGCACAACCTCAACCCAGCTTAGTCTCCCGCCTGCAACTTCACGAGGTCGATCTTCTTCAATTGCTGCTTGAGAATCTTGCCGGATTTGAATTTCACGACAGCTCTCTGAGGAATAATGACCTCAGCCTCCGGCTTGTTCGGATTGCGACCAATTCGCTGCTTGCGCACCTGCACTTCCAAAACACCAAAATTGCGCAATTCAACGTTACGCCCGCTAGCGAGCGCCTTTTGCACGATATCAAGCGACTGCTGCACGGTATCGATGATCTGTTTCTGCGGAAATCCGGTCTTGCGATAAATCTGAAGGACAATTTCTCGTTTGGTCAAATTAGACATGGTGGGGATCGTTTTACTGATGCTTAGTTAAATGAAACAAAGCGAATTTATTAACATTATTGAACTGGGTCAATGATTATGAAACCCCGACCGCTGATGATTTTCCGGCGCTTTTACCGATTGCTCTGACCATGCCCGATCCCGTCGCGGTGAATTCTATGTTCGCGCGCATCGCAGCCCGCTACGACGTCGCCAACCGACTCCTGAGTGGCGGACTTGACCTGTGGTGGCGGCGCCAACTCGTCGCCGCGGTCTGCCGTGGGACGCCTACCGCGGTGCTGGACCTCGCCACCGGAAGTGGTGATGTCGCCTTCGCCCTCTCCCGCCGCCTCCCGTCGACGACGCCGATCCTCGGTATGGACTTCTGCCAACCCATGCTCAACGCGGCCGCAATCAAGAAAAGCGCCGACGGTGTCGGCTCCTACGCCAACGTCTCTTTCCGCCAAGGTGACGGCCTTGCACTCCCCTTGCCGGACGCGTTCTGCGACGCGGTTACGATTTCGTTTGGCCTCCGGAATCTCGCCGACCGCGACCGCGGCCTACGAGAAATTCACCGGGTGCTGCGCCCGGGTGGACGACTCTGGGTGTTGGAATTCTCGCAGCCATCAGCGTGGTTTCGTCCGTTTTATTTCTTCTATTTGAGGAAAATCCTTCCGCTCGTCGCCGGCTCCGTTACCGGCGATCGCGCAGCCTATGTTTACCTGAACGAAACCATCGAACAGTTTCCCAACGCGGCTGCTCTCGCCGACGAAATCCGGGCGGCCGGTTTTACGTCCGTCTCGGCTATCACGATGACCTTCGGCACGGTCGCGATCCACGAGTGCGCCAAACCATAATCGCGCACGCGGTGGCACTGAGACCACGCCCTCTCCCGTTCCTTCAAGCTCTCAGCTAAACGACTTCCCGCAGCCGCACGTGCTTTGTGCATTGGGATTCTTGATTTCAAACCCCTTCCCGTGCAGGCCGTCGTCAAAATCGACCGAAGATCCGTCGAGATATGCCAGACTCGCCGGATCCATCAAAAAGGGCACACCCTCGCTTTCCAATTCCGTGTCGGCTTCTTTTTTCTCATCGAACGACATTCCATATTGGAAGCCCGAACAACCGCCCGATTCGACAAACACGCGAAGGCGTTTCGTCGGCGCATTGAGTTCGGCGTGCATGGCACGAACTTGGCTCGCGGCCCGTGGAGTCAGAGAAATCACAACCGAAAAGTAAGGTCGCGTCTCACGCTGTCAAATCCACTCACAGCAAATTCCGCGCCGAATACGATATGCGCTCTTGCCAGTGGTCGTCACGCCCCCCTTCCTCCATTTCCATGGCTGAACTTAAGCACATCTTCAACGAACTCCACTACGAGATGACCCGCAAGATCGCGGAGGGCGGCATGGGCCTCGTCTACGAGGCCGTGCAGCTGGGAGCCGGCAATTTCCGGAAGGTCGTCGCGATAAAAATTATCCGGGGAGAATATTCGGCGATCGCAGAGTTCCAGAGCAACTTCATTGGTGAGGCACGACTCGTTGCCGACTTGATCCATACCAACATTGTCCAGACCTATCACCTCGGCCAGGTCGGCGGCCAATATTTCATGGTGATGGAATTCGTCAAAGGCGTGAACCTCGAGCGATTTATCGAGCGCCATCGCCAGCTGGGTAAACACATCCCCATCGATCTGGCCGCGTTTATCGTCTCACGGGTCGCCCGTGGGCTCACCTACGCGCACACCAAATGTGACCGCGAGGGCCGTCACCTGAACATCGTCCACCGCGACATCGGACCCAAAAATGTCCTCATCGCCCAGGAAGGCGACGTGAAGCTCACGGACTTCGGCATCGCGAAGGCGCTCGACCTGATGTATAACGAAGAAGGTAAAGTTATTGCCGGCAAGGACGAGTATCTTTCCCCCGAGCAGGCCAACTACGCCATCACCGACGCACGCGCCGACCTCTTCCCTCTCGGCATCGTCCTCACGGAGCTCCTCCTCGGTAAGAATATCTTTCGCTCCCGCGACCGGACGCAGACTCGCCGCAATATTTTGGCGATGCCTATTCCGCAGTTCTCGACCCTGCGCGCCGATATCGATCCCAAACTTGAGGCCATCATTCAGCGGTCCCTTGAACGAGACCGGGAACAACGTTACCAATCAGGATACGAGATGCTGACGGCCCTCGAACTTTATTTGTATAGCAACGGTTACGGCCCCACTAACGAAAAGCTCAGCGTCTACCTCAAGGAGCTCTTTGGCATCAAAGACCCCGTCATCCCCCCGCTTTCCCGCCCCGCCAGCTGAGATGAACCCCTCGATTATTCATCTAGGATATGAGCGGGCAAGGATTTAGCCACGAACTGCGCCAGCGTCAGACCCAATCGCTGGTCCTCGCTCCGCAACTTAGGCACTCTCTGAAAATACTTCAGGTCGCCGCGCTTGATCTGCGTTCGGTCATCCAAGAAGAGTTGCAAAGCAATCCGACGCTCGAAGAACTCCCGATGGAAGGAGTCAGCCTCGACCACCCGGCCCCCGAGGACCACGCCACCGACCGCGATTCCGATTCGACCGGGAAAGTAGGCTCCAACACATCCGACGCCACCGCTCCCTCCGACACGCCGGAGGTAAAGCGTGATGAGATGGATTTCTCCAAGGACAAAGAATTCGAGATCCTTGGAAAGCTCGACGAAGACTGGCGCGACCATATGGCCAGCGCCGGCGGAGCGCAGCCCTACACCTCGGAAGATGCGGAGAAGCGACAGCATTTTTTTGACTCCCTCGTTAGCGAGACGTCACTGCAAGAGCATCTCATGCAGCAAGCGGAAATGACGGATCTTTCGCCGCCGGCACTGGCAGCGGTGCGACAGCTGGTCGGCGGTCTCGACGACCGCGGTTTCCTGACCCAAACGCCCGCCGACGTCGCACTGCAAACGGGCCTTGGGCTCGACGCCGTCCAAGAGGCACTGAAGGTCCTCAAAACCTTTGATCCGCCCGGCATTGGGGCCAAAAATCTCGCCGAGTGCCTCCTCCTGCAACTCGCCGCCAATGGCCGCCGCGATTCGCTGGCGCTGCGCATGATCCGGGATCACTTCGAGCTGCTCACCCGCCGGCGCATCCCGGAACTCGCGCGTAAGCTTTCTGCCGATACCGACGAGGTACAATCCGCGATCGAGGAAATCGGCAAACTCGACCCCGCCCCCGGCCGCCGCTTCGCCGAAGACCACAACCGCGTCGTCATTGCCGATGTGACCGTCGAGCAAGACGGCGACGAGTGGAAGATTTATCTCAACAACGACTACATCCCCCGCTTGCGCCTCTCGAGCACCTATCGCGATCTCATCGCCAAGGGCACGCTCTCGAAAGAAGAGCGCGACTATCTGCGCGAGAAAATGCGGTCCGGAAAGTTCCTCATCGATTCGATCGAGCAGCGGCAGCGCACCATCGAACGCATCACGCGCGAGATCATCAAGGCGCAGACCCCATTCTTTGAGACCGGGATTTCGCACCTCAAGCCACTCACCATGACTCAAATCGCCGATGTCGTCGGCGTCCACGAGACCACGGTCAGCCGCGCCCTCGCCAATAAATACATCAAGACCCCGCACGGGATTTTCGATTTCAAATATTTCTTCACCCCGGGCTACCAAGCCGACAGCGGTGCCTCGGTCTCGAATACCAGCGTGAAGGAAATGATTGCCGATCTCGTCGCCGCTGAAGACAAAGGAAGCCCGCTCAGCGATCAAGAAATCGTGGCGAGACTACACGAAAAAGGCATCAAGATCGCCCGCCGCACGGTAGCCAAATACCGAGAAGAGCTCGGTCTCCTCCCGAGCAACTTGCGCCGGGATTACAAGTAGTGCCTTACGCCAATCCCGCGCTCGGCTCGATACCCAGCGCAAGCTTCGAGTGACGATCGGTGCCCGTGGTGTCCGCCCACGCCGCGAACGCGATCATTCCGGCGTTATCTCCGGTGTGCTGCGGTTGCGCCGCTAGGCAGGGAATCGCGACCCGGGCGGCCTCTACCGTCAGCGCCGCTCGGAGTGTGCGGTTGTTGGCGACGCCGCCCGACAATCCGAGGCTCCGAAACTTGCCTCCGTCCAGCCGCAAGGCCGCACGAGTCTTACGCACGAGTGCATCCACCACCGCCTGTTGGTAGCTCGCACATAAGTCGGGCAAACGTTCCAGCACATCGGCCCGCGGCATTTTCTCGAGCAGATAGCGCAGGCTGGTCTTCAACCCGGAAAAACTAAAATCCAACTCATCGCGCCGCCCAATCCCCCGTGGAAAATCAAACGCGTCAATTTTTCCACCTTCGGCGATTTTTTCGATCAGGGGCCCACCCGGATAGCCGAGTCCCAGCAACTTGGCCCCTTTGTCGAGGGCCTCGCCCGCCGCATCGTCCCGCGTAGAGGAAAGAACCTTTACCTCCCTTTTGGCGTCGAGCGTGAAGAGCATCGTGTTCCCACCCGAAACGATCAGTCCGAGATGCGGTAACAATGCCTGCAAGCGGGCCTCAAAATCAGCCGGTGCCTCCGCATGCAACCCAATGAAAGGTGACCACACGTGCCCGCGTAGGTGATTCACCCCTACGACCGGAGCACGCCTCGCCAGTGCCAATGACTTGGCCGCCGCGACACCGATCGCCAAACAGGCCGCCAGTCCAGGTCCATTCGTCACCGCGATCAGGTCGACGCCGCTAAATCCTACGTCACGTTGGGCGTGTTCGAGCAGCGGCCCAAAATGCCGCAGGTGTTCTCGAGTGGCGAGATCGGGCACGACGCCACCGTGTTTCTCGTGCAGAGCAATCTGACTATGCACCCACTCCCCAAGCAAACCGCTGGCCGGATCGAAGATCGCAACGGCGGTTTCGTCACACGAACTTTCCAGCGCGAGAATCACTCGCTGCGCCCCCTTGGCAGGCGGCATCGTTTTTCAGGTAATAATGGACGCATGGAGAAATCGCCCGGCAGCGCCACGAGCGTGAGTGTTCACAGCGCGTGGGCCCTCGTCGCACGCATATCGATTAAGCGCACACCCTTGAGCACGTCGAGTGCAGCCTGTAACTGACGGTCTTCGATCCGTTCGAATCCAAAGCGCTCCTTAAATTCCTGGGGGTCGGTGATGTCGGACCGCGCGCGTTGACGGCGCAGCTTTCGATCCTCTTCCGGCGTCATCACGACCTCCACGTGCGGCGCAATTCCTTTTTCGTGAATGCTCACTCCACTGGGAGTATAGTATCGCGCGGTGGTGAGCCGCAGGCCGTCGCCGTGCTTGAGCTTGAAGACAGACTGCACCGATCCTTTGCCAAACGAGCGCTCGCCCACCACCACCGCCCGTCCGGTATCCTTCAGCGCACCGGTCACCACCTCGGCCGCACTGGCGCTCCCGGCGTTGACCAGCAACGCAAGTGGCACGGACAATGGGTCGCCTTCCCGCTCGGCCTTGTAGTCCTCTCGGTCGGTCGCCTTTCGGCCCCGAGTCGAGACGATCAACTCGCCCTTCTTGAAAAACGGCTCGGCCACTTCGACCGCCGCGTCCAGCAAGCCGCCGGGGTTGTTGCGCATGTCAATCACCAGACTGGTCGCGCCCGCTCTGAGCAATTGGTCCAACGCCTTGGAAAACTGCTCACCGGTGTGCTCGGAAAATTCCGTCAATTGCACGTAGCCTACCCCGTCCCCGATCACATGCACATCACGCACACTCTCGATCTTAATGATCTCACGTACGAGCTTGAGGTCCATCGTCGCCTTCGTGGAGGGACGGAAAACACCGACTGACACCTGAGTTTGCGGTTTTCCGCGCAGCCGACTCACAATCCCGTCCATCGTCGAGTTCATCTCAACCGCCTTTCCATCGATGCTGATAATAACATCGCCACGTTGGATTCCCGCGCGCTCTCCCGGGGTGCCCGCGAGCGGAGCAATGACGACGGCTTTACCTTGACGCGTCTCCACCTGAATCCCGATACCACCAAACTCACCCACCAAGTCCTCCTCGAACTCTTGGTTTTCCTTCACCTCAAGAAACTCTGAATGCGGGTCGAGCGACTCGACCATCCCATGCAGGGCCGACTTCGCGAGTTGGTCGAAGGCCGCCGCCTTCGCATCCACGTAGTGTTCACTCACGAGCTGCATCACTTCGCGCACGTAGTTCGCCGAGCGACTCAGGTCGCGGTTGGGGAAAAGATTCCACGCGGTCGCGACGCGCGCACCGGCGACGGTGAGCGCGACCCCGAACACGGCGCCAGCGGTCAGCGTGAGAATCCGTTTGAACATCACTCCGAGTATGTGCATCGGGTTCGGTTTGTAAATGGGTTCGTCAGTCACACCACCATCGTCGTCCGCATCGCCCGAGTTCATCAGCTGCTTTCGCGCCCAAGCAGGGACGACGGGCACGATGAGTTTCGCGCGTTTCATGGAGCTCGCCCTCTACCACCCGACGGTCGGCTATTACCGCCGAGACCAAGCGCGGGTCGGCTATGCGGCCGGCACAGATTTTTTTACCGCGAGCACGAGCGGCCAGATTTTCGGTGAACTTGTCGCCGCCGCGTGCGTGCGCCTGCTCGACCGCCGCGACCCGGGCACCCACACCTTCGTCGAAATCGGGGCGGAACCAAATCACAGCATTCTGTCGGGCGTAGCCCATCCCTTTGCCGCAGTGCGCACGCTCCGGGTCGGCGAACCGCTCATCCTGACCGGGCAGTGCATCGTATTTTCCAATGAACTCTTCGACGCTCAACCGTGCACACGGAGCATCTTTCACCATGGCGCGTGGCGGGAAATCGGTGTCGCCCGCGTAGGAGACCACTTCATCGAAGTTGAGCTGCCGCCCCCGCACGGGGCTAATGCCAACGCTCCCGCAGCTGGCACCGAGCACTACCGATTCGACCAACCTCATGGCGCGACCGCACTAGCCGAGAAAATTGCCCAGCAGCCCTGGACCGGGCTCTTCGTGGCGTTCGACTACGGCAAAAGTTTACGCGATCTTTTGGAGAATTTCCCGGCTGGGACGCTGCGGGCCTACTACCGCCACGCTCAGTCAAACGACCTCCTGGGCCGCCCCGGCGAACAAGATCTCACCTGCCACATTTGCTGGGACTGGCTAACGGCAGCGCTGGAGGCTAACGGCTTCCCCGTGACCACGCTGGACTCGCAGGAGACGTTTCTCATTCGCCATGCCGCCGATTTTATCGCCGCCACGACTGCCGCCGAGGCCGCACGGCTGAGTCAGCGCAAGCTCGCCTTGCTGCAACTGCTGCATCCGGCACACCTTGGCCACAAATTCCAAGTCCTCCACGCCCTACGATAACCCAAAATTCCCCTTGCTTCGCCAACTGCCCGACTTTTATCTCTGAACCTTTAACCAACTAGAACCCATCATGGCCAGAATCTGTGCAATCACCGGTCGCCGTCCCGTCAAGGGCTCGATCATCAACCGCAAGGGTCAGTCTAAAAAGAGCGGCGGCATCGGCACGCACGTGACGAGCATCACGAAGCGCAAGTTCCGCCCCAACCTTCAGCGCATTCGCATCAAGACGTCCAACGGCGGCACCAAGCGCGTCTTGGTCTCCGTTAAGGCCATTAAAGCGGGTCTCGTCGAAAAAGCCTAGCCCTCAGAGGCCTCCTTTATTGCCCGCGATCAGCTGATCGTGGGCTTTTTTTCGCACGACTTGGACCGAGCGCAAGGGGCTCTTGCTAGCCCACCCCGAGTGCTCGGAATACCACCGAGGCATTTTGGCCGCCGAAGCCGAGATTATTGCTCAACACCGTTTGCACTCTAGCGGCACGGGCGACATTCGGCACGTAATCGAGATCGCAGTCAGGATCGGGATTCTCGAGATTGATCGTCGGCGCGATGAGTTGCGACTGAATCGTTTTCACGCAAATGACCGACTCGATTCCACCCGCGGCACCGAGGAGGTGCCCCGTCATCGATTTGGTCGAGCTGATGGGCACCTTGCACGCGTGGTCGCCGAATACTTTCTTAATGGCGAGCGTCTCAAATTTATCGTTGTAGGGCGTGCTCGTCCCATGGGCGTTGATGTAATCGATCTGGTCAGGCCTGACCGCAGCGCTGGCGAGCGCTCGCTTCATCGCCATCGACAGGCCCTTGCCCTCCGGGTCGGGCTGGGTGATATGGAAAGCGTCACAGGTCGCGGCGTAGCCCGCGAGTTCGCAGTAGATCCGGGCCCCGCGAGCTTGCGCGTGCTCCAGCGACTCGAGCACCAGCACGCCGGCACCCTCGCCCATGATGAAACCGTCGCGCCCGCGGTCAAACGGGCGGCAAGCCGTCTCCGGTGTATCGTTGCGCGTGCTCATCGCCTTCATCGAGCAAAAACTCGCGTAGGCGAACGGCGTGATGGCTGCCTCGCTCCCCCCGGCGATCATCACATCGGCATCTCCGCGCCGAATCGTGTGGGCCGCCTCTCCCAGGGCGTGGGTTCCGGTCGCACACGCAGAGACGACGCCGAAGTTTGGACCGCGCGCACCATACTCGATGGCGACCAACCCCGAGCACATGTTGCCAATGAGCGAGGGTATCGTGAACGGTGAAACTTTACGGGGACCACGTTCGGCGAGCACTTTGAGCTGCGACTCGTACGTATACATGCCGCCAATACCAGACCCTACAATCACGCCCACTCGGTCACCGTCTTCTTTCGTCATATCGAGACCGGAGTCGGTCACGGCCTGTTTTGCGGCGACGAAGCCGAAGTGCGTGTACCGGTCATTGCGCCGCGCCTCCTTAGCATCCATGTGATCGGCTGGATCCCAATCGCGCACTTCCGCCCCGACCTGACTGGCAAAGTCCTTCGGATCAAACAACGTTATCCGGTGAATACCCCCTCGGCCTGCCACCAAACTTTCCCAAAAAGCTTCCGCGGTGTGGCCGATGGAGGCAACTACCCCGAGCCCCGTGACAACGACGCGGCGTGAAGACGAAGGCATTTCCATACTCGGGGAGGAAATTCGGTTGTTCAGAAAACAAAAAGGCGTCCTGCCAGGTATTTCCGGATCGGAAATGGGCAGAACGCCAAAAATGATGAAGACGTTAAATCTCAGGCAGCGCCAGCTTTGGCTTTGATATAATCGATGACTTGTCCGACATTCTGCAGTTTCTCGGCATCGGCCTCAGGGATTTCTCCCTTAATTTCATCCTTAAACTCCTCTTCGAAGGCCATGATCAATTCGACGGTGTCGAGTGAGTCAGCGCCGAGATCGTCGAGAAAAGATGCGGTCGGAGTGATCTGCTCTTCGTTGACGTTGAGCTGGTTAACAATGATCTCTTTGACGCGTTGTTCGATGGTTTTTTGGTCGGCCATTTTCGGAAATTTTGGAGGGAAAAGCAGCTAGGTAGAGGGTTCACATTGCCATGCCGCCGTCAATGGAAAAAACCTGACCGGTAATGTAGCCGGCTTCCTCGGAGCAAAGATAGGCCGTGATATTCGCGACGTCCGCCACTTCGCCGAAGCGTTTGAGGGGCACGGCTTCGAGGATTTTCGCCGACACTTCGGGGTTGTTCACAAACTCCGTGGTCATGTCGGTCTTGATGAATCCGGGAGCGACCGCATTGACCGTCACACTGCGGCCAGCGAATTCGCGAGCGAGGGTCTTCGTCAACCCAATCATCCCGGCTTTGGCGGCCGAATAGTTGGCTTGGCCGGCGTTGCCCATAATGCCACTGACGGACGCGATATTAACGATCCGCCCCCAGCGGGCCCGCGTCATCGGGCGACCGATCAATTTCGTCCAATGGAAACAGCTCGTGAGATTCGTCCCAATGACATCGCTCCAATCGGACTCACTCATCCGAAACAACAAGCCATCACGCGTAATGCCGGCGTTGTTCACGAGAATGTCGATGGCGGGAAACTCTTTCAGCAACTCCTCCGACGCCTTGGCGATGGCTGCGCCATCGGCCACATCAACGGCCAGAGCCTTCGCCTTGCCACCCGCGGCGATGATCGCGGCGGCGGTCGCACCGCAAGATTCGGCTGACTTTGAGACGCAGATAACCGTCACGCCTTGTTTGGCGAGCGTTTCAGCGATGGCTTTGCCGATGCCTCGGCCGGCGCCCGTAATCAGGGCAGTGCGATGGGTAAACGTGAGCATATTTTTCTAATTCGCGCGTGATGTGAACGAAGGAAAATCCAAGCGGCAACCGCCAATCGTCAACTTCGTTCAATACACGTCCCGTTGATAGCGCTTCTCCTTTTTCAACTGCTTGACGTAGTCCGCCGCGAGCGCGGGCGTCATACTTCCGTGCTCCGCGATCGTATCATGTAAGGCCACGTCGACATCCTTCGCCATGCGCTTCGCATCGCCACAAACGTAGAAATGTGCGCCACCCTGAATCCACGTCCACAGCTCGGCGGCGTTGGCCCGGATCTTGTCCTGCACATAGACCTTCAGCAGTTGGTCGCGCGACCACGCCAAATCGAGACGCGCCACGTGCCCTTGGGCTACATAGGCGTCCCATTCCTCTCCATAAAGGTAGTCGGTCGCACTCTTTTGGTCGCCGAAAAAAACCCAGTTCCGCCCGGTCGCACCGCTCGCCACACGGTCCTGCACAAACGCCCGAAACGGTGCGATTCCGGTGCCCGGTCCCACCATAATGCAATCCCTCGCACCATCCTCTGGCGGGGAAAAATGAGAATGCGACACAAACACCGGCGTGGGCGTTGTCCCTACTTGCACACGGTCTGCCATGAAGGTTGAACACACGCCCACCCGCTCACGATGGTTCGTTTCGTAGCGGACCACGGCAACCGTGAGGTGGGCATCCGACGGATGAACTCTCGGCGACGATGCGATTGAGTAGAGCCTCGGCATCAACTTCCGCAAATGGTCCACAAACTCCTGCGGGGTGAGCTGAGCACTCGGAAACTCCGCCAACAGGTCGACGTATTCACGCCCATGAAGAAACGCAGCCAGCACCTCCTTCGACTCGGGCGCGAGCAGACCCGCGAGCTTGGCGCGCTCGCCTGCGTCGGTCGCCTTCACCGCCAAGGTGCCCATGATCCGAGGAGATAAATTACCCAAGGCCAAGCGAGACGACAGCGCCTCGCGCAATGAAATGGGCGCCGGGAGTTTGAGCATCGCGGGCGAGACGAGCTCCTCGCCAGTCGCACCGAGACGTTGCAAGATCTCCGTAACCTCGCTCTGCCGGTTAGTCGGAAAGACGCCGAGCGAGTCGCCTGCTTTGTAGTGGAGGCCACTGCCCGTCAGACTCACGACAAAATGTCGCGTTTCCTTGGCGGAGCCGGGCTTGTTGAGAAGCCGGTTCTCGGTAATTTTCGCCGAGAACGGTTGATCCTTGGAGTAAGTAGAGGTGTCGGCAGGGGCGGACATAGAGGAAGCGCGGATGAAGCTCCGCGATGATCCGGCACGCAAGCCACTTTCGATCGGTGCGCAGGCTTGCAGACGGAACCGATTTCCCGCCCACTGCGCTTCGTCCATGTCACCCACCGAGCCTATCCGCCTGCAAAAATACCTCGCCGACTCCGGCCTCTGTTCGAGACGAGCCGCCGAAGCCCTGATCGCGCAGGGCGAGGTGTGGGTGAACAGCGTGGTTGCCACCCTCGGGCAGAAGGTAACGCCCGGCGTCGACCGGATCACCGCGAGCGGAAAAAATGTTCGCTCCACCGTGCAGCCGCGTTTGACGCTAGCGATGAACAAGCCCCGAGGCCTCGCGTGCACCAACGACGACCCACACAATCCCGATACGGTTTTCACCGTGCTGCCGCGGGAATTCGCCAAGTATCGTTTTTTTTGCGCCGGTCGCCTCGACAAGGATAGCGAAGGTCTCGTCATTCTCACCACCGACGGAGATCTCGCCCAACGCCTGACCCATCCCTCGAACCTCGTCACGAAACGCTACCACGTTATTCTGAAGAACCCCTTTCCCTCGAAACGTCTCCCGCTGCTAATCAAAGGAATCACGTTTGACGGCGAGCGGCTAAAAGTCGAACGAGCCGCGCTCATCCACCCCGGTGCGGGCAATGAGGCCACCAATCTCGATGTGCACATGCATCACGGCAAGAAACGCGAAATCCGCCTCCTCTTCACCACGATCGGCTACGATGTAAAACGCCTCCGCCGCTATCAGATTGGGGCGTTCCCCTTGAAAGGAATCCCCACCCGCGCGATGAAAAAACTTTCCGCGAAGGAAATCGAACTACTGTTTCAAAATCCGCGTACACCGCGGGCTACCCTCGAAGCCACGACCATCGAACCCAGCGATACTCCTCTCATTCATGAAGACTAAACTCCTCCTGCTCGCCGTCTCTATCGCGACTGCCGCAGCGTTCGCCACGCCACTGACTAAGACCACGGCCGTCCACACCCAGCCGGACCAGTCCTCCCCTGCCTTCACGTTCCTGAAGGCGGGCACGGAGCCCGCCGCAACGACCGATGCGGTCGCCGGGACACCCGCAGGTTGGCTCGCCATCGAGCTGCCTGGCCCCTTCGAGGCCTATGTGCAGAACAAAGACCTCACGAAGGGCCTCGACGTGAAAGTAGGGTGCAACCTCTACTTGGCGCCCAAACTCGATGGCGGGGTGCTGACTGTTGCTCAGAAAGACGACCAAAGCACACTCACAGGGCTGCACGGGAAATGGACGCAGATCCGCCTCGAGCGAAAACTCACCGCCTATATCTACATCGGCGGCCCAGCGGACTCGACCCCCTCGTTCGCGAGCACGCCGGCCAGCGCCTCGGCGGCGCCCACTCCACCGGTCGGTGCGCCGATGTCAGCCCCGCCCGTTTCGCCCGGTGTTTATGGCGTGGCAACGCCCGGACACGCCGCCCCCACCGTCAATCTCGGCGACGGCGGCGCGAGCACACTCCCGCGCCAATTCGCAGGCAAGTTTGTCTCCACGCGTCGTCCGTTCACCCCGCGCCGTCCTTACGATTGGGCACTCACCGACGATGCCGGCAAACGTTACGCTTACCTGGACGTCTCCAAGCTCCTCCAGACCGACCAAATCGAGAATTACGCCAACCATACCGTGGTCGTTTTCGGTGCGGCCAAAAACGCTCCCGACTCCAAGGAAATCGTCATCCAGGTTGAAACCCTGCAGTTGAAATAATCCTGCTCGCCCGAAACCGCGGAGGCCACCTTCCGTCGGTTCCGGGAATCTTTTACTCATGGAATTGATCGACGGAAATCAAGCCGCCACCACCCTCATCGCCGAACTCAAGGCCGAAGTCGCCACGTTCACGGGCCGCAAACCATGTCTCGCCTTGGTGCGCGTGGGCGAGGACCCCGCGTCGGTCTCCTACGTGAAAAAAAAGGACACGACCGCTGCGGACATTGGCGTCACCAGCCGGATCATTCTTCCGCCCGTCACCATCACGCAGGAGGAACTGTTCGCCCTGATCGACAGCCTCAACGTTGATGCCACCGTAGACGGCATTCTGGTCCAGTCTCCGTTGCCGAAACACATCGACGAGGTCGCGGTCTTCAGGCGCGTCTCACCCGACAAGGATGTGGACGGCTTCAACACGATCAACCTCGGCAAGATTGCTCAAGAGGATGACACTGGATTTGTCTCCTGCACGCCGGCCGGCATCATGGAACTACTCGCGCGCAGCGGCACCGACCTCAAGGGGAAACACGTCGTCGTGTTGGGTCGCTCACTCATCGTCGGGAAGCCCATCGCGCTCCTCGCGCTCCGGAAACGTGCGGGGGCAAACGGCACCGTCACCATTTGCCACTCCGGAACCGCGAACCTCCCGACACTCACGCGCCAGGCCGACGTGCTCATCGCCGCCATCGGCCGGGCCGAGTTCGTCACTGCCGACATGGTGAAGCCCGGAGTCGTCGTCATCGACGTCGGCATTAACCGGGTGCCTGACTCCAGCAAGAAAACGGGCTACCGGCTCACGGGCGACGTGCACTTCCCGAGCGTCGCGCCGCTCTGCGCGAAGAGCACGCCCGTCCCCGGCGGCGTCGGCCCGATGACGGTCGCGATGCTGATGAAGAATACGATCAAGGCGTTTCACCTCCGCGCAACGCACTAGCTTGCGCTGGGCACTCGCCAGTTCTCATTTTCTCCCCATGGCTGCCCCCTTGATTCGAGTCGTCGATGACCAATCCAGCAACGTCGCGTTCCTGAAACGAACAGTGGAGCGCGAGGGCATCCGCCACATTCCAGTGATCTTCGGCACGGCACGCACGACCCATGAAAGTAAACGGGAGGGTCTCAGCGAGGGGGCGGTCGAAGACACTCATCCAGTTTAAAAAAAGGTCTGCAGACACTTCGATGAGTATGATCGCCTTCCTCGGTTCCGGCAACATGGCCACCGCCTTTGCCGAAGGTTTGCTGGCAAAAAACGCGGCACCTCAATCCGACCTCAGGTGTTTCAGCGCCAGTGGCAAATCCGCCGCCGTCCTCGCAGAAAAGACCGGCATTCTCCAAGCGCGCTCTTTGGTCGAGCTCCTGGCCGGCGCCGACACCTTGGTCGTAGCGTTCAAACCCCAGCACCTCGCGACGGCTGACCCGGCACTCGCCAATCTGACAGAGGGGAAACTCGTGCTCTCGGTTCTCGCCGGGAAGAAAATCTCTAGCCTGCGCCACGTTTTCCCACGGGCGCGCAACATCGTACGCACGATGCCCAACACGCCCGGCCAAATCGGCGCAGGTATCACCGGCTGGTGCGTCACGGCCCCACTCAGCGCCACCGATCGCGCCACCGTCGAAACCATCCTTGGTGCGCTCGGGAAGGCCGTGGAAGTCGCCGAACCGCAAATGGACGCCGTCACGGGGGTGAGCGGCAGCGGGCCGGCCTACGTTTTTGAATTCGCCGCCGCGCTGCGCGACGCTGGTGTGGCCGCCGGGCTCGCACCGGAAACCGCCCAAACACTCGCCGTCGAGACCCTACTCGGTGCCGCACGTCTGCTGGCACGAAAAAATATCGAGCCAGAGACACTGCGGAATCAAGTGACCTCGCCCAACGGCACCACGTTTGCGGGCCTGCAACGGATGGCTGCGCGGGACTTCCGCGGCGTGATCCGGGAAACGGTGCTCGCCGCCAAGGCGCGTTCGGAGGAATTGTCCAAGGACAGTTGAAATCACCATGAGCACACTCGACGGTCGTATCCTCGTAACCGGTGGCGCCGGCTTCATCGGCAGCGCACTCGTCTGGGCGCTCAACGAGCGCGGCCACACCAACATCGTTATCACCGATCTCCTCGGCAGCGATGAAAAGTGGAAGAATTTGGTGCCGCTGAAATTCGCCGACTACGTCGAGGCCAGTTTCTTTCGCGAGCAGCTCCGGCACTCTCCTGCGGCGTTCGGAAAATTCTCCACGGTATTCCATCTCGGCGCCTGCTCAGCCACGACGGAGAAAAACGCAGCCTACCTCATCGACAATAATTACAACGTGACCAAAGAGCTCGCGGCTTGGTCGCTGGAGCATGGTGCCCGCTTCATCTATGCGTCGTCGGCGGCCACCTCTGGCGACGGCGCGCAGGGCATGGATGATAGGAGTGACGAGTTATCGCGGCTGCGTCCGTTGAATATGTATGGCTACTCAAAGCATCTCTTCGACCTGCACGCGCAACGGGAGGGTTGGTTAAAACGAATCGTCGGGGTAAGATATTTCAACGTCTTCGGGCCCAATGAAGATCACAAAGCGGATATGCGTTCGCTGGTTAACAAGGCCTATCAACAAATCCTCGCGACCGGCCGCGTCCAACTTTTCAAGAGTCACAAACCGGAGTTTAAAGACGGCGAGCAAATGCGCGATTTCCTGTATGTGAAGGATGCGGTCGAAATGACCCTGCACTTTGCCGAACAGGCGACGGCAGCCGCCGGGCTCTACAATCTCGGTAGCGGCGAGGCGAATACCTGGCTCACGTTGACGCGCGCGATTTTTTCGGCGCTGGGACGCGAGCCCGCCATCGACTTTGTCGATATGCCGGAGGTTTTGCGCGGCAGGTATCAGTATTTCACCCAGGCCGACACCACAAAGCTGCGGGCGACCGGATACGCCAAGGCGATGACGCCGCTGGTCGCCAGCGTCCGCGACTACGTGCAGAACCACCTCGTGACGGGAAAAAAACTCGGGGAGTGACCTGCTCAGCCCCGATGGGGAGTGAGCGCGGCCGCTGACTCCGACACGAAAAGGCCGCGAATTCATCGCGGCCTTCCAGCAGACGAGTGCGAGCAAGAATTAGTTGAGCTTGAGCAGCTCCGCCTCGACGTAGGGCTTACGATCACCCTCTTTGCTGCGCACGGCGGCGACCTGGTCGGTCGTGATAGGCGCACCAGTATTACCCCATTCGTGACGGATATAGGTCAAGACAGCGGCCACCTTGTCGTCACTGAGGTTGTATTGCGAATTCGCAACCTTGCCGATCGTTGGCATCGGGGCGGCGCTGTAGAGCACACCCTTGACAGTCATGGGGCCGGTCATGCCGTAAACCACGAGGCGGATCAGACGGTCATCCGAACCGGTCACCCACTCTGAGGCCGCCAACGGAGGGAACGCGCCCGGCAAACCCAGGCCATTAGCTTGGTGGCACGTGATGCAAATCGCATTGTATTGCTTCTTCCCCAGCACGAGCGGATCAAGTTTTGCGACAACCGTTTCACCGCTCGGTGGGAGCGTGTTTTCGTTATAAACGCGGGGATCAAACATGCCAGAGTAACGATTCAGATAGGTGCCCGCAAAGAAGATCAAACCACTGAAGAGAAAGAGGAGATGGAGCGGAGGAAGTTTGTATCGTCCCTTCTCATCCGGCTGCTTGCCGAGGAGCTTATCGTGAGCCGCAAGCAAGCTCTCGTCGGTGGAGGCGGCTTGATCGAGGCGTGGATCTTGATGCAACGGCGTGCTCATTTGGGTGCGCCCTCCTTGGCAGCTGCGGGTTCCACATGACGTGCTTCGGGATATTCGTAGGCGTTGTTCAAACTCTGCAGATAGGCAATCAGTGTCCGCGCACGCTCCGTCGGCACAACCTGCCGGCGGGGCGTTTTCTCGGCTAGGCCGACGAGTGCGTCGGCCGCGACCTCTCCGTCAATCGGACGATCGTCGAACAGAAAAGGAAACGGCGGATGGCTCACGGCCTTGGCACCGGTCACCACGCCGCTGTAAAGAAACTGGGCAATGGCCGCCGCATCGAGCGGGGTTTGACGTACACCCCAGTTCGCAAGATCGGGCCCAATGCGCGATTCACCGAGCTGAGGGCGACCTTGAAATATATAGTCGCGGGCAACGCTCTGGCGATCACCCCAACCACGAGCCTTGTCGGAACCGAAATCGGGCCGCCGGACTTGCTGGGTGTGGCAGGCCACACAGCCCAAATCCGCATAGACGAGTTGGCCTCGGGCCGCGACGCCGGGAGGGCGCGTCGGGAAGGATGAACTTTCGCCGTCATCGTAGAATGGGGTGAGCGCACCCAATTGCTTGTGGGCTAAAAGGGGAATACTGCTCCAGCCCAAGAGAAACGCGGCGAGGAGGCCGATGAAGAAGAAAAAGCCGTTTTTCATCATGACGCATGAACCTCCATCGTCGTTGGCTGCCGGAAGGACCCCGCCTCGGAAGCCGCGCCGGAGCAACACAGAACGCAAACGCTGCGCAGGAAATTCACCAGCATAAGGATATTGCCGATCAACAAAAGCACCTGAGCGACTGAAACCGCCAGCAACCAAGGACGAGTGCGACCAGCGATTTCACCCAACGTGGTCTTGGCGTTGCTCAACTCAGTGCCCTGGATCAAGCCGGCGACCGCGAGGGAACCCACGAGGAGGAAAATGCCGACCATCGCGAGCACCTTATGGCTGCGGACGAACGCGCCCGAATTCCAAGGACGACCGGTCAAACGGGGCAGCGCGAAATAAATCGAGCCGAAGAGCAGCATCGAGATTCCGCCATAGAGCGCGAGTTGCTGTTGAGCCGTCGTGAAATACGTGAACTGCGTGACCAAGGCCACGCCACGGAAAGACGTCACTGCATCAAGCACAGCACCGGCGAGGTAAGCGAGCAGGCCGAAGGAAATAAACGCGAGGGAAGTGCCACCGCCGGTCAGAGCGCCCCGCAGATTAAGCGTCACCACGATATAATGGAAAAGAACCATCCAGCACGCGGCGTTGGCCAGCGTGGGAATCCAAGCCGGGACAGGACCGCCGATCAAATGCCGGCCTCCGGTCATCGTTCCGACAAACAGGAGCGTCCAAAAGGCGAGCGGCGCAAATTCGTAGCTCGGAAGCGCCTGTCCGGTAATCTTGGGTACCACATAATAGGCGCCGGCCAAGGCCAGCGGGGCGAGCCACAGGGAAAACACCGATTGCACATACCAACCATCGATAATCGGCTGGAGCACACCACCGACCGGACTCCACAGCAGCATCGTCTGGGCAGCGATCAGCAGCCAAGGGAAGAGAAACAACGCGGCGACGGCATACCAATGCGAAGCATAGGTGCCTTCGGTGCGGCGGCCCGACCAAGCGAGGATGCCGGAAATTCCGATGGCGATATACGCAACGACGAGCAGAGGCTGCACGTAACGGGGCAATTCCAAGAGGGCGAACGACGTGGCGTCGCCCGTGGCGATACCGCCGAGACCGAGCGTAATACCCAGATTCCAGAAAAGCGTGCCGATCATCGACCAGTTTTGAGCGCGCAGCGTCGAGCCGCCGAGGCGCCCAAGGACCCAGAGTGCAATCCCGAGTCCGGCATTGGCGGCCCAACCATAGACAAAAGACGTCTCGGCGAGGGCACTGACACGGCCGTGAGTGAACCACTCACAGGCCGACATAAAAGTCGGGCTATGCAGCTGGATGGATGCAATGAGAGCGCAGATGCCGCTGATCACGAGCCACCCGAGCCCGGAGGCGAGCAAGAAGAGCACTGGCCAGCGCCCGGCCGTATCGACGGCGGTGACTTCAGCGTGGGTGGAGGTCGAAGACATCGAGAAAATAAAATTACTTCTTAGACCCGTAGTGGGCGGCCGTCAGTTGCATCGCGCGTTCAATCGGGAGTTGCACGACGCCCGCGTTCTTGTCGATCCACGCATAAGACGTCGACTGCTGGGCGTGCTTCTCGCGAAGCTCGCCGAGGGCTTGCTTGCGCGTCGCCGGAGTTGCCTTCCAAGCCAATTCCTTGGGGAGATTTTCGGCGACAGCGTTTTGTGGCGACGTGGAGGTCGGTTCATAGAGGCGGGAGACGACAACCCAGCCAATGGCCACAACGGCGAAGATAAACAGCGTGGTGATCAGTGCCACGGGCCGCGGAGAATGGGCGGATGAATCACTCATGGTACGTGAGGCTCTCGGTGATGCGCGGATCGCGGATGGGGATGAGCTTGGTCGTCGGGAAACTCTTCAAGTAGGACCACACGCACACACCACCGATACCGACGACGGACGTCAGGACCCAAAGAAGATTGAGCGAGAGGAAGGGCAATGAATCACCGTGCCCATCCTTCAGGGCCGGTAAAATATTGTAGCACATGTCGACGAGGATGACGGCCAATATCCACCACATGATGGGTTTGATCTTCGAATGGACGACCTTGTGTTTGTAAGAGAGCAGATAGAGGAACGGGACGAAAAAGTGGCCGAAAAGCAGCACGAGTCCAACATACCACCATTGGTTCGTGGAGCCATCGTGGTTCACTTCACGGAGGTTATACCAAAAGGTTTCCTCGGGGACGTTGGCATTCCAGATCAGGAAATATTGCGAGAACGTGATGTAGGCCCAGAACACCGTGAAGGCGAAAGCGAGCATACCGATCGAGTATGAATGATTCGTATTCAGCACGCCCTTAAAATCCCCACGATCCCAGAGCCAGATCATGATGATCACGCCGACGGCCAACGCACCACGGATGCAATTCGCGAAAAACCAGACGCCATACATCGTCGAGAACCAGTGGTATTCGAGGGACTTCACCCAGTAGATCGCCGCAAAACTGAGGGTCAGAGCACCGATGGGCAGACCAATAGCCGCCGTCTTTCGATTCATGAAAGTCCACTTAACGTCACCGTCGGAGTCTTGCGTAAACGAGGCCTGGCGGAGCCGCGCGGAGAGCCAGACCCAGCTGGCAAAGAAGGCGAGCGTCATGCCCGTGAACATGTGCAAATTCAGAAAGCCGGACTTCTTTTGATAGAGAATATCCGTCCCCACCGTCCCATGACCATGCAGCTCGTGGGCGAGGTCCATCCACGGCCAGACAAATCCGGGTTTAACCCAAGCGAGGACCAATAGTGGGAGAAAGAGCACGAAGAGCCACTTAAACGAGGTCAGGGCGTGCTCAAACTGCCGACGAATCACGACCGACCACGAAGCGTCGACGATGTGATGAATCAGAATCAGCATGAGCATGCCGATCAGAATCGAAGTACAGAAAGTGATGCCGACCAAATAGGACATCACGGGTCCGTGCCGATCGGGCATGACGGCCACGCCGAGAGCGGTGACCGCAAGACCGACGAGACCGACCGTGAGGGCCTTGGTCGCTGCGGCGGCGGTCGAGGTGTCAGACGGGAGGGCCGAGGAGGCGGTGGCTGCGTGCGTGCTGCTCATTTGAGACCGAGGGTTTGTTTACCGGCGGCGTCGGTGACGTCGGCGACGCCACCCTGCTGCGCACGTTGCAGAGCGCGGACGTAGGCGACGACCGCCCAGCGATCCTCCGGTGCCAGTTTGTCGGCGTAGGACTGCATGTTCTTGTTGGGCGAACCAACGGTGATCGTGTTATAAATTTCACCCTCGGGCATCTTGCGGAGCCGGTCGTCATGGAAGGTGGGAGTCGCACCCATCCCATATTGTTTCGTAATGCCGGCACCGTCACCGACGGCGCTATGGCAGGGCGCACAATAAATCTCGAAACGATCCTTCCCTCGTTGGAGGAACGTGAGATCAATAGGGGCTGAAAGTGCGGCAGGAAATCCACGGGCAAAGGCACCGGTTGCATCCTTACCGCGATTGAGGTGGTCGTCTTCCCGCAGCATCCCGCGCATGACCGCGTGCTCGACTGGCGGACGATCGGCTCGTCCATCGGCGAAAAAGTCCGAGGCACCCTGCGCACGAGGTTTCGGCTGAATTTTCATACCCGGAAAGGCCCATTCCGGAAATACTTCGATCGGGGGCGAAGTAAACTTCGTGCCCCGGAATCCAAAAATGGACACCGTGAGCACGCCGAAGAATGCGGTGACGAGGTAGACGTTGCGCATGGCTCAGGCCTCGAGTTCGGAGATGTTTTTCCCGCCGGCTTTTTCAAGCAGGGCCTTGGTGTTGGCGAGATTGAAGCGCGGATCGCGCGTCTCAATGACGATAAAAAACTGATCATCCATGCCGCGGCGGATATGCTCGTATTTCAGCACCGCGTGGTAGTGCATGGGCAGGCCGTTGAGGAACAACATGCCGCCGATGGTCGCAAACGCGGTGAAGAGAATTGTGAGCTCATAGCTCACGGGAAAAGCAAACATGGGGCTGAAAAGAGGTTTGCCGCCGACGATGAGCTGATAGTCCACCGCACCAGTCCACCAGATCATCGACGTACCGGTACAAAAACCGATGATACCGCCCACGAGCGAAATGCGCGGAACGATGGAACGTTGGAGGCCCATCGCCTTGTCGAGTCCATGTACGGGGAACGGCGTAATGCAGTCCCAGTTGCGGTAACCGGCATCGCGCACTTTTTCCGCCGCATGATGGAGATCAGGAGTGGTATCGAAAGTGGCAATCAAGCCGTAGGAAGGTGCAGCCATGGGCGTGAAACTTAGTGGTGAGCGCCGCCGCCATGCACATCGGCCTGCGGCGTGACCGCCTTGAGCTCTGCCATCGGCATGATGGGGAGGAAGCGAATAAAGAGGAGGAACAGCACCGAGAAGACGCCGAAGGTGCCGAAAAAGGTGAAGATCTCCACGATGCTCGGAGAATAGAAGCCCCAGCTCGACGGCAGGAAGTCACGGGCAAGGGAGGTCACGATGATCACGAAGCGCTCGAACCACATGCCGACGTTGACGAAGATTGAGAGAATCCAGACGAAGGACGTGTTATGGCGCACGGCCTTGAACCAGAAGAACTGCGGCGTGATGACATTGCACGAAATCATGATCCAGTAGGCCCAAGCGTAGTGGCCGAAGGCACGGTTGATAAAGGCGAAGCCCTCGTACGGATTCGCGCTGTACCACGCGATAAAGAACTCCATCGCGTAGGCGTAGCCAACGATCGTGCCGGTCGCCAAGGTGATCTTGCACATGCAGTCGATGTGATACTGCGTGATGAGATCCTCCAACTTGTAAACGGCGCGCAGCGGAAGCATCAGCGTGAGCACCATCCCGAAACCGGAGAAAATAGCGCCCGCGACGAAATACGGCGGGAAGATGGTCGTGTGCCAGCCGGGGAGCAGCGAGACCGCGAAGTCGAACGAGACGATCGTATGCACCGAAAGAACGAGAGGAGTTGAGATGCCGGCGAGGATCAAATAAGCCATCTCGTAGTTGCTCCAGTGGCGGTTCGAACCGCGCCAGCCGAGAGCGAAGAATCCGTAAAGCGCCGAGCGGACCTTGTTGCCGGAGGAGTAGAACCGGTCGCGAAGCACGGCGAGGTCGGGCAACAGGCCGACATACCAGAACAACACCGAGACCGTGCCGTAGGTCGAGACAGCGAACACATCCCACTCAAGGGGTGAGCGGAAGTTCTGCCAGATGGCGTTCGAATTCGGCACGGGGAACAGATACCACGCATACCAAACGCGGCCGACGTGAAAGACCGGGAAGATCGCGGCGCAAACCACGGCGAAGATCGTCATGGCCTCGGCGGCGCGATTGATCGAGGTGCGCCATTTCTGCCGCAGCAGGCACAAGATGGCGGAAATTAACGTACCCGCGTGGCCGATACCGATCCAGAAGACGAAGTTGACGATATCCCAAGCCCAATTGACGGGATTGGCGTGGCCCCAAACGCCGACACCGGTGGCGATCAGGTAAGCGATTCCCGCGACGGTGAAGGACGCGACGAAGCACGCGAGGGCGAAGCAGACCCACCACCACGTGGGCGTTTTACCTTCGATGATACCGCAGATTTTTTCCGTAATCCAAGAAAAGCTCCGGTTATTGGAAATGAGGATCGCACGGGGGAGCAACGCAGGTTTGACCTCCTGCAAGATCGCGGGGGCCGCAGTGTCGGCGTGGTTGGCGGGGGCCATTAGCTAAGTCCTCCGAACGTTTTCCCGGCGTCGATCACGCTGAGTTTTTTCTCCGTCTTCGGAGCCGCGGGCGCGTGGCTGTCGTGGCCATGCCCACCGTGACCGTGATCGGAGGGAGGGTGATTCTTATTGTTATATTCGACGCGACTGAGCGGCAGCGCTTGGTAATCGGGCATCTTCGGATTCGGATTGCGGAGCTTGCCGAGATACGTGGTGCGGGGGCGAATATTGAGATAACCGAGCAGCGAATAGTCCTGCTCCAAGGCCTTCGCCCGGGAAACCTTGCTGGTCGGATCGTCAATATTGCCAAATTCGATGGCTTCGACTGGGCACACCTGTTGGCAGGCGACCTTGATCGT
>SXGR01030657.1_pt1 | contig 35928 bp, 33 predicted proteins | sample 3174711 | NCBI WGS metagenome assembly SXGR01 (sample SAMN11356860, study PRJNA531348) | freshwater metagenome | isolation source: freshwater sample F1-60 | place: China: Fuxian Lake, Yuxi | collected 2017-12-25 | reverse complement strand
TGGATGTCGGACGGTGGCCCCCGACCGCCCGTCGGCGGCGGAGCACGGTGGCCCGCGACCGCGAATCGCGTGCCGGTCGGTCGTCCGTGGCGAGGATGTTTGGCGCGGCGGCGACGCCGGGGCGAGGCGCACGGGGAGGGCCCCGAGTCGCCGGGGAGTGAGGCCGACAGCGAATCGGGGCGCCTCGCGGCGGTCGACATCGAAACGGCGCGACATCACCCGATCCACCCGAAGCAGGGCCTCCGGCCCGCCACCGCCGACCCCCACCAAGACCCACCCGAAGCGAGGCGTCCGGCCCGCCACCGCCGACGTCTCTCGATCCACCCGAAGCACGGCCCCCGGCCCGCCACCGCCGACATCTCTCGAACCGAACGAACCCAACTTCTACCTTGATCCATGCCTGCGGACGACAACTTCTTGACATATGTAAAGTCTCCGCGACGTCGTCCCACCGAGGGGCCCGCCGTCGGGAGCATCGGCGCGAAACCGGTGCGCGTGGAGGCGCCGGTAGCGCGCCCTCGGGCGGGGACCCTCACGGCCCAGTCGCCGCCCACGGATTGACAAGCGCGACGCCCGTGCCCTCGAAGTCCGCGACGTTTCGCGTCGCGAGCTTGAGCCCGTGACAAATCGCGGTGGCCGCGAGCAACGAATCAATGGGCGGCCGCACCCGGCCAGCCCGCCTGCCAGCAGCGGTGATCACCCCCCACTGCAGCGCGACGGCCTCGTCGATAGGGAGCACCCGGTCGCCGAAGCTCGTGCGCAATTCCTCCAACCACGCATCGATCCGCGCCTTGCGCGGTCCGGGGTCTAGGAGGTCCGCTCCCTTCTTGATCTCGCCCAGCGTGAGCACGGAAAGCCGGAGGGCATCGTCACTTACGCTCTCGACCCAGCCGAGGACGATGCGGTCAGGAGCGGGTTTGGCCAGCTCAGAGATGACGCAGGTGTCGAGCAGAATCACGGGAGCACGACATCCGGACGCTCGTCGCCGTCGCGCGACAGGTCGACCCCGTCCAGCGGAGCCGACCGGAGCAAGGACTTCAGACTGCGCACGGGGCCGGAGACGCGGCGCCAGGTCTCAATTGCGACGACCACTACAACAGGCTCACCGCGGCGTGTCACTGTCTGCGGGCCTGAGTGCAGCGCCTCCTCAACCACCTCGCTGAAGCGGTTCTTGGCGTCCTGGAGTTGCCAGGCGATCGGCATGCACAGCTCCTGTCTAGACAGCCTAGATAGCTTTAGCAACGCGCCCCGTCAAGTGCCGACGGGAGTCGGGGTCGCGTAGTGCGGTCGCCGCCGACGCAGCTCGACCTCGGGGCCAAGCAGCAGCGCCGGACCCGTTGCAGTCTTCGACTGATCCTGATCCGGTTTGGTGGACACCTGCCGAGAGGCGAGAGAGGTGGCGTCCATGGAACCAACCAAGCAGAAGAAGAGAGTGCAGTATCGACGGAGGTTCACCGACGAGTTCAAAGCTTCGGCGGCGCGTTTGGTCGTTGAAGAGGGCAAGTCTGTGAACCAGGTCGCGCGCGACCTCGACCTGGTCGCCTCGGCCTTGGGCAACTGGGTCAAGCAGGCGAAGGCCGATCGCGGCACCGGTCCGGCCGGCTCTGTGACGTCCAGCGAGAAGGAGGAGCTCGCCCGGCTGCGGCGCGAAGTCCGAATACTCCGCATGGAGCGCGAGATACTAAAAAAGCAGCGGCCTTCTTTGCGAAGGAGAGCACGTGAGATTCACGTTCATCGACGCGGAGAGGGCCACCTGGCCGGTGAGGGTCATGTGCCGGGTACTGCTGGTGTCGGCGGCGGGCTTCGACGCGTGGAGGAAGCGCCCTGAGAGCGCTCGGGCTCGCGAGAACCGCCGGCTGGCCGTCTTGGTCCGCGCCGCGCACGAAAAGGGCCGGCAGGTGTATGGCAGTCCTCGCGTCCACGCGGCGTTGGCGGCCGACGGCGTCCGGGTGAGCCGGAAGCGTGTGATTCGGCTGATGCAGGACCAGGGTCTGCGCGGTCGCGGCCGGCGTCGGTTTGTCTGGACGACCGACAGCTCGAACGCCGAGAACATCGCACAAAACGTGCTCAATCAGGACTTTACGGCGACGGCCCGAAACGAAAAGTGGGTCGGCGACGTGACGTACCTCCGGACGCCCGACGGCTGGCTCTATCTGGCCGTGATCCTCGACCTCTACTCGCGCTTCGTGGTCGGCTGGGCGATCAGCCCGGTGAACGATCGGCACCTGGCGACGGCTGCGCTGGAGGCAGCTGTCGTCCGCCGCACACCGCCCGACGGGCTGCTCCACCACACCGACCGAGGCAGCCCGTACGCCAGCAGCGACTACACGGATGCCTTGAGGAAACTTGGTTTCCGGCTGAGTATGAGTCGGTCGGGAAACTGCTACGACAACGCCGTGATGGAGAGCTTCTTCGACACGCTGAAGCTCGAACTGGGCGAGCGGTTTGACAGCGCCCCCGACGCCAAACGCAAATTGTTCGACTTCATCGAGGCGTTCTACAACGGCACGCGAATCCACACCTCGATCGGCTTCGTGAGCCCGCGAGCCTTCGAGCAAGCGAGCGTGGCGTGACCCCCTGCGAAATCCCCAACCATCCACAGCTATCCACAGGATACGAGTCTCCCCCCTGGACCCCCCTCGGGGTCGCACTTCGTGCTACCGTGCTTACCCGGGCTCAGTCGCCCGGCGACGACTACGAACACTATCAACCCGTCCACCGAATCGGATCAGGCCCACCTGCGCCATCCCCAGCGTGCTGCCAGCGCTCAGCTTCATGGCCACACCGACCCGGCACCACATCTGCCCGGAAGCGACGAAAGCCGTTTCATGGAACATCGTGTAACCCAGCGTGCCCGCAAAGGAGCCAGCCGCAATCGCTGCCGGCGCGCCGGGATTCGGCGGGCGAAACTGCCACCCGGGCCCAGCAAATTTCCCTCATCGCCCCGGGCGACCACCACTTACAGGAGCTTTGACTCCCTTCCGGGGTCCGCAGGTATGGCAGCGTCGCGGCACCCGATTCCCCAGCGGCCGTAGATTCTTCCCGATTGGACGGGCACAGTGGCAAACCCGACGCCAATGATCCGGGAGCAGATCAGCCAGGCGGATGACGCCGTGGCGCGCGCACCACGCGCTGATCGCCACACTCGGCTCATGGCTTGGCGTTGGGCGGCGGCTGCACGGAGACCGTCCGGCTTGGCCTCTGCCAGTGAGGGAGTCCCTCCACGGCGCGTTGCAGCTTAGGACGTCGTACTTGCGAGGACCGATGCGCGACGTGCCCGACGACATCCTGCAGGCCATCCAATCCCACTTTCACGAGGTGATCTCCGGCCGCACGTCCCTCTTGATCGACGTCCAACCGTTGGAGCTGCCCGACCTGAGGGACTGTCCGCGCACCGAGGAGGCTTGCGCGTGGTTTCCCGTGCCCGGCATGTACGGCGGATTCAAGTACTGGCTCAGCGGTTCGGGGGCCGACGCCATGCTTGTGACGGAAAGCTGGTGTCGCGTCGTCCATGGGTCTGGGCAACGCCATGAGATCCGGGCGAGCGGGGCCACCCTCGTCGAGGAGGGCTTCGTTTAGCAGGCTGCTGCAAAAGGGCGAAACGCGCGCGAGGCACGGCGAACGGTTCCAACCATCGCTATGGACAACCCGGGCGCCGCCCACCAAGAGCGCTTCGTTGGAGGCTGTCCGGAGGCCGCCCTGCCCGGCCAGCGAGGTGGCATCCGTCGCCCCTCGGAGTGCGACCCGGTGCGGACCCACGACCTCCGACACGCCACCGACCGGGCTCCCATCGAGGCAGCCTGCTAGACGCCCCGATGCCTGACCCCACGACCCCCTCCCCGTTCGGTGCTGCCGCCCCCGCCGCCGCCTCGTTCAGCGCGCTCCAACTCGACGCCCGCGTCCTCAGCGCCGTGGCGGGTGCCGGCTACACCGACCCGACGCCCATCCAACTTGCCGCCATTCCGCACGTGTTGGCGGGCCACGACCTCATCGGACTCGCCCAGACCGGCACGGGCAAGACCGCGGCGTTCATGTTGCCCATCCTCACCCGGCTCGCCGCCGCGCCCCAAGCCCGCCGCACCCGCGTCTTGGTGCTCGTACCGACACGCGAGCTGGCAACGCAAATCGAAGAGAACGTCAACATCTACGCCAACGGCCTGTCGCTGCGATGCGCAACGGTCTTCGGCGGCGTCGGCGAGCGCTCCCAAATCAACGCGCTGCGAGCCGGCTACGAGGTCATCGTCGCTTGCCCCGGACGCCTGCTCGACCTCATGGACCGCCGGATCGGGGATTTCCGCAACCTCGAGCACCTCGTGCTCGATGAGGCGGACCGCATGCTGGACATGGGCTTCCTGCCCTCCATCCGCCGAATTGTGCGCGCGATGCCGACGCAACGCCAGACGCTGATGTTCTCGGCCACCCTGTCTAAGGACATCGAGGCGCTCACGCGCGACTTCCAACGGGCCCCCAAGAAGGTCGAAATCGGCGTGCGGACGAACCCCGCCGCCACCGTGACGCAGCGAATTTACGAGGTCCCCCGCACCGCCAAACTGTCCCTACTTGGCTATTTGCTGCAACAATCCAGCCTCGCCGAAGACATGGAGAGCGTGCTTATTTTCACGCGCACGAAACACGGGGCGGACCGCGTCGCCCGAAAGCTGGAGACGATGGCCATTCCCACCGGCGTCCTTCACTCCAATCGCTCTCAGCCTCAGCGACAAAAGGCCCTGGCCAACTTCAAGGCGGGCACCGTTCGCGTCTTGGTGGCGACGGATATCGCGGCCCGAGGCATCGACGTCGACGGCATCTCGCACGTCGTCAACTACGATTTTCCGATGCACACCGAGGATTACATCCACCGGATCGGGCGTACCGGACGCGCCAATCTGTCGGGAGACGCGATCAGTTTCGTCTGCGAAGACGACCAGGGCCCACTTCGGCAACTGGAGCGGTCGATCGGGCACGGCCTCCCTCGGGCCCGCGCCGAGGGTTTCGACTACGCCGCCGCCGAAGCTGCAGACGTACAAAACGAAGGGATGGCCTACCGGCAGCGCCCGACGGGTCGCCCGGGCGGGGGACGCAACCCTTCGGCCACGGACTACCGGCACAGCCGGGGCGGCGGGCGCGGGCGACGGTAGGCGTCCATCCCGAGCCGCGAGACCGTCGGTTCAACGTGGTAGAATGCCCCCTCTCCCCTGTCCCCGAGCGTACGAAGTGGTCAACAACCCCGATCCCGGGCTCATCAACGACGACATCCGGCCCGCCACCGACGCCGAGCGCCACTGGAGCGTCCTCAACATGGCGAGCCTGTGGGTCGGCATGGTCGTCTGCGTGCCGACCTACATGTTGGCCGGCGGGCTCATCGAGCAGGGCATGAGTTGGTCCCAGGCGGTCTTCACCGTCATGCTCGGCAACATCATCGTGCTCGCGCCCATGATTCTCAACGGGCATCCGGGCACCAAGTACGGCATCCCGTTCCCCGTCATGGCCCGCGCGAGCTTCGGCATCCATGGAGCGCACGTGCCAAGCGTCTTGCGCGCCCTGGTGGCCTGCGGTTGGTTCGGCATCCAGACCTGGGTCGGCGGCGCGAGCATCTACCAACTGTTGCTCGTGATGGTCGGTGACGGCATCGCCGGCCCACCACTCGCCTTCCTTGGCATCAATGCCGCCCAGTTCATCTGCTTCCTCTTCTTCTGGGGTCTCCAGGTCGCGCTGCTCTACAAGGGGATGGAGTCCATCCGCGTTCTGGAGACGTGGGCCGCACCCTTCCTCATCGTGATGGGCCTCGCCCTCTTGTACTGGGCCTGGGCGACGGCTGGCGGCTTCGGCCCCATGTTGTCGACGCCAAGCCAATTCGACCCCGGGCAGCGCAAAGAGGGCCAGTTCTGGAGCGTCTTTTTTCCCTCGCTGACCGCAATGGTCGGATTCTGGGCGACCCTGTCGTTGAACATCCCAGACTTCACCCGCTACGCGAAAAGCCAGCGCGACCAGATTCTGGGTCAGGCCATCGGGCTGCCAACGACGATGACGCTGTTCGCCTTCATCGGCGTCGCCGTCACAAGCGCAACGCCGATCCTGTTTGGCGAGACGATCTGGGACCCGACCGTACTGCTCGGCAAGATGGGCGGCGGATTCAGCATCATCCTGTCGCTCTTCGCGCTGAGCGTTGCGACGCTGTCGACAAACATCGCCGCGAACGTCGTCAGCCCGGCCAACGCGCTCATCAACGCTGCCCCCGACAAGATCACGTTTCGGACGGGCGCCATGGTCACCGCGGGCCTCGGGGTCGCGATGATGCCCTGGAAACTGCTCGAGACCACCGACGGCTACATCTTCACATGGCTCATCGGCTACAGCGCGCTGCTCGGCCCCATCGGCGGCATTCTCATCGCCGACTACTTCCTGCTGCGGGGCGCCACCTACGACCTCGACGGCCTGTACCGCAAACAAGGGCCCTACTGGTACCGAAACGGCTTCAACCCCGTCGCGATGGTCGCGTTGTTCCTCGCCGTTTTGCCCAACGTGCCGGGCTTCGCCCACGCCGCCGGCATCGTCGACAGCGTGCCCGCCATATTCGACCAACTCTACACCTACGCGTGGTTTCTCGGCTTTGGGCTCGCTGGCGTCATCTACCTGGCCGGAATGAAGCTGATGGGCGACGGCCAAACGCCTGAAACGGCCCGGCCAGGACCGTCAAGCTGAACCCGTCAAGGCGCGGCCCATGCCCGCCCAAGCCCAAACGGGGTCTTCGCATTGACCACGTCGACAACGACCCGAAGCACCCCATCCCTGCGCTACCAGCGCCCAGAGGAACTCTGTGATCCAGGTTCTGCTCTTGGCTCAAGCCGCCCTGGCCTGGGACGTCCACTTCCAAGAAGCGGCCATCTACGTCGACGGCTTGGAAGCCTCCGTCACCGGCGCCCCTCCCGGCGTGACCGCCACGGTCTACGCTTCTATCAGCGGTAAAGGGCTCACGTGTTCGCCGGGCGGCTGCCTGGACCTGCTCGCGCCCAAACGCTTGCGCCGGGGCAAGGTGGACGCCGACGGGAACTTCTCCATGACGATTCTCCCGCCGGAGTCGTTTTTCACGGGCACCAACGTCTGGCTGCAGGTCGTCGTCGACGGCGAGGCGTCCGACGTTGGACTCACGGTGCTTCGCGCCGACTTCGACGGTGACGGGTACGGTGCCAAAGGCCTGGACTGCAACGACGCCGACGGCGCCATCCACCCCGACGCATTCGACACCCCCCGCGACGGAATCGACCAGAATTGCGACGGCGAAGATGCGGCGATCCACTGGTCCTACGACGGAGAGACGGGCCCCGAGTTCTGGGGTTCGCTGCACGAGGACTTCGCCACGTGCGACGCTGGCCTGGAACAATCCCCGATCGACGTCCCAGCCGGCACGGGGGACCCGTCCCCCATCGACCTCACGGGCTGCTCGACGACACTCTTCGCGGAACACAACGGTCATACGGTCGAGTACGACGTCGACGGCGATTGCGAACTCCGCCACAAGGGCGGGCAGTACAACGTCCTGCAATTCCACTTCCACTCCCCCTCGGAACACAAGATTGCGGGCGCCGGCACCGACATGGAAATGCACATTGTCCACCAGCTCAAAGGCGCGAAGGGGCTCGACGACCTCCTCGTCGTCGGCGTCCTGTACAAAGCCGGCGCCACACCATCGAGCTTCCTCGACGGCATCGGCTTCGACGCGCTGCCCTCGTTGGAGAGCCCCATCGTCGAGAACCCGGACATTTCGCTCAACCCCTACGACGCCTTCCTTCTCGACGGTCTGGGGGATTCGCGGGCTATTTACGACGGTTCACTGACGACGCCGACCTGCGCCAAGTCTGTCACTTGGCACGTTCTCACGGAAAGCCGGGAAATGTCGTTCGACCAGCTTGAAGCGCTCCAGTCGGTCGTTCCGTTCAACGCGCGCGACACCCAGCCGCTCTACGAGCGCGAGGTCGAGCACGTAGGCCCCTGACCCCGCCGGAGTCCCGTGCGCCCCACCCGCGTCAGCGGCACCAAGACCTACTCGTCGGGGGCGAGGCGGCCCTGGCTCGCCGTGCGCTGGGCCGGCGTCGACTTCGAGGAGCGGCTCATTCCGTTGGGCCCTCCTGGCTACGGCGAGGGCCGCATGCCCGCCGTGTTGGCGGTTTCGCCCACGGGCCGCGTCCCGGTCCTCCTCGTGGGCGGACGCGCCATTCCCGAATCCACCGCCATCTCGGAATGGGCAGCGGAACAGCTTGGCGCGAATCTCTGGCCGAAGGACGCCCTCGACCGCGCGGAAGCGCGCGCTCTGATGGCCGAAATGCACGCCGGATACGCGCCCGTGCGGCGGGACCTCTCGATGAATCTCCGCCGTCGCACCGTGGTCTCAAGCTGGCCCGACGACACGCGGCGTTCGCTCGACGCCTTCTTCGAGCGCCTTGGCCCATTCTACGCCCGCAGCGCTTGGCTCTTCGGTGAGCGCTCCGCCGCCGACGCCTTTTACGCGCCCATGCTCACCCGCCTGCGCACCTACGGCGTGGCGATGCCAGACGCATTCGCACGAGCCCTTGCAACCCTCGAGGGCGACGCCGACTTCGCAGCTTGGAATGCGGACGCCGTGGCTGAACCATGGCGAATCGAGGTCACCGAACGACTGTGGCCAGGACCCTCGCCGACGCCCAAGTGACGCCGTCGGCCGGGAGCAACACCATCCCGCCGGGCAGGTCCGGGTAGGGGTGGAAGTGCCCGACGACGCGCCGGCTGACGCCATCGGCGTCGACGGCTTCTACGTCCACGAGGTGCCCGCCCGAGGTCGGCTGGACGACGTCGAAGGCCGGGACCATCGTGCCGTCCGCACGCTGCTGGAAGGCCGTCCAGCGGGACGCGCCGACCACCTTCGCGTCGTCCGCAAGTGTCTCAATACGTTGGAACAGGCCCGCGTAGGTGTAGTCCGACACCCAAATGGGCTCACAGTAGGACATCATGTCCTTGCGTGTGGGCGCGATCAGGTCGCCGGAGACGATGTCGTAGCCGACGACGCCCAAGCTCCCGTCGTCGTGCGGAAATTGGGGGTCGGCCGGCTGCCCATAGAGGCCACAGGGCGCGTGGTCCCGGCCGTGGGCGTGGCCGACCTCGTGCACCATCGTTTCGGCCGACGTGGCGCCGGAGAAGCCGATGCCGATCGACGCCCGGGACCAGACGTCCTGCGGGCCCCCGAGTTGGGACAGGCCAAGGATGCAGCCCCCGCCGCAGAAGGCCGCCAACGAGTCGTCCGCGTTGAACAGGCCGTAGAAATAGGTGTTGTCCGGTACGTCGGCCTGGGACCGCAGCTGGGAAATTTCAGTCAGCAGGTCTCCCCAGTCGTTGCCGTCAAACGGCGCAATCCGGTCATCCCATGGCAACGTGTCGCCGATGGAGACGACGACGTCCTCCGCTGGGTAGGTCCCGACCAACCACTCCTGGTACAGCGCGATCTGGTCGTCCGACAGATCCGGCAACCGCCCAGAACCGTCGGCGTTGTACTCGATGGGGATGAGCACCACTTCGATCGCGTCGCCCTTTTCCACGTCGAAAGGCGTCTCCTCGTCCGACCACACTTCGGCATCCCCTCCGCCCGCCTCGCCACTCTCACGGAGTTCGAGCGACATCGTCATGCCGGGGCTCATCCAGGCTGCGTTGATCGAGAAGTTGAACGTCGAGTCCAAATCGGTTTCGTCGCTGGACGTCTCCACCTTGAACGTGTCCTCGACGATGTGCTCCTTGCCGCCGTCGACGCGGAGAACCGCCGTCACCTTGCGCGAGTCAAAATCGTCCGGAGGCTCCACGAAGACCCGGACCAACGCCTCCCGATCGGCGACGATCGGCGCCTGCCCATCTTCCGGCGCCTCACCCTCGACCATCAGATCGATCTGAACGCCTTGATAGATGGCGACTTGGCTGACTGGCAGGTCGATGACCGCCGCGCCATCCGCGACCGGCTCCCCCGATTCGGTCGTACTGCCCGTCCCGGTCCCCGTCGCGCCCCCGACCGTTCCGCTGGCCGTGCAGCCCGCCAACGCCACCACGATCCATCGCATGGCGCCTCCCGCGCTGTAAATAGCGCTTCGCCGCCTCCTATACCGGCCAGGTTTCGCAAGGGCCCTGTGAAGCCGACTCAGCGCCGACGGCACCGCTTGCGCACGGCCGCCGCGTCCTCATCGCTCAGCGCGTCGACGAGGAGCAGCGCTTCATCACATCGATCCAACCCCGACAGGGCCTCCGCACGCAGCGACGAGAGCTGTTGGCGGACGCCCGCCGCATCGACCGTCGGAATCACATGAGCGGCGGCCACCTCGGCCTCAACGGCGCGACCTAGCGCCATGAGCAGCTGAACCCGCGCCAGCTGCACTTCCGTGCCCAAGCGGCCATCCGGCCACCGCTCGAGCCACGCCTCGTACGCCCCGAGCGCCGCCTCGCGATGCCCGACCCGCTCCAATCCACGGGCCCGGTCGTACTCAGCCATCTGGGCGGCGAGTCCGTCGAGCACAGGACGCGGCACATCGACGGGACTCGACACTTCGTCGACGGCGATCGGCGCCGGCGGCAAGTCCGCTTGAGCGGCCACGGCCTCGACGACGGGACCCGACCGGGGGGATGCGAGCGGCACATCGAGGGATCCGGCCGGTACCTCAAGGACGGCGGGGACCTCGGGCGGCTGGACGGGCGGTGCAACGGGGGTCACGACGGCGACGCTATGGGCAGGCGGTGATTCGCTTGGGAGCTGGGGCGGCACCTTCGCTTCGGACGCCGCAAGCCACGCCGCCGCACCCACACCGACCGCAAGGACGGCCACGCCGACGCCCGGGGTCCAGCCCAGCCCTAGCGGCGCTTGAAAGGCCTTGGCCCGGACCAGATCCAGGTTGAACGGCCCCAGGCCTTCGTCGGCCGCGCGCATGTCGATGCCGGAGGACGATCGAAACTGCGGGTCGTCCCTCCATCGGATGGGCGTGTCGTTCATCTTGCCTCCTCGGCCGCCCAGGCCGCCCGAAAGCGCTCACGCGCAAGGCGCAAGCGACTCCAAACCGTGTTCACCGAAACGCCGAGGATCTCGGCGATGTCGGCGCCTTCGACCTCTTGCAACTCGAACAGCACGAACACCTCGCGCTGAACCTCGGGCAACTTCGCCACCGTCCGTTGGATCCGACGCGCCGTGCTGCTCGCGGCAGCGGCGTCTTCCGGCCCGTCGGGATGTCCTTCGGCCGGCCGGACCGTGAATCGTTCGATCATCCGCAGCCAGCGAGCCGTTCCGCGGCGCTGGTGGCGCACGTGGTGGGCGGCGACCTGGTACAGCCAAGCGCGCAAGTTGCTGCCAGGCACGAGATCGGCTTGCCGCCGGCGTGCGACGATGAACACGTCCTGCACGATTTCTTCCGCCAGCTCCCGCCGCCCCGTCATCCGTTCGACGTAGCGGCAAAGCTCCGCCGCATGGGCGTCGAACAGCCGGCCGATGTCGACAGGTCGGGCGCGGGCCGGGGCCTGGGTGTGAACGGCGAGCGTCATCACCCCTAGGATGCCCGAGTCCGCCCCCGGTCGTCACAGGGATGTGAACGGGACGCCCACAATCCCTCGCGTCGGCTATCGGTTGGCATGGCAATCTGGTGGCTCGCGGGCGTTGCCCTCGCCGATCCGTTTCAGTCGAAACTGCCCGCCGAAGGCGTCAACCTCGTCCGCGTCGACGTGCACGCCGGCGACGTCCGCATCTGGCCCGACGCCGAAGGCCACGTCGAGTTCCGCGGCGAAAAGCTGAACTGGACCGAACAGTGCTCCGCAGAAGCGACGCGAACCGGAGAGGTCGTTTCACTGACCGTCCGCAACGCAGGAATGGCCCTCGTCGCGCCCTGCGAGGTCCGCTGGTCCATTCACGTGACGCCCGAAATGGGGCTGCAGATCCGCATGGGTCAGGGCAGCCTCGTCATCCCCGCGATGCGCGGACGCACGTTCCTCAACGTTGGCAACGGCGACATCCGGCTTGAAGACGTCGGGGGGCCACTCACCCTCACGCTTGGCAACGGCGTCGTCGAAGGGGCCTACGTCGGCCCCGAACTCAAGGCGACCGTCGGCAACGGTGGCCTGCACGTCCACAACCTCGTCTCGCCTGTGACGGCGTCGACGAACGTTGGCGACATCGCGCTCACCTGGCTGGTCGTCCCACCCGGCCGCATCCGCGCGTCCAACCGCGTAGGGAGCGTTCGCATCGAGCTTCCCCCGCAGGCGCAAGTCGAAATCGCCGCTCGGGCCGGCCTTGGCAAGAAGCGCATCGAGTTCCCCCACACGCCCGGCGCGCCGACGCGGGTGGAAGTCGAGACGCAGGTCGGCACCGTGCACGTCACGACGAAGGCCGGGCCCCAGGTCGAAGACGGCAGCCTGGAGTAGACGTCAGCGCTGGTAGTCGTCGCCCCGTTCGACGGGCCGCGACGCCAGGTCGCCGAGCTTTCGCCGCAAATCCTCGCGGGTTCCCTCGTCGAGCGCCGTCAGCGCAGCGTCCATCCGACGCAGGCCCTCTTCCGCCGCCAGCGACGCCTCTCGGGCCCGCTGCAACTGCACCGAACGGAGGGCGTAGGCGATGAGTGCGGCGATGACACCGAGGGTCAACACCGAGATGACGCCGTAGAGAACGCGCTGCGTCTCCTGGCTCGCCTGCTGGACGGGCCCGACCCACCGGTCGCTCATGCGATCGGAGGCCTCCTCGATCGGGCGGACCATCTGCTGGGTCATCATCGTCAACGTCTCGGTGATGGGGGGCGTCCCCGCTTGCCCTTCCTCGATGGCGGCGAACACCGAGTCCCGCAGCAGGTCGCCGACGGCCACCCGAAGGTTCTCGTCCTGCAGCGCGACACGAAGCGAGCGGCTCGCCCGCTCGATGACGCGGTCGACGGTCTCCTCGAGCGTGGGCGCCAGTTCCCCGCGGACCCCTTCGGCGAGCGCTCCGACGATGTCGCGCCGGACGAGGTTGCGGAATTCGGGGGAGACGTCGTCGCGCAGGCCTTTGCCCGTCTTTCGAGCTGCGGTCGTCAGCAGCTGATCGATGACGCGCTCTAGGTCGGCCTGTTGCTCCGGTGTGATGTCGGTGGCGCCCGCCCGCAAGCCTTGGCCCAACTGGTGGCCAAGCTCCGCGAGCAGAGCCCGCTCGAGCACTTGTTCACCGACCTCGTTGACGCTCGCACCTTCGCCGCCCAACTCGTCGAGCGCGCCACGGACCACACCCGAGCCCACTTTGTAGGCGCAGCCAGCGTTCAACAGGGCGGCGAGGGCGAACAAACGCATGCTGCCGCGTATGTTGCCGCGATCCCGGGTGCCTCTACGCGAGGCCGATGTCCTTGCAGGCGTAGACGTCCTGAATCGCGTTCAACAAGCGCACTCCCTCAGCCATCGGCTTCTGGAAGGCCTTGCGCCCAGAGATGAGGCCGGTACCCCCGGCCCGCTTGTTGATGACCGCGGTGCGAACGGCGTCGCGCAGGTCGTCCGAGCCCGACTCGCCGCCCGAATTGATGAGCCCCACACGGCCCATATACGCGTTGACGACTTGGTACCGCGTCAGGTCGATGGGGTGGTCGGAACTCAAGTCCGTATAGACGCGCTTGTGGGTCTTGCCCCACTTGCCCAAGGCCGGGTCGTTGTACCCGCCGTTGTGGGTGGGGAGCTTCTGTTTGACGATGTCCGCCCCAATCGTGCACCCGAGGTGGATCGCCTGGCTGGACAAGTCCGAAGCCGTGGCGTGATCGGCGGTCGCCGTCTTGAAGGCCGGATTGCGGACGTAGCACCACAACACCGTGAACAGACCAAGCGCGTGGGCCTCCTCGAACATCGCCGCCGTTTCCTGAAGCTGGCGACGCGACTCGGGCGCGCCCCAGTAGACCGTGGCACCCACGCCGACAGCACCAAGGTCGAAGGCCTGCTGGACGGAGCCGAAGGGCACCTGGTCAAAGGTGTTGGGGTAGCTCAGAAGCTCGCTGTGGTTGACCTTGACGATGAACGGGATGCGATGGGCGTATCGGCGCGCCACGATCCCCAACGTCCCAAACGTCGTCGCGACGGCGTTGCAGCCGCCTTCGATGGCCAATTCACAGACGTGGGCCGGATCGAACATCGCCGGATTGGGGGCAAACGAAGCGCCGGCGCTGTGTTCGATGCCCTGGTCGACGGGCAAGATGCTCAGGTAGCCCGTGCCAGCGAGTCGCCCCGTGCCGAACATGCGGCCAAGATTGCCAAGCGTGGGCACCTTGCGGTCGGACGGCACCAAGACCCGGTCGATGAAGTCGGGCCCCGGCGCTGCAAGGCCTGTGGCCGGGACAACGGCGCGGTGGTTGAGCAGCGATGCCGCCTCGTCGCCCAGCATGGCCTCGATGGCTGCACGATCCACCACCCCTCCTCCCGGTCAACGCCGGACCGGCCGCCTAATCGGCGGCGCTTCGCCCCGTAAGGTCTCCAGATCGTCCCGAGTGTCGACGCCACGGTGGCGGGCGCCGACTTCGACGACGTGCAGCGCGATGCCCGCCTCCAGCGCGCGCAGCTGCTCAAGGCCCAACGCACGTTCGGCTGCGGTCGGGGGACGGCTGGCGACGTCGAGAAGGACGCCGCGTTGCCAGCCGTACATGCCGACGTGATGCCGCGGCGACCCGGCCGGGGGGGGTGCCCCGCGCGCGAAACCCGTCGCCCGCCCATGCGCGACCCCGATGTGGACGGCGCTCAGGCGCCCGGCATCCTCGGGTTGTAGCGGCGACGCCGCGGTGACCATGGGCGCTCCCGCGGCCAGCGCCGCGGCCATGGCCCGAACCGCCCCGACGTCCGCCAACGGCTCGTCGGCCTGCAGCCCGATCACCCAGTCCACCTCAAGGCCGCACGCCACCTCGGCGACGCGGTCCGTACCGGTCGCGCAATCCGGCGATGTGGCGCACCAAGACGCGCCCCACCGACTTGCCGAGGCTGCCAGACGGGGATCATCCACGGCCACGATGACGTCGCCAACGCCAGCGCGGACAGCCGCCTGCCATGCCCACGTCCAAACCGGTGCCCCCCACAACGTCGCCAGCAGCTTGCCTGGCAACCGAGTGGAGGCCCAACGCATGGGCAGGACGACGGCCCCGGTCAGTTCCAGCCGTCCCGCTTTTGCGGGCCAAGCGCCGCGATCCGCTCCGGAAGGCTCGCAATGAGCCCTTCGGTCGACTGCAGCGCCACGTCGAGCCCCTTGGCGCGAATGCGGACCGTGGCCCCGCCGCCCTTCTGAGCAACGGCCGACTCCATGTCGAGTGCCATGCCGCCGCCTTCGGTGTCCACTTGGACGTCCCGCCAGCGATACGCGCGCAATCCGCGGCGCTGGTCGACGAGCAGCCAGTCCGGGAGGAAGGTCAGATTCGCCTCGCCGGCACGCACACGCCACGGCGCGAGGTTGCTCACCACGCCCGAAGGAAGTGCGCGGGCCCACCGCACCGCCTTCGGCTTGCTGCCCTTGCCCGCCCATGACGCCTGACCGGGAGCGGCCGCGACCGCCGACAACGTCCGATCGAGGACGCGCCACGCCTCCACTCGCTCTGGGCCAAAATCGTAAAAGAGCACCCGGGTCCGGGACACCATTCGACCCAACCACGCGAGCGGCACGGAGGACGCGAACAACGCCCCAAGTGTGACGGCGCCGGCGGCCCCGATGGACAGCCCGGCGCGCACAAGGGCAGTGTTTGCGTCGATGCCGGCGAGGACGTCGGCGGGTACTGTTGGCAACACGACACCGAGCCAAACGCCGACCGCGGCAATGTGCACGGCGAGCGCGGCCAAGGTCCCGGCCCGAATCGAGGAGGCGCCCACCGGATGCACAAGGTGGTTTTGGACGCTGGACGCGGCCTCCTTGACCAGCCGTGTCGCGCCAGAGCGTGTGAAGCGGCTGCCGGACAAGTCGGTCCGGTAGACGTCGCCATCCCAGACCAACGACGCCAACGTCGTCCGAGGTCGCCCGGGCACGATCCACCCAAGGCCGCGGGGATGGACGGCAAGCCCTTTGGGCACGAGGCGAATCTCGTGAAGTCCCGTCCGAATGTGGTCCGCTACGAGGTCCACGGCGAGGGGCGACGTGTCCACGGTGTTGTCGTCGAACTGGGATGCATCCCAGCCCGAGCCCGCGCGCCCGGTGGGCCCCGCTTCCAACACCTTGTCCAACCAATCGGGGACGCCTTCGTCGGCCATGGGTTCCACGCGCTGCACTGTCGTAGGCGGCGTCGAATTCGATTCTTGCGAAGCGGGGGCCCACCCTGCCGCCACCCGCCCTGCGGCGGGCGCCGGAGTGTTGCCCATCCACGCTGGCTGGGCCCAGCCCACAGCGTCCTCGAACGGCGCCTCCGCAGCGGGCTCCGGCGCCGCGACGCGAGGCTCGGGAACGGGCGTTCCACCCCCGATCCATCCTCCGAGCGCGTCCTCGACCGGGGTGAGCGGAGGAAGGGCGGGCAACGCGGACCGTTCAGTCGCTTGCGGTGCGGTCGGCGCCGACGGAGGGGCCTCCGGCTCGACCCGCTGCGGCCCCCGACCGTCGATTCGGACGACATCGCCTGCGTCTTCGCCCAACGCGAACGTGTCGCTTGGCCGCCCAGTGACCGAAGCCTTCGTTCGCGACTGGTTCTGTTCCGTCTTGAGCGACAGGTCGAAGTCGGACGTGGCCGGTCGATCGTACCGTGGCATTTCAGAAGGCGGCAATGCGAGCGGCGGCAACCCTGGCGGGTCCAAAGGCAGCGCTTGGACGGCCATTCGGATCATGGCCTCGAAGGCCTTGGCACTCGCGGGCCGCTCGTCGGGTTTGTACCGCGTCGAGTGCCGAATCAGGTCGGCCAGCGCTGACGGCATCCCGCTGAGCACGTCATCATGCGAATCGGGCACGTAGAGGTCGAGGGGTTCGAGGCCCGTCGTCACCGCGAAGAGCAAGGCTCCGGTGCCGTAGACATCGCTCCGCGGATCTGCGATCTTCGCGTTCTTGCGCTGCTCCGGCGCCATGTAGGCCCAGGTGCCCATCACGGCGCCGGTCCGCGTCAGGTCGCGATCGGCATCGGCCACCGAGGCGATGCCAAAGTCGGTGACCTTGGGGACACCTTCCGTCGTCAGCAACACGTTGTGCGGTTTGACGTCGCGGTGGACGACGCCAATGGCGTGACTCGCGTCGAGCGCCGACAACACGGAAGCCACCACGTTGAGCGCCATCCGAGGCGGCAGCGGACCGTGGCTGTCCACGCGCTCCATCAGGCTGCCGCCGTCGACCAATTCCATGAGCATGTAGACGCGGTCGCCATCGACCCCCATGTCGTAGACGGCGACGACATTTTCGTGGTGGAGCTTGGCCATCGTCCGCGCTTCGTTGAGAAAGCGCTCGCGCGTCTTTCGTCGGCTCGTCAGCTCCGGATCGAGGACTTTGACCGCGCGGAACACGTCCAGTAGCGCATCGTAGGCCCGGTACACGGTCGCCATGCCACCGGTTCCGAGCACCGCGACAAGGCGGTAGCGTCCGTTGCACAATGACGGCGCGACGTCCAGGCAGCCTCCGCGGCGCATTCTACCGCAATCGCGGTCTTGCGCCCCTCGACACGTCCGCATCGCATCGGTAGGCCGCCGGCCGGAGGGATTCATGGTCGCGTGGCTGGCCATCGACGTTGCGCTTGGCGCCTGCACCCCGACCGCCCTCGAACCCCTCCTCGAATTGCCGCAGACCACCGTCTACGTGCTTGGCGAGCGCCGGGGCACGGCCCTGGACTTGGCCCGCGCCGCGCGGCTGGTGGCCATCCTGCCGGAGCCGGTCACCGTTGCACTTCAAGCCGTGGACCGCAGCCACCAGCCCCTGCTCGACGACCTTGCCGCCGGCAAAGTTCAAGCGAAGGACGTGCCCAAACTCGCCGCGATCGAAGACACCTGGGGCTTCCCCGGTCGTCCGTACACGCCCCTACTGGCGGCTGCCGACCGCGTCATCGCGCTTGGCGGCGGGCCCGCTCGCACCCCTTCCGACGTCGCGCCCCAATCGCCAGGGCGCGCCCACGTGTTGGCCGCCTGGGCAGGGCCGATGCCGGTGGCCGTGGAAGCGGACGTCGTCAACGCCGTCACGTGGACGGAACACGAGCTCGCGCTGCGGGCGCTGACGACCTGGGACGGCCGCGGCTCTCTCGTCCTCGTCGTCGACCGCTTGCACGTCGAAGGGGGCGGCGGCGTGGACTGGCAGATCGAACGTCAGTCCGATCGCACACCCGCGCCGGTGCTCTTGTCGCCCGCCGGCTCCAAATGTGGCGCCGGCGAAATCAGCTGGATGTGGCCCGGCGCCCGGGCCTGGCACGGGATGTTCAGCGCGCAGCCTTGACGTCGGACGGCATGCAGACGCCGAAGTCATTGCCCCAGCTGTGACGTTCGTAGGTGAGCACGGCCGCGATCTCGAAGTCGCTGAGCATGGCGCCCTGGGGAGTCATCACGCCGTTGTACTCGACGCCATCGACCAAGAGCTTCCCGCTCATGCCGTTGATCACGATCTTGGCATGGGTGCCGCAATCGCCCATGTGGTCCTTCTGGCCGACCAACGGCGGGAAGGCCGGAGGCATGCCCTTGCCATTTTCCATATGGCACGTCATGCACGCGATTCCGCCGTTTCCGCCTGTCTTGTAGACGCGCTCGCCGTGCGTCATCAGCGCCGCCTTGGCCTCTTCGGGGCTCATCGCGGCCACGTCGGGCGGAGGCGGCGGGGCCGGCTTGGGCGCAGGAGCAGGCGCAGGCGCCGCACTCGCAACGGGTTTGGCCGGCGGTTCCGTCTCGCCACCGCAGGCCATCATCGCCAGGACCACCACCATGGACCACCTCCGTGCGCGAGAGCTAGCCCGGCGTCTCGCCGGACATGCGACTCAGCATCCCTCGGGTGCGCAGCCGATCGCGGCGGCCGAAATCGAGTGGCGGACGGCTCAGCCGCCGATCCAGCCCTCGATCATCGCGTCGCTGATCTTGGCGGGGTGGCCGCGCCAAACGATCTGGCCGCCCTTGACGACGGCCGCTGCGGGGATGCCGCGAACGCCGAAGTTGTCCGAAAGCGCTTGACCCTGCTCTTGGGCGACCGGGTAGGTGACCTTGTTCTCGTTGAGCAGCGCCATGACCTTTTCCTTGGTGCCGCCCTTCGTCAGCTTGGTCAAGCCGACCATGTTCAGGCCCTTGCCCTTGTACTTGCCGTAGGTGGCCTCCAGCTTCGGCACTTCGCGCTTGCAGTGCGGGCACCACTCCTCAAAGAAGACGACCAGCGTGGCATTGCCCTGCGAGAAGTCCGTCTTGCCTTGCAGCCATTCCGCCACGGCAAGCTCGCCCGCGGGGCGACCGATGACGACGAGCTCGCCCGACAGGCGAGCCGACGACTTCGCGGCCTTCGTGTTCGGGTACTTCTCGGTCAACTCGGCGAGCTTGGCCTTGGCGTCGTCGTACTTCTGGGCTTCGAATGCCGAGTTGGCGGCCTTCAAGAGCTCGGTGGCGGCCTCCTCGCCCGGATCGTCGGCGACGGCGGGAGCACCGGGCCGTGCGCCCTTGCTCTTTTCCTCGAGGGCCACGAGACGGGCCTCCATGTCGGCAATCTTCTTGTCCGTCTCGGGATTGCTGCACGCGGCGAGCAAGCCTCCCATCACAATCGCAACCCAGCGCATGGCCATGGCGTCTCCAACAAAGGGCGCGGGCACTAACATGCCCGGCGGAACGCGCGATCGTCACCGTATGCCATGAAGCGACATCGGTGGTCAGCTCGGCAGAATCTCGACGCCCTCGCGGGCCCGAGCCGCCTTGTAGGCGACAAATCGCGCCCGCAATTCGGGGTCCGCGACCGACAAGATCTGGACGGCGAACAATGCGGCGTTCGCCGCACCGCCGACGGCGAAGGTCGCCACCGGGACGCCCTTGGGCATTTGGACGATGGACAGCAACGCGTCGAAGCCTCCCAACGTGCCCGCCGCCAAGGGGACGCCGAGGACCGGAACGGGCGTGAGCGCTGCCAACACGCCTGGAAGATGGGCCGCGGCCCCGGCGCCAGCGATGAACACTTGGACGCCTTCGGCCTCCGCGGCCCGCGCAAAGCGAACGAGTTCGTCCGGCGCGCGGTGCGCCGACGTCACGCGAGCCTGGACCTCAATACCGAATTCGCGAAGTACGTCGAGCGCCGCCGACATGATCGGAAGGTCCGACTTGCTGCCCATCACCACGGCGACCTGGTGCCCAGCCATTTGCCCCCCTCAGAAAGGGGCCGCTGCTAACGTCCCGCGCCCGACCCGAAAACGACCACGACCGTCGGCTTGGGGTCGTCTTCGCCCGTGACCAACCGCACCCGAGGTTCCGCGTAGACGAAGAGACGGCGGCCAATCCGAGAGAACGTCTGACTCCAGCCCACGCGAGCTGCAACAGAGCCCGAGGCGTTCACGAGGCGCTCGGCAAACACAGTCTCGTTGCGCTGGCTGTAGAGGATCCCCGGACCGATACCTGCACCCACGGCGAAGCCGTTCTGCGCGACGTAGTCCCAGTTCGCAAGCGGCTCGAGGACCACCGACATGTGGACCCCGATGGGGCCCTCGACGGACGTAGAGACGAGCGCGCCAAGCCGATGGCCCGGCCCGAAGTTGATGCCGGCCCCGCCGCGGACACCCATCCCGATCCACGACGGGACGTACTCGTCCCAGACAGGCTGGCTGCCATACCCGAATTGAATCGCACCCTCGTAGCTCCAATCTGGAGGCAGACGATCGATCTTGAGCGTGGGCACAGGCAATTCGTCGGCATCCGACGGCAGGCCCTGCGCGAACGCCGACGGCGCAAACGCCACAGCGAACATCCACAGAAGGTGCACGGTGCCTCCAACCCCAACGTGCGGCGCGGGCGACCGGAGTTAACGCAGGAGTGCCGCAAGCGAGCGGCGCAACCTCAGGCTAATCCTGCTCACAACGGAGCGGGCCATGTTCTGGACCTGGACCGCCGCGATTGCGCTGGCGCAGGACGACCCTGCCCCTCCTCCGCCGGAGGTGCCTGAAGCGCCTCTGACCGACGATCCCCAGGCCGCGATGCCGCCAGGCCCCGCCGCGGCGCCAGCCCCCATCGCTCCAGCCACCGGGGACGCCGCGCTCGCCGACGCTCTCCTCATGCTCAATTCCGTCGACCGGGCGAGGGAAGGCGCGCTCCTGCTCTCGACGCTTGGTGACGTGCGAGCCGTCGAGGCCCTGAAGGTCGCGACGCTTACGCGTCGAAAAGACGTCGCCGTCGCCGCGGCCGCTGGGATGGGCGCCTTTCCTGAAGCGACCCCCACCCTCGGCGAGATTCTCCGCTCCCGCTCCGCACCCAACGAGGTCCGTTCTGCGGCCGCCGATGCGCTCGGGCGCATCGGCACGCCCGAGGCCGCAGACGAGTTGTTGACGAGCATCGCATCGGCCCTCAACGGCAAGGTCCGGTCCGCGGCCGCCGACGCCGTCGTCAAGCACTTTCCCGACAGCGTCCCCAATCGCGGACTCCGGTCCCAATCGGGCTCGCCGTGGCTCGCGACCGGACTCGGATGGGGCCTTGGCGTTGGGCTCGGATCGGCCGGCTACTACGGGGGACAGGGCCTCGAGGTGCTCGGCGCGACCACCGGTGGGGCGGCCGGCCTCGTGGCCGGTTTCACGTACGGTCGCGTCAAACCGGTAGATCCCGAACGCGCCGCCTTCGTGACCGTCACGAGCATCCAGACATCAGCCGCGGGCGCTTTCGTCGGCGCTGGCATCGCTCCGGAGGGTGTCTGGGGTGGCGCGCTGACCGGCGAGTTGCTCGGCGCGGGCCTCGGGATCGGCACGTCGAAGCTCTACCGGGGCTCAGGTCGCGACATCGGCGAGTCGGTTCCGTTCGCTTGGCTCACGGCCGCGACCTCCGCAGCGACATTCGACTTGCTCGACGACGCCAACATCGTCGCCGCGTCCCGCCTGGACACCGAGTGGATCGCTGGAGGCGTCGGATTGGCCGGCGGCACCGCGATCGGCCTCGCCGTCGCGCCCCAACTTGACCTGTCGGGCACGGACTTGGCGGCAGCCTGGATTGCAGGGAGTTTCGGGGCCACCACAGCGGTGTTGGCCGCGGACCACATCAGCGACGCGTCGCTTCCCATGCTCGGCGCAGGGGTCGGCGGGCTCCTGGTGCTCGGGACGGCGAACCGATGGGAGGTGGGTGCCGACGCGCTTGCAGCCGGGTTGGGCGGCTGGGCCCTTGGCACGGGCGTCGGCACCGGAGTGGGCATCAGCATCGAATCCAGCGACGATCGTGCCCCCACCGCAGCCGCGGCCGTCGGCGGCGCTGTTGGGCTCGCCACCGGCGTCCTCGCGGCCGAGCTCAACCCCCGAAGCATCGACGGCGGAGACACCACGGTCACGGCCCTGGCCACCTCCTGGGCCATCTGGCAGGCCGGCGGCTTCGCGAGCGTCCTGGAGGCGCGTCACGAACAAGTGGGCGTCTACGTCGCAATTCCCGGTGCGATCGGCGGAGCGGCAGCCTTGGCGTCCCCGCTGATCGACGTTTCTCCTGACATGGCCCTCGCGGGGACGTCCATCGGCCTCTGGGGTGCCTACATCGGCGCCTCCATCGACATTTTAGCCGACGGCGACGAACCGATCTTGGCGGCACTCATCGGCTCGGACGCCGGCCTGGCGACCGGCGCCATCGCGGTGGCCAACGGCGTCTCGCCCTTCATGCTGGCCCTTGGCGACGCAGGCGGGGTCGTCGGCGCAGCCACAGGCGGCATCGGCGCAGCTTTGGTCGGCGCCGAGGACGACATCCCCATCGCTGTTGGCCTCGCCGGCGGCGTCGTCGGCTTCGGCGTGGGGGTTTGGGCGGCCCATTCCATCACCCGCCCTCCGCGCGTTTCGCTCGGAAATTTGGATGTACCGGGCGTCTTCGCGCTGTCCGCGGCCGGCGTGAGGGGCAAGCTCGGTCCCACCCCCGGCGCCGGTTTCACCTGGTCTGGTTGGTGACGGCACTCAACCGGAGTGCCACCAAAGGGCCCGAGCGTGCGCCGGAGCCCAGGGAGCGACCCGATCAGGGCACGTCGTCGTCGTCCCAGAGCGGGAAGGCCTCTTGGCGCGCGTCCGCGAACTTCTTTCGAAGGGGGTCCGACTCGGCCAGCAGTGACACGACGACCTCGTTGAGGCGAACGAGGCGGCTGGCCAAGACACGGGCGACCGCAAGCGCAAAACGGAGGGCCGCGCGGTCATCCGACGCGATCATCGCCTCGAAGCCGATGCGGTCGATCGCGAAAAGCGTAAGCTGGGACGTCGCGCGGACCGTGGCCGAACGCGGCGTGTCGAGGAGCAGGCTCATCTCGCCGAGCACGTCGCCCGGGCCGAGAACGGCGATGGCGTGGGACACCCCGTGATGGTCGCGCCGCAGGATTTCCACCGATCCGTCGACGATCACCATCATTCGAGGACCAAAGGCGCCCTGTTCCAAGACGATCGCCCCTCGCTGCCAGTGCTCGAGGCGACCGACGTCGAGCAAGCGCCCAAGTTCGTCGTCGTCCAACGACGAGAACAGCGGCATGAGCCGAAGCGAGGCCAAGGTGTCGTCGGCCAGCGGGGCCCCCACATCAGCATCTCCGCTATCCTCGCGACGGCCGTGACGGGGGTTTCGGCAGGTTGCGTACCATTCGCGGACGGGCCCCCCCACGACGCCATCCTCCTGGTCACCGTTCACGGCCTCGCTGCCGCGGACCTCGGCCATTGGCCGCCGCGCCATCCGCGCTTCGAGGAGGCCCTGAAGAACGGGCGACACCACGTCAGGGCCATCGCGCCCTCCACGTCGTCGTTTGCGTCCCTCGCGTCGATCCACACGGGCGTCGAACCTCATCGCCACGGCCATCGCGCACCCGGGGCGCCCCTGTTCACGGCCACCCTCGCCCAGCGATTGGAGCTGAGCGGGTGGCACACTGAGGCCGTCGTCGTCGGTCTGGACATGCTGTGGCCAAGCGCCTTCGGTCGCGAAGTGACGACCTTGCCCTCCGCGGACGCAGCCATCGACTGGCTCCACCGCGGGGCTGGGCGCGCCGCGCGCTTCACCTGGGTTCATCTCGCGACGAAGCGGCCCGACCACAACGCCGACGGCGCCGTCGCCGTGCTGGAGGCCTGGCTCCTCGAACACCCTGGCGGGCTCGCCATCGTGGCGGGAGACGTGGGCCTTCGGGCGGACGGCACCGTCCCCGCCGCCGGCATGATCCTCGACGATGCCACGCTGAACGTCCCATTGGCCGTGTTTGGACGCGGCAGCGGCGTCGTCGACTCCCCGGTCGGTGCCGTCGACATCGCTCCCACCGTGCTTGCAGCCGCCGGCCTTGCAGCGTCGGACCTCGACGGCGTCGATCTCGGCGACGGGGGCAGCCCGACCATCCACTCCGAAGCCCTCGCACCTTGCGCCATCGGCCTCGCACCGCTCCACGCCTGGACGGACGTCGACGGCCGCTGGACGTCCGGCGTCTGGGGGGTCCACACCCCGAGCGGACCGAGCCCCATCGCTGGTCCGCCGCCAAACCGGAAGAGGCCGCCGGACAACGCCCCTGTCGTCCTCCTCCAGCCCGATCAGGCAGCGGCGTACCTCGCCCTCGGCGAGTGGCCGCTCGATCCAAGCGCCTGCGTGCCAGGCACGGATCCACGCGACGCGCCGCTCGACATCGCGGACGCCGAGCGCGCCCTACTTCTCGCCTCAGCCGGCCTGCCGCAGCGCGCCGCCAGCCACCTCGCCGCGATTTCCACCCGCCACCCCGACGCGCCCGGTCCGCGTTGGCTCGCGTCCACCCTTCTCGGCAAGTCTCCCGATCGGACGGGGGCCCGTCAGCACAACGAGGCGACCGAAGTCGATGCAGCGCTGAGGGCGGGCCGCTGGGAAGACCTCGCCGCCGCCGCTGCACGCGCAGAACAACTCACTGGGGACCTTCGGTTCTTGGCGCTCTCAGCGCGGGCGGAGTTCGAGTTGGAGCCGTCGGCCGACCCGCGCCCCGTCGCCGACGCCCTCGATCGCTACGGCCGCCCGGACCTGAGTTGGACCCTACGTGCCGCGTGGTCGCTCGCTCAGGGCGACCTTTGGGACGTCCACGACCCACCCGACGACCCCGAGGCGCAGTTGCTGGCCGCCCGCGCGGCTTGGGACCTCGGCCAAATCGAAGCCGCGATGCGGCACGCGAGCGATGCGGCGCAACGCTCGCCCGAGCACGTTCCCCTGCAGACGTTCCGAGCCACCGTCTTTCTCGAATTGGATCGGCCAGCCGACGCCCTCCGGGCCCTGTCCAGCCTGCCCAAACGGCGCGACATCGACGCCTTACGACGCCGGGCGACGGCCGCACTGCCGCCCCCGCCACCCAACCGCACGATGCGTGCGAATTAGGGCGCCCGCCCGAGGTCCACATGAAGCGCCCGATCCGTCAGGCCGCATGGGGCGCTGCAGCGATCGCTGGCGTCGCGATGGTCGTTTGGACGTTGGCCTGGCTCCCCGACCTTTCGGGCGTGCCTGGGGCGGCCCCCTGGGAACTCTTCGCGTCGCCGGCGGCCGCGCCGACCGTCCGTTCCTTCGGCAACGTGTCGGTCGGCATTCTGGGCATGGCGATCACCGTGGTCGCCATCATCGTGGAGTTGGCCGCCAACCGGTACACGGCGCGCATCACCGAGCTCTTCGTCCGCGACCCGGTCAATCAGATCGCGCTGAGCTTCTTCGCCGTCGTCGCCCTGCTCGCGGTCTGGTCCGACCTGAGCCTCGCGGCGAAGGTCCATCCCACCACGCTTGTCGCGACGGCCACCGTGGGGCTGTCGGCCGCCATCATCCTCATTCTGCCGTACTTCGTCTACGTCTTCGACTTTCTCGGACCGAGCCAGGTCATCGCCCGCATCCGGTCGACGGCTGAATCGGCCATGGCCGAGGCCGCAGCGGGTCTGGACCCCATTGCGAGCCGCGACAACGCGCGCAACGCGGTCGAGCAACTCGGCGACATCGTCCTCAACGCGGTGGACCAGAAGGACAAGGCCATCGCCGTGGCGTGTCTGACGGCGCTCGGCGATGTCGCCGTCGCCGAAATCCGCCAAAAGGCCAGCCTGCCCGAGGCGTGGTTCGCCGCCGACGCCATGGTCGCCGCCGACCCCGACCTCGCCGCGCTGGACCCCGAGGTCGTCCGCGCCCTCGTCAACCGCCGAACCTGGGTCGAGATGAAGGTCTTCCGGCAGTACCAGGCCGCCTTCGGCGACGCGCTGAACCGGATGCGCGACGTCAACCACCTCGTCGGTCGCCACACGCGCCGCATCGCGCTCGCCGCGATCGAGGCCGACGACCCCGCCGCCGCCGCCCTGTCGATGCGCTTTCTCAACACCTACGTCCGGGCTGCGCTCAACGCCAGGGACGTCCGATCGGCCTTCCATCTGCTCCAAGAGGTCGGGCACCTCGCCGCCGACACGCTCGACCGCGGGCGTGAGGACCTGACGCTCGAACTCGCCCAGCGCATCAAGTTCTATGGCCAGCTCGGCTTCTCCATGCAGATTCCCTTCCTGCTGGAGACGGCGGCCTACGACCTCGAGGCCCTACTTGAGGTCGCCGCGGCCCGCGATGCCCAATGCCATGGCGCCCTGCTGGAGCTGTTCGTCGATGTCGACCGCGAACCGGAGGGGGGCCGCACCCAGGAAGCCAGCCTGCGCGGCGTCCGAAAGGCCCAGCTCAAACTTGCGACCTGGTACCTCGTACGCGGACGGGAGACCGAGGCGCGGCGCATCGCCACCGACTTGCGACATGAGACGGCCGAGCGCCTGGCGAGCATCCGCAACGAGATGCTCGCCGTCACCGAGCCCGAATACTGGGAGGTGTCCGACCGGGCGACGAACTTCGAGTACCTTCCGCCCGAACAGCGGGCGCAACTGGACGTCTTGTTCGGATGGCTCCGGGCCTGACTCGCCGATCAGGGCCCAACATCGTAGCGAGTCTTGTCGCCCACATCGAAGCCCACCGGCTGCCGGCCCTTGACGACGGCCATGATGAGGACGAACGCGGTGGCCACCGCCAGTGAGGCCCCGGCCACCACATTGGGGCCGGCCGACCATGCGACTATGCCGAGGGCCAAGGCCCAGGGCACGAGCCCCAACCCGGGAATCTTGAAGCAGAAGCGTTCCTTGAGCGCGAGCCCGCTCACCACCACGAACAGCGCCCCCAGCCCGGCTCGCGTCGCCCAAATGTGAAGCCCCGTGAGGGCCAACCAGGCCCCCATCCACGCACACAGCCCCAGGAACCAGCGGATGCGGCGATCGTAGAGGTGCAAGTGCAGCACGGACAGGCCGACGCCCGCCACGAGCCCGCGCACCGCCCAGTTCTCGGGGTCGACCTCCCGAAAGGGCGCCTCGCTCGCCAATCCCCCCAAAGAAGCCCCCGTCAGGGCGAGGCCCAACCGGTAGAACGCGACCGTCCTCCGGTCGTGATCATCGATGGCATCGTCGGGCTGGGGGTCGGCCATCGGCCGCGGCTACCGCGTTAGCGGCGGCCATGCCCGAGCGGATCCGGCCACGGCTGTTCGCGTTCCCGCGCGACGTGGAGCTGGCCTGGCTCACCGAACTTGTTCCCGACAACGCGGACCGGGCCGTTCTCGAAGCGATGGTCGACGCATTCGCAACGACGGCGAAGACCAAGCGCCTGCTCCCCGAGCACCTGGACGCCATCGAACGTGCGGTCGGCCACCCGCGCCCGGCCGTGCACGGTCCCGCCGCGACGCGGCTGACCGTCCTTGCGCACTACTTCCCGACCGCAGCCGAAGCGCTCGAACGCGCCATGGCGCGCCCAGAGTCCTCCATCCGCGTCCACGTCGCGTCCGCGCTGCCCAACGCGCCGGCCGAAGTGGCCGCACCTTTGCTCGCCGCCACGCTCAGCGACTCCGAGTACGTCGTCCGCAAGGCCGCCGCCGCCGCGGCAAATTCTCTGCCCCTGCCCGAACTCCTTCCGGCCCTGCAGAAGGCCGTCGCCAACGAGCGCGACGCCCGCGTGCGCGTCCTGCTCGTGCAGGCCGTGACCTTCCAAGAAGGCGCGGTCGCCCTGCCCGCGCCTCTGGACCGCTCGGGCCGCTAGCCGGCCACGAAATCAGCGGAGCAGACGCTCGAGAAGGTGGAAGTTCTCCACCTCGCGTTCGTCGACCTCACCGTCCGCACCCATCATCTGCAGGATGTGCGTCAGGAATACCTGCCGGTGTTCCAAGGGAATGTCGGTGGGGTCGATGTCTTCGGGGGGAGGCGGCACCTTGAGCCAACTCTCCGCTTCAGCGCGTGCTCGTCCCTTGAGTTCGAGCCGATCGATGACCTTGGCCAGGTACTCGCGCTCGTTTCCACTCACTTCCAAATCGGCCCAGGCGAACGAACAAAGGAAACGAACCAACCGCAGCCGGTCCTCGTTGTTCAATCCGGCCATCTGCTCTGGCATCCCCAACCCCCGGCCAAGCCTACCACCAAGTCCGGCCGGTTCGGCGGGTCAGCTTGCAGGTGTTCACAAGTAGCGGGGCCCAAGGCTACGGCGCCTACGGCACACTTGCATCCCGACCGCTCGCGTCGCCGGCGAACTGGGGGTCGAGCAAGTGGCTCGGGACCAGGTGGCCGAGCGCGGCGAACAAGTTGCCTCGAACGTGCCGATTCGCCTTGGTCCACTCTGCGATCATCCGTTTGACGGCCTTTCGCTGCAGGTCCTCCTGGCTGCCGCAAAGGTCGCAAGGAATCACGGGAAATCCGCGCAACTCGGCGTAGCGGGCCAAGTCGGACTCATCGACGCCTAGGAGCGGTCGGATGACGACGTTGCGGCCATCGTCCGACCGAAGGCGCGCCGGCATCGCCTTGATCCGCCCCGCGTACAGAAGGTTGAGCATCAGCGTCTCGATCGCGTCGTCCTTGTGGTGCCCGAGCGCGATCTTGTTGAGGCCCATCTCGAGCGCCGCGTTGTAGAGGATGCCCCGCCGAAGCCTGGAGCAGAGGCTGCACATCGTATGCCCCTCGGGCACCTTGCTCTTGACGATGCTGTAGGTGTCCACGGACACGATTCGGTGCTCGAAGCCCTCGGACGCGAGCCAGTCCCGCAGCACGTCGATCGGAAAGCCCGGGTGCCCCTGTTCGAGGTGGACGGCGACAAGAGAGACGTCGAACGGCAGCCGCTCCGCCAACCGCCGCAACAGCCACAGCAGGCCGAAGGAGTCCTTCCCCCCTGAAACCGCCACGAGGATGCGGTCGCCGGGGTCGAAGAGGTGGTGGGCCTTGCTGACGCGGCCAATGTCCGCGAGCAGGCGCCGCTCCAGCCGATCAAGTTCCATCGATCCCCGGCCGCCAGCTACCCGGCGGGACCCGGCCTCGCATCTTCGGACAGCCTGCTAGCAGGCCGGATCGCCGGCACACTCGCCGTCGTCGCAGTCGACGAGCCCGTCGGCATCGTCGTCGATCCCATTGTCGCAGGCTTCGTCGCACTCCGCGCCACATTCCGGATCGTCGCAGTCGACCTTGCCGTCGGCGTCATCGTCCAGGCCGTTGGCACAGTCTTCCTGGCAGGAGAGGCCGCACTCTCCGTCCAAACAATCGACATGCCCGTCCGCGTCGTCGTCTACGCCGTTGAAGCAGTCCTCGGGGCACTCTCCGCTGCACTCCGGGTCGCCGCAATCGACGTCCCCGTCGGCATCGTCGTCCACGCCGTTGAAGCAATCCTCGGGACAGACGATTGCACATTCGGGGTCGCCGCAGTCCACATCGCCGTCGGCGTCGTCGTCCACGCCGTTGGCGCAGTCCTCGGGGCACTCCAGCCCGCAATCGGGATCGTCGCAGTCCGCGTTCCCATCGTGGTCGTCGTCCACGCCGTTGTAGCAATCCTCGTCACAGGCGAATGCGCACTCGGCGTCGCTGCAGTCCACCCATCCATCGCCGTCGTCGTCGAGCCCGTTGAAACACAGCTCGTCACAGGCACCAGCACACAGGGGGTCGTCGCAGTCGCTCAGCCCGTCCCCGTCGTTGTCCACGCCGTCGAAGCAGCCCTCCGAACAGGTCTCGCTGCAAGCCGGATCGCCGCAATCCACGCCACCATCGCCGTTGTCGTCGATGCCGTTGGCGCAGTCCTCAGGGCACGCATCGCTGCACTCGCGGTCGTCGCAGTCGACGTCATCGTCGGCGTCGTTGTCTCGCCCATCATCGCAGACCTCGTCGCACACCGAGGTACACTCGGGGTCATCACAGTCGATCTGCTCGTCGGCGTCGTCGTCGAGTCCATTGGCGCAGTCTTCCGGACAGGCGGCGCCACACTCTGGGTCGTCGCAATCCACGAGGTCGTCCGCATCGTTGTCGACGCCGTCGTCGCACCCCTCGTCGCAGTCTGCAGAACAGGCCGGATCGGCGCAATCTGCCTTCGCATCGCCGTCATTGTCGATCCCGTCGCCGCAGTCCTCGTCGCACAGGTCGCCGATGCAGTCGGGGTCATCGCAGTCGACGAGCGCGTCCCCATCGTTGTCAACGGCGTCGCCACACCACTCGACGGGCATGGGGCGGCCCGTGTCGACGACTTCGGACGGGTCATTGCACCCCGTGAACACCAGCCAAAGCCACACGGGTTCCTCCAAGACCAACGTGGCGCGTAAGGGTAGCCGGGTCAAGGGTCCAGTTAGCCATCCGCCGAGGCAACCATGACCTTGGCCCTCCTGGTGGCCTGCGGCGACGCGAACCCAGCGCCCGACATTCCCCCTCCGCACACGCTGAGTTTGGCGTGCCCCGGAGACCCCCGATGTCCCGACGCAGACGGCGTGCTGCAGGTCGGTGCGGCGGTCGCGGACATCCTGCCTTCTTGCTGGGAACGTTGGGACGACGAGGCGGGCGACGCGACCTGGTCTCGCGACGACCCGTTTCATGACTGCGGGTGCGACCATGTGTGTGTCGCCGACGGCGCGGGCGTGCCCGACAAGGGGGAAGGCGACGGCGTCTTCGACGCAATCTGGCTCGCCGGCTTCGGCCACGCGCGCGCCGCCACCGGCGTTCGCGGCGCCGATCGCGGCCTCGTCGGAGAGGGCGACGGACTGCAAGTCCGCGCGTTGGCGCTCGAACGTGGCTCCACCGCCGTCGGCATCGTCGTCTTCGATGCTGTCGGCGTGATGTACGACGACGTCGAGCGCCTGCGGGCCGACGTCGAGGCCGCCGGACTCCCCTATGACCACGTCATCGTCCACAGCAGCCACGTCCATGCGTCCCCCGACACGATGGGAATCTGGGGACCAAGCATCGTGACCACCGGGTACGACGCCGAGACGCTTCAGGAGATGCGTGCCGCTGCGGTCGCGGTGCTCGACACGGCCTGGCAACAACGAACCGAGGCCACGCTTCGCATCGGAACGGTCGACGCCACCGACTACGCCGACAACGGCGTTGCCAACCTCGTCGTCGACACGCGCGACCCCGTCATCGTCGATCCCCGGGTGGGCGTCGCCACCTTCGAAAGCCCCGAGGGCGCGCCCATCGCGACCCTTGTCCATTTCGCAAACCACCCCGAAACGGTCGCGAGTGGCAACACGCTCGTGACGTCCGACTACGTCCACGCACTACGCCGAACCGTCGAGGTCGGCAGCGTTTGGGAGTCCGGCGGCCGCGCCGGCGTCGGCGGCGTTGCTCTGTTCCTCAACGGCACGGTCGGCGGCATGATGACGAGCCTCGGTGCCGAGGTCCACACGCCGGATGGCGACGTCTGGGCCGCGGCGAGCTTCGAAAAGGCAGACGCCGTCGGCCAACTCCTCGGAGAAATGGCACTCGACGCGATCGACGCCGCCGAGCCGGTCGACACGGACCTGGCCCTTGGCGTCCAGGAGCTCTTTCTCCGTGTGGACAACTACGCCTTCCAGGCGATGTTCCTGCTCGGGGTCCTCGCCCACCGCGAAGCCGAAAACTACGACCCGGAACAGACGATCACGGTGGAGAACACACCGGAAATCCGTACCGAGGTCGACCTGCTTCGCGTCGGGCCCCTCACGCTCCTGACCTGGCCAGGTGAGCCGCTGCCTGAGACCTTTGTCGGCGGGTACGATGGCCGCTGGACCCCCCCCGGCTCCGATCTCGTCTCGCCCGACAATCCCCTGCCGCCGGATTTGGCGGCAGCGCCGTCAGGGCCGTCGGTCGAGGACGGGCTCCCCGGATCGACCCGCTGGGTCGTAGGTCTTGGCAACGACGCCGTAGGCTACATGATCCCGCCGTACGACTTCGTCGTGGCCGACGCCGGAGCCTACATCCTCGAGCCCGAAGGCGACCACTACGAGGAAACGAACTCGCTCGGCGTGGACACCCTGCCACGCATCCTCGAAGCCACCGAGACCCTCAACGCCTGGGCTCGGTAGGCTCAGCGTCCGGCGACCGCGGCGCCGAGCGCCGCGACGGGTCCCGGTGACAGCTCAGCGCCGGTCAGCCGGGCTCCTACACGTTTCGCGACGGGGTCGTCGATGGCCAGCCAGGCCCGCCCCAAGGCCGCGGCGGGGTCGCCGTCGGACACGCCGGCGTCATGGCCGATGGCGAGCCGCCAGGCCTCCTGCGCCACCGGCGTGGCGCCTCCGAACGGCGCGGCCTCGGGCCAGGGTGCTCCGCCTTCCAGGGTGACCCCTCCGACGCGTTCCCACCGTTCCCCGCTTCGCGGCGACGCAGCGACCCAGGTCGACCACGCGTCACGCCAACGGCGTTGTGCCAGCGCGACGTAGCGGTCGGCCACCCAATCCGTAGCCGCCAAGCCCAAGGCCGCTTCCGGCGGCGGCTCCCACCCCTCGCCGGGCTCGCCAACGTCGAGCAGCGCCGCCATTTGGACCTCACACCGCCCCGCCGCGCACTCCACCCTCGTTCGCGCCACGATGCCGCGCCACGCCTCGGGAACCTCTTCCAACGGAACCGCCGTCCACAACGCTCCCCTTGGCAATCCGAGCAGGCGTTGCGCGGCCGCGACACCTTCGGCGTCGGACCGCCGGGCCGCCACCGCGCCCCACAGGCGCGTCGCCAACGCATCCGCGTCTTCGTCGGCCAGCCGCCGAACCGCGACATCGCCGGCACCAAGGGGGTCCAAGAACGCACCGTCCAGCCCGTGAGACAACACGCCTTCGACGAGCGCGCCGCGCTCATCGGCGCTCCACACCTCGGCGCCGAGGTCCACGGCCGCCCCAGACTTGGCACCCATGACCAACACCCGCCAACGAGCCCGCCCACCGGCCGCTACGCCCATGGAGATCATCCGGTCGCGTAGGGCGACGTCAGTCTCCACCCGCCGGACCATGCCTTGGACGAAGGCCCACTCGCCACAGGCGGGCGACACGTCCTGGGCCACGACTTTGGCCATGGTGGCGACCGACGTCGCGTCACAGGTGGTGAGTTCGGCCAGTTGGCGTCCACTGAGGCCGCGGCGAGAGGCACGCTCCCAGACCACGTCCTCGGCTCGCTCGACGACCCAGCCTGACGCGAGCGCCACCGGCACCATCGTCAATCCCACCATGGCGCGCCTTCCCAACATCTCGCGTCAACCGTAAGCCGCCCGCGGTGGGTGGGCGGGCCGCCTGCCGGGGCGACCCGCCCCAGGGGGGGGCGGTGAATGGGGGACGGGGCGCGGCGCTTCGGCGGGGGGACCGCCGACCCGACGTGGATACCCGAAGCCGATCCGGTGGTCAAGCGAAAAAATGTTGCTTTAACGAGGAACCTCGACCGATCCGCACCTGTGGATCGTCCACCTATCCGTCGATCGTCGGATCGATTCGAAGCCCAATCCGATCGACGCGGGGGCTGTGGATCGACCGCTCTCCGAAGCACCCATCCGGGCCCGCAACGCTCAACGCGGCGCACGCCCTGCGGACGAATTGTGGATTGTGCGAAAGCGGCCGGACAAAGGCGCGAAACGCACTCTCCCGGGCGGACCACTCCCGGGGAGGGCCGTCAGACTCTGGCTTGGACGCCGACTTCGCGGTCTACTGGCCGACGATGGTCGCGCTGAAGGCCGGGTCGACGAGCGGCGGGGCGAAGCACAGGTTGACGTCGTCTTCGGGCACACCCGCGCCGAGCAAGACGCCCGCGATGAGGGTGATGAAGTCGTCGTATTCTTGTTGGGTGATGCCCATGCCCGCATGGGCATCTTCCATCGAGGCGCCGGTGTAAGCACCCGTGGTGCAGCCGTAGGCGTCGGTGATGAAATCCGTAAGGCTGGCGGCGAGGGCCGCCTCGCCGCCGCCGGCCACGACGGGCGCGAAGAAGTCGGCGAAGGTCGGGTCGACCGCGGCCGCGGCCACGATGCCTGCGGAGACCGCTGGGACGGCCGCGCCATACACGACGCAGATGTCCGTCTCGCAAACGGGCGTCGTGGGGGGCGGCGGCGGCGGCGTCGTGGTCGTGGTCGTCGTCTCCGGCGGTACCGTCGGTGTGTCGGTATCGACCGGCGGCAGCGGAATGTCCATCGCGATCGTGGGTTCGGTGGCGGACGACCGGGGCAACTCGTCGTCGGCGTCACAGGCGGAGAGCGCGAGCAAGCTGGGCAGAACGAGGCGCACGGATCCTCCAACGCCAGGGTGGCGGGTGGGGCCCCTAGCCGTTCGGAGGGGTTGTGGCACGACGAACCCCTGTCGTTCACGCCATCGCGCACTCAATGGAAATCGCGCGACGGGATCTGAAGGGCCGAAGCCCGGTCCGCCCCTTCCGGCAGCGGGCATTCCCAAAATCGGCTGACGAGCACACTCACCGCGTCGTCCTGCCGCTGAATCACGCCATCGCCGCCAAGCAAGACGGCCGAGCGCGCAAGCAGCCGGTGCGCCGTCCAGACCTTGGGCCACACGACGAGGTTGACCATCCCGGTCTCGTCCTCGAAGGTCAGGAACACGACGCCGTTGGCCGTCCCCGGCCGCTGCCGTGAGGAGACGAGGCCCGCCACGCGCACGCGCGCGCCAGAAGGCCGCGACACCGCCTCTTGGGCTGTCGCCACCCGCCGCTTTCGCAGCGCTTCGCGGACGAGACCCATCGGGTGGCGGTCCACGGACAATCCCACCGAGCCGTAGTCCGCGCGAAGGGCGTCCAGCGGGGACTCCGGAGGCAGCGCCACCCTCGGCTCGCGCCTTGGAAGGCCGGCGAACAGGGGCAAGCCCGTCCATAGGCCCTGCAGCGTCCACACGGACTGTCGCCTTTCCGGTTCGAGGGCGGCGAGCGCCTTGCCGCGCGCGAGCCGCCCGAGGTCGCCGCGATCGAGTCCCGTCCGCGCCGCGAGGTCGGCCAGGTCGCGGAATGGGGCGTCACGGCGAGCGTCGACAAGCGCCTTGGCCGACTCCTCGCCGAGGCCGTCGACGAGTCGCAGGCCGAGACGCAGGGCGGGTCGACCCGCCTCGTCGGCCTCGAGCGAGCAGTCCCAACCGCTGACGACGGCGCAGACCGGTCGCACCTCCACCCCGTGGCGCTGGGCGTCCGCGACGATCGCTCGCGGCGAGTAGAAGCCCATCGGCTGACTATCGACGAGGCCGGCCGCGAAGGCCGCGGGGTGATGCACCTTCAGCCACCCCGAGACGTAGACGAGCAATGCGAAGCTCGCCGCATGGCTCTCCGGAAACCCGTACTCGCCGAAGCCAAGGATCTGCGAGAAGACCTGCTCCGCATAGGCGGGGTCGATGCCCCGCTCGACCATGCCGGCGACGAGCCGTTGGCCCATTTCCACGAGGTTGCCGCGCTTGCGCCACGCGCCCATCGCTCGCCGAAGCCGGTCCGCCTCGCCGGCCGTGAACCCGCCGACGGCCACGGCCATCGCCATCACCTGCTCCTGGAAGAGCGGGACCCCCAAGGTCCGCTCCAGGATGGGGACAAGCGCCGGGTGGGCGTAAGAGACGGGTTCGTCCCCTGTCCGGCGCCGCAGGTAGGGGTGAACCATGCCGCCCTGGATGGGCCCCGGCCGCACGAGGGC
>SXGR01009303.1_pt1 | contig 35970 bp, 23 predicted proteins | sample 3174711 | NCBI WGS metagenome assembly SXGR01 (sample SAMN11356860, study PRJNA531348) | freshwater metagenome | isolation source: freshwater sample F1-60 | place: China: Fuxian Lake, Yuxi | collected 2017-12-25 | reverse complement strand
CTTGAGCGCGCTCGACACGAGCAGTCCCGCCTGCGAGGACACGGCCAGGAAGATCGCCCATCGCCACTGGCGCGCGATAAGCAGGATGACAAGCGCGACGGGAACGACGATGACATTGCGCGCCCCGCCGGCAAACCACGAAACCGCTTCTGAAACCGCTGCGATCCACGAGTGTCCTTGTCCGAGGGAGAAGAAGAACGTGTTCAGGGGCAGGTCGCGAGCGTTGGCCGCGGCGGTGTCCTGGGCAATCACCCACGCGAGTATCAGGCCGAAGGAGAGCACGATCAATCCCGCGATCGCAAAGGGGAGTGCACTCGTCCGCGGGGGTATCGCTCAAGGCCTCATGACTCCCGAAGATAGCAGCGCGCGACTCAGGCGACCTAGGATGTACGCCGCATCAGCCGAGCCGAGCGTGCAGGGACTAGGCCGGGTCGATCTGCATGACCACGGCCTTGGGCTCGGTCATGAATTCCCGACTGAAGTTGCCACCCTCGCGGCCCACACCCGAGTCTCCGAAGCCGCCGAAGGGCAGGCGAAGGTCACGGATGAAGAAGCAGTTGACCCACACGGTGCCCGCGCGCAATTCCGCGGCGACGCGGTGGGCCTTGGCGATGTCGCGCGTCCACACACCCGCCGCCAGACCGTAGGGTGTGTCATTGGAGCGGGCGATGATTTCGGTGGTGTCCTCAAAGGAATCGGCCACCACCACCGGCCCAAAGATTTCCTCCTTCACCACGCTCATCTGCGGGCCCGTCCCCGTGAGCAGGGTGGGTGCGACAAAGTAGCCGCGTTCACCCACGCGACCACCGCCGGTGAGAACGCAGGCGCCCTCGCGCCGGCCCGCGTCCATGAAGCCGGTGACGCGGTCGAGCTGCTCCTGTGAAACCAGGGGGCCCATTTGTGTCCCGGCTGCGAGGCCGGGCCCAAGCTTGATGTCCCGTGCCGCCGCCGTGATGCCCTGCACCACGTCCTCGTACACGGCCTTCTCGACATACAGCCGCGATCCGGCGCAGCAGCATTGGCCGTGATTAAAAAAGATGGCGCTCGCCGCGCCGGCGATGGCCTGCTGCAGATCGGGCGTGTCCTTGAAGATGATGTTGGGCGACGTGCCGCCCAGCTACAGCGTGACCTTCTTCAGGTTGCCGGCAGCCGCCTTCACGATGAGTCTGCCCACCTCGGTGGAGCCGGTGAACGCCACCGTGTCCACGCCCTCGTGGGCGGCCAGCGCCGCGCCCGCGGTTTCGCCATAGCCCGTCACGATGTTCACGACGCCCTCGGGCAGTCCCGCTTCCTGCAAAATCTCGCCCAGTCGCAGGGCCGTCAGGGGCGTCTGTTCGGCGGGTTTTAAGATGGCGCAGTTTCCCGTCGCCAAGAGCGGCCCCAGTTTCCATGCGGCCATGAGCAGGGGGAAATTCCACGGGATGATCTGGCCCACGACACCTATCGGCTCTCGCGTGGTAAAGGCGTGAAACTGCGCCCCCGGTGCGTACAGCACAGAGATCGGGATGGTGTTGCCCTCGAGCTTGGTGGCCCAGCCGGCCATGTAGTGAAACAAGTCCGCCGAGAGCGGCACGTCGGCGGCTTTGGCAACCTCCACGGGCTTGCCGTTGTCCAGCGACTCCAGCTCTGCCAACTCGTCCTTGTGTTCAAGGATCAGATCGCCGATGCGCCAGATGAGCCGCCCCCGCTCGCTGGGCGACATGGTGCGCCAGGGGTGCCGGGGGTTGTCGAACACCTTGCGCGCCGCGCGCACGGCATGGTCGATGTCGGCCACGTCGCCCTCCGCCGCCATGTCAATGATCTGGCCGGTGGCCGGATTGTAAACCGGGAAAGCCTTGCCGCCGGCCGCATCCACCCAGCGACCTCCGATGAGCAGCTTCTTGGTTCGGGAAAGGAAGCCCTCCACTCGGGGACTCGGTGAAACATCGGGGAACGGAACGGTGCTTGTCGTGACCATGGCAATGCCTCCGGAGGGTTGGTTGATGGGTCACCTTAGCGTCTGGCGTTGCCTCGATGCAACCCCCGAGTGGGTCGATAAGATTCAATTGACACGCCGCTGTGTCTGGCTACTTTTGAACGTGTGGGGGGCAAGGTGGAGTTTGCCGCCCGCGAGAAGGAGGGAGGATAAGTATGCAGCGACTTCGTGGTTTCTTTCGTGGGCACGGCCCCTTGTTTCTAGCGGTGGTTGTGGCGTCACTCGGAGTGGGTGTGCAACTTCGCGGTAAAGCCGCCCCCAAGCCGGCCTCGCTGCCGGCCCCCGCTCCAGTCGAAATGGTGCCCACGGGCGGGGTGATTGAGCCCTCCACCACGTTCGCGCTCAGGTTTCCAGCGCAGATGGTCTCGACCGACGAAGTGGGGCTGCCTTCGGCGCAATCGCCAGTGCAGTTTGAGCCTCCACTTCGCGGTCGCTTCGTCTGGCTCAGCCAGTCCAGCGGCGTGTTCACGCCCGATGCACCATTTCTTCCAGGAGCACGGCATGTCGCCTCGCTGCGCGCAGGCTTGTCCAACCGGATGGGCGAGGCGTTGGTGCCCGGGAGGCTGGCGACATTCAACATGCCTGCTTTTCAAGCCAGGGTGCTCAAGGACGATCCGGAATCATTTCAACAGCACCTCAACCAATCCCCGCAACCGACCGTACAGCTTGCGTTTAACGCGCCCGTGGAGTCCCGCACGGCGATGGCGCATCTGAGTTTTCGAAACAACCAGGGCAAGCGCATTGCCGCCGAGTCACCAGAAACGCATCGCAACCCGGCGCCGGCCGAAGACGACCTAGACTCGAATGATTCTCCCAATCCGGCAAAGCACACGCTCATCGTCCGTCCAAAAGAAACACTGACGCCGGGAATCTGGTCGGTGCATTTGGCGGCAGCGTTTCCCTCGGCAGTTCCCGACATCCGATCGGGCGCCGAGGCTTCGCATGAGCTGGGTGAGGTTCTGCCTCTGACGATTACTGGAATCCATGCCCAGAACGATTTGAACTCGGGCCGATCCATCGAGATTCACCTCAACAAGCGCTTCCCCCAGTCTGTCAACGCGACGGCACTGCGGCCGTATATTCTGCTGCAAGCACCCGCTGGAGAACAGGCGCAGTCTTGGACACTGACTGCCGAAGGCCCCGTGCTTCGTCTTCAGGGACGCCTGTCGCTGGGAAAACATACTGTGACCATCCGCAGCGGGCTTCCATTGGGCCCGGGTTTTGCGCTGGCCAAGACCCTCCGCCAGACCGTCGAAGTCCGGGCGCTGGAACCGGGCACCTATCTCGAGGCACATGCAGACTCGCAGGCCAGCGGCGGGCGACGCTCGCTTCGCCTGCTCTCGGTAAACAACGGGCAGTTAAGGGTGCGTGTCAAGCAGGTGGACCCCACCTACCTGTGTGGCCTGCGCGAAGGCTACGCGGAGACTTACTTCACGAAGCAAAACTGGCAGGGCGACATGTTGCAGGTTCGTCCGGGCCGACCGCTCTCCTACGATGTGGTGCCGGGCAAGACGTTGTACGATTGGCAGACGACGTTTGCCGAAGGGGAGGGGATGCCGCTCAAGTCGCGTGGGGAGGTCGATGTGCCGGCCGAGGTAGAGCTCGATTGGGATCGCGTGCTCAAGGGCCGGCATGAGGGACTGCTCTTTGTCGAGGTGAGCGCGACGGGCCGCGAGCGAGGTGCTCTTTCGATCAATCAGGCAATCATTCAGCTCACCGACATCGGGGCCGTGTGGAAGCACGCCGGCGACGAGGTGGTGGCGCACGCCTTCTCGCTGCGCACCGGCAAGCCGATCCAGGGCGCCACGGTGCAACTCCTCGCCGCGGAAAATCGCATGGTGGCCCGAGGCCAGACCGATGCGACGGGACTGGCGACGATGCCCTGCACTGCCGAGGCGCGTTGGATTCGCTTCGATTCGGGCGCCGATGTCCACCTGCTTACGCTGCAGGATTCGATGGGTGAAATCCCGCTGTGGCGCTTTCGCATCCATCCGGGCGCGGAGCAGGATGAGCATGGACGCATCTTTGCGTTCACCGACCGGTCGGTGTATCGGCCCGGAGAAACGCTCCATCTCAAGGGATTCATTCGTGAGCTAGAGGGCAGGGCACTGCGCCTTCCCGAACGCAGCGAAGTGCGCCTCATAGCCACCGATCCGCGTGGGACTGAAGTTCGCCGTCAAACCTTGCCGCTTTCCAAGCTGGGCTCGTTTGATGCCGACCTGCCGATACCCGACACGGCATTGGGGCAGTGGCAGGTCACCCTGCAGTTGCATCGTGTGGGCGCCGTTGCGGCCGATCCGCCACTGATGGAGCGCTCTCTGGCATTTCATGTGCAGGAGTATCAGCCGGGCACCTACAAAATCCGAATGCCGGCCGAGTTGCAGCTTGCACCCGGAGAAGCCCTTTCGATTCCCTTGTCGGTGGAGTACTACTTTGGCAAGCCCCTGCAAAATGCGCCCGTTCAATGGACGCTGGTGGGAGGCAGCAGCCATTTTGCCCCGGCGGGTTTTGAGGGATTTGAGTTTCTTGATTTCACGGAGCAGGGAGAGGACCACGAGAACTCCGGAAATTTCCAACTGCAAGGCGCGGGCAAGCTGGACATGGCCGGCGCCCTTCGAATTGACCCAAAGCTGCCGGCCAACCGCGACTGGCCCAAGCCCACACAAGGGCAGCTTGTGGTTCGCGTGACGGACATCAACCAGCAGACTCTCACCGCGCAGTCCTCCATCCTGCGGCATTGCTCCCAATTCTATCTGGGCCTGCGCTCCTTCGAAGGCCGCGTGGTGCAAAACCGTCCCCTTGCATTGCAGGCCATCGCCGTCGGTGCGGATGGAAAGCTGTGGCAGAAGGCGGTGCCGGTGGAGGTAACGCTCTCTCGTGTCGTCTGGCGCAGCGTGCCTGTGAAGGGCGCGGGGAACACCCTGGCATTTCAAAACGAGCGCACGCTTGAGACGGTGGGCACGGCCACCCTCACCACGGTGGCGCGCGACGCGGATCCGGTGATGACCAACCTGATCCCGGGGGGCGCCGGCGAGTATCTGTTGCACCTGCGTGCAACCGATGCGCTGGGCAATCCCGTGCGCACCGCCGCGACGATTTACGTGGGCGGCACAGAACCTCTGGCTTGGGATTACCGCAATGAGGCCACGATGGAATTGGTGGCCGACAAGCCGGGGTACGAAGTGGGCGGGCTCGCGCGGCTTCTGGTGAAGGCGCCCTTTGGTGGGCGTGCGTGGGTGAGCGTGGAGCGCGAAAAGGTGCTTCGATCATTCCAGGTGGAGCTCAAGGGCAATGCGCCCGTCATTGAGGTGCCCCTCACGGCCGAGGACGCGCCCAACGTGTTTGTCTCGGTCTGCCTGCTGCGCGGCTCGGACGAGAGCGCCCGCAAGATCAAAACGGCAGAGTTTCGCCAGGGTTACTGCCAGCTCAAGGTCGAAGATACGCAGTCGCAGCTAAACGTGCAGGTGATGCTGCCGCAAACCGACTACCGGCCCGGACAGGAAGGGGTCGTGGAAACGCGCATTGCCGACCGCACCGGCAAGCCTGTGGCGAGTGCGGAAGTGACCTTGTATGCCGTGGACGAAGGAGTGCTCGACCTCATGGGTGACACGCGGCCTGATCCGCATGCGCTTTTTTACGCGCCGCGTCCGCTGCTGGTTCACACGCACACGAGTTTCCCATACATGCTGGCCGAAGACCCGGCGCGAAGTGCTTTTGGGAACAAGGGGCGGCTCATTGGTGGTGGAGGTGACGGCATGGGAAAGCTGCGAGAGAACTTCCAAGCCTGCGCTTTCTGGCACGCGCGCCTTGCCACCGATGCCACGGGGCGAGTGAGTGCCAAGTTTAAGGCGCCCGATGGACTCACACGGTACCGTGTCTTCGCCGTGGCGCACACGACGACGCATCAATTTGGCGCTGGTGAATCTGGCTTTCGCATCAACAAGCCGCTGATGATCGAGGCAGCATGGCCACGGTTTGCCAGGCAGGGAGACCGCATTGAGGCGCGCGCGGTGGTGCACAATCTCACCGACAAGGCCCGGAAAGTTGGGGTGCAGATTTCCCCCGATACAAAGCTGCGCCTTCTCAATGGCGAGGCGCAACAGCTCGTGATGGTTCCGGCGCGTGGCACCAAGGCCGTTGTATGGCAGGTGGAATTCCTGGCAACGGGCACCACGCAGACACTCTGGCAGGCCGTGGACACTGAGGATGCTTCCTTGGGTGACCGACTCAAGACCGGGCTTTCGGTTCATCCCCCGGCTCCGCTCATTCGCGAGATTCTGCTCTCGCGAAGCGAAGCCAAGGAGATTAATCCCCTCCAGGGAATTGACCCCCAACTGGCGGAAGCCACGGGCACAGTCACCCTCACACTCTCCAACACGCGCTTGAGCGAGATGGCGGAGGCCGGAGAGTATCTCCTAAAATACCCCTACGGGTGCGTGGAGCAGACCACGTCCGCGCTGCTGCCCTGGCTGGTTCTGCGACCGCATCAGGCTGCGTTTCCCGCATGGAAGTCAAAGATGGCGGGCGCCGACAGCGCGATTGCCAAGGGCATCGATCGACTGGTGGGCATGCAGACGGCCGATGGCGGACTGGCCTACTGGCCCGGCGGCCGCGATTCAACGCCGTGGGCAGGCGCCTATGGAGGCATGGGACTGGCCATGGCCAAGGCGCGCGGTCATCCCGTGCCCGCCAATGCTTTAAGCCGGCTGGCCGACTACCTCGCCGCGCAGCTTCGCAAGCCCGCATCCGCCGGCGGCAACTACGGACTGCACGAATCGTGTTTGGCGCTCTACACGCTGGCGCTGTTGGACCGGCCCGAAGAGGCGTATCACGAGCGGTGGTTCATGCAGCGCCACCAGTTGTCGGCCGCCAGCCGGGCGGTTCTTGCGCTGGCCATTCAGAAGGCCGGAGGTTCTTTGGAGATGTCACGCCAGTTGCTGACGGAGGGGGCCGCGCCAGTGGATCAAGGTTGGTTTGGCTGCGTGGGCCAATCGGCCGCCCTGCAGCTCATGGCGTGGAGTCATTGCCATGCGGACTCGCCGCGCGTCGACGAGGCTCTTGCCCAACTCATGGGCGCGCGCGGCGGAGGTCACTGGGGCACCACCCAGGGAAATGCGTGGGCCATTCTTGCGCTCACCGCCTACTTGGAACGAGTGGAGGGTGCGGCGATGGCGGGCAGAGGAGAGGTGGACTTGGGCGGCCAGAGGACTCCCTTCTCCTGGGATGAACAACCCCGCACCTTCGAGTTTGCAGCCGCGCGTCGCGAGGGCGAGCCCCCGGCCCCAATCCGCATCCTCAATCCCCAAGGACGGCGCATCTACATCACCACGCGCCTTGAGATGCAGCCCAAAGCCCGCATGCTGCCGCGCCAGGACAATGGCTTTTCAGTGACGCGCAGCTATTCAAAAGTGGGCGAGGATGGCGCTCTGCAGCCCGGAGTAGCATGGACGGTGGGCGATCTCGTTTGTGTGACGCTGCGTGTCGCATCGCAGAAGCCGGCGCATTTTGTGGTGCTGGACGATGCACTGCCCGCTGCGTTGGAAGCCGTCCATCCAGAGTTCAAGAATCAGCAGCTTGCCGCGCCTCAACACGCGACCGACTGGCGTGTGAATCATCGTGAGCTTCGGGCCGATCGCGCATTGTACTTCTTCGATCATTTCTCCCCTGGTGAACACACCGTTCGCTACCTCGCCCGCGTTCGCTGTGCCGGCGAGACGATGGCACCCTCTGCCAAGGTCGAGGCGATGTACCAGCCCCAACGCAATGGGCTTTCTGGCAGCGTCGAGTTTAGCGCCAACCCCCTTAAGTTGTGATGGGCGCCTTGTGGAATCGCCTGCGCGAATGGGGCCGCGCTTGTCTTCGCACTCCATGGCGGTGGGGGGTGTATGCGGCGTGCATTCCTGCTGTGGGATGGATCTCCCTTCTAGGACTGGTGTGGGCCATGCCGCTGCCTCCGTCGTTATCAATCCAAGAACCCATAGGTAATGACTACGTGGACCGCTTTGGCGTCTCGTTGCGACAGACGCTGGGTGCGGGGGGCAATCATGGCCGTGTTCTCACGATGGACGAGGTGCCTGATATTCTCGTCGCGGCCACTCTCGCGGCGGAAGACAAGCGATTCTGGGAGCACCGGGGTGTTGATTGGATCGCTACGGCGCGCGCATTTCGCGATTGGGTGTGGACCGGCCGCGTGGTCTCGGGTGCGTCCACCATCACGCAGCAGCTCATCAAAAACGCCCAGCCGCGGCCGCGCACGATTGCCACCAAGGTGCGCGAGGCGCTGCAGGCCATGAAGCTTGAGCGATGCTGGACCAAGCGCCAGATTCTCACAGCGTATCTCTCCCGCATCGATTACGGCAACGGCTGCACGGGTGCGGGTGCGGCAACGGAGTATTATTTTGCAAAACCCCTGGAGCATCTCTCGCCTGCAGAGGCAGCATTGCTGGCGGCGTTACCCAATGCGCCCAGTCGCCTCAATCCACACCGCCATTTGGAGAGGGCGCAAGGGCGCCAGCGGGTGATCCTCGGGCGCATGCACGCCAACGGAGTGATTCCCGAGCCGGTATTCCGGCGCGCCATGGCAGAGAAGCCAAGGCTGCAGGGAAACTTCCGCGCGTTTCATGCGCCGCATTTTGTGGACTTGTTTCGACAGCAGCACCCGGAAAGTTCCGGGCGTGTCGCCACCACGCTGGATCTTGCCCTGAACCAGTTTGCCCAGCGAACGCTCAGTGCCCAGATCGCGCAACTGCGGATGCGCCACGTCGCCAACGGCGCCGTGGTGGTGCTGGACGTGGCGCGTGGCGATGTGCTCGCACTGGTGGGTTCGCAGGATTATTTGGCTGCAGACGACGGTCAGGTGAATGGAGCTTGGGCGCGTCGTTCGGCGGGCTCCACACTCAAGCCTTTCACCTACCTCATGGCGCTGGAGCGCGGCGCCACGGCCGCCACCATTATTCCTGATGTGCCCTGCGAAATGGCCACGGCCACGGGGATCTTCAGACCGCACAACTACGACCACCGCTGCCACGGGCCGGTTGCCCTTCGTGAGGCGCTGGGAAATTCGCTCAACATCCCCGCCGTGCGAATTCTTGGGCAGGCGGGCGGCGTTGAGGCGTTGCAGCATCGCCTCCGCGGCTGTGGCCTCACCACGCTGGAAGAGCCCGCGGCGTTTTATGGACTGGGGCTGACCATCGGTAACGCCGAGGTGCGACTCTTGGAACTTGCCAATGCGTATGCTTGTCTGGCACGGCTGGGCCTTTGGAGGCCGTATCGCTTGCAGCAGGGCGCTGCGGAAGCGGGCGTGCGCTGGTTTGATGAGCGCGCGTCGTGGATCGTGGCTGACATTCTAGCCGATGAGCGCGCGCGAGCGCGGTCTTTCGGCTTCAACTCGCCACTAGCCTTCGATTTTCCTGTCGCCTGCAAGACGGGCACCAGCACGGATTTCCGCGACAACTGGGCATTGGGCTACACGCCGGAATACGTGGTCGGTGTGTGGGTGGGAAACTTTGATGGCACGCCCATGCGCGATGTTTCTGGTGTGAGCGGCGCTGCGCCGGTGATGCATGCGCTGATGGAGCATCTCCACCGCACGCGCGGCACCGGCTGGTACACGCGTCCTGCGGGGTTGGTGCAGTCCTGCGTCTCACCTCTCACCGGCAAGCGCGTGACCTCTGGTAAGGAGGAGTGGTTTCTGGAAGGAACGCTCCCGCCAGATGCGACGCCAGACGATGTGGATGGGCAAGGGCGGGTGCGACTAGACGCAGTGTATCGGGATTGGCTGGCGAGCAGCGACAACTGGCTGGGTGGTCAGGCAGTGCTGCGCGAGTCCCTCGACAAGCCCTTTGCGGTGGTTCGGCCGCTGCCCGGCACGGTGTTTTACATTAATCCTGAACTGCCCGAGTCGTGCCGTGAGATTCCCTTGAGCTTGGGCGATGGTCGTCAGGCACAGTGGAGCTCGCCGTCGCTCAAGTGTGAGTTGCGCGGCGGCCAGACCGTGGCTCGCCTTGCGCCAGGCACGCACCGTCTGCGCGCGCAAGTGCAAGGCCAGTTGCTGGAGACGTGGATCCGTGTGGAACACTTTTAGCGTTTGGGTTGGCCTGCGCCCTCAGGAACTCCTATCCTTCCTTGCAATGGCTGTTTCGAACGACTCCCCCATCCTTCAATTGCGCGAGGGCGACGATGTTGCCGTCCTCAAGCGCACGCTTAAGGCAGGAACCGCTCTGGAAAGCGCACGTGGGCCTCTGGCTTGCGCGGTGACGATTCCCGCGGGGCACAAGATTGCCCTGTGCGACGTGGCCGGGGGTGCGGCCGTTCGAAAGTATGGGCAGGTCATTGGGTTTGCCAAAGGCCCCATCGTGCGGGGCGAGCATGTCCATTCGCACAACCTGGTGATGCTGCCTTACGAGCGCGAGCACGCGTTCTGTGCGGATTACCGGCCTGCAATCTTGCATCCGGAGGAGCAGCGCCGCAGCTTCCAAGGTTTCGCCCGGCCAGGCGGGCGGGCGGGCACGCGCAACTACGTGGCGATTCTCTCCAGCGTGAACTGCTCAGCATCGGTGGCGCGCTATGTGACGGAGCGGTTTCGAGGGCCGGATTTCCAGCGCGACTTTCCCCACGTGGACGGGGTGATTGCGTTTAAGACGCAGGGCGGTTGCGGCGTGGATCCGGGAGGGCCGCTGCAGATCATCCGGCGCACGCTCGCCAACATGGCGCGGCACCCCAACATCGCCGCGTACGTGATGATTGGTCTGGGCTGCGAGGACAACCAGATCCGTGCCATTCGCGAGGCGCACGCGCTCGACCAACTCAAGCCCGGTGAGATCGCCCCGGCGTACATGACCATTCAGGGAGCGGGCGGCACGCGCAAGACGCTGGAGGCGGCCGTGGCGGCGGTGCAGTCGATGTTGCCCAAGGCCAATGAAGCGCGGCGCACCGAGCAGCCTCTCTCAAAACTCCTCCTTGCAGAAAACTGCGGCGGTTCGGACGGGAATAGCGGCATCACCGCTAACCCCGCGCTGGGCGTGGCCTCGGACGAACTGATCCGCCACGGGGGTACGTCGGTGCTGGCTGAGACCACAGAAATCTACGGCGCAGAGCATCTGCTCACGCGCCGCGCCGCCAGGCCCGAGGTGGCGGAGAAGCTGATGCGGCAGATCCGCTGGTGGGAGGATTACGCGCGCCGCCACGACAGCTCCATCGACAACAACCCCTCGGTGGGAAACAAGGAAGGCGGACTCACGACGATTTACGAAAAGAGCCTTGGCGCGGTGGCCAAGGGTGGCCAGTCGCCGCTCATGGCTGTCTACGACTACGCTGAAGCCATCACCGATCAGGGCTTTTGCTTTATGGACACGCCCGGATACGACCCGGTGAGCATGACCGGGCTCGTGGCCGGTGGCTGCAACGTGGGCGTGTTCACCACCGGCCGCGGCAGCGTGTACGGTTGCAAGCCCGCGCCCTGCATCAAGGTGGCCACCAACACCACCCTCTACAACTGGATGGAGGAGGACATGGATCTCAACGCCGGCACCATTCTTGATGGCACCGAGACGGTGGATCAAGTGGGGCGCGCCATTTTTGAAAAAATTATTTCGGTTGCCAACGGTGAGAAAACCAAGAGTGAGCGCCTCGGCATTGGTGATGAGGAGTTCCAGCCGTGGTTTCCCGGGCCACAGTATTGACCCAATAAAACTAGAGTCCCCGCGAGCGCATAGCGGGCGGCACGCCCAGAGCAAAGCGGCCGCGAGTGCGCCGAAGGCGAAGGCGGGTGTCAAAGGCGGCACTGAGGGAGGCACTGGTGAGGGTTTGACCAATGGGGCCGCACGCTGATGCAAGGCCCCGGCGCAGGAGCAGCGCGTGGGTGAACACCGGCACGATTTCCTCCACGTGATGGGTGACGAGCACGAGCGTGGGTGAGGAGGGTGAGCGGCCCAGGCGGTCTAGGAACTGTAGGAAGTGCTCGCGGCCGCATGGATCGAGTCCGGCGCAGGGTTCGTCCAGAATGAGAATGGCGGGCCCAGCCATGAGCGCGCGGGCGATCAGGACACGCTGCCTTTCGCCCTGTGAAAGCTGCACCCACGGACGGTAGGCGAGTGGGACACATCGCACTCGCCGAAGCAGGGCCATCGCCCGGCGGCGATCGACGCGGCTGGGCCTGTGCCAGAGGTCGATTGCCGCGCTGCGCCCGCTGGCAACGGTTTCCAGCGCGGGCTCGTCATCGGCCATCAAGTGTTGCAACGCATGGCTCACCAATCCCACGCGGCGGCGAAGGTGAGGCCAGTGGTCTTCCCCGTAGGTTTTGCCCAAGAGGCGAAGGACGCCCGCGGTGGGGGTGAGGTAGCCCGTGAGCGCGGCCAGGAGTGAGGACTTGCCCGAGCCGTTGGGGCCCAGCACCACCCAGTGTTCGCCCGACTCAATCGTCCAGCTTACGCCGCGCAGGATGGGGGTTCCCCCGCGATGCACTCGCAGGTCTTGGATTTCCACGATGGCTGGCACGCCGGTGCTTGTAACGGCTGTGCGCTTTCGCGCAAAGCGAAAGTTTGGATTGCCATGCGCCGGCCGGGTTCCTAGTCTCACCCCACCGCAAGACTATGAAAACGATCCTCTCTGGATTCTTGGCCGCCACACTCGCGATGACACTGGCGCTGGCCGCCGACAAGAAGCCGCAGCCCAAGGTGGGCTACACCGATACGCCGCTCATTCCCGGCCAGAAATGGCGCGTGCATGATGCGGATAGGCCGCAGCCCAAGATTGCGAAGCCCGAGGCCTCGCCGACGCTAGGCGCCAAGCCACCCGAAGGCGCGGTGGTGCTCTTCGACGGCACCAACCTTGACCGCTGGACGGGCGGAAAATGGAAGGTGGAAAATGGCTACATGGAAATCAACAAGACCGGCGGCCTCACCACGAAGGAAGGGCTGGGATCCATGAATCTGCATTTGGAATTTGCCACGCCCAAGCAGGTGCGGGGCGAGAGCCAGGGGCGCGGCAATAGCGGCGTCATCATCATGGGCCGGTACGAGGTGCAGGTGCTTGATTCCTACGACAACGTGACCTATGCCGACGGTCAGTGCGCCGCGATTTATGGACAGCACCCGCCGGAGGTGAACGTCTCCCTCCCCCCGGGTGAATGGCAGACCTACGACATCGAGTTTCACGCGCCGAAGTTTTCGGGCGACAAGCTGGACAAACCCGCGCGCGTGACCGTGCGTCACAACGGTGTGGTGGTGCACAACGATCGGGAAATCCTGGGCTCGGTGTCCCATCGCGGCCTGCCCAAGTACAGCGCGCATCCGGAGAAGCTGCCCCTGAATCTTCAGGATCACGGCAATCCGGTTCGCTACCGCAACATCTGGGTGTTGCCGCTGAAAGACTGAGCGGTTTTTTTGGGCCGCCGCAGCAAGCTAGGGCCTGCGGATTCTCAAGAGCACCGGCAGGGAGGTCTGTTTGCCGGCGGGGTCAACCACGTTGTTGCTGCCCCCAAGGACGGCAAAGCACAGGCGGTCCATCTCTGCGACCCAGGGGGCACACCGCAGGAATACCTCCCTGCGGTCTTGGTTCTCGGCAATCTCCACGCCGTTAAGGCCGATGCTATCCACGATGACGCCGTGGGGCAGATTGGCCACGCTGATGTCCTGAAGGCCCTTTTCGGTGACGCGCTGCAGGGCGATCCAGATGGGAGCCGTGCCGCCGGGAGCCAGCGTGATTTCCAGAGGCGCGCCCTCGCTGAGGGTGCTGGCGCGAGCCCCATAGCGGATGGTGGCATTGGCACTGTCGCGGGCTTTCATCGAGGCGTCCTTCTCCAGTCCCACATAGAGCGCAGGTTTGCCGTCGACCTTGATGGTTCCCAAGCCACCCAAGGCGCGCCGCACCTCACCGCCCGGCAGCGTCGCGATGGCGGTGAAATTGCCCGCAAGGGAAATGGGCTTTCCTGCGGGAGCGTCGTCCGCGGCGAAGACAACCCCGTGGGCCTCGGTGTGGCCGGCCTCGATGACCAGCGTGCGTGGCAGCGAAAGGCCCGGCGGAGCAGGGGGGAGTTCCACGCGGATCGGGCCGTCAAATCCATCCATCCGCTCGGCGCGCACGGTGAACCCCTTTCCACTACCGGGAGCCACGGTGGGGAGGTCGCCAGCAAGGGTGACGCGGAAGTCGGGCTGCGCCTGGCGAATGAGCAGCCGGTACGAATACAGCGGCCCGCTGCGCCGGCGATTGTCAGTGACCCGCACGAGGTAGTCCTCCTCGCGGGGAGCCGTGAAGGTCAATCGTGAGTCGGTGCCCCACTGGCGCAGGCTGTCATCGTCATTGGCGTAGTGGACCATGAAGAGGGGCAGACCGTTGTCCTGCGGCGTTGCCGAGGGGGACAGGGGATGGACAATGTAGCAGGTGGAACCATCGGCGTGCGCCGAGGCGCTGGTGTCAAAGAACCCGCGGCGCGAGCCGGTCGGACCGGTGTAAAAGCGAAACCCGCTATCGGGTCCCTCGGGGGCGCGCAGCAGCCGGACCACCTCGCCTTCCATGTAGAGGTATTCGTTAAGCTCCATTTCCTCCCAGTGATCCACGCGCCCGTCGGCCTGGGTGGAATTAATCGGCCGGAAATTGATGGCCGAATTCCGGACGGCCTGAAGTCGGACGCGCGGCACAGGGCGGCCGTCGGCATAGAGCACGTCCAGCCGGGTGTCGGCCGGCGAACCCACGCGCCCGGCGCTGGTCTCCAGAATCAGGCTCTGGCCAGCCTTCGCGTGGAAACGATACAAGTCTGCCTCATCACCCGCGGCGCCCTCGCGCCAGAACCGGCCGCAGATGGCGCCGGGCACCGGCAGCGCCTGCGCCTGCGCGGGCTTCCCATTGGGCTCGCGTTCGAGCAGATCGGGAAGGGCGGTGGCCAGTGGCTTGAGCTGGCCGCGGATACGGAAGCGCGTCGGGTCCAGGCTGAGTGGGAAGTCCCCCGGTGCAGGTGGCGTGATCTCCACGAAGTCCTCGGGCAGGTTGTACCCGATGAGCTCGAGCTTCGCCGGGCGCGCCGCCGCAATGGTGGGAGGATAAAATCCCATGACCACAGGCAAGGCGCCCGACGTCACCCGGTAAAAGTGGTCTGGTGAACCGTTGCGCTGAAGCTCGGAGATCTCCAGCGCGAATCGGCCCGCTTTGGAAAAGGTATGCACGAGCCAGGGCTCGCCACGATCCCGGCTCACCGCCAGCACGCGGCCTTCCGCACTCACAAGCGAGAGCACCAGCTCCGCAGCCTTGGAACCCAGCGAAGTGGATTGCGCGTCAAAGACAAAAGTCTCGCCGGCCCGGGATTCGAAAGCGATGCGATCAACCTCTCCGGGCGCAGACAGCGCGCCCCAGAAGCCCAGCGGCAGCGCGGAGAGTGTCTCAGGCGAAGATGCGCTGCGGTCCGATTCGATCACCTGCGGCACATCATCAATGTGCAGCGTCAGGCGTGCGCTCTCGCCACTCGCGTTCCTGAGTCCCATCTGCAGGGCTCCACGTTGAAGCTCCCGTGGAATCGTCACCTTGACGCGCCAGGGCGCGGTGCTGTTGGCGGCAGGCGCGATGAGAACCCCGCGCACGCGAGCGTCGGAGAAGACCAGCTCACTCCCGCCAAGCGCGGTTCCCACTAGGGTGAGTTCAGACGTCGTGCCGCTCTGGATGCCCCGTGGAGTGATGAGCGTCAGCACGGGCTTGACCTCGGCAGCGGACGCAACGCTCCACCAGCAGCAGGCCAAGCCGACGATGATTCTAGCGAGGCTCATGGTTTCCAAGGGTACTCCTGCAAGGTTCCATCCTGTCGCGCCACAAAGAGTCTTTCGCCGGCAAAGGCCAGCGCCGTGGGCCAGTCGGGTTGGCGTCCATGCGACAAGGCTGGTTGCAGGTCGGAGGCGCTCCACACCTTGACGGTGCGGTCTTCGGCACCGCTGGCCAGCCGCGAGCCGTCGTGGGAAAACGCCAGCTGCAGGATGGCCCCTTCGTGGCCGTATTGTGAAAGGCGCAGGGCGTTGGAGCCTTCGCGGGCGGTGGTGCTCACCGACCACATGCGGATGCGATGATCAGCGCCGCCGGCCACCAGTCGGGTGCCATCGGGGCTGAAGGCCACCACATGCTGCGCCTTGGTGGGCTGCGAGAAGGTGTCCAGCCGCTCTCCGCTGTCCACCGACCAGAGCTTCACGGTGGTATCGGCGCTGGCGCTGGCCAGGACTTTGCCATCGGCTCGGAACGCAAGGCCAAAGACCGCGCCGCTGTGCCCGGAGAGTTCCCGGACTTTTTCCCCATCCTGGGTGCGCCAGAGGATGATGCGCTGGTCATAGCCACCGGTGGCCAGCAGGGTTCCGTCGGGGGCAAGCGCCATGGCATGGATGGCGTCGCGGTGTCCTCGCAGACGATGCAGCACGGTGCCCGCCTTTAAATCCCAGACGCGGATTTCGCCAGCGATGCCAGGTTCGCCCCCGCCCGCGTAGAGCACGTCGCCTTGCAGCAGTAGCGCATTGATGTTGCCCCGGGGGCCTTCGCTCACGGCAGCGTGGGTCGAAGTCGAGTTGGCGTTCACCCAAGCGACAGCGCCATTGAGGCCCAGTGCCAGCTGGTTGCGGCGCGGATGATACGCGAGGGCGTGGATGGCGCGGGGTGGAGTCACCTTGGGCTTGATGTCGGGGATGCGCAGCCCCTCGGCGGCCGCGGCCGATGGCGGACTTGCGCCCGAGTCAATCCAGTTTCGTACGAGGGCAATCTCTGGAACGGTAAGGTGCTCGCGAATTCCCGGCGGCATGAACTGATTCTTGCCGGTTTTGCCGCTGCGACCTTCGATGGCTTTCACGAGGAGGCTGGCCTGGGCATTGCCTGGCACGATGGCCGCGCCGCCTTGTCCGCCCCGCATGAGGGTGTCAAAACTTTCCAGCACGAGTTTGCCCTCGGGATCGTCCGCGCCGTGGCAGACGGTGCAGTGGGCGTCCAGAACGGCCTGCACGGCGGCAAATCCCCTCTTCGGAGGCTCGTCAGGAGGTGCGGTGACGCAGGAGGTAAACCCGGCGGCCGCCATCATGAGCGTGGGGCAGATGACGACGAGGTGACGCATGCCTGCCTAGTGGTTGAAGAGGAACTCGCGGCTGGTCAGCAGCGCAAAGAAGAGGTCCTCGGCAGCCTCGCGTCTCTGAGGGGCTTCCTTGAGATGGCGCGTTGCGGCGGAAAGCTCGGCTGCGGTGGGGGGGCGTGAGAGGGCCGTCATGAAAAGTTGCTCAACCAGCTTTGCCGGCTCGTCATGCGAGGAGAGCAACTGGGAAAGGCGGGAGGTCTTGGCGGCCAGTTTGTCGTTGAGGGTGGGCCCGTTGGCCATGTGCAGCATCTGGCCGACACTCGGATCGTCCACACGCTCGCAGGTGCAGGTGGTCTCGCGTTTGGGCCGGCCAAACGTGGTGAGGAAGTACGATTCGACACTGGCGTCGGGCACCTGCAGAGCGCGCCAACCCTTGGGGTAGTCCTTGAACTCGGTGGGAACTCCCGTGGCCTGGGAGAGGACGTCAAGGATCACCTCGGCCTTCAGGCGGCGGGGGTAGTAGTGCGAGTAGAACCGGCGGTCGGCCTGATTCGAGGGAGTGGCCACGCTGGTGCGCTGGTACGTCTCCGACTGAAGGATGGCGCGCATGAGTTCGCGCAGGTTGAACTTGTTTTCGGAAAGGTAAGCCGCCGTGGCGGCAAGCAGCTTTTCATGGGTTGCAGGATTGGTGCGCCGCATGTCATCCACCGGCTCCACCAGGCCTTGGCCAAAGAAATTGGCCCACACGCGGTTCGCAATGGATCGAGAAAACCATGGGTTTTCTGGATGCACCAGCCAGTCGGCGAAGGGCTCCCGCCGGTCGCCAGCCAAGGATGGATCGAGCGCGGCTGCCGCCAGGGGACGGGGCGGCTGGGGGCGGCCGGTGAGCGGCTGGGGGATTTCACCCTGCGTGTCGATGAAGACGATTTCGCGTCCTTCACCGCCCGCATCCTTGCGGCGCACGCGCGCAAAGAGGCTGGCCATGCCGTAATAATCGTTGTTGGTCCATTGCTCCATCGGGTGGTTGTGGCATTGGGCGCAGTTGATGGACATCCCCAGGAAGGCGGCGACGGCGTTTTCCGACGCCTTCTTCGGGTCATCGTGCAGCACAAAGAAGTTGGCGCCGCCGTGGTCGAGCGTGTCGCCCTGTGCCGTGATCATCTGACGGGCCAGCACATCCCAGCCGGTGTTGGAGGCCACGTGCCCCCGCAGCCAGTGGTGGAAGGCCCACATGGCGGGCTTCTTCAATCGGGCAGTGGAGACGAGGAAAAGATCAGACCACTTGTGCGTCCAGTAATCCACAAACTCCGGCCGGGAGAAGAGCGACTCGATGAGCTGGTCGCGCTTGTCAGGCGCGGCAAGCGCAGTGAACGCCCGTGTCTCCTCGGCTGTCGGCAGGACACCCAGCGTGTCGAGAAAGACCCGCCGGATGAACTCGGAGTCAGAACAGCGCGCGGCGGGCGCAAGGTTGAGTTCGCGCAATTTGTCCAGAACCAGCTGGTCGATGAAGTTTCGGCGCGGCGCGTTCTTAAACGCAGCCTCGGTGAGCATGTTGGGGTAGGGGACCGTGACGCTGGCGATGGCCAGCCGGCTCATGTACCACGCCACGAGCGCGCCGCCACCGTGATTCACCACCGTGAGGCGGCCCGTATCGCCCGCCTGCGCCACGCTCTCATTGGCCGAGGTGTATTTGGCCCAGCGGGTGACGTCCACGCTGCGGCCGTCGGTGAAATGCGCGAGCACTTGGAACTGGAGATGGTCGCCCGGCTTGAGCGTGGCGGAGGGAGGCTTCATCTCGATGCGGTCAATGCGCGGGTCGTCGCTTCTCAACCCCGGTGCGCCATGGGCGATCCAGTCGGCAAGGATGCGAAACTCGCGGGAGTCCACCTCGAAGCGCTTGCCGCCCTTGTGCGGCACCAACCCGGTCGCCTTGAGCAGGATGAGGCTGCGGCCGGGTTCTTCCACGTTCACCCGGCGCGCCGCCGCGTGACGCGTGAGCGCCAGAAAGTCGTTCTCATCATCAAAGCCGCGCAGCGAGAGCTTGAAACCATTCTTGCCCGCCGCCGCGCCGTGACAGGCTCCGGAGTTGCATCCGAACTTTGTGAGAACCGGCTGCACGTCATTGCGAAAGCTGGGCGAACCCGCCGGCGCCGCGAAGGCCGGGAATGCGGCCGTCATGAGTGGCACCATGAGGGCGAGCAGGGGACAAAGAGGACGTCGGGGGCGTTTCACAGCGGATGAACTACGCGAAGAGCTCCTTCACGGGCTGCGCGCCAAAGTCCACGAGAGGGAAGGGGCGTCCGGCGGGGCCGGGCAATTCGGCCTCCAAATCCAGACCGAGGCTGTGATAAATCGTCGCCGCGATTTCAGAGGGCTTCACCGGGCGCTCGGCGGGGAAGCCGCCAATTTCGTCGCTCTTGCCGATGGCCCGCCCGCCTTTCACGCCTCCCCCGGCAAAGTACACCGTCCAGCATTGAGGCCAGTGGTCGCGCCCGCCGGCAGGGTTGACCTTGGGGGTGCGGCCAAATTCGGCGAGGTTGCACACCAGCGTGCGGTCCAGAAGGCCGCGCTGGTGCAGGTCCTCGATCAGGGCGCTGTAGCCCTGGTCGTACATCGGGGCCACGATGTCCTTCATTCCCGCGATGGAGGTGAAGGGTTTGGAGCCGTGGATGTCCCAGGTGATCTCGTTAAAAACGGTGATGAAGGTGTTGATGGTGACAAAGCGCACGCCGGCCTCCACGAGGCGACGCGCCAAAAGACAGCACTGGCCAAAGCGCGACATGCCGTACCGCTCGCGCACGGACGCGGGCTCCTTCGTGAGGTCAAACGCATCACGCGCGCGCGCGCTGGTCATCAGCCGGTAGGCCAGCGAAAAACTCTCGTCCATGAGCTTGGCGGTCTCCGTGGACTCGAAATACCGTGTGGCATCCTCCACCACTTGGCGCAGATTTTTTCGGCGGTCCAGCCGCGCTTCTCCCAGATTTTTTGGCGGGAGGAGATCGGGCACGCGAAAGTCAGCCTTGGCGGGATCGGCATTGAGGACGAAGGGGTCGTGGCTCTTGCCCAGAAAGCCCGCGTCCTGTCCGTGGGGCATATTGCCGCCCGTGGGCCCCATGGGCTCGGGCAGAATCACGTGCGCCGGCAGCTCGTTGCGCCGGCCGCGCAGGAACTCCGCGGCGCTGCCCACGTGCGGAGAGTTGATGCCCCCGGAGAAGAGCCGTCCGGTCTGCATCATCTGATGGCCCGTGTCATGCACGGCGGCCGCGGTATGGTAGCAGCTGCGGACGAGCGAAAACTTGTCGGCCACGGCTGCGTGCCGGGGAAAGATTTCGCTAATCTGGAAGGCGCCCTTCGTTCGGATGGGCTGGAACGGGCCGCGAATCTCGCGCGGCGCGTCGGGTTTCATGTCCCACGTGTCGAGCTGGCTGGGGGCGCCCAGATTGAAAATCAAGATCGCGTTGCGATCATCCTTGGAGGGGTCCACCTTGCGCGCGGCCTTGGCGGCAGCCCACGCCGGAAGCGACAAGCCCAGCGCACCCAGCGCACCCACTTCCAGAAAATCCCTGCGGCGCACGCCCCCACAGGTGGCCACGAATCCTTGTCCGCTAATCTTGAGCATATCCCGTCCTGTGCTTAAGGGAGAGCGTAGCAGCCGCGATGACACCAGGCAAGGATGGGTTCGCGATTTGACTTGGTGGCGGTACGGGTTGTAGCTTGTGGGGGAGGAACTAAAAGGTGGCCACCAAGGACGATTACCTCGTCGAGACGCTCTGCGACATGGGCCTGCTGGATGGGGACCAGGTTGACACCGCGCGCACCAGTGGCGAGCTGCTCGGTCAGGGCATTGTCGAGACACTGGTCAAGCAGAAGGCCATCCACCCCGACCAGCTTTGCCGCGCCCGCGCCCTGCACTTTGGCATGGAGCTGGTGGATCTTCAGGATGTGCAGCCCACCGATGAGCTGGTGCAGGCCATGCCACGTCACATCGCGCGCCGCTTCAATGTCCTGCCGCTGGGCGTGAACGAAACCCAGCTCACGGTGGCCACGGCCGATCCCAGCGACCTGGAAATGATGGATGGCCTGCAGCGCATGCTGCCGACCTTTGAGATCCTCTTTCAGGTGGCCACCGATCCGCAGATTCAGGCGTCGCTGGAAAAGTTTTATGGCGGCACCGGCGAGGCCGTGGAGCGCGTGGTGCAGGAGCTCTCGCAAACCCAAGTGGACGTCGACGCGGTGTTGGGTGCCAAGGGCAGGAAGCCCACGGAGGCGGAGCTGGACGCCGAGATGGATTCGCCACTCGTGCGGCTCGTCGCCAAGATCATTGCCGAGGGCTACAAACAGGGCTGCTCGGACGTGCACATCGAGCCCTTTGAGCGCAGCCTGCGCGTGCGCTATCGGGTGGACGGATCGCTGCGTGCGGTGGAGAGCCCGCCCTTGCGGCTGCATCCCCCCATCATCAGCCGCATCAAGATCATGTCGGGGATGTCCATCTCCGAAAAACGCGTGCCGCAGGATGGACGCATGCAGCAGCTCATCGGCGAGAAGGTGATTGATTTTCGTGTCAGCTGCCTGCCCACCCAGTACGGCGAGAGTATCGTCATGCGTATTCTCGACAAGGGCGGCCTGAGCTTGGGCTTGGATCAGCTGGGTTTCATGCGCGACGACCAGGAGACCTTCGAGCGCTGCGCACAGATGCCCGATGGTATCCTGCTGGTGACCGGACCCACCGGCTCGGGTAAGACGACGACGCTCTACTCCTGCCTCAACCTGCTGAACACCCCTCAGAAAAAGATCATCACGGTGGAGGACCCGGTGGAGTACATGCTCGACGGCATCAACCAGGTCCAAGTGAACGAGGCGGCGGGGATGACCTTCTCGGCCGCGCTGCGGTCCATGCTGCGCCAGGCGCCCAACATCATCATGCTGGGGGAAATCCGCGACGCCGAAACCGGCACCATCGCCGTCAACGCCTCGCTGACCGGCCACTTCGTCTTCTCCACCCTTCACACCAACGACGCGCCGGGCGCCATCACGCGCATGGTGGATCTGGGCATCAAGCCCTTCCTCGTGTCCTCGGCCACCCGGTGTGTGATGGCTCAGCGGCTGGTGAGAAAGATCTGCAGCAAATGCGGCGAGAGCTGCGAGCTGACCGAGGGCGACCTGCTCGCCTTGGAGATCACGCCCGAACAGGCCGCCAGCGCAAATTTCCGCAAGGGGGCGGGTTGCAAGAACTGCGGCGGCTCCGGGCTCAAGGGCCGCATGGGCATCTTTGAAGTGTACGCGCTCAATGACACCGACCGGCGCATGATCATTGATGGCGCGCCGACGGCCGACTTGCGCGCGCACGCCATCAAGTGCGGCATGAAATCCCTGCGCGCGGACGGCGTGCGCAAGGTGCTGGCGGGAACCACCATCGCCAAGGAAGTCATCACCAACACCTCCGCCGATGAAAAGGAATAGCTGCCATGCCTGAGAAAGAGCCCGTGTACAAGATGCCGGATCTGTTGACCATGATGGTGGACACCGGAAGCGCCGACCTGCACGTGCGCGTGGGCATCCCGCCGGCCTACCGCCACAAGGGGCTGCTCAAGCGCGTGACGGGTCCCCCCTGCGAGCCGGAGGATGTGGAGTCGCTGGTTAAAAGCATTGCGTCTGATGACCACATCCAGCAGCTACGCACCAAGGGCGGCGCCGACTTCGGGTTTGCCTACGGCACCAAGGCGCGATTCCGCGTCAGCGCGTTCAAGGAGCGGGGCAACATGGCGCTGGTGTTGCGGCAGATTCCCAATGACCTGCTCACCATCCAGCAGATTGGCTTGGATCCGCAGCTCGTGCACCGGCTCTTGGAGACGCCGCGCGGCATGATTCTGGTGACGGGCCCCACGGGGTCGGGCAAGTCCACCACGCTGGCTTCGATGGTCAACATCATCAACGAGACCAGCGATGAGGCCCACATCATCACCATCGAGGATCCCATCGAGTTTTATCACCCGCACAAGAAGGCCGTGACCACGCAGCGCGAGGTGCACGTGGATGTGCCCAGTTTCGGCGAGGCGCTGCGGCGCGCGCTGCGCCAGGATCCCGAGGTGATCCTGGTGGGTGAATTGCGCGATCTGGAGACCATCGAGATGGCCGTGTCGGCGGCAGAGACGGGCCACTTGGTCTTCGGCACGCTGCACACCACGGGCGCGGCGAAGACTGTGGATCGTATCGTGAACGCGTTTCCCATGCAGCAGCAGGAGACGATTCGCATCCAGCTCTCCACCGTGCTGCAGGCCGTGATTTCCCAGATCCTGCTGAAGAAGGCCGACGGCAAGGGCCGCGTGGCCATCCACGACATCATGATCAACACGCCCTCCATTGCGGCGCTCATCCGCGACAACAAGACCTTCCGCATCCCCTCGGATATGCAGACGGGTGCCAAGTACGGGATGATCACGATGGACGACAACATGTACCAGAAGTTCACCAAGGGGATCGTCTCGCGCGCCGACTGCATCTCCAAGGCGCAGGACTATCAGGGCATGCTGCAAAAGCTCAAGGAGTACGACGAGATGCAGTCGCTGGAGGGCGATGCCGACGAGGAGGGCAACGGCGCGGCGCCGGCCCAGCACCATTAAAGAAGCCGATGTCGGAAGTCTTGACAGACCCGCTGCTGCTGCTGATCCACGAGCGTGGGCTGGCGGACGTGCAGGATCTGGAAAAGGTGCAGGGCGATCACAACCTCACCGGCGCCTCGGTGTCCAAGGTGCTGCAGGATCGCGGCGTGCTGGGCGTCGCCGACCAGCTGGAGTTGATGGCCGAGTACCTTGGCACGGACGTCATCGACCTCTCCGAGGTGGAGTTCACCCCTGAATTGCTCTCGGTGATTCCCTTGGAAACGGCCCATCTCTACCAGTGTCTGCCGGTGGGGGTGGATGGGGACACGCTTCATCTGGTGCTGTCCGACCCGATGAATCCGACCCACATCGACGACTTAAACTTCCAGCTCAAACGCCAGATCATCATCCGCATCGCCGATCCAGCACAGATCGTGAAGATGATCCAGATGCACTACTCCAAGGAGCTGACCATGGAGGCTCTGGTGAAGGAACTGGGCGGGCCCGAGGAGATGCGCAAGGAGGTGGTCGGAGCCGGGCAGGCCATCGAGGAGGTGGGCGACGCCACGCCCATCATCCGGTTCGTCAACCTGGTGCTCTACCAGGCGTTGAAGGAAAAGGCGGCCGACATCCACTTCGAGCCCTTCGAGCGCGACTATCAGATCCGCATGAAGGTGGACGGCTCCATGAAGCTGCTGACGCCGCCCCCGCGCGAACTGGCGCCGGCCATCGCCTCGCGCATCAAGATCATGGCGAACCTCAACATCGCAGAAAGACGCGCGCCGCAGGATGGCCGCATCTCCACCGTGATCGCCGGGCGCCAGCTTGATTTGCGCGTGTCCACGCTGCCCACGCAGTTTGGAGAGTCGGTCGTGCTGCGTATCTTGGATCGCACTTCCTCTCTGCTTTCGCTCGATGTGCTGAACATCCCGCCCAAGGTTCGCCACTCGATTGAGCACTCGGTCGAGCAGCCCAACGGCATTTTCCTCGTCACCGGCCCCACCGGCTCGGGCAAGACCACCACGCTCTACGCGTGCCTGAAAATGCTCAACACCGAGGACACCAAAATTCTCACCGCCGAGGACCCGGTCGAATATCCCATCGATGGCATCGTGCAGGTGCAGATCAGCGAGTCGATGGGCATGACCTTTGCCAAGGCGCTCAAGTCCTTCCTGCGTCAGGATCCGGACATCATCCTGGTGGGCGAGATGCGCGATTTGGAGACGGCCAAGATTGGCATCGAGGCGTCGCTCACGGGCCATCTGGTGGTGAGCACGCTGCACACCAACAGCGCGCCCGAGGCCATCACGCGACTGGGCGACATGGGGGTCGAACCCTTTCTCATCGCCTCCTCGGTGAACGGGGTGCTGGCCCAGCGGCTCGTCAAAACCATCTGCCAGAATTCCAAGTGCAAGACATCCACCGACATGACCCGCGACCAGATCCGCATGCTGGACCTCAAGCCCGACGAGGTGCGGGGGCCCATCCATTTCGGCACCGGCTGCGATCGTTGTAACCAGACGGGCTACAAGGGCCGTCGTGGCATCTATGAAATGCTGGTGATGAGCGACGAGGTGCGCGAACTCATCAGTCAGCGGGCGCCGGGAATTGTACTGCGCGACAAGGCCATGGAGCACGGAATGCAGACCTTGCGCATGGATGGTCTGAACCTTATGTTTAGCGGCGTGACGACCTTTGAGGAAGTCATGAAGTACACCTAGCCACTCTTATGCCGCTCTTCAATTACGTCGCCCTCGACAAGACGGGCAAGGAGAAGCAGGGCACCCTGGAGGTGGGCAACCAGAAGGAGGCCATCAACCGCATCAAGGAGATGGGCTTTCACCCCACGAGCGTCACCGAGGTGAAGGCGGAGGGTGAGGCACCGGTCAAGGGCGCCAAGAAGGGAGCCCCGGGGAAGGGAAAAAAGAAGGAGCCCTTTTCGTTTGCGTTCGGTTCGATCGGAACCAAGGACTTGTGCACCTTCACACGCCAGCTTGCCACGCTGGTGGACGCGGGTCTGCCCCTGCTGCGCGGCATGCAGGTGCTCTCCAAGCAGCAGAAGAACCCCGTGCTCAAGAAGTGTATTGCTGAAATCTCCGCCACGGTGGAGGGCGGGGCGACCTTTTCGGAGGCGCTGGCCAAGCAGCCCAAGACCTTCGACAAGCTTTACGTCAACATGGTGAAGGCGGGCGAGCTGGGCGGTGTGCTGGAAGTGACGCTCAACCGTCTGGCGGAGTTCATGGAGAAGGCCGAAAAGATCAAGGGCAAGGTCAAGGCGGCGATGTTCTATCCCGTGGCGGTGATGGTGGTGGCGTGCGTCATCGTGTACGTGCTCATGGTGTACGTCATCCCGAAGTTCAAAATGATTTTCAGCGACATGTTGGGCAAGGGCGAGTCGCTGCCGGAGTTCACGCAGCTTGTGATGGCCATCAGCGACACCATCGCCAACAACGCCGGGACGGTGGTGGGCGGCGTGGTCGCGTTCTTCATCGCCTTCAAGCTCATCGTGGCCAAGACCAAGTGGGGCCGGTGGGGCTGGGACAAGCTTCAATTGATGATGCCTGCGCTGGGGCCGATCATCAGCAAGGTGGCCATCTCACGTTTCACGCGCACCTTGGGCACGTTGATTTCGTCTGGCGTGCCCATCCTGCAGGCGCTCAACATCACCAAGGAAACCTGCGGCAATGTCATCATCAGCCACGCCATTGACGGCGTGTACACCGCCGTCAAGGAAGGCGAGACCATCACCAAGCCGCTCGAGGCCTGCGGCGTGTTCCCGCCCATGGTGATTAGCATGGTGGACGTGGGCGAGCAAACCGGCGCGTTGCCGGAAATGCTCATCCGCATCGCCGGCACCTACGATGAAGAGGTCGACAATGCCGTGGGCGCGCTCACCTCGCTGATCGAGCCCATCATGATTGTGTTTCTTGCTGTCATCGTCGGCAGCATCGTCATCGCGATGTTCATGCCGCTCATCAAGCTCATGGACAAACTGGGTCAGTAGGACGCCCCATCCTTGATTGCGGTCATCCTGCGCGGGCGGCCAATAACTTTTAAGGCAGCCCCCTTGCCAATGCGGGATCGCAGGTGTAAATACAAAGTAGTGACGGTGGATGGCCAATTGATTTACATCCTGTGACATGGACTTCGATTGGGTAAGCCACCAGAAAAAGCCTGAAGGCTCTTTGAGCCAGAGAGATGTGGAAGAATCCTTTGATGACCCTTTTGTAGTCAGGCTCCTGCCTGATGCGCAGCGGTTTGCCGACCAAGCCCGCTATTTCAACTTGGGCCGGACCGCAGGCGGCCAGGGAATCTTCACGGTGTACCGAACCAACGGCAAACAGGTTCAGGTCATCTTTGCGCGGCCCTTCGAGCCGGAGGAGCGATTCTTCTACGAACGGCAGCAGGCCAAACTGCTGAACCAAGGATGACGACGGACATCATCACCGACTGGGAGAGGGTGCCGGTATTCGCCGACGATGAGGCCGAGCTGGCCTATTGGCGCAAGGCCCGGCCCGATGTGCGGCTCATGGAGGCATCCGTGGCGAGCGGCGCCGAGGGTGGAGAATCAGTCACCATCACCCTGCGCATGGATCCGCGCATGCTCTCGCGCATCAAGCGCATGGCGCGGTCACGATTTCTCAATTACCAGAGCATGATTAAACAGTGGCTCTCCGAACGCATGGAAACCGAACAGCGCCGGAGCCAAAATGGAAAGCATGACTAAGCACCCCCATCCTTCGTTGCCTTCAATGCGCCCCGCGAAGCTTCGCCAAGCCGCGTTCACTTTGCTGGAAGTGCTGGCTGTGGTGGGCATCATCATTCTGCTTAGCGCCCTCATTTTCCGCGGGTACACCTCCGCCATGGGCAAGCGCGACGAAAAGAAGGTGGAGGCAGAGTTGAAGGCCATCGAGATCGCCATCGAGTACTACTTTACCGACTACAACTACTATCCCCCCGACAGTTTTGACCAGACCACTGGCAACTTCGACGCCTCGGCCAACGGCCTCTACGACAGCCTGAGCCAGAACAAGTCGCCCGGAAAACGCAATTACATCAAGGGCATGGATCCGCGCACGGATGGCAAAGGCAACCTCGTGTCGCCGGTTGCCAGACCGGCGGAAGGCGCGGCCGACGCGGGCGTCAATCTTTGGAACTACAACTCGCACAAACCCGATCACAATCCCGGCAAGTACGACCTCTGGACGGTGTACCGGCGTGGGAGCGATGAGACCACGAAGGGAAACTGGAAATGAGCAACGCACGACACTTCTTTAAAAACCCGGCGGGCCAACGCGCTGCATTCACCTTAGTCGAGATGCTGGTGGTGTTGGCCATCATCGGCATTCTGGTGGGAATCCTTCTCCCCGTGATTGCCCGCTCGAAGGTTCGCGCCAAGGCGGGATTGGCCAAGGTGGACTGCGCCGCGATCGCCACGGCCTTCACCCAGTACCACACCGACTACAACCATTTCCCCGTCGCCAAGGGCCAGACTGCCAACTCCGGTGGCGATGTGACTTACAATCCTCCCGGGGGTCTTGGTGGAGGACCTTCAAATAGTGATGCGATGATCATCTTGAGCGCGCTGGAGGAATTGGGCGGGAGCAAGCCCAATCCGGGCCACTCACGCAACATCAGCAAGCGTCGCTATCTCGATTCCAAGATGACCGACAGCGTGGAAAAACCCGGCATGGGCCCCGATGGTGTGTTCCGCGATCCCTTTGGCAATCCCTTCGTCATCACGGTGGATCTGGACGGGGATGGCCAATGCCTGGACTTGCTTTATGGCAACCCTCAAGTCTCCGGCCCCGATGGAGCCGACATCGGTCAAAATGGGCTTATTAAAAAGATGTTCGGACCGGGGCCTGGCTACGTATTGCCCAAGGATGTGATGGTTTGGTCGCCGGGCCCGGACAAGGAGATTGGCTCGTGCCCCGCCAAGCAGGGCGAAAATCTGGACAACATTTTGGGTTGGCAGTAACTGCGCCAGTGCCAGTCGTGTCATGAATCCCACCGCGCAATCCCGATCCGCCCGGCAGGCGTTCACGCTCATCGAGATGCTGGCGGTGGTGGCGCTCATCGGAGTGATGCTGGGTATCATGCTGCCGGCGTTGCGCGGCATGCGCCGTGGCAAGCTCGACCAGATGGCCAATTCGCAACTGATGGCCGACCTCAACACCGCGCGCCATATGGCGATCAGCGGCGCGTCCGCCGTGTATGTGGTGTTCTTTCCCAAGCTCTCTGACTTCCACGCCGAGTTGCAGGCCAAAGGCGTGGTGGACTTGGATGCGGTGCGCACCCACCTGCAGTCCAGCCGGGCGGCAAATGACTTGGTGGGCGGCCAGCTTGCCGCCTATGCCCTTTACACCGAGGGCACGGCCGGCGACCAGCCGGTGTACGCACCCGGTGTCATCAACAAACGCTACTTGAGCGAGTGGAAGTCCCTGCCCGATGGTGCTTTTTTCACCACCAACACCCTCGATAAGATTCGATCGATGAATGATCTGGTGGAGAAGGGATCCCCTTGGACTTATGACGAGACCGGGAATTTCTTTCCGGCACCGCGCCCGCGCGGATTGGAAAACAATTTTGCTGGTGACTTGAAGCTGGCGCTGCCCTACATCGGATTTGGGCCCCGAGGCCAGCTGGTGGGAGTGCCCTCGGGCATGTTGTACTGGGCCGGCGCGCGCTGGGATACGGCCTATCGCAATGGGTACTTTTCGGTGGAGATCGCGATGGGCAGCCGCTTTGCGCCGGCGAAGGATCCTGCGGGCAACAACACGCTCGACGATGTGGATGAAAAAGAGGAGCAACTGCTCCACTCGCGCTACAACCGGGTTCGCATCAATCTGCTCACAGGCCGTTCCGAATCCAACCTTTGTGATGTATACTGGAACAAGGGGGAGTCGCAAGTGGGGCAGAAAGTGATGGAACCCAACGCCGTGTATGTCCTCAATCAGATGAAGGCTTTGCATGGATTGCAGACCAGCCACTGGCCGGACTTTAACCAGCCCATGCCCTGCATGCTCCGGGATGTGAGTGTGGAGAAGGCGCGCCTCTTTGAGAATCTCCTGCTTGCCGAGTTGCGCAAGTTGGGGAGTGTGAGTGCCGAAGCATTGATGGCCGAGCTGCGCTACGAATGAATGCCAGACTGAAAGTCCAAAGGGGGCGCGCCGCTTTCACCATGGGCGAGGTGGCCATCGCGCTGGCTGTTGTGGCGTTCGGGCTGGTTGCGGTGCTGGGCGTGCTGCCGGTGGGCCTTAACGTCCAGCGTGATAATCGCGAGGACACCCTCATCAAGAACGACGGCGAATACTGGATGCACGCCCTGCGCGGCGGCCGTCTGGCGTTGGACTCGCTCAATCACGTCGAGTGGATGGAGATTCACACGCCGGACACTAAGCTCTACCGCGCCGAGTTCGCCGCGCTGCAATTTGACGGCCATCCCGCCGATTCGGCGTTGTGGCCGGTTTTCCATGACGCCGCCGGCAATGCCCAGCTGCCGCCCGCCAGCTATCGCGGCTCACTCAAGCAGTCCACCTGGCGTGGCGATGTGATTGGCTGGCTTTCGACCCCCGACTCCATGGCCGTGCGGAAGATTGCGAAAGTCCGCCCCATGGGCAGCACGGTGCTGCAGCGCAAGTTTGGCGAGAAGACCGTGGGGCGGGATGGCCGCGTGATGTACCGCAATGAAGGCGGCGATCAGACCTTCTCCTATCTGCTTGAATCCAGCGTGGTCGAACGGGCACCGTCCTTTTGGGAGGTCAAACTCACGATGCGCTGGCCCATTCTCGAGGAGGGGGCGACGGCCGATACGGTGAAGACCGGGCCGGGCAGGCGCACCTTTGTCAGCTACATCCATGCGCCGCTGGAGAAGGCGCAGGCGCGCTGGGGTCTGAAACAGGATGAACGGTCGGTGTACGACACGCTGATCGCCGACACGCCGCTCACCGTGGAACAGATCACCCAGTTCCTCATCGATACCAAGGTGGCCACGGCAAACCGGCAGCAGTGGGACGCGGGCGGCGTGTCGGCCCTGCTGCAGGGCATGGCCAACGCGCGCGTGGTTCGAAGCGACAGCGCCAACAGGCTGTGGCTGCCCCAGGCGCTCTACGATTCGTTTGGGATGTACAGCTTGCGCTCGCCCGCGGGATACAGCGGCGTGGCGGATGCGTCCGGGGCGTTTGCCGAATTCGCAGCGCCAGCCCAGGGGTATTTTTCTGAAAGCTATTTCTTCCGGCCGCCCATCGCAGCACCATGACCTCCCGCACCCCATCGCCCCGCGCCGCCCGATGCTCGCGCGGCTTCACGCTGGTCGAACTCATGGCGGCGGTGTTCATCTCCATCCTCGTCATTGGCACGCTCTATCACGTGTTCAACCGGGTGCAGGTGGTTTTTCGCATTGGCAACAATCAGGCGCAGGTGCTCGAGCGCGGGCGCGCGCTGATGGACATGATGGTGCGCGATCTGGAGACGATGGCCCCTTCGGGTAATCCTGAGGTGGAAAACCTGAGTGTGCGCGATTTCGGAGTGGAGTTTTGGCAGGCCGGCATGCCCTTCCTCAAGGGCAACGCCGTCTTCCACACCCTGGATCGTGCCTACTATCTCTGCCAGCAAACCCACACGTCGGGGCCGACCAGCGCGCCGGGCAACGCGCAATATTGGACCCTCATTGGCCCGGCCAGCTACACCACGATTTTGGAGAATGAGAAACTCATGAGCGGTGACTTCTTCTTTGTCGGCAGGGATCGCGACTGGCACACCTACGGATACGGCCTCTACTCGCGTGACGCAGCACGCACGCCCAATCCCATGGTGGGCGCACTCTACCGATGCCACGAGTCTTCGGCGCAGACCAATCTGCTGTCCGTCATGGCCAGCTACCGGTCGCGCGCCTACGGAGCGCATTACCAGAAAATTGCCGACGGCGTGGTGCACCTGCGGATGAGGGCCATTTCCGCGTACGACATCGGCAAGGCCTTGTGGCACGAACCGGTGCTTCGTGGCGACCGGGTGCCGCTCTTCGTGGAACTGGAACTGGCGCTGGTGGAGGATTCGCTGGCGAGGGAAATCCAGGCGAAGGGTGAGGAATTCACCGGCACCGATGCCGACCGTTATCAGGAGCAGCTCAAACTGCTCATGGGCGGCACCGAGCGCATCCATTTCTTCCGGCAGCTGGTGCCCATTCGCAACCGGTATTTTCGGTGATGCACCAAGGAGGATCCATGAAAACAACAACACAGCGCGGGGCGGTGCTGGTGGTGGCCCTCATCATGCTGGCACTGGTCACCTTCATCGTGATCGCCTATCTCTCCTTCTCTCAGCGCGAGCGCACCTCCATCAACATGAGCGTCATCCAGGCCGAGACGCGACTCGTCCTTGAGACCGGCACGGCCCGGGCGCAGGCGCTGGCGGCCGACCAGGTTTCGATGAACGCAAATTACCAGTTGATGGTGTCGCAGGCGGGCCCGGCAGAGGCGCCCGTCTTCTTCGATGAGGACAAGGATGGCAGGTTGGATCCGGTGGGCCGGCACTTCCTGAATCTTAATCGGGATTTGGACGCGCGCGGTAACGCGGTGTTCCAGCCTACCGCCTTGAGTCAGGTGGGCGATCCCCAGTGGGTGGGGGTGCTGGAGGATCCCGGAGCGCCGCATGGACCTGACAACCGTTTCATCGGGCGGTTCGCCTTCATGATCGTGCCCGCCAGCAAGACGCTGGATGTGAACTACGTTTACAACAACGCCAAGAATCCCGGCCACCTGAAGAACGCCATTGGCGATTCAGGCTATGCGCGGGGCAGCGGCTCGTCGCGGCAGCACCTCAACCTGGCGGCCGCCTTGGGCGCGATCCACCCGGTGTGGGACTTCCGCTACGAACAGGACTGGACGCGGCCTTCGGGCGGGCTGGCGTTTCGCGATGCGGGGAAAATCTTCCGCCACGCGCAAACCGTGAACGCGCTGTTTGATCCGGGTGACTTTCTAAGCCCGCTGGTCATCAACTCCACTCCCGATGCCACGTACAAGGATTTCAACGACCGACTCCAGCTGGCCGGAGGCGCGGCCTTCTACGAGCTGGCCGGCGCCTTGAGCATCCAGGCACACCGGGAGCCGCTGCGCAAATTGAACCTCAATCATTTCAAAAACCCGCGCGCACCCATCACCATCAACAATGCGGGCCAAATTCTCTGTCCGCGGCCACACGGGTTGACCAACGGCGCGCGTGTCACGCTCTATGGAGACACGGCGCTCATGCCCGCGGTGCTGGTGCCCAACGCGCCCAACGGGCGGCTGCTCTCGGTCTATGACGATGTCTTCGTGCGGTTTGCCGGCACGCAAGGGGCGAACGACCTGGTGGCATTGCACTGGGACTATAACGGAACGGCCACTGGCGCGGCGCAATTCGGGGTGCCAGTGAGCTTTGGCCGCGACAGCCGCGGCAACCTGCGGGTGGCCGACGCCGCATTCTGGTTTCCCAGGACGCGATATGCACGCAACGATCTTGCGTACGGCATCCGGAAGAATGGCCAGCAGGCTTTGTTTGTGGCCGTCCGTGACCACGAGTCTGCCGGCGTATTTGAATCCGACCGCGATCAGGGCCTTTGGACCGAGGCCCTGGGAGGTGTGCAGTCGGCGATGTCCACCGGCGCATTCTACCTGGATCGACGCCGGGCCATGTTTGAGAATGTCGCGGCGGCGTTGTTGCGTCGAGGGATCGCCAATGGCCAATCGTTCGTCCAAACCACCGACCGCAATGACATGGTCTCCTTCGCCATCCCTCTGGATCAGGCAGGCTACACCCCGGAGGTTCAGCGTCTGCTGCAGTTGGCCGCGAATATTTGTGATGTCTATTCACCGGGCCAGTTCCCTTCCGTATTTCGACCGCTATTGGAGCCGGGAAATAACGCGACGCTGATCCGCCGCTTCGCCCACGAACCCCACCGGTCATTCCTGGCGCAGCAGCCGCGCTTTGACTTGCCGGAAGACCAGGCGAAGTTCGCCCAGGACAATCAGATGGAGATGCAGCGGCGTCAGGCGAGCCCGGACTTGCCCCCGTATTTCCCGCGGGTGGGCTCGATCGAGGTGGATGGCTCCCGTGCCGCCGTGCCGCTTCTGATCGGCGCAAAGCAGGCATGGCCCAGCGCCAAGGGCCGCCAGCGGGTGCTCTCGCCGGCCATCAATGAAGTCGTGGCGCACACCAGCATGCAGTATGACAACACCGGCCAGCAGATCAGCCCGTGGTTGAGGATTGCGGTTGAAACCAAGCGGTTTGACGACAGCACCGACGCGCTGACGCTGGATGTGAAAGTGCGAAACGAGGGCAACCTCACCTACCAGTATCATCACGGCACACCGCTGGCCCAGTCGCGCTACGACCGGCGCTCCTACACCTTCAGCACGAATTCCCAGCACACGGTTCCAAGTGGTTTCTCCGTCGCCTCCATTGACGGGCCACTGCGTTCCACCCTGCCTGTGCAGGCTCCCATCGTGTTCACCACGCGACCGGCGGAAGGGCGAGCCTTCGAACGCTGGCCGTGGGAAATCGCTGCCACGATGAACCGGGTGGAATGCGAACTCTCCACAGCGGAGGATCCCAAGGATGGAAAGAGGGCCCTGCTGGTGGACCATGCGGACCTGCAGCCGCGTCATTTGGTGTACGCCGAAGAGATCCCTGATTGGACATCCCCGTGGGGTTACAAGACGGGCGATGAGGTCATCCGGGTTCATAATGACAGCCGCTACACCGACACCGGTGGCACGTTTCTCACCACCAACCGCTATGTGGCGCGGGTGGATCATCGAAGCGACCCCAAGGACTTTGACTTCCGAAAACCTGGATTCCATGAGGGACGGCCCGCCGACCTTGAGACCATGGATCCCAAACTCTGGAAGTCCGAGATTTGGGAACCCAAGGAAATGTATCGAAAGGGAGAAGTTTACAAGGTCACTTCCGGGATCGGGCCGGCCCGCAAACACGAGTATGTGATTGCCGAGCGGGATCACTTTGCCGCGACGGTGCCCCCCAATGGCACCACCGCCGACGCCCTGAAGCGGGATCTGAACGCCGGCAACATCAGTGCCTTCGCCGGAGAACTGCGTGAGATTGCCTGGCAGGCGAATGACCCGCTCATGAACAGCCGGGAAAGCGACCTGACGCACTACTATAATAACGCGATCACGACGAACAACTGGCGGAACATCCGCTACTCGAGCAAGGCCAGCACGGCTTCGCTGGGCCTGGGGCGCAGTCTTGGCTCGCAAAACTTCTGTTACCAGCCTTGGAGTCGCAGCGCCAATCCGCCCGAGAGTTTCACCCTCAAGGACGCGGGAGTGGAGAGCGAGTCGAACTGGGAGTTTCCCTCAGGCGGCTTGGGCAACATCGGCGAGCTGGGCCTGTTGCATCGGGGGACGCCCTGGCAGAGCCTCAACCTCAAGGCGCTTGACCCCGCCCTCACGCCCGAGCAATGGCGCAATTGGGTGGCGCCGGGAACCTCCTTTGCAACTCCTGCGGCACCGCCGGGCACGCTCACCTGGGATCAGATGTTTCCCAATGCGGATTGGCCGCTCACCGAAGTGTTCGCCGTTACGGACAAGATGGACGATCTTCGCGGATTGCTCTCGGTGAATCAGGCCAGTCGGCCGGCATGGGCCGCGGCATTGGCAGGCGTAGCCCTGACGCACGACAACACGCGCAGTGTCGCTCCCAACGATGGCAAACTGGGCGAAGTGGTGACCGGCATCAACGTCTACCGCGACAAGCCCGATCGCTACAAGCCCTACCCCGACAAGACGCCGGGTGCCGAGCCTTTTCGCGAAGTGTGGGAAATCCTTGCCGCGCCCGAACTCACCGTTGCCTCGCCTTATGCGCCCACAGGCGCCGCCGCCACCGACTGGGATTATGAGGCCATTCCCCGGCAGACCCTCTCGCTCCTGCGCGTGGAGAGCGACCACCGCTTCATCGCCTACGTGTTCAGCCAGGCCCTGCGCCCGGCGCAAGGCAGCGTGCGTCCCGGACAAACGCCCTCCAATTATCAAGTCGTAGGCGAAGGAGCGTCGCGGTGCATCTTCAGAGTTGACCCCGACCCATCACCGAGAATGGCTGGCAAGCCGCACCCGGTTTCGGTCGCCGTGGAGAACTGGACGCCCATCACCGTGCGCTAGGACTTTCTGACTGGCGCGCTTGGAATCCTGCGTGCAGGCGGGTAGATTTCCCTTTCATATTCATGGCGGAAAACTGCATTCGCATCGGCGGCGCGCGCGAGCACAACCTCAAGAACCTCACGCTGGAAATCCCGAGGAACCGGCTGGTGGTGATCACGGGCATGAGCGGGTCGGGGAAGTCCTCGCTCGCCTTCGACACGATCTTCGCCGAGG
>SXGR01141474.1_pt1 | contig 36024 bp, 57 predicted proteins | sample 3174711 | NCBI WGS metagenome assembly SXGR01 (sample SAMN11356860, study PRJNA531348) | freshwater metagenome | isolation source: freshwater sample F1-60 | place: China: Fuxian Lake, Yuxi | collected 2017-12-25 | reverse complement strand
TGGAAGATGCACGCCTCAAAGAATAAGAGCGTATCGCTTATGTTGAAAGTGTACGCCTCAAAGACGTTGAAAGAGCTGCACTTGAGGATGCTCGCTTAAAAGAAGTTGCAAAATTTGCTGCGATCTAAGATGCTCGGTTTAAAGAGCTTTAAAGATAAACTGATATTGAGGTGGCCAGAGTTTAAGAGGTTGAAAAACAAGCTTATATTGGCAATGGTCGGTTTAATGAAGTTATAAGAATAGCTGCAGTTGAGAATGAAGAATTAAAAGAAGCTAATAGAGAAGCTTATTTAGAGAATGTGCGACTCAAAGAGATTTAAAGACAGACTTACCTTGAGACGGTTAGACTCAAGGAGATTGAAAGACAAGCCTCTATTGAGAATGGACGGCTAAATGACCTTCAAAGCAAAACAGTAAGTATTTCGCTGGCTTGTGGCGTACTGGCAGTGGTTGTTATATCCTTTTTCGCAGTCATTTTCTGCCACCTGCATTGTCGCTAAGCAAAAGAAAATATTGCGAACTTAGAGATGAGAATTCATAAAATTAATTAAAGTCAGCAGAAAAATGACCAGCTCTAGCAGCCCCCAGAAACTGCGAGACCACCGACCGAAAGACGTTTAATTACAGAGATGAACTTTACTCAATCTCCTCGAAAGCACCAGACCCAGACCCAGACCCAGACCAAGCTCCAAACTTAAACCCAGACCCAGACCCAGACCGAGACCCAGACCGAGACCCAGACCCAGCCCCAGGCCGAGACCGAAACCAAGACTGAGACTCAGACTGAGCTCCAGACCGAGTCCCAGACTTAGACCCAGACCGAGACCCAGACCCAGTCCAAAACCCAGACCAAGACCGCCATAAGTTTCGTCTAGTGATCATTCCGATTACAACTCTACTTGGCATGCTTAGTAATCACAGAGAACCTCCGTGAGAATAGTGAGAAGCGGGCCCGCCGTGGTCGACGAGCCCGGCTCTAACTACTTCAGGACGCCGAACGACTCGATCGCCGAGGTCTGAACGTACCAGTCGTTCGGAAGCTTCTGGCAGTCCTTCCAGTCCTTGGTATTGAACATACCGGTCTCGAACACGATGCCCGCGTTTTCGAGCTTCACGCACGAATGATCGACACCGACGAGCTTGCCAGTGTAAATATAGACGCCGCAGAACAGCGTCACCTGCTGACCGATAAGAGCCGAAAGACCCTCGTTCTCGACTTCCTTAACCGTGGTGTGCACCTTCATAACAAACTCCTTGGGGTTAGCGAATGAGAATTCTCATTCATTGAAATTTCAATATACCACGACAAGATCATGTTGTCAACACTTTTTTTATCGCTTTTCACGACAATATGTGATTTAAAATTTAATTAAAATGTGTTATATTTTTATTGCTTTGCACGACAACATGTGATCACGGCCAACTTCTTCCAACCATGCGGACTGATTGTCATCAGGTCGGCCAGCTTCAGAATCATTCGCAGGCTCAGCTCACGAATAGTCGACTGCTTCTCAGTCATGAAAGCCATGAGCTCTTCGGCCTGTCGATTATTGATACCCGAGTCATTCAACATACCGGACATGACAACCTGACGAATACGAATCAGATACTCACGCGGCGTCTTCAAAGCCAGGTCGACATAATGACTACGGCTGATCATAGCCTCGAAGTGCGGCGCTAGCTTGCCGTTTCGAGCGATGATCGTGTCGAAGTCATAATTGGTCAGAAAGACGATCGAGCCATTGAATTCGAACGACCGCGGCAGCCTCTCACCGGCCTCGTCTTCCATCTTAGTCTCAGCCAGCCATGACAATCGACGAGTGCGAGTCGAGTCGCAAGCCGACTTCAAGATGTTAAGACTGATATCATCGAAGAAGATGCTGTCGGCGTCGTCGAATACCACAACCTGACCATGTTCACGATATTCGTAAAGAGTCTTATAAAGGCCAGTCGGCCTAACAAAACCCTTGACGATAGTCCACATGCTTTCGTCGAGGTCCTGAAGAGCCTGGATGATGCTATGAGACTTGCCGACTCCAGGCGGGCCGGAAATAATGACCGCACGATTGCGACCGGCCACCGTGGCATCGACCATGCCGGACATCGTAGTGAACCGATCGGCAATCCGATTGCTGACTTGGTCGTCAGTCTCGGTATCCATGACAGGCTCAGACTTATTCAAATTACTGGCCAGGCGCCATTGACCACGGCCGACAGATAGATGCTGTCGGAAGAACCAGTGCGGGGGCGGTATGCCGAGCTCGATCGCCGTGTCATAGACATTGCGATTGGTGACGATCGAGCCCTGACCGTACTTAGCGGCGAGGATCTCGAGGAAGTTATTCATATCTGTCATTCTTCAATTTTATTATAGTTGGAACAGATTGTCAATAGGCATTATCCAAGTGGGGGTGAGCCAATGCCCACCCCCATCACATCTTAACTAAGCGACCTGGGCTTCGGCGGCCTCGTTCGGCGAGGCCAGCTTTTGGTTAACGATCGCGCGAACATACCCATAGGCACGATTGAAGTCGATGGCCAGCTCGGAGGCGATTTTGCTCTGAATCTCCTTGAGCGGGAGAGCCTCATTGGCACGGTAGACCTCGACAGCACGTGCAATCTTGGTGACCTTCTTGACCGGGGTCGTACCCGGATCGGCCTTGGTCTTGACCTTCTTGACCGGGGTCGTACCCGGATCGGCCTTGGTCTTAACCTTCTTGGTCGGAGTCTTGAGGACAAACCCGAAGTCATTCATGATAGTCATTTGGATTTCCTTTGGTTGGGTTGGTAGTTCGATTTCCGATTTCCTATAATCTCAATATACCATTTAGATGGCCAATTGTATATAGAAATCGTAGGTTATTTTGTTTCCTTGTTGAAGCAGCGCAGGTTATTTTGTTTCCTTTGTTTCCATTATGGAATTAGTGTTCCGCCAATACCACGAGTCGGGGTTGTACCACGACAAGATCGTGTTGTCAACACTTTTTTTATCGCTTTTCCTAACAACCGACTCCATAGTAAGGTAAATGTCAAAGCGCGTGCCATGATCCCGGCGAATTCGCTGATTGCTAGGACGGTGCAGGACCCCGCCAACGGCATACAAATGACGGTTAGGATTGTTCTTGCCGAGGCGCGGATAAATGACGACCCGCTCCCGCTTATAAGAACCCGTATAATTTTCAGTGACACGGGCAAGGCGGTTCGCTGCATTGCTGATCCGAACTTCGTGCTTAAGCGCTGCAAGACGTTGGTCATCAAGGCTAGTGATCGTCATGTAAGCATTTGTCATTTGTCAATATCCTATGTTGTCATTCATCGTATTTACATAATATCCTAAAACCGTCCAATTGTCAATTGCTTAAGTCGGATTATTTTTGGAATATTATTGCTTCTCGCGCGTACCGGTATCTACATCTTTAAGCATTTGTTCTAATCACTAGTGTCACGGCAACAGTTTTTCGGATGGACATTTTCCCAAAATAGCCGGCTTTTACTGAAAAAAACCCAGGCATTTCAACCGGTTACGCGGCGCAATTTTAAGAAAACAGTTGGGAATGCTAGATTCCCCAGCTGGCAATCAAATCTTGCATTTAATGCATCTTTTTTAATTATCCAACTAATGCTCGCAGCTCAGCCTTGACTCGCTTAGCAACCTCTCCGCGCCAACTGTCAGCATTACTCAGAAAGTACAGAACAATGCTCTTTCCACTGTCGCAACCATAAAAGTCCGTGATCTTATCCAAGCTGGCCATCGCGCTCAGATATGGCACCGCAGCATAGTTCGGCTTCTTCCAATCCAAATCGATATCCTGGACGATCTCATAAATGGGGCGCGCCATGAACATGTTCCTTTATATTTGTAATTACATAATACACCATTAGATAGTATTTGTCAATATATAAAGTACCACACAAGCTGCACCTCCAACACAAACTGTATTTCTTGATGTACACATTTAATAACACATTTAACACATTTAACACATTTAACACATTTAACACATTTAACACATTTAACACATGTGTTACTTCTGAGTTCGACACAAAGCGGCCAGGCGGGAAGTTCTCAGAAGTTCTCAGAAGTTCTCAGAAGTCGTATATGATACAACTATACCATTAAAGCCATTTTTATTTCCAATTTTGTATTACCTATCCATAAATACCATCGTAAGTGTTACCTTATAATGAAACTTATATGGAGCACTGATATGAAACAATTCTTCAAATTGATTACTGATGTCGGGTTTCCGATTTCTGCATCATTGGCGTCTGGTTATTTCGTATTTCTGACATTGAAGTTTATATTGGATGGTGTCGGAAATTCTATCCGTGGATTGAGTAATATTGCATTGTCATTAGATAATCGTATAAAGACAATGAATCATGACATAATTCGTAAAGACGACGCAAGGAAGGACTGAAATGTCTACTAAGAAATTGAAGGAGCCGGCCGCTGTTGTGAAAATGACGACTTGTAAGCGGACCTCGATCGGTGGAGGAATTGCCAAATTGTCGTCGATGAATCGGTCGAAGAAAGCGTCTTGGAAGAAGTACCGCGGACAAGGACGAGTCTGATATGGAAAATATCGTCGAGTTGAATCATTCCCACGGCTTTTCGGTCATAGCCGCTTCTGGAATGATGTACTTCGTCTACTATGTCTGGACTTGGGCGACAAAGGATATCAAACCGATATTGAATGAAGCTTCTGGCTCTCTGATCGGGCTGATTGACCGAATCCGAATGCTGGATAACGACTTGATCCGGCTCAATCAGAAAATCAATATAATACTCATGCTTAAACAACGAAATTTTTACCAATTGAAAGAAACTGAATTTTAAACAAAAGGATTCCGTTCCTAGCCGTTAACTTCAACTTGTTATGAAGCAGTCAATACTTCTGCTAAAAAGAATGTCCCATGAATGCATTCCCTTTATAAATTATCCATGTCTATAAATAGAAACATTAAATGGGAGATCACCAAAAATATGCTAAGATTTAAGCAATACATAGCAGAAAATAAGAAACCACGATCGATTACTAGTAAGGTATCAAATGATGATAAAGGTAAATTGAATGAATTGCTTTTAGCGTACCATTTGAACGGAAAGAAGCTGCCAGATCATTTTCGTTCCGAATCGGAAAATACAGACCATGCCGGCACTCCTCAAGATGTTCATGATAGACTAAAAAAGAAACTTGAAGATGCCGGCCATGGTGCAGCCTATGATGAAATCAATGCTAATGCTGCGCAAATGGCAAATCATATTATCAGACGTGCAACACAACATGGACATACAATTAGCCATGTGCATTGGACATCGAATCCACATGATCATGAAAAACTTACTGGTGTAAAAGACAAAAACTCCAATGCTGATTTGATTCTTACTCTACATAGAAACGGTAAGAAGACATATCATGGAATAAGCGCAAAATATGGAAGCGAATCAAAAACCAATTACGGTACTTCTGGAATCGATTCGATAGAAAGGAGTGCTGGTCTAAAATCCGGTGCTTTGGCTGAGCATGATAAACGCCATTATGATAATATGACGAAATTAGGCTATAAAGGTACACGTTTAGATCAAAAAGCTGAACATAAAGTTGATGGTATGGGAATTGAAAAAGCTAAAGCTGAACATGATAAGCTTTCTAAATTAATTACTTCTGGTAAAAAACTGAAACCAAAACATATCCTTTTGCATAAGCATCTTACAACTTATATTGAAAAACATGATAATATTGCGACGCCGAAAGCAAGATCGAACTTTTTAGCAGAACGAATGGAACGTCATAAAGCTGCAAATGCATCGGCGCGAATTAGAAACCGAGCAATCAATACGACTTTTGCCGAAGGATTATCTAAGCTCAATGAATCGCAATTGCGCAAACATGTCGCCGATCACTTAGCACCAGAGACATTGCACCCCCATACATTAGCGAAGTCTCGTGTCGACTCGGATGGATCATCAGAACCGATTGTTAAATCTTTTTCTGAAATAAGAAAAATACCTGAAGATTATCATAGTCTTCATGTCACTTCTTCCGGTGTTTCAACAACTGTCTGGGGTACACACAAGAAAACCGGAAAGAAAATTGCTTTGTTGACGCATGGTATAAAAAATCAATCTGGGCCTGCGACAACCGTAAACAGCACTGCTACAAGTTCAATCGTCAAATGAAAAAGGAAGCATTATGTTGATTGGATTTAAGCAATACATAACGGAAACGGAATTTGACCAAAAATCGCCGCTTCAAGTCACACATCTGACACATGTCGAAGATCATGTATTGCAACATGGGGCGGCTGGTTTCGATCATGCTTTCGGTACATTAATGGCGGCACATGCTCATATTAGAGAGAAAAGGCATAATTCAGAATTGACGACGAAATTCGATGGTTCACCAGCAATCATATACGGGTATCATCCAAAAACTCGCAAGTTTTTTGTCGCTACAAAAAGCGCATTTAATAAGAATCCTAAGATCAATTATACCCATGCTGATATCGATTCGAATCATGGACATGCTCCTGGATTGGCTGCTAAGTTAAAGGATGCATTAGATCATCTTCCGAAAGTAGCCCCTAAGAAGGGTGTTTATCAAGGTGATATGATGTTTGGGCAAGGAGATGTTAAGCATGACTAATCGTGTATCATTCAATCCGAATCCATCTGGATTGACCTATCATGCTCAAGGTCGTGAAGCCGAAAAAATCGGACGCGCAAAAATCGGTGTTGTTACACATCTCAAATATGAAGGTTCTGACATTACAGATATGTCAGCGCATTCCAACGTCGATCATGAAAACTTTAATCCGCATCATGATGTGCATCAAATCGATCCGCGAATCGATGCCAGTCAAGTCGATTATGGCAAGAAAGATCATGATAAATTCTATAAGCATATGGATGCAGCAAAGAAGATTCATGACACGCATGGCAAAGAGATGTATTCGGCGGTCGAACGTCATTCCGGAGCTGGTGGTCATTTAGAGACATATATCAATCATACGGTCCGGACTGGTGAGACGCCAGATGCAGCGGGATTCTCGAAATTTATCAATGATAAGTACATTAAAATGCGAGATAAGTACAAGACACAAATTAAACGCGATCAAGTCGATGCAGAACGAAAGTCGCATATAGAGCATATTGCAACTAATTCAAAACATTATAATAATCTTCTGGCCATGCATGGGCATCTGCAAAAAGCTAAGAATGTTCTTGTTCATGCATTGAATAAAAACTCAGAATTCAAACACACACATGCCGGCGAAGCTGCTAACCCAGAAGGATATGTCATTCATCATGGAACGCCGAGTAAGCTAATCAATCGTACTGAATTCTCACGTCGTAATCTGTTGGGAAGACGCCGATGATGAAACTAAGCTTTACAGCATTTTTATCAGAAGCAGATGCAGCGCGTCATGTCGTGCTGTCATTCGGACGTATGAATCCACCGACTAACGGACACGAAAAGCTAGTTAATGTAGTTCACAAAACAGCCAGCAAATATAAGGCAGATCAGTATATTATATTGACACGCAGTCATGATCCAAAAAAGAATCCGTTGACACCAGAACAAAAAGAAAGGCATGCTCGACGAGCATTTCCAGATTCAAATATATCAGTTGCATCTGAAACCGAACCGACACTAATGCATCATCTGAAAAAGCTGCACGCTCAGGGTTATACACATCTGCATATGATTGCTGGATCTGATCGAACTGCTGATTTTGAAAATATGATAAAGAAGTATAATGGGCATCCAGATCACTGGAACTTTAAATCAATCAAAGTCCATAGTTCTGGTAAACGTGATCCTGATTCAGAAGGTATCGAAGGTATGTCGGCATCGAAGATGCGTGGTCATGCAGCAAGTGGTGATTTTGAATCATTTAAGCAAGGCGTGCCATCGAAAATGAAAACAAATCATGTTCGTGAAATGTATAATGATATCCGCAAAAACATGATTCAGTAATCATGTTTTTCGATAATTTAAATAAAGAGTTTCTTCTTAGAGCACAAAATGTCGCTCCACAATTAAATTAGGCTTATTTTGTATGCTTAGATACTGATGCAGAATTAAGTCGTTCAACACAATTCTTCGCATAATTCAAATTTTGTGTCGTCATGATCAATTCGTCCATTGGCCCATAAATTACATAATATCCCATTGTATAAGTTTTCAGCAACTTTTCAGATGAATCTATTAAAAATGGAACATTATGTCGTCTTTCTATGAAATGATACATCAAATGGTTTCTAATTTTCGAATGTTGCGCGCAATCTCATAATAAAATGAATTCTTAGTGCAGAACGTATAATCACGAGAAAGTGTTTGTGCATTCCAATTCTTAGCTGCATTGGCAGCTTCACTAATAGTATCCTTAACATCAACATTTCGCTTAGTCTTTTTGTTGTATATAATGAACATTGATTTCTCCAAAAAGTTTTGGCGGAGAATGACGGATTCGAACCATCAGCCCGGAAGGCTGGGCTAGTTTTCAAGACTAGTTCTGCACCATGCAGCCCATTCTCCAATATGGTGCCTTTGTGGTGAGTCGAACACCATTCTGCGATTTACAAAACCGCTGCATCGCCGCCAATGCTTCAAAGGCAAAAGAAAATTTGGTAGGCGGTTCCGGGATTGAACCGGACGACCGTTGCAGCTTATCTGACCGCTCTCCAGAGTTTATAAGTCTCCGCCGCACACCAGTGCTACCACCCATATTCTTTATATTAAACTATTATAATTTTAATGTCAATATATATTATTTACCACTATGCGCAATATTTTCTCGATAAATTCTATTTCCAACCGCGTTTTCTGCCATTATAATTATTTTCGTTGCTATTAAATCTTTGGCTAAACCGCGAATTGGTAGTTAAACTAGATCCCATCGGCCATAACAACACTCAATCATCATAGTAATATCATCTTATGTGCATCTGAACCATCTGGATAATGGTTCTTGAGGTAACCATATTTGACGAATCCATATTTCTCATATAATCCTATTGCTGGAATGTTTGTTATACGTACTTCAAGAACGATCGGTCGCTTCCATCGAAGGATTCGTTTCATAATCACATGTCCCAAACCTTTTCCACGAAATTTTGGATCTACACCGATTGACGCGACATGTGTTTCAGTCACTTGACGATCCATATAGAAAACGGCAGCAAATTTAAATGAACCTACTTCTATGCGATAAATTTTAGTTCCAGAATTGAAATGATTTTCAATCAGCTTGCGAGGAAATGCTTCTCCACGATCGAAGCACTTTTTATCTAAGCGAACAAGATCTGATATATCATCTTTTGTGCAAACAAATATTGCCATATCTGCGCATTACGGCGTCTTAGCCGGCCATTCATATGCTTGTATACGATAACGTCGTTGCTCAGGTGTATCTATGTTTCTCCTAAACAACATCGGCTTCTCTTCAGTCATCTGAGATTTAGTCCATTGTATGTCATTGGCTTCAGATATTGTCCATGGAAGCGCATAGGAACGTGGGCGTGTTTCGCCAGAACATAAAAGCCAAAGATAGATTCCTCGTGGTTCATCCATGACGACGGCCACAACACGAGAATCATCGATATTGCGCCATTCTAACCAAAGAGGCTTCGACGCACCAGAAGTCTCAAAATATACAAATGGAACTAGGGCACACATAGTCGTAAATAAACCAGCAGTAATCCAACCTTTTCCATGAAAATTAGAATAAAGTAGAACACTAAGGATTCCAAGTACGGATCCAGCAAAAAGTGCAGTCTCCATCTTATTTACCTCTCATTGGTTTATATACATGATTCATCGATCCAGATACAAGTCTGCCATGTTCATCGATACTAAATCGCACGACGGTAATTTCTTGATCGTGACGTTCTAATTCAAATTGCTGAGCAATTACTTCACGACCAGCAGATTGTTGCTGTATCACTACAGATATCCGGCCACGAATAGGTGCTTCACTTATCAATTTAAAAAGATGGACATTAACGATATATTCACCAGAATGCAAGCCGCGGCCAACAATTACTTCATAATTACGACCAATAGCTTCTTGTGATAATCCAAGATCGTCTTTTAGAAGATTGAATGCAATTCCTGCCGGCCGTACATAGGAAACAGGAATTGATTCTCCAGGCGCAATGACCCAAAGGTCTACATCAGCATCTTGCTTAGCATCCCACCAAAGCTGAATCATAATCATGCCAGGTGTAATTGCAGATTCGGCTTGCTTTCTTTTTTGCAATGCAAGCACGGCAAATGCCATGTAAACAATCACAAGTGTGATCAGAAGGTCACGAAACGACCATTCAAATCCTTCTTTAGAAGGTTTCTTCATCACGGTATGTCCAATATGCGATTTCACGAAGCCAAATCATAAGCCATGCCCCAAGAATATTCGGGATAATAGCAAGTGTCATGTACTTAAAAACATCCATAACTACATCTGCATTAGAGGACGTTAAGTGGCCAAGCGCTAATAGAAGTGAAACACCAGTAAAGCAAAGCCCATACATAGGCAATCCGTCGGTGATATGCCCAACTGTTTCCCATGCCCGCTTTCCAGCAGCGATGAGACCGATACCAAAATATCCTATTAGATAAAAGAGCATGATGATTTCATGCCATTCGATCATTGATAGGATAGCGAACCAGCCAGATGACCAAGCGGAAGCCATCAAAACTAATGCACCGACATTTATAACAATAAAGGCTGGGCTCATTTGCAGATCCTTCCTTTCTACAATATTATTACTCTTTCTTTCTTTAAGCTATATACTTCGAAAATCCAAAAATTCGACATAGGCATGCATATATCCATAAAGCATTTATATTTTTTCAGCCATTATCATATTTATTCTTTTCAAAATTGAGCGTTCGGTGGGAGTCGAACCCACGTCATTAGGTTGGAAACCTAAGGCCCAAGCCGCTAGACCACGAACGCAGACCTGATGTGTATTGGAGCTTTCCAGTCTCCAAAAAACGGAATCCAACTCTTATCATCTACAATTATGGGGTATTTTCGTCGAGCATTTAGAAGTTGATAATATGTCGGTTTAATCGGAATTCTTTGTGGTCTCCATTTTCCAATCGGATCTGAATTGCCTTTAAGAATATTGCAATTCGGGCATGAACTGACAATGTTAGTCCATTCATACTTGCCACCACGGCTTTTCGGAATGACATGATCACAAGTCATTTCTGCCATGGTTATCGGTTTTTCACAATAAACACAATGCCCATGATCTCTATAAAACAAAGATTCAGTCTTAAGCTTGACACCTTCTTCAATTGATTTAGAATCAGTTCTAGCAATCACTGCTGGCCAATTCATTATATGCAACGGTGTTAATATACGTCGATCATATTCGAATACAGTCCGACATGTATCATTATAAACTCGAGTCACAGCATCTTCTGTCGGAATAGTATGCAGAGGGAAGATGCTGATCGGTAAATAATTTGAATTTAGAACTAGTGTACGTAAGCCGATCACATCTTCCCCCTTTCTTATTGGAGGACCCTGGCGAAATCGAATCGCTTGGTACCGGTTTAAAAGACCGGCGCTATTTCCTTACAGCATTTAAACCTCAGGGTCCATAATGGTCTGGAATGTAGGATTTTAACCTACGACCTCTTGCTCCCAACGCAAGCGCTCTAACAAGCTGAGCTAATCCCAGATAATAATGGTAGCGATGGCGAGATTCGAACTCGCACTATAATGCTCCTAAGGCATTTGCCTCTGCCATTGGGCTACATCGCTGTGATATTGGTAGCCGCAATCGGATTCGAACCGATACTGAATCGATTTTAAGTCGATTACCTCTGCCATTGGGTTATGCGGCCGTAATGTTGGTGCCCGTGCCAAGATTCGAACTTGGGATTTGCGCTTATCGAGCGCAGGTTTTGCCATTAAACTAATCTACCAACTGCCTTAAAAGCTCAATGCTTATTATACACAGAAATTTCAACTTGTCAACAAAAATATTGCCAATAAATAATAAAAATTGGACGAGCAATGGCGTTCTCGGAGGGACTCAAACCCCCAACATCCGGTTCCGAAGACCGACGCTCTATCCATTGAGCTACGAGAACAAAATTGGAGCGAATAGAGAGAATCGAACTCTCGTCATAACGTTGGCAACGTTCGGCTCTGCCATTGAGCTATATTCGCATATTGGCGCACCCAGCAGGACTCGAACCTGCGGCCTCTCGCTTAGAAGGCGAATGCTCTGTCCAGCTGAGCTATGGATGCAACATTAACGGATCTGATCCGTTAATAAAACGATCATCGTTAAAGTCGACTAATTTCACCAGCTGGTTTGGAAGCCGCAGAGCAACCATAACACTTAACTCATACATATTGGATGCCCAACTAGGATTCGAACCTAGATAATTTGAACCAAAATCAAAAGGCCTACCGTTAGCCGATTGGGCAATAAATCAATGAGAGTTCCCTTCCTAGACTTGGCTCTAGTTCCTCGTCACTCACAACCGAAGCTTGGTGGAGACAATCGGGATCAAACCGATAACCTTCTGGATGCAAACCAGATGCTCTCTCAATTGAGCTATGTCCCCATGATGGTACCCCGAGCCGGATTTGAACCAGCGACTTTCAGTATGTAAAACTGACACTCTGCCAACTGAGTTATCGGGGCAATGATTGATGTCCCATGCTAGATTCCAACCAGCATTACCATGAATATGGGGTCTTAAATTAGACGAATGGGACTTAAACTGTTGTAGTTGTAATTTTCGTTTCGTCAGTTTCGGGATTATACTCTACATGATGTGCATGAAACGTCACACCCGGATGTTTCTTTTTCAAAGAAAGAAATGCATCTAAATTAGATTTTGCATCATCATAAAGATGCGCAGTTTTGTATCCTTCTTTATGAATTTGGTCAGAAATAACCCGAGCTTTTCCTTCCGCTGGCCGTAGACCTAAATTGCCAGCACGCCGAACATGAATCTTGCGGATATTTAAACCGAAACGTTTCATATGATGAGCAAATTCGGTTTTATTATCGAAGTCAGCACGTGCCGTAGCGATCTCTACATTCTTGTTGTTCTTATGTATAGCTTTGATCTTGGCTATCATTTTACGTATCGGTTTTGCTGTCTGACCGAATTTTTTGGCCGATCGAAATTCACTGAAATCATATTGATGACCGGGCTTGAGCTTGTGCGAATTGAACTGCGAATTAGTCAGACTCTCAACACGCTTACCTTCAGAATCATTAACATGAATTTTCAAACCCTTGGGATAATGAAAAAGAGTATCATCCATGTCCGTGAAATGGACCGTATCCGATGTCGATTCTTTCTTTTCTATGAGAAAATCTTTGAATGACAGCATAGTATTCTCCTAATTCCTTAGGTATTTATTGGTAGCGGGAGCATGAGTCGAACATGCACAATCATGGGTATGAGCCATGACGGGACCCGGTCCTTCCCGCACCAAATTTGTTATAAACTTGTAACAAACATATAACAAACCGGCCCCATATGACCGGTTCTTGTTCCAAGTGTCTTTCGTGATATGGCACACCATGCCGCGTGGATTTCAGGTCCACCCCATGGAACTCAGACTTTCTACCTGAGCAAATAACTAAAGTGCTGAACACTTTAGTCAATTAAATTTTCTGAATTTTACTTGCTTCGTTGCCGCCGAAGCTTTCATCCTCAGTCCCGCCCGTTTGGATCTTTAAATTCGGTGATCCACAGCCACGTTCCGCAATACCGATTTAATAATTTATAATATTACAATTCGAAGCGAATGTCAATAAAAAATAAAGACCGATTTCATTTTGATTTCGGTCTTTATGAATACGTTAAAATATACTATGCTATCCTAATCAAAGACCTCGCAATTAATCCGTAGTGATTTTGTTATTAATTGGCGCAATTTAACATCCCATATTTCCTATGATCTATATATCTCAAAAAAAATAAGATATTATTGGAACTACTGAAATTTTTTTGTTTTCAATACATATGTAAGTTTCACGATTTAATATGAGACAAGGATTTGATTTCAATTCAGACTTACAGAAAATTGAACACCCGTTGAGCAATAAGATGACCGGGATAAAAAATATCTTCAATGAAACGGCTGCTCAAGTCGAATAGAACCATGAATTGCATCTCTAATACATTCTCTTTTAACATCGCCACGTCTATGAAATCCAAAAACATTTGCAATGACTAGGGTATCCGGCTTGCATGTTATAGCTTTTTCGGATAAATCCATAGCTCGGAGTTCTTGCTCGAAAATACGAAGAGACCCTTCAGCATGTCCATATGTACGATCGGCCTCAATTGTACCATCGTAAAAAGCAAGACTTTGTTGATGTATGAAATCCAATCTTACACGATAAAGCAAATGCGACCTAGAGACATAATGAAATGGCCCATCATCAATTGCTACTTTATCTGGAAAATACCAAAATTTAAGCGCATCGAAATATGTGTCTTGATGATAAATTTTTTGTACATCGCCATCATCAGGTATGTTTTTGACTCTTTGAAAAAATGAATTCATAGTCATTTGCGAATTACCTTCCGCATGATCGAACGGGAGCGCATGGCAATCAAATACAACTTTACGAATCATACCTAAGCAATTGCGAGTTATATTGTCATTATACGCTAACACCATATTAAGATCATTCTTAGCGGTTACTATCGGCATCTTCTTTATTAATTTGGAAAGGTGATCCGCAGAAGCTTTACCCATGAAGTTTTCGATACATGTAATTCCATTGATGTCATATTCAACAGCTGGTGTCGTATTGCATGGTTGAATTCGCCGCCTTACATTTGATGCTGTTTTACTCATCCATGCTCTAGCTGCATGAATCCCACGAACCGCATCATCACGAATCAAATGTAATGAATTGAGGTTCTTAGCACTGCTCATCAATTCATTGATGTTTGCTTTAGGTGAAATCATCATCAAAAGACGGCGTGTTGCAATGTTGACTTCTGACATATTATAAGTTCGATTAACTGAAAAAAGAAGATCATCAGCTAATTTCAATTCATCATTAGAATAAGCTCCACTTTCTCTAAGAATGTTCAGTAATGCATAACTCATTTTATGAGCTTCACCTTTGGACAATACTGCTGCATTTCTTCGATGAAAAGCAAATCTCCGCTAGTAGATTCATATGGTCCATCGCATAAACGTGGCCCAGCAAAATAAATGATCTTATTTGGATCGATCATCAATGTGCTAGAAATGAAGGCTGATGGTGCAGCAACCACGGCTGCGGCATTGAGAATCATAGCCCAATCATCAATTGCGGTTGATTGCGGATTGAAATCTGCGCCGATATGAGTCGCTATAGTTTCGCCTAATACTGTATCATTTGACACAACCAAATCGATTTTAAGCCGCGTTTCATTTGCTAAAATCTTATATGATTCGGCTGAAGCGACGGATTTATCGCCACCACGACAATGCAATACATTCAATAACTTAGGTGTTATGAGTTCTGGCTTCGGCAGCAACCAATCTCGAAGCACTCGCTCTCGAGAAGCCATTGCGAGTTCAGCAGCGCCATGCTCCCAATATGGAGTCTTTCGGATTTCATCTTGATGGCGAATTTCACACTTGACATTAAAAACTTGAGTAAGCTTTTCAGTGCCATCATATTTGAGATTTGCTGTATTTAAAACAATGATCGGTTTTTCATCATCATGCAATTTGCTGATTGCAACAAAAGATTGGAGAATTTGTACTCCCATTTGTCCACGGATATGAATTCTCATTTTACAATTTTCCCTAAATTTTCATATGTTAATGTCATGACATTGTCGAATGATGTATCGACTTCGAGACATGACACACCAACGGGAAATACGAAATACATCTCAACATCGAAATTTCGTCGTGCTACCCATTCGAGATATCGTCGCCGGCCAGAATTTTCTTCAAAGATAGCTCTGGTTTCTGGACCATAATTTATCGTATTTTCAAACAGATTGCTCACTGAATTTTCGCAATCAGCAATTAGAAAATCAAATCCGAGACATACTACAGTCTGACTATGCCGCTTGATAGCCTCACGAATAGCATTGATACCAGCATTGCTACGAGCTCGCATTAAATTGCAATCTCGAGGTTCCCATTGCTCTTCTAAAGGCGGAATTATGAAACGATCTTTAGGAAAATTGCTCTTAGAGATTTCTTCAATCATTCCAGGATCGATTGCGACTAAGAAATCAGGAAGTATATATGATGGAGTAAATTCTCTATATAGAGCATTGCAGCCATAAACAGGGCCATAACCTTTCAGCTTTCGTATATTAAATTCAGAACGACTCTTGCCGTTCCCTATGACGAATGCAATACTCACGCCGACGGCCAACCTTTTGTTAGATCCGGCAAGGCCATATCAACAACCTCTCGAGAAATGCCAATATGCTTAGTCTTAAATCTAAGCTTGAGCATGAAAGCTGCATCTTCCGGATCGAGCGATTCGAGAAGACTGATGAACAGCCGTTCACGTTCTATTTGCTTGACCTTCAATCCTTCAGCGGTGTTTGTGAAATACTGAAACATCTTAGTCTCAGCATAAAGCCTGCCTTCAGCATCAGATGCCTCGTGCAATGGCTTATATGGCGGATCAGTGTCGGGAAGTTTCCATTCGACATGCGGATGGAGCATATATGTCAATACATCTCTGAGACTTCGACTATCGGCCATACGTAAACGTGCAATTTGCTCATCGGTATCCTTAGATGCTTCGATTTCAGACATAATCTTCGACAGCTTTTTCATCATGTAGCTTCTCCAGTATCAGATTTGATGATTAATCGATCACCTAAATGACCGTTCATGCCATGCTTTGCTAACTTTTTAAATTCAGATCGGCTGATTTCTTTTGTTGAAAACTTTAAGATGCCGATATGCTTCTGATCGATTTCATCATAAGGTGCGTCATCTAAATCTTTCTGAGTGAATAAAGCATTTGCAGTTTCAGCATCTTTAGCTTCAACTACATATGTCATTTGAAAGCAAGATAGAACTTCAATTTGAAACAGTGGCATCAAAATTCTCCAATAGTTTCGGTCAATTTACGAAGACGCTTTTCAACAAAATATGGAAACATTTTATTTCGTGGAGCGGTCTCAGGATGATCAGCGGCTGTTAGAATTGCGTCCTTAATATCAACTGGAACATGAGAAAGATCGATAAGTCGCTCATTGCGTTTGTAACCATGTAACATCTCATCATTACAAAAATCATTCAAATCCTGTGTGACCCAATTTGCCAACTTCGTTCTTGATATTGGTCGTTGCCTTTTTTTAGTAACAAAGGTGTCGTCTTCTGACAGAAAATTTGGAATTCCGTCACCACGATCACCGAGCATGATATGTTCACGAAGGAATCGCTCAGGATTGTCGATTGCAATCATCTTTTTCTGAACCGGAGCATATTGATATACATTTCCATAGCGAAGAAGCTGACCGAAATCTTTATCTCCAGAAAGAACTAAGATCTTTTCGCCGATATTGAGAATCGAACCGCGATCAATACAAATTGTGCCGATGATATCATCTGCCTCAGCTCGTGGAATCTGAATCACCTGATATGGCATATACTCCTTAAGTTCAGAGCGAATTATATTCATAGCATCGAAAACGACCTGCCAATCAACACCTGAGTTTTCACGATCACGCTTTCGATTAGCTTTATAATGTGGAAATATTTCTCGACGCCAATATTGCCGATCATCAACACACAATACAAGCTCACCAAATTCCTGACTGAATTTCTTTTTATACATACGAAGACTGTTGAGAATCATATGTCTGACCATCGACTCATCAACAGTGGTAGATAGATCATCATAATCATCGCGATTTGGCGAATGAATATGAACCATCAAGTTAGAAATCATAACTTGATTCAAATCAACTAAGATCATAATATAACATCCATCATATTACTAATTATATTCGGAATCGGTTACTTTGTCAGAGCCATCTTATTTTCTGCCAGCAACATATAGTCATTCAATAAAGCATGAAGCGGATGTTCGATATCAAGTCCTTTGTATGCCGCGGCTCGAGCACTCTCCATTGCAAACCGAAACATCTTACAAACATCTTCGTTGTGAATATTAACTTGATTGACCGATAGCACCGTAGTGAATATTGCTACGATATTATCGATAATTGTATCGATTTCTTTTTGTGAAGCTCGGATCAATCGATTTTTCGGAAACTCAATGACATTAGCAGTATTCATCGGACTACCCTCAATAAAATAGTGTACATATTTAATCTGCCATTGGGCTGGGACATCTTATTTTTGATATCTAAGAATGCTTTGTCTGCAACTTTCGGTCCACCTATGGAGATATTCGGCAAGACGACTGCAGGCTTGCGCAGTCGCTTCTGACCGGCGACGGCGTACCCAGTCAGTGTCGACCCACGGACCTCGAACTCACCATCGGCCCACTCGTACCGAGCTAGCGCCTTAGTCTTGACGTTGTAGGTCCAGAGCACTCGAGCGCCGATGATGCTGGTTGGCGCGACGCTCACCAGCCTCAGGCCGGAATGCTCGCGAAGGTACTTGACTCGCTTAGTTAGCTGGTCGGCGGTCTTGGCGCGCTTCTTACGTGGAGTGCGTGCCTTCTTAGTGTTTCCGATCCAGGTCTGGCACTCAGCCACAATCTTATCGACGAACTCGCGGAACGCTCGGAGCTGCTTCTTCGAGTACGTGCGGTACGCCTCGCGAAGCTGGTCATCTCCGCCATCGACAGCCTCTGCCAGCTCGTCTCGTAGACGAGAGAAGTGAGCGGCGACGCGGTTAGCGATCGGACCCGGAGTAGAGCTGCTTTTCAGCATATCATACATCGACCACTCGCTCGAGCACTTGTTTCGTACGAACTCGTCGATCTGAGCGTCGACCTCGGCCACGAAGTAGCTGTCGGGGCTGACACGAACGTGCTCGGCCACGGGCTCGTCCTTCTTTTCGACTTTCTGAGTAGTGGATGCTAAGAGACCGTCGAGGCGAGAGCAAAAGCGCACCATCATGTCGTCGCGAAGAGTCAGACCGCGACTCATCATTCGAGCTAGGGCACCGATCGTTCCCTGAAACTTCCAGTCGGGAAGCTCGCTGAGAGCGTCGACTCGAGACGAATATGCGCTCTGAGTGGACATCCACTCGCCGAGGAACTCTCGGCACTGCTTTTCGTCCACAATGTAGTTGTACCAGTTCAGCGCCTTACCAAGGTCTACTTCCGTGGCTGGACTAGACCAGGTCGGCTCCTCGCCAAGGTACTTTATGTCGAAGCCGCGCGGCACGATTGTGCGAGTCGCGCGCTTCTTAACGTTCTTGAGTAGGTTCTTTCCCATAGTCAAATTATATCACGGCGGCTGCTCATTGTCAATCACTCATATGTAACAGTATCTGAGTCTCCGAGACGCCACTTTGGGTTAATCTCCACCACGTACTTCTTCGTGCAGACCTTGAAGTCTGGAAAGAGCATCTCTTTTGGGTTGCTCGCCGCGTCAAAGAATATGACTCGATTGTTTGGTTGAGCCGCATACTGACCGTTAGACAGCTCGATGAAGTTGAAACTCTTGTGATCCTCTGGACTCTCGGAGAAGCTGGTGTCTATCATGTTGAGGTCGGGTGACGCATGGTCGACGGTGAACATATAGTTCCCGTGGTGAAACTTCTTATCCTTAGCATAGAACTTGCAGCTTAGGTTCCTAAGAAACGCTTTCTGAATCACCACCATGTCGTAGCTGAAGCAGTCCCAGATCTGAAGCGTGTCGAGAGAAAGGAACTCTTCCGGCTTTAGGTCAGTCTTCCTGCTCACGAATGCGTCGAGAGGCAGCTTGTCGTACAGCGCACCGTATCTTGGTACGTACACCTCTATGCGAAACGCTTGACCGCGTATGCTCTTTAGGCTGACCCATATGCACGGCTCGAGTTCTCCATGACCACTCTTGAAGTCATAAAGGTACTCGCGCCTGACGAAGCAGTTTACTGGCGGAAGGTTTGATACTAAGAAGCTCACTTTGATTCTCTATGTTAGCGACTTTAAGAATCCGGTCCACTGAGTCGCTCGATAGTCCCAGCTGTAGAAGTTGTCGAAGTAGGTCTTTTGGTACCTCCTCTTATTGACTCCTCCATCGCTGCGGTAGTTGCAAATGACCGACATCAGAACGCTATAGAAGATGTTAGCGTGCTGGTTGTAGTCCTCGACAAATGGGTACAACGAGGCGAAGTTAGCGCAGGTCTCAGGCAGCGCGGCGAACGACGGGCACACAACCTCGCAGCCGGCGGACATAGCCTCAAGAGCCGAGATGCACGAGGTCTCAGGCCAGATGCAGGGATACGCATAGATGTGTGCTCGCTGCAGCGCTTCTCGAACCACGTCGTTCGGTTGAAAGCCATGGTACGTCATGTTGGGGTGGCGATCGATGCGCTGGAACAACTTGGCATAGTCCTCGTCTCTCTTACCCCAACCATAAATCTTAAAGGACGAAAACACGTCGAGATGAATGCCGGGCACGCTCTCAGCAATCTTCTCGACCACCGGGACGAGCAGGTCCAATCCGCGGTGCGGCGTAGTATGGTAGATCAGGCGAATATTTCCATCCGGCTTTTCATGTTCAGGAATTGGAACAATAGCATTCTGCAATACTATACCATCGCTATGCGGCACACCTCGCCCTATATTATAGGTTGCCTGCTGATAATTTGATACAAAAATAAGCTTGGAAAATCGTCGGCGACTTTCTTCCTTTTCAAGATGTTCAGATTCAGGATCGTCCCAGGTATCATGCAACCAGAGAATATTCTTCTGATTGGAATCGACATCTCTAACACGGGAGCAAATGATATTGAACTTACTCAAAAGTTCCGCCGGGACTCGAGCTTTGAGACCGGCCATCATCTGCTCAGTGCCGCCCTGTGATCCGATATGAGCGTAGGTCCCGTCTACAGCCGGTCCCATTGAAGTGGCGAGGGTCTTCAATGCTTCGGTATCAATTCCGCCAACCACACGTATCTTAGTCACTCGCCAACTCCATTGAATTATTCATTTCAGATGATAGTGATAACATCATGCGCATGTTTATTTGTTGTCATTGGATTATTTGTAATTTTTCTCGGTGATGCTTCGATAGAAATAACCGAGTCCATACGAAAAGCTCTCCAATCATTAGCTGAAACATCCCAGACAGTGCAAGTATTTGGATTGTTCTTAGCAATTGCAATCTCAAGATCATTTTGTTGTGGAAGATACTGCTCAAGAAGAGTGCAATCCATTATTCGAATATCGCCGTTCTTCTTCTTGAAAGTTACCGTAATAATGCCAGCTCGAGCAAGATCTTGTGTATTCTCCTTAGTCCAGGTCATTGGTATCACCTGAATTGATGGAAGTATCATCCTGCTTCCAGGGCACATCATCAACCTTTACGACAAGATCGTCCAATTGAAACTGCATTGCCTGAAGAAATACCTTCATCTGATCGGCAACATCCTGATGAGTTGAATGATCAGGAAGATTGACTTCATGAGTGATATTGACTTCACGGTTATTGGATCCCATCATTCGACAGGAAAACTTAAGCATAAAATCACTATCTTCATGAATAAGCATTTCACGACTTGACATATTAACCTCCATTATCTACGTGAACGTGAACCTAGCATTGACGGATCTTCGTTTTTCGAGACTAATTGATAACCACCTTTATTATATAGCGGCATTGCACGAGACGCTTTTTCGTAAATCGATCCGATTGTTTCTACCGACTCGCCGGAGTCGCGGCGCCACTCGTGATCTGTAAGGATCGAGCGCTTCGCCGCGACTCCGGCAGGCACGACATTTGAGAGAGGTGCAAGCTTCGTTTCCATAAAATCGAACCGAGCCCGTTCCATAGTTAGCATTGCTTTTCTTCCTCGAACGCCGATTGAGTTTAGAAATTTAGCATGTTCAATCTTAGCAGTAAGTAAAGATACCGATACAGTCTTTTTCTTTGTCGGTTTAGTTATCCTATAAGCATTGAAATAAATCGGCATCAAACCCATATTAATATCCTAGTGCAGAATATTCATGAATCTTCTGATAAACGGCAAAACCATCAAGAAGACCATAAGTCGGACAAATCAATATCTTATCAGGAAGTCCGAGTGTATCACGTTCGCCGGCGTTTCCACAGATAAAAAAATCTTTAGACTTCTCCGGAAACACATGCCGAAGTATTTCTTTAAGCTTAGCATTATCTGCTCGGAGCTTTTCAATTTCTGTATTCATAATTAAATAATATCATAGACCCAATAAGTTGTCAATATTTAATTATTAAATACGCCTCGCTGAAGTATAATTTTATCACTGATTTTAGCTTTCATAGCTTTCTTTATGATGCTAATGACAATCTGTGGATCACAGTTTCCACACATAAAAACATCAATGGCCGCATACTTATATTCAGGCCATGTATGAATACTAGCATGGCTTTCAGCCAAGACCACCACACCAGTTACGCCTTCGCCGTCTCCAAATTTGTGGAAATGAGAATGCAATACAGTTGCTTTTGCGGCAGTACATGCAGCCTGAAACAGCGTGTTAAGCAATTGCTCATCTTTAAGTACTTCTTCATCACAGTCCCAGAATTCGGCTATAGCATGTCTACCAAGTCGAGTGATGGTTTTTTCGAACATCTTTTCAATTGTTCTGCAATTTAGAAGTCGATGTCCACACATCCCAATTCTTCAAAGAAGATCCGGGTGCAGCACTACGTTCACGTGCATCTCTCACGAAGAAGCTCGAACGTACTTGCTCGGGATTGAAATATTCAACTACGATTTGACGAGCTGTCTCGAGGTCAAAAGGCTTACATGAGAAAATATCAAGATATGCATCGCCATTCTTATCGACAAAATGACCGGTAATCGATGACGTTTCGATGAGTTGCAATAAAGAATGACCCGCTGCATTTGGATCATGCGTTGCAAAATGCTCAATAATTGGTTCACCATATGCTTTCATATCGATACCAACGACAAGAGCTTTAACGAACTTAGTAATGACATCACGATTAGTGATCTTATCAATATCACATGCCCGACAATCGAAAATTAAATGATAACCCCAATATTCCACGTTAATCACCCTTCAAATTCTAGGTTCAATAAAACATTCGGTATTAGACGAATCGTAAGTCCAATTGCACCACCCAGCAAGAAATTCCATACGCATTTTTTCATCGACCATTTGCGGTTCCATCAACCACGAATCTAATTTATCAGATACTAAATCTTCATTTGCACAATCTCTATTAACATTCATAGTGATGACATCATAATCAGATCTACCAAAAGTAATCACCGGCTTACCATGAATTAATGCTTCAAATCCAACTCCAGAATTAACACAAGCAACTAAACGAGCTTTGGATATAAGTTGATGCACTGATGCATCGTCTATCCAAATTATGTGACCGTATTTATGAGCAATTTCTTTAAGTTCAGTCATGCTTCCTGGATTGATTGGATGTCCTTTAATCACGACTTGAATTCCTACACGAGCTGCCGATTCAATCACTTCGGTCATAGCTCGACCAACAGACCAATTACTGTGATATTTTATAGTTACATCATGCGGTAATTGACATGGAAAGAAGATATAGTCTTTTGGAAGATCAAGCTTATGCAATATATTTGGTTGTGAGAATTTGCTTTCATTATTGCGCATTCTGTTAAGCAATTTACCTATATTAGCCAAGCTCAATGGATCTTTATTTTCTAGAAGCGTTTTTCCACGAGTAATAAGATCAAAACATGGATACATTTCAACGCCACCGGCCCAACCGGCATTATCACAATAGAATCGTTCAGGAATGACTGATTGCATATAGTATCTAGCTTTAACTCGCGAATCTAACATCGGAAACGTTTCATGCTCACGATGAGGAACATAGACTAAATCGAACGCATCACCATTGATTTCATCGGGCGAAAATTGCCAAAGGGGCTTTTCTCTATCTTCGACAGGATCGCCTCTCCGGCGATGCTCTGAAACAACTTGATCGATGAATCTGATCCAATGATGTCGAATCGGTGGAATATAACCGCGTTCATTTGGAATTGGGCCTTCTTTGAAAGCTACATCCATTCGCGGCCTGAGCATCAAAACGCGCATTTGAATCGTTCCTCTAATTCACGCTTCTTAGCCACATATGTCAAACTATTATACTTACGATTACCCTTACCGGTCCAAATGTAAGAATCTGATTCAAATTCCCAATCCATATCAGTTTGAGTGAATGTATGAAATTCAGTTAGAGTTTTAGCAACTCGGCTAAGTGCTACTTGATCGATAAACCATTGCTTCGGAAGTCTAGTTATTTGTGCGGCTACATTACGAATGAAATTGCGTCCAACACTAGAACTTTCAATATAAACAAGACCAGCTGCGACTTTAGTTCCTTCAGCTTCCCATCCGACTGTACCAGGAAGCGAATTACGAACAAAAAGACCCACGGGCAATTTTGGTTGTGGCAAATGCTTCATAAAGATGCAGTCTATATCAGTTATAAGCAAAGATTCAACCGTATACATATCTTCATGCATTAGCATTGCAGCATGAATAAATCTTGCACAAGCATAATAAACTCGATCATTTATTGGAGCTTCAGCGACCTTTTCAAGTACAGTCGCACGTCCCAAACCTTTTGTCTTTTGTGCAATTAAATCGTGAATTGCATCAGTCGAACCGGATTCAGCATCAACTACAACAATCGTGAAAGGTGTTTCAGTTTCAATACATGATTGAATGTATGCCGGAGCATGATCACGAAAATATTTTGAATCACATGCTGTAAATGCTCTATAACCCATACTATTGCCCTCGAGAACCATCGAATCCATTAGCCGCTACATACCCAGCCTGACTATTTTTTATATATCTAATGAGCTTATTTGGAACATATGACAGTGGGCTATAACCAGCATGTATAGCATCATTATACATACGATCGAATAAATCGACGACATCAGCTCTTCGGTGTTGACGAATTTCTCCATCAAACCAATGCAGTTGACCAGCTTTTTCTAAACGAGGAAGCGCGTGTTTAAGATGTGGTTGTGAAGCCATGTCTGTATAATGGAGAATCTTAATTTGATCTAGCGGGTCATTCTCTCCATCAAAGTTATTCCATTGTCTGTCAAACACTTGAATCAGCTCAGGCATATCATTAAAATGTGAAAACATTCTCCGATGTGAATTTGCTAAACTCTTCAATCGTGTTATCGGAAGAATGTGATTAAATGCGCCACGGCAATTCCATTTAGCGACACAGAATCGCCAACCACCTTTAGCTTGGACAATTGCATGAGAGTGATCACCCGTATTCCATGGAGAACGCCAAAGTTCAGCAAGATCACCCAATATGATCATATCTGAATCCATATAAATTGCTTCTCCAGCATGACCACAATATTCCGGAATTCCCCATCTAAAACCGGAAAATGGTGTCGACCATTCGCTTGTGTTCCAACCATGCCAGAAATCTTTAGGATTATCACTGATACGCATCCATATAATATCTATTGGAAGAGATGAGTTTTTACGAGCCGTATATTCAAGTACCATTTGTGATTCGGCATCTTCACCATTCGGCGCGCATCCAACGAAAAGCTTAATTTTATCAGACATAATCATGCCTTCTGAATAACATACCATTCTTTTGCATGAACGGCTTTGCCATAGTCGATACAGATCTCAATGTCGCTGTTGCTGATGCATCGAATAGAAATCCATTAGCCGCAAACACACCGGCCCAATAATCAGTCGATCGACAATTGACATGATGATGACCAGGATATCCCGGCGGCGCTGCGGTAGCAACGATTACCTCACACTTAGCAAACAATGACATATAATTTGCGACAAATTTCTCCTCGACATGTTCGAGAAATTCAACCGACCAGCCCAAATCATATGTCTCATGTTGTACATTGGAAATGGGACCGAGCGTGAAATCGTGCAGAAGTATTCCGGATTCAGATGACCATACTGATGAATCACCATCAACACCAACCCAATTAACATCTAAAGATTCTGCAAGTTCACGCATTCCGCCTGGCCCACAACCAATGTCGATCATCGTTGCTATGCCATATTGCTCAACGGCCCACTGAAATGCACCAGAATCAATATGTGTCTTGTTTAAATGACCGCCAAGATGAAGAGGTGTCATAGATTTCATAATAAAACTTCCTTAATAATATATAATTATCAACTAGACGAGTTTACTATACAATATACACTTTTTTCTTGAATGTGCTTTGGAATTCGCCGCCACTTCCCAATGCAATCGTTTATATATGTATCGTCATCTAATACCCGTCTATTGAACTGCTCAACTATCTCCGAAAAATTCACCATTCCACGAGTCGTATGAATACTTATGATTTCACGTCTAAAAGTGCTTGCACCATACTTTTTTACATCAGCTTTAAGTCGTTCTGATGAAGAATAATAAGTCTTCCAATCACTAGATGATCTCTTTCTACGTCGTTGACCCTTGTGCTTTCTAACTTTATCGAAATACTTTCTACCGATATATTTTTCTTGAGTGGCTATATTAGTGATTAGATATACAAAGCCGACAAAACCGACGACATTTTCATCGTCGAATATCTTACCATTAAAGATCCATGGGTTTTCGTATGTCACTCGTACTCAATATTATCATCAGTCTCCTCGTCTATATATTCATCGGCATTATCAACAATCATACCGCAGAAACAGCAATATGTTTGTTTTGAATCGGTTATGGCTCCTGGATAATACAAGACTTCGTATGCGCTATCACATGCTTCGCATATCATATTCTTTTTAATGGTCTTCATCAGCGTGGACTCAAATCAACAACCTCACATGCGCCGGCTGAGCATGCAAGTTCATGACTGCCAACAGTCGTGTCCGTCTTTTCATAAAGAGATAAAACTGCCCAATCGATATTTTTAGGCATTTGCTTTTCCAATACTTTATATTCCTCTCGTGTACATGCTTGATATGGTGCTTGTTTATATACATGATCGCTGAACGGAAGAAATGATACACCAGACATTTTATCGAAATTCTTGAATACCCAAGCTCCAACATCTAGCCATTCATGTTCTTTGACCGTCACCGTGATTGATGGTTTATGCTCACACCAATTATCCTGATATAACTTCCAGAGTTCAAGTTGGTCGATTGCAGTCATGCTTTCACGAAACATAGCATGTTCTGGGGCTTTAATTGGAAATGAAAATACCCAAGTCGAAGCCGGCTTCATTACATCATCTTCAACTGGAAAATTGCCGTCAACCATCATACGAGCTAATGGATCCTTCTTATCCGCTCTGACAGTACGGATGTAATATGGGCTATGACGTGCATGAATACCAGATGCTGAATCTACCAACTGACTGACTGTTCCGCTAGGTTTTACGCAAGTGACGGACATCGATTGCGGTATCCCAAGTTTCTCAGCCCACTTTACATTAGTTTCAATTGCTTTATCACGAAGACGCTGAAGAAGTTCACCGCATTTTGCCATTCCCTGTGAACCATTGGTTAAGACGCTATCTATAATACCGGTAAGAGATACGCCAAGAAGCCGCTCTTCATCACAGTTCTCTTTCCACTTCTTAGAGATGTATTTAAAATCTGTAAGTGACGACTGCATCGTGCCTAGGATAGTAGCGACTTCAACCTTTTTTAGAAGATCTTTTTCTGAATCATTTTCTCTGATGACGACCTCAGTCAGATTGCAAAATTCACGATTTCTAAGAATGATTTCTGAACATGGATTTACTCCGAAATCATAATTCGAATCTCGCCGTTGTGTAAGCAATGCTTGATTCTTCGATGCATATCTAGAATATATGCCACGTTCGCCGGACTTCGATGTATATAAAGATTTCCATTCATCCATGAATACACCAACATCGATAGTCTTATCTTTAGCCACATAACTATTATTAGCCATAGCGCGTTGTGGATTGGTAATCCACCATTGACCACTCTTAGCGTCTCTCATTCGACTATCGTCCAAATCAGACAGCGAAATGAGAGCTGAACGACGCACGCCGCCGACAACAACGACTTCAGCAATTTTACATACAATATCGTGACAATCTATCGATGAAAGCTTTCTTCCAGCGGCTTCTTTAAAAGTCCGAATAATAAAATTGAATACATCAACCAACGGTTCTGGACCAGATGCACGACCGCCAAAGACTTTGAGCGGTGCGCCAGCTTGGCGTACACGACTAATATCCCACTTAGGTACATGACCCGCATATAATAGCTGGATCAATTCCTTAAGAGACTTAGCCCAACCAAGCTTACTATCGGCAACAACTATAGTAGTGTCTGAATCATAAAACTTATCAGCAATCATTGGAAGCTGTTCAACATATTTCGATTCGACTGAAAAGCCCACCCCTACACCGCACATAAGTATATACATAATCTCATCGAATACTCGCGGATTATCGATTGCGACATATGAACAGTTATAGCCCGCAATATGATCACGCTCTAATGCTGGGCCTGCAGTCATCATACACCGCATAGATGGCATCACCTCGAGGTTCAATACAGGTTGCTCGAGAGAAATTCTTAATTCATCATTGAACTTATCTTTTCCGAGATGCTTCTGAAAGAAATCGAAATATCTACTTACCGTTTCAACCCACGTTTCACGACGATTCTGCTCAGGCATCCAGCGAGAATAGCGACTAAGATGAATAAACTCCTGCATCATAGTCGGTAGATAATTCGACATTCTATTCTTTCTCCTTTTTTACAAAATCTAATATCTGTGGAAATACCGACGAAATAACCGTTGCGCATTCCTCAGCGATTAAACGATGCTCAAGCTGCGTGCCATTATCGGATCGCAGTTGTATATAATGCATCCAGCTTCGGATTGTACCACTCATATATATTCGCGATTGTGTTAGGCCTTCAGGTAAAACCACACGAGCAACCTCTTTTGCTAAGCCTTTTGCCATTGCCCAATTATAAGCAGATAGTGATTGTGAAATGACTGTTTCCTGGATCTTTTCCCATTCTCGCGTCAATGTTTCATCTTGAGTCGGCTTACTATTTTGACGATTCTTAGTATCTTGCATCCTGGCATCTTTTGTGACGAGCCGAAGAGACTTCGTCGGATCGGCATAACGTTGAGAAAATTCTTGAAAGAAGAATGATCTATGCCTGAGCATTTGTCGAGCAATATCTCGAGTTGTAACAATTTCGAGACAGACATTGACCATTTCAAAAGGCGACCAATGCTTATGATCGATCAAATATTTGACCAATTTATCAGATGTCATTGTGCTGTTTTGATTAGCTGGATTTGATACTCGAGCGATATATGCAATCTGCTCAGTCAAGTTCAATCCATAATCGATCATACGCGTATGAGATATCAATTTAACAGTCATGTTCGTTTCCAATCACGTATTGCTAATTTCAAATTAAGTCCGGTGTGTGCATTATGATCGATGATATGCATGACTTCAGATAATGTAACACCATCCATTACAGCTTCATTTATATCCTTATATGCCCAACTTGTTGGCCATATCACACACGTGTGCCCATGTTGTGCTTGTCGTTCAATCATCTTAACGACTTCAGTATTTCTAGGCTGGTTATCGAAGACGAGAACCATTTTATCGAAAGAAAACATATCGGCCACTCTTTGAAAATCAGTTCCTCCAGCGGCCACTGCATTATCTACCAGCATACTATCGAATTGACCTTCTACGACATATACCCGACAATTTGCATTTATACGATCTAGACCATATATCATAGCATCTTCAGATAATCTAACTACGACATACCTAAGCTTTGAGGTTCCCAGATCACGTCCACTAACTCCGGTCAACTCACCTTTCATACTTCTATATGGAATGACGATACGACCGCCGGGCATTAGACGTCCATGATATGCGACATTCAGTTTCTCAAAAACCCGCATATCTTCGCAATAGTACAAGTCATCCCACTTACTTCGTGGTATCATTCGTCGCTTAAGATAATCGATAGCCCTGTGCGAAGTAGGCAGATTAGATATCGTCTGCAATCCTAAATTTGTTAAATCAGTTTGTGTCTTTTTGATGGCTGCTTGAGGAGGTGGCGAAATGACCGCAATATGATTAGTTTGTGATTGTCCATCACGAAATTTCTCAAGTATATATTCTCGATGCAAGATCGGATCGATGGTCTTTATTAAATTGGAAAGTGAAGTGCTATATGAGCAGTTATGACATTTAAAAGATATACAGCCAGATTTTTCATAGAGATAACCACGAGCTTTAAGCTTGCTCTTTTGAGAATCTCCACAGAATGGACAACGAAAATTAAAAACCCGTGCATCGACTCGCTTAAAACGGTCAAGCTTGCTTGATAACAGTAATGTAAATTTCTGATCCGTCAATAAACTCATAATAAAACGCAACCTATGAAGTTATGAAAAGAATGCCTTAATATCGGTTATTTTGGACAATAAAAAACCCGATGCAATCGCCATTCCAATCAAATAATAACGCCATTTCTCTATATTGTCAATGCCTTTCTTAAGTTCATCAGTCACACCATCAAATTTATCTTTAATTTCTTTCATACCATCCATAGTCTCACGCCGTCGTGATTCAATTAATTCGAAAATGCGTTTTGTAATGTCTTCTTGCTGTGATAATCTATTATCATGAACCGCTAAGATACGATTAAGACCGGTTGAAACTTCCGTCAACTTATCGATCACCGTATCCATTTTATCAATAAGAGAACTAAGCTGCTTAAAATCACGTTTGAGCAATTCAACATCGGTCTTTATATCAGGATCTTGTTGCATCATATCACCAAAATTTCCAGAAAAGTTTTTCTTCAACGAGTTGCTTTAATGGTTCCTGCGGCTTATCGTAATATTCTTTATATGCTCCTAGAATTGCTCGTTGCTGCATGATATAACGACGAAGTTCGGCAATATTTATTGAGAGACTTTGATATCCTTGTGGAGTCAAAGCAAAGATCACAAATTGACCGCCCTGCTCTTCGATTTCTCGAATCTTAGTTTCGAAATTATCTTTAGTAAGAACGACCCATTCGAGATTGATCTGCTCGACAGGTTGCACTTCAGGAACTAAGATTCGCTGTCTTTCAACCATCACAGGCTTCTCAACAATTCTCTGAGCTGAAGAGCAACCAGCAAGAAAAGCCGCTAAAGAAACTGCAATGATGAATCTCATTTCAATGCCTGCTTAATCAGTTCTGGGCATATTGTATTTCTGTCTTTGCCTGTCTTTTCATCATCGGTCAATGGACTGCCAGTTGCAATTTCATTGCATCTGAGCGCCATATGAGTACCACGATTGATCTTATCTTGAATCTTCTGCGGTTCCTTTAGAGCCATAGAACCGATATTCCGCGATCGACCAGCTGCATTTTCACGAAATCGTTTTTCCAAATCACTTACATCTCGACGTGCACTACCCATCTCTAAATTGAGATTGGCATTAATTTCCCGCATTTTTTCGATGTCGCGATTAGTCTGTTCAATTACAGTTTTTTGTGAAGCAATGACACTATCGAGCTTAGCTTGATTTTCTTGAGCAACTTGCAAATCCATGCGCAGACTTTGAATATAGATTATGCTTCCTGAAACTACGGATACTAATATTAATGCAATCGCTAATTTCAGGCCAAGACCGCTAAAAAGAAACATTTCAAATCCGTTGAGCAGTCTTCTTCAATTTTCTACGAAGCATTGCTAACGGAGCAATGCCCGGTTCACCCTTAGGACCGACACCAAGACCATGAACAGCGCCGCCACCGACTGCATTAGACGGTGCTTCTTCTTTAACGGGATTTTTAATTAAATAATGTCGCCCACTCGCCCAATCTTCTCTATCTTTAAGAAACTTCTTAAGGGTCTTTCGCATCTGAGACCGATATACCAGTCTCGGATCTTTTGATGTACGCAATTTCTTGATAGTTTTAGCAGCTTCTTTTAGATCATTGAAGTCTGGAAAATTGATATGAGAAAGTTGGCGCAATTCAGCATCGAATTTAGCATGCAAAGTATCAAATTCTAATAAATGCGCATCCTGCTCTTTCATAAGAATCATTACAGCTGCATATGTTGCAGATCTAGCATTAGCTTTAGGCTGTTCGTCTATTAAACGTTTAAGACCTATTGATAGCCGCTCGAAATATCCATAAGCATCTGCTTCTCGTGCAGTCTTTGGCAAGCGGCGCATTTCTCCATTTGAATCAATAAGACCTATATTATAAGCATTCCTCTCAACGATTGGCATAGTAAGCATTCTTAACAACTTATAAACCGCGATTGAATCTATGCTGATCATTAAATTTTCCTCAAAGCTTCAACTATACATTGATCCATATGCACGCAAGAATCGATTACAATGATATTACCAACTTCAATTTTTGCCGGCCAATAATTTAACAAAATTAAAAATGGTTTCAAATAATGCAAATATTTACATAACCGAAAACATAGCATCTTAGTTAAAGCTTCATGTTCGAATACATTATAAAGTACACGAATATGATTAAGTATCAATCTACATTTAAGCTCACCGTTTTTTTCATAACGTCCAAATAATCGATTAATACTCTTTATTCTTCCGACGTCTTCATAAAATTCCGTTATGTTAACGCACTTTGGATTATCATAATGTCTAGCGGCAAATAAAACAAAATTCGAATCGGTCAAATCTTTCATGCTCACATCTTTTTAGTCGCATATTATAAAATTAGAAGGTGGCTAGTGCAACTCGCTTCAGTGTCGTAGCATTTACCGCAACATAGAGAAATGTATTCGATACGAACATAGCACCTATCTTATAACCATGCGTCAATGCATTATTTGAAGCTGGATTTAACTTTATGACATGAATCATATTGTTGACTCGAGTCAAACCAGCTCCAAGAAAGTTTGCATTTGATGTAATGAATGTATTAGAACAAGTGATTGAAACGTTTGCTCTTGCGGTAACTCTTGCATTAAAGACTGTATTCGATGGAACCGAGCTGAAGAAGGTCTTCACAGTCATCTTCTTCGACGTCGGTGTTCCATTCGGATCATCGACTACATAAAGAAGATCCTCAGCCGTAGTCGACGACAATGTTGCTAGCTGCGATACTTTCTTATCGGCCATAGCTTAAAACCTCCAGATTAGCCGCCGGTCTTTGCAGCACGGACCGTGAATGTACTCGCGTTATTCGAAACTGCACCGGTGATAATAAGGTTTGCAGATTCAGCACCAACCGTGGTGATGTTACCGCTTACCAAGTTCGAAGTAACGCCGCCCTTGATGAGACCAACAGATGTAACACCATTTGCCTGAATTGTATTTGCATTGACCTTGTAAGTCGATGTCTTACCAGCAACGAACGGCAAGAAGACGCGGAACACAAGGGTGTTATTTGCATTATCGATTGTACTGCCAGCCTGTTTATAACTAGCCGTGACGGCATTATTCGACCAATAAGCAACGGTAGCATTACCGGAAACGGTATTCGCAACCTTGAACTGAAAGAGAACACGGCCACCCTTGCTGCGCACCGGCTCATTGAACACAACATATACGTTAGCATATGTGTTGGCCTGAAGAGCCGTGCCATTTGTGCTATTCGAGCTAAAGTAAATCTGAGCAATATCCGGGAATGCTAGATGAGCGACGTTTGCGTAACCGTCGTCAGTTCCGCTTGTGATAGCGGGATTACCAGCGACTAGAACTTCGTCATGTTGACGAGACGTGCTGTCAGATGTACGGTTTGTCCGACGGACCCAACCGACTGAAGTTGCAATAACATTGCGCTTCCAAGAATTTTTACCATCGGCCTGTCCATTATAGGGCTGATAACCAGCCGCCAATCCAGCTAGAGTATTTGCTCCAGAAACTGGGTTATTCTTTTCGTGTATAGTATTCCAAAGTGGCATTAGCGTATCCTCCTCGCTTTTCGACTTTAAAAGAATCTACTCGGCATAATATAAACCTTTCGCATGAGTGTATTTATGGAGTCAATCTTCTTTCTAAGCGGTTAACTAATAGTTATAACTATTAGTAGTTAATTTGCGCACGCGCTTAGCCTCCTTCTCCTTACGAATCTCGGCTTCGTCGGAGGCGAGCGCATTCGGTGACGCTTTCCGGTCCTTGACGCCGGTTGCGCTGCCGGATGGCATGCCAGCCGGCTTGCCGAGGCCCCTTTTACCAGCGACGGTTTGCCAGAACGCGGACGCGTACTGGCGGCGATTGATTTCTGTAATCGGTGCTTTTCTGATATATTCGGAATTAGTATTCAAAAGTTGCGCTGCCTTATTACGATCTGATGCCTGAACAACTTTTTTCGTTTTCACATCGATCCACTTCTCTTCGGCAGCTAAAGTCGGCTTAATATTGACATCATTCTTCGATCCAGCCGGCTTTACATCAAATTCCTTTTGTGAATCTTTCTTAGCTGCGGCCTTTTTAACAGCTTCGATCAAGCTGTCAGATAAACCGAAATTTTTACTTGCAAGCATTTTAGTATTCCTTATTAGTTAGTTAAATCTTAGAAAGAAAGCGATCCAAATGCTGTACCAGTACCTTGTCTCATTATGAGGCGCGAGTTGTCTAGCTTACTGATGTCTGTGCAAAACTGTGACACAGTGTTCCTACATCTTGCTGACAGGCTTCTTGGACCAGTACCGACAAGACCAGTACTTAGCCTTCCACCTCGGGCCAGGGCCAGGATTGTCGCAGCCGTGGCGAGCGCGAAAGTTTTTGCGACGCTCCGGGTTGTCGCGCTTGATCTCGAGGTTAGGATCGCCGAAGTGAACGCGCACGACATTTCCCTTGTCATTGCGAACGTGCACCATACGCTTCTTGTTGGGGCGGTTAGACTTAGTCACTGCGCCAAGCTTCACGGCATGGCCCTTGTGAGTGATGGTCGACTCGCTGACGTCTATGTAACCCTCGAGTCCCTCCTCAACGCAGTCGCAGTCCTTGCACCCGTCGTAATCGTAGTCGTCATCGTCTATCTTCTCAGATCTATCAGCCTCGGTGACTATAGAGTTGTGATGCTTGAATGTCTGCCCACCGATGTTGAGGTCGGCCTCCCTAGCGAACGGTGCGTCGCTGATTCCTACGACGAACGACTCGTCGACGTTCTTCTTTCTGCTCAGTACCTTGCGAACGTCCTCCCACGTGCGGCCGGACTTACCAACGTCGCGTGACTTGTGCGTCTGCTCGTCAATATCCCACGGCTTCGGCGCTGACACGTCGATGCCGCCCGCGTTCTGGCGGCGAGATATGGTAGCCTCGCTTACCTCAGCCTCCTCCTTGCGCACGCCGGCGGCTAGGTCCTTGTCGGCGCCGCCCCAGGTTCCCTTACCTTTAGTGATAAAGCTGTTGACTCGAGCGTACGCCCACTGCTGCTGGTTGGCGCCCGGGCGGTGTCCCGTCTTCCATGCGGCCATTCCGCGATTGTAGACCTTGCGAAGAACACTGAGGGGGATGCCCGACTCCTCAGCCTTTTTCTGTAGACCGGCGAGGGCGGACTCACTAATTGCGTAGTCGTACTCTTCGCTCTTTAGGTACGAGCTCGATTGCGACTTCGCGATAGTCTTCTTGTGCACCGCCGCGGCTTTAACTTTGGCGGCGTGGCGGTGTGCTAGCGCGTCGCTCTCTCGGTGCTGCTTCTGCTTGAGAGCGTCGCGCTCTCGGTGCAGGACGACGCTCATGTCTTCGTTCGCTGCTGTTCGAACAACAGCCTTAGCTGAGTGAGCTCGCCGAACGGTGTCCGAGTGAGGCTTTGAGCCGGATATGGTTCGGTGCTTGAACGAGCCGGTAGAGGTGGCCGGCTCGGTGTCAGGCACGCTGGTCGGCCCGCGTGAGGCCACAAGCCAACTTTTTCATATAACTCTTCTATCTAGTCTTCGATGT